>Ga0172371_10008979_pt1 | contig 13835 bp, 12 predicted proteins | sample Lak12m_FD_114543 | JGI IMG/M metagenome (GOLD analysis project Ga0172371, IMG submission 114543) | Freshwater microbial communities from Kabuno Bay, South-Kivu, Congo - kab_022012_12m | ecosystem: Environmental > Aquatic > Freshwater > Lake | place: Democratic Republic of the Congo: South-Kivu... | reverse complement strand
GGAACATCATAAGGATGAATCCAATAAGGATTATGGGAATATGATATTAGAATAGATTTAAAAAAATTCATTTTGTTACCTTCTTTTAAAACTATGGATTTTTAATCCATAGTGGTTTATTTTTGTCAATGAATGACAAGACAATTAATAACAATATGAGCCAGTTTGGTGAACATATTCGCAACCTGCGTGAAGAAAGGAAAATCAGGCAACGTGAAGTTGCAGCCTGCCTGAAAGCTGATACTGCTTTTGTAAGTAAGTTGGAAAAAGGCGAACGACAGGCACGCAGAGAACAGGTGCTTTTACTTGCCGATTTTTTCAATGTTGAAAAAGAGGAATTTCTTTCACTTTGGCTTGGTGAAAAAGTGTACGATGTATTGAAAAATGAAGATGTAGCAAAGCAAGCCCTGAAAGTGGCTGAAAAGAATATTGATAATAATAAGAAAAATAAATCGCAGAATGGCAAAAAAGGATAGAGATACGATAGAAGAACCTTTAGAAAAAAAACTCTGGAAAGCGGCTGACAAGCTCCGTAAAAACATGGATGCAGCCGAATATAAGCATGTTGCATTGGGATTGATTTTTCTCAAATATATTTCTGATGCTTTTGAAGAACTTTACAACAAACTGAAAGAAGGAAAAGGCGACTATGAAGGTGCCGACTCCGAGGACAAAAATGAATATGTAGCCGAAAAAGTATTTTATGTACCGCCATCTGCCCGTTGGACTTGGTTGCAAGGCCGAGCCAAACTGCCCACCATTGGCAAAGACATTGATGAAGCAATGGACACCATTGAAAAAGACAACCCTTCCTTGAAAGGCGTGTTGCCAAAAGTGTACGCACAGGAAAAATTAGACAAATCAAGTTTAGGCGGACTGGTTGATTTGGTAAGCACCGCAACACTGGGAACAAGAGAAGCCCAAAGCAAAGATTTGTTGGGTCGAGTATTTGAATACTTTTTGGGTGAGTTTGCCTTAGCTGAAGGAAAGAAAGGCGGACAGTTTTATACACCTGCAAGTGTTGTGAAACTGCTGGTTGAAATGCTTGAACCTTATGAGGGCAGAGTATTTGACCCTTGCTGCGGAAGTGGTGGAATGTTTGTGCAGAGTGAGAAATTTATTAAGCACCACCAGGATTATTACAAAAAGAATAACGACAAAAAACTTTCATTAAACCCTGCCGACCATATTTCTATTTACGGACAGGAAAGCAACCAGACCACATGGCGACTGGCAAAGATGAACCTTGCCATTAGAGGCATTGACAGTAGCAATGTAAAATGGAACAACGAAGGCAGTTTTTTAAACGATGTACACAAAGACCTGAAAGCCGATTACATTATCGCAAACCCTCCTTTTAACGACAGCGACTGGAGCGGCGAATTGTTGCAGAAAGATGCAAGATGGGTTTATGGTGTGCCGCCTGCAGGAAATGCCAACTACGCATGGATACAACATTTCCTTTATCATACCGCCCCCAACGGACAGGCGGGTTTTGTGCTGGCAAAAGGTTCGCTTACCACCAAAACAAGCAACGAAGGCGAAATACGAAAGGCATTTATTGAAAACGATTTGATTGATTGCATCGTAAACCTGCCTTCCAAACTATTTCTGAACACACAGATACCGGCCTGCCTGTGGTTTTTAAGACGCAATAAGCAAGCACGAAGGCGCGAAATCCTTTTTATTGATGCCCGCAACCTCGGTTTCTTAAAAACCCGCAAAAACCTTGAATTTACCGATGAAGACATCGCAAAAGTTGCCGAAACATACCACACGTGGCGCAATTCCCCTCCTTTGGAGGGGTTAGGGGTGGCCTACCATGACATACAAGGCTTCTGCAAAAGTGTTTCCATCGAAGAGGTAAAAGCATTGAATTATGTGGTTACACCGGGCCGGTTTGTAGGTTTGCCCGATGATGAAGATGATTTTAATTTTGAGGAACGCTTTACTTCCTTGAAAATGGAATTGGAAAAGCAGATTGCTGAGGAAGCTTTTCTAAATGAACAAATTAAAGAGAATTTGAGTAAAATCATGATTAAGGATGAAAAGTAAAATATGATTTTCGTTATTTTACTTTCAGGGCGTAAAGTAAAATAACGTTATTTTTGTTTTACTTTTAAATGATAAAATAATGATCGAATTAGAGAAGTATCAGGCCGGACATTTTGAAAAGGCATTTGGTTATAAATACTTTATGCCGGAATTAATTAACGACGAATGGATTTGGAACACCCCAATAATAAATCGTCTATTGGAAAAGGCGGCAATAAAATTAGGCGAATTAAATTCGTTTGCCCGCTTAGTTCCTAATATTGATCTGTTTATTCAGCTTCATGTTACAAAAGAAGCCGTTGTTTCAAGTCGGATAGAAGGAACTCAGACAAAAATTGATGAAGCCATCCTGCCACTTGAAGAAATCAGGCCTGAACGCAGGAATGACTGGCAGGAAGTTAACAATTATATCAGGGCGTTAAATGAAGCGATTAAAGAACTGGAAACATTACCTGTTTCATCAAGGCTATTAAAACAAACACACGAAACATTACTACAGAGCGTCAGAGGTGAACATAAACTTCCGGGGGAATTCCGGACAAGCCAAAACTGGATTGGCGGAAACAGCCTGGCAGATGCAGTATTTATTCCTCCAAAACATGACCTGGTTAATGTCTTGATGGGAGATCTGGAGAATTTTCTACACAATGATGAAATTCATGTCCCTGCATTAATTCGTATTGCAATTGCTCATTATCAGTTCGAAACCATCCACCCGTTTCTTGATGGGAATGGACGTATTGGCCGCCTGCTGATTACTCTGTTTCTGGTAAGTGAAGGTATTCTTGATAAACCACTGCTTTATCTTTCGACATATTTCGATAAGAACCAAAGTCTTTATTATGACAATCTTACAGCAGTAAGGACACGCAATGATTTGCTTCAATGGCTGAAATACTTTCTAGTGGGCATCGAGCAAACAGCTACTAAAGCTGTAAAGGCATTGTCAAATATTCTTCAACTAAAGGAGACAATAGAAAAAGACATTCGTGTGGAATTTGGAAGGAGAGCTAATTCGGCATTGTTGCTGATACACACACTATTTCAAAACCCGGTAACAACCGTTGAAAAGGCTGCAACTACATGCAACCTTAGCTACAAAGCCGCCAATGACCTGGTGATACTTTTACAGCAAAAAGAGTATCTGAAAGAAGCTACCGGGCAAAGCCGTAACCGGATATTTGTTTTTGAACCTTACCTTAATGCCTTTGAAAATGAGTGAGTGGAAGGAATTTAACTTACAAGATGTAACAGAGCCCATCAAAGATACTTTTAATCCAAATGGTAGTGATGACTATGCTTACATTGGATTGGAACATATTGAACAGGAAAGTTTAAAATTGAATTCGGTTGGCGTTTCTTCTGATGTTACGAGTAATAAATTTTTATTCAAGCCCAATGACATATTGTTTGGCAAGCTTCGGCCATATTTTAGAAAAGTTGTAAAGCCACAGTTTGAAGGAATATGCTCAACTGATATTTGGGTTTTTAGAGCGAAGGAAGGTTTTGACCAAAACTTTCTTTTTTACTTTATTGCAAACCGGGACTTTGTAAATATTGCAAATACAGGCGAGGGAGGAACACGAATGCCAAGAGCAGATTGGAATTTCTTAAAAACAACTAAATGGAACTTCCCACCACTTCCCGAGCAACTCCAAATCACCTCCATCCTCTCCAGCCTCGATGATAAAATCGATTTACTACACCGCCAAAACAAAACCTTGGAACAATTAGCCGAAACGCTTTTCAGGCAATGGTTTGTGGAGGAAGCGGAGGAGAGTTGGGAAGTTGGGACTATTGAAGATGAATTTGATTTCACAATGGGGCAATCTCCTCTAGGTTCTTCATTTAATGAAAGTAAGGATGGAATGGTTTTTTATCAAGGCAGAACAGATTTTTCTTTTCGCTTTCCAGAACCAAGGGTTTATACTACTACACCTAACCGACTTGCAAAAAAGTTTGACACTTTGGTGAGTGTAAGAGCTCCAGTTGGAGATATGAATATGGCCATTGAAGAATGTTGTTTGGGTAGAGGGCTTGCAGCATTCAGATACAAATACGACAATACTTTTTATTCATACACTTACTACAAAATGCGTTCATTGATGGGTCAGATAAAACAATTTGAGGACAGTGGAACAGTTTTCGGTTCAATTGGGAAAAATGATTTCGGAAAACTAGAAAACCTAATCCCGACTCAGAAATTGATTCATGAATTTCAGAATAAAGCTAAGTCAATAGATGATAAAATATATTCAAACACAACCCAAATCCGTACCCTAACTCAACTTCGTGATACGCTTTTGCCAAAGTTGATGAGCGGTGAGGTGAGGGTGAAAAATTAAAACAATAAAAACTATGGAACCAAATTTATTAAACATCGACCGTGCCTTTACAAACCAATACAAAGGTTAATTGACTGGGGAACTAAATACATTGGTTTGAAGAATTATAATAAAAAGAATGATCATCCCGTAACAGGGGCACTTGTCGAGAATTTGATTAGAGAAATTGAAGAAACGATTAATAAATGATAATAGGGTTGGCCAAAAACTTCTTAATTTTGTTTTGGTCTATGATCAAAACTGTTATGTGTTGAATTAAAAGTAATCTTGGAAAAATAATACATGGATGCTCTAGAACAATATTTAAAGAAAATTGATGATAGCTCGTTCGATTGTACAAATGTTAGTACAATTAATTCTGAATTTCTGCAGGTGTGTAAACAACTTATTGAAGAAGGAAGAAACGAAATTGCTTTAATTGCTGATCTTGACAGGCAAGTGTTTTCGGTACAAAAGTCGTTTGAAACAAAATTGGATGAAGAAAAAGGAACAATAAATGGATTAAGCTGGCAAATGAGCGGAACACAAACTTTGGCTGATGGAAGCCAAGTTCCACTTTACTGGCCCGATGTAGCAAAATACACTCAGCAAGATTTTGAATACTTTGAAAGACGGTATTACCAATGTAAAAACCTTTATGCAAAAACTGAATATGGATTAATGGTGTATTTTGGAGAAAAAACAGACACTTCAAGACATAATGATTTTAAACGCAAACTATGCTATGAACTCTTCCAGTTAAGTAAGGACTACTTCTTAAAAGCCGCTAATGGTGGTGAAAAAAATTATTACGACTTACATTTCTTTCATTCTCTTCGTTTGTCGTTTGGTGTTGCTGAAAAATCTAATCTTGAACCTGAGCTAACTAAGCTAATTGAGTACATCTTTAATGTCCATCAGAACTGGGATATTACTAAAGAAGGCACCTTGCGCATTTTACTTGACCTTTCGGGGTTATTATCTGACTATTTTGGTTTGACAAGCAAAATAATAGATTTTCAAAAGGTAATCGAGAAGAACTTTGAAGGTGCGAAAGAACTTGAAAAAACTTATGTTTGGGGTGCAATGTACGCAATTGACAGGAATATTTCTATCGAGCAAAAACGAAAAAATCGAATTTCTGAATTGTTGGATTATAAAGCCAAGCTTTATGAAAAACTTGCCAATGATGCTGAAGATAAAGCGAATATCTCTAGTGTTTCATTCGCAGAAAATGCATTACGAATCTACAAACAATTAAATGCTGCCGAAGACATCAGTCGTTTAGAAAAATATTATGCCGAATTGAGAGGAAAGTTTCCTTTGACCGAAATAAAGCAGGAATTGCCTAAAGAGTTTGCAAATAGTATTAATGAACGCATATTAAAGTCTGTTTCTGAAAATAATGAAAGAGGCATAATCTTTCATTTTATTAATACTCCCTGGTATGATTCAATTCAAAATATTAAGGACCGTTCCGTCGAGTTAAGTAAGAAATCAGTTTTTCTTTCAATTTTGCCAACATCAATTATGGACAAGTTTGGTAATACAATTGATATTTTTAATACTGATGAAGAAAAAGAGAAATTTGGTTTCTGGAACACATACAATTACAATTTTCAGATAGGTACGGAAACGATGCATAGGTTTTTTATTGAAGCTTACAAAGTCAATAAATTAAGCTATGACTCAGTAATAGCGTACTTGGAAAGCACTTGGTTTAATGAGGTTATTGTAAGAAATTATCACGGACAAACGGTAGAGGTTAGACCGATTGATACATTAAAGCCTGGGCTTAAAAGAATATTTGATGAACTCGATAAATTCAATGCTGACAATACCTACCAATGTGATTTTGTCACCTTAACTGATAGCTTGACGCTTAAAATTGAAGGCTTATTACGTTACTTTTGCGAAAAAATTGGAATTGCAACATTTAAAATCCGACAAAAAGGTTCAGATAAATTAGTAATGGAAAAATTACTTGATGATTTATTAGCAGATATTGCTCATGAACCACCTTTAAAGCCATTCCAGAAAACAAATTTTGATGAAGAAGACAGGATATTAATTAAATATGTTTTAGCTGAAAAAGTTGGTCTAAATCTGCGAAACATGGTTGCTCACAGTTTAATGGATATATTTGAGTACTCCTTTGTAAATGTAGTTATCCTTTTCTGCATTATTTTAAAATTAAGCAAGTATAAATTTATCGAAACTATAGGAGAAGCTATCAATGATAACAGTTGTTAATGAACCTCAACCTGAATATAAGGTTTCTGGTTGGCAAATAAAGCCAAAACAATTTTCTACTGATGATAATATTCGTAGTATCGAAAACGAAACAATTTTGTATTGTCCTCCCAGAGGCTCTACATTAATCATGCTTTCAAAAAAAACAAAAAGAAAACTATCTGATTTAAGGGGTAGAATGACTAAACAAAGTGAAAAGGAAATTGATGATCAAATTTCAGATTTACGAAGCGAATGGAACAGAAATATTTAATTGACACCTGTGCAATTGTTAAGTACCTTGATAATCTATTTCCTCAGGAAGCAATAGCTTTTATGGATGTTTTAGTTGATGATGATTGTAAGGTATCATTCATAACCAAAATTGAATTGTTAGTTTGGGAACCATTAAATCAGAATGATCTTAAAATCAGAGAAGAACTTTTAGCAGGTTCCGAAATCCTTTTTATTAATGACGAAATAATCGAACGGGCGATAGAAATAAGAAAAGAAACAAAAATTAAATTACCTGATGCAGTAATCGCAGCGACTGCAATAGTAAATAATTTTGTATTACTTTCTGACAATGATAAAGATTTTAAAAGAGTAGTTGCGTTAGGGTTAAAGTATCTGAACCCCAAATTCTTATCTGATAAATCAAACATTAGTGGTTAATATATATTGAACCACAAAAAATTACTTTTACACCTCACCTACTATTAAAAAGTACATTGATAATCAGTCAACAAATTATAAGACCAGTTGAGTATGAAGAATGGCTTAAAACGCAAAAACCGCCCAGCATAACTGAACGGTTTCTTTTCTCCTCTAACACATGGTCATTGAGATGAGGCAAAAGTAAAATGATTTTTCACAAAAAAGAAAAATAAAATGTTAATATTTTATGAGACGACTGATAAGTAAGAACATGAAACCCATCACCGAAAATATCATCGGACAATCAGCCATCGAAATTTTGATTTCTCAGGGATGGGAATATGCGTTTGTTATTAAATCAAAAACACACCAAATCCGCACACTCACCCAGCTTCGTGAGACGCTATTGCCAAAGTTGATGAGTGGGGAGGTGAGGGTGAAAAATTGAATAAATGAATTAATTTTACCAAAAATTAGTCAGGTATGAATATGAAAGCTGTTCCGAGAATAGAATATTTGAGAGTCCAGAATTACAGGGCGCTTCAAAACCTGGAACTTAAAAACATTAAACCACTCACCGTGTTTTTAGGGCCTAACGGGAGTGGAAAATCCACTGTATTCGATGTTTTCGCTTTTCTGAGCGAGTGTTTTTCGGTTGGGTTGCGCAAAGCCTGGGATAAAAGAGGCCGTTTTAAAGAATTACGCACCCGTGGATGCACCGGCCCAATCGAATTTGAACTGAAATACAGGGAAAAACCTGGTTCCCCAATTATTAGTTACGAGCTTAAAATTGACGAAAACACCAAAGGCCCGTTCGTAGCCAGCGAAAAACTGCTTTGGAAAAGAAGTCCTGCCGGAAGACCTTTTGCATTTCTTGATTTTGAAAAGGGAGTAGGAAAAGTAATAACCGGCGAATCGCCCGACATTTCCGATCAAAGAATTGAAGAATCGTTGGACAGCCCCGAAATGCTGGCTGTAAATACCTTAGGGCAACTTTCAAAGCATCCAAGGGTAATCGCACTTCGCAGGTTTATCACAGGTTGGTATTTGTCGTACCTCACAGCCGATCAAACACGGGGCATTACCGAAGCCGGACCACAGGAAAGACTTTCGGCAACCGGCGATAATTTGCCTAATGTTATTCAATATCTTAAAGAACAACATCCCGACCGTCTGGAGAAAATTCTCAGAATTTTAGCCGAAAGGGTTCCCCGCCTCGAAAAGGTTGAAACCGAACTGATGCAGGATGGCCGGCTTTTGTTGCAATTGAAAGATGCCCCATTTGAACGACCTGTATTATCCAAATTTGCTTCCGATGGAACTTTAAAACTCCTGGCTTACCTTACTGTTTTGTACGACCCTGAGCCGCCTCAATTAATCGGGATTGAAGAACCTGAAAACCAGCTTCACCCCCGGCTATTGCCACAATTATCCGAAGAATGCAGGGCTTCGGCCGAAACTTCGCAACTCATGGTTACTACACATTCGCCATTTTTCGTAAATGGTTTGATGCCGAAAGAATTGTGGATTTTGTACCGGGACGAAAAAGGCTATACAAATGCCAGATGTGCTGCTGATATGAAAGGAATAAATGAGTTTGTGGAGGAAGGAGCACTCCTGGGCAATCTTTGGGCGGAAGGACATTTTGAGGTGGGCGATCCGCTTGTTAACCAGGGAAGTCATAAGTTTAATCCCAAAAAACACTAATATGCAGCTCGAAATTTTAGTTGAAGAACCTTCAGCAGAAATGGCTTTGCATAATCTTCTCCCAAAATTAGTTATAGAGGAGCACACCTACCGGATCATTACTTTTCAGGGGAAGAGAGATTTGATGGGCAAATTAAAATTGGAATTAAAGGGATATAAAAGATGGATTCCGGAAGATTATAAAATTATTGTGTTGGTTGACAGAGACGAACAGGATTGCCATTTGCTTAAAGAAGACCTTGAGCGATGTGCTAAGGAGGCAAATTTGATAACAAAAACAAGTTCAAAAGGCGAAGTGAATTATACTGTCGTGAACAGGATAGTTATTGAAGAACTTGAATCCTGGTTTTTTGGAGATCCAGTTGCAGTAAATGCTGCCTATCCAAAAGTATCATCCAATTTTCATAACAAGTCACAATATCGGATTCCGGATCAGATTGCAGGCGGAACATGGGAAGCATTGGAAAGACTTCTTAAAGCTAAAGGTTATTTTAAATCAGGATTCAGGAAAACCGAAGTAGCACAAACCATCTCCCGGCACATGGAGCCACTCAGAAACAGATCAAAAAGTTTCCAGGTTTTCTGGGAAGCGATTTCAGAAATAATCAGCCGAAATTGAAAACTTCTTTGAGAATATGCCTGGTTTAAATCACAGAAATCGCCAGGCTGAACCTGACGATTTCGTAACTCCTTTAACACATGGTTAAAAAGATGTTGCAAAAGTAGAAAGACTTTTACATAAAAAACAGAATATGATTTAAAACATTTTTTTAATCCCTAAAATTCAGAAAACGAAACCCATCACCGAAAATATTATCGAATGTTCAGCAATTGAATTTTTGCTTAACTCAAAAACGGAAAAATTGGGTAATATGTTGAATATTAAAATGATGTTGCTTAATTCAGAAACGGAAATTTGATTTTAAATACCAAAAAGTGATCTAAGAAATGAAACCCATCACAGAAAATATCATAGAACAATCAGCGATTGAAATTTTACAGTTGCAGGGATGGGAATATGTCTATGGCAAAGAGATTTCACCCGAAGGGCTTTTTTGTGAAAGGGATAATTTCAGTCAGATTGTATTGGCTAATAGGCTACGAAATGCTATTGCCAAAATCAATCCCGATTTACCGATAGATGCACAGGAATCAGCTGTTCAAAAGGTGTTGCGTATTGCCTCACCGGACCCATTGCACAACAACGAAGAGTTTCACCAATTGCTGGTTGAGAAGGTAAAAGTTCCTTACCAGGAAAACGGATATGAACGCAGCCATGAGGTGGCATTAATTGATTTTGAAGACCCTGCCAACAATCATTTTTTGGTGGTGAATCAATACACCATTATTGAAAACAATCAGAACAAGCGTCCTGATGTTTTACTTTTTGTGAACGGTTTGCCTTTGGTGGTGATTGAACTGAAAAATGCAGCCATTGAAAATGCCAACATCAAAAGTGCTTATCAGCAAATACAAACCTACAAAGCCATTATTCCGAGTTTGTTTACTTGCAATGCTATTTGCATACTTTCAGACGGTTTGGAATGTAAAGCAGGAAGCGTTTCGGCTGACTTTAGCCGATACATGTCATGGAAGACTGCAGACGGCATTAAAGAAGCATCACGTTTTAAACCCCAGTTAGAAACCTTGCTGAAAGGCATGTTGCAACCTGCAACATTGTTAGATTTAATCCGCAACTTCATTGTATTTGAAAAATCAAAAAAGGAAGATGCAAAAACAGGATTGATTCAAATACAAACGGTTAAGATATTAGCCGCTTATCATCAGTATTACGCTGTAAACAAAGCCGTTCAATCATCTGTAGTTGCTTCCGGTACAAGTGGTGATAAAAAGGGCGGTGTAGTTTGGCATACACAAGGTTCAGGAAAAAGTTTGAGCATGGTTTTCTATTCGGGCAAACTCATTACTTCACCCGAAATGCGAAACCCGACCATTGTTGTTATTACCGACCGCAATGATTTGGACGACCAGTTGTTTGACACTTTCGCATCATCGGTTCAGCTGCTTAGACAAGAACCAGTTCAGGCTGAAAACAGAGAACATTTAAAAGAACTATTGAAGGTTGCTAGCGGTGGTATTGTGTTTACTACCATTCAGAAGTTTTTGCCTGAAAACAATAAGTCTGTTTACGACCAACTTTCAGACCGGAAAAATATAGTAGTGATTGCCGATGAAGCGCACAGAACACAATATGGTTTTGAGGCAAAACTGATAGATGAAAAAGACAAAGAAACCAAAGAAGTTATCGGTAAACGTATTGCTTACGGATTTGCCAAATACATGAGAGATGCTTTGCCCAATGCAACATACATTGGCTTCACTAGCACACCAATCGAAGGAACTGACGTAAACACTCCACAGGTTTTCGGGAATTACATTGACCGCTACGATATAAAAGATGCCGTTGATGATGGAGCCACAGTAAAGATTTTCTATGAAAGTCGTTTGGCAAAAGTTAACTTGGATGAAGAAGGCAAACGATTGATTGAGGAATTTGATAAAGAACTAGAGCAGGACGAAGAAGTAACTGAAAAACAAAAAGCCAAAGCCAAGTGGACAAAACTCGAAGCCATTGTAGGCAATCAGGAACGTGTGAAGAATTTGGCAAAAGACATTGTTACTCATTTTGAAAAACGACAAACCGTTTTTGAAGGTAAGGCAATGATTGTAGCCATGAGTCGAAGAATTGCAGCCGACCTGTACAAAGAAATTATTGCACTTCGCCCCGATTGGCACAACAATGATTTAACCAAAGGAGTCATCAAAGTAGTAATGACAACCAATAGTGCTGACGGTCCTGAAATTTCAAAACATCATACTACCAAACAACAACGCAGAGATTTATCGGAACGGATGAAAGATCCTGCCGATGAATTGAATTTGGTAATTGTCCGGGATATGTGGCTGACTGGATTTGATGCTCCTTGTTTGAATACGATGTATGTGGACAAGCCCATGAGAGGACACAACCTGATGCAGGCAATTGCAAGAGTAAACCGTGTTTTCAAAGACAAGCCTGGTGGTTTGATTGTGGATTATTTGGGAATCGGAACAGATTTGAAAAAAGCTCTTTCGTTTTATGGTGAAGCAGGTGGAAAAGGCGACCCAGCCCAAAACATTGAAAAAGCTTTTGAGATTTTCAAAGAGAAGTTGGAAATCATTCAGCAAATGTTTAATGAAGACAGTAAAACAAGAAAAGACATTTTAGTTGAAGAACCCGAAGCCTATTACGAAGGCAGTTTCAAATTCAATTACAGGCGATTCTTTGCAGTAAATGCACAGGAGAAACTTTCTATCATTCTGCAAACAGAAGAACATATATTAGGATTGCAGGACGGAAAAGAAAGATTTATCAGGGAAGTTAGTTTATTAAGTCAGGCACTTTCACTTTGTATTACCAAAGAAGAAGTTCAACCACATTTACCCGAAGTAGCATTTTTCCAGGCTGTAAAAGCAAGGTTAGCCAAGTTTGACGCACCGACAGGTGCAGGCAGAACCGATTTGGAAATTGAAACAGCCATCAAACAAATTGTTGATGAAGCATTAAGTAGTGATAAAGTGATTGACATTTTTGATGCAGCAGGAATTGACAAACCCGAAATTTCTGGATTGGAAATCCTATCAGACGAATTCCTTATGGAAGTTGAAGGAATGCAGCACAAGAATTTGGCTATTGAATTACTTAAAAAGATTTTGAACAATGAACTAAAAGTAAGAGCAAAAACCAATCTTGTAAAGAGTAAGAAATTGTTGGAACTGTTGGAAAGTGCTATCAAACGCTATCAAAACAATCTACTGACAACGGCTGAAATTATTCAGGAACTGATCAACATTGCCAAACAAATCAAAGAAGCTGACAAGGAAGGAGAAAAACTCGGACTGAATAATGATGAGGTTGCATTTTACAACGCCCTTGAAGTTAACGATAGTGCCGTACATGTTCTCGGTGACGAAACTTTAAAAGAAATTGCAAAGGAAATTGCCGACAAAGTGAGAGCAAACGCTACTATTGACTGGACAATAAGAGAAAGTGCAAGAGCTAAACTGATGGTACTTGTAAGGCGTACACTGAATAAATACGGTTATCCGCCTGACAAACAACAAAAAGCAATTGATACAGTATTAAAACAAGCTGAATTACTGGCAGATTTTTTTACAAGTGAAAAATAACAGGCAAAATGAAAAAGGAATTACATCAAGAAATTGATACTGTGCAGTTATTAAATCTGCATAGTATGCTAATTGACAAATATTTACAATTTGTTCACCTCATTGGTGAGGCGAACAAATTCAATAATATTTAAGTTTCATGGCTCTAAATCCTGAAATACCAAATAACGAACTGCCTTTATTGCCACCCGACAGGTATGCAATTGAAACCAAAGCCATTTAATGGCAGGAAAGCAAGGCAGCCGTTGCACTGGCTGAGTTAAAAGGTTTGGCGCATACACTGCCAAACCATAATATTCTCATCAATCCCATTGTTCTGAAAGAAGCCAAAGCTTCCTCCGAAATTGAGAACGTGATAACCACCCACGATTCATTATACCAGGCATTGACAGCCAAATCATTCAAACCTGATTCCCCCACAAAAGAGGTGCTTCGCTATCGGGAGGCATTGTTTGCAGGTACTGAGTTTCAGACTTTCTGACTCCATTAGATCAACCTGTTATTTTATAGCAATTTGAATAATCCAATACCGCACATTACATTGTTGCTCGATTCGTAATTTTATCATATTTTAGAATTTAAACTTATGAATATCAGACGTTAGGCTAAAAGATTGCTGTGTCTTTGCGAATATTGCGACAAATCAATGTGCGAGAGGTCAGGAAGTCT
>Ga0172371_10008977_pt1 | contig 13837 bp, 10 predicted proteins | sample Lak12m_FD_114543 | JGI IMG/M metagenome (GOLD analysis project Ga0172371, IMG submission 114543) | Freshwater microbial communities from Kabuno Bay, South-Kivu, Congo - kab_022012_12m | ecosystem: Environmental > Aquatic > Freshwater > Lake | place: Democratic Republic of the Congo: South-Kivu... | reverse complement strand
GAAAAATAACTTCTCCTATTCTCCGCAAGATTTCAAAATCTGTTGAATAATATTTTCTGAACGTTTAAGCAAAACCAACCTTCCTATTTTATCAAAAAGGATAAGGCAACTTGCATCTGCAATAACTATCTCAGGCATTTTTTATATCCGATAACAAATCATCAACCGATTTGCTGAACAGCGAATAGCCATATTTGCCCATAACCTCAATAAAAGCACGCTTAGTAAGTCCTGCAATTTCAGCAGCCTGACCAATTGAAAGGCTTCCTCTCTCATAAAGCTCACCGGCAAGAATTATTTTTATTTCCGCTTCGCTTAAATTGAATTTTTGGGGTAATTTAACCTGTAAAGTCATGTCAGTGGGGTTTGTGCAAATTTAACTATTTTTTGGCATCCTGAAATCATAAGTCAATTGTCCTCAAAAAATAATTTCTCTACTTTGCTTTGCATTTAATTAAAACCTTTACCTTTCGCCCGTTTAATTAAATAAAATTATATGACCATCTACGTAGGTAACCTTTCTTTCCAGATGAAAGATGACGATCTGAAAAATGCATTCTCTGAATTTGGCAATGTTGTTTCTGCCAAAGTAATCAGCGACAAATATTCAGGACGCTCAAAAGGCTTCGGCTTTGTTGAAATGGATAACGATGCTGCCGGAAAAGCAGCTATTGAAGCCCTCAACGGAAAAGAAGTTCAGGGACGCCCGCTTCGCGTTAACGAAGCCCGCCCCAAAGAAGAAAGAGGAGACAAATAATACTCCCATTCCTTTTTAAACGGCTCTTTTGCTTCTTACCTTCTCTGTAACCGGGGAGGGTTTTTGTGTTTAGTTTGTTTATTATTCAACATTCATTTTAACAGAATACGCTATCGCTTCCACCTGGCGCAGGTAATTGCGCTTATCAAACTTAGGAGCGAATACAAACGCATCAACAGATATAATGCGGTTTTTGGTCTTGTCTAAAAAAGTATAGTTAACAAACGGACCACCCATAAAATCATTTTTCACATACCACAGTCCGCGCAGCTCGGCTGCATAGTTCCCGTTAAAATCTATTTCGCTTAATACCGGAACACCATACACCGTATCGGTTTGCATAAAAGAATTTTCGGCAGGACCGGGCACATATTGCTCAGCCACCGAATCGCGTTTGGCAATAAGTTTTTTTTCGGTAAAAGTGTTTTTATCTGTGTAAGGATAATAGTAAACCAGGATGCTCTGCAAAATGTCAGTGGTTTCATATTGCAGCCAGATAAAATCTTTTCCTTCGCGGGCAACATTATATCCTTTAGGTAGGGCAAGTGAAATATGATGTTTGTCTTTCAGCAGCGTTGCAATGCCCTCATCTTGCTGTCTGGTATAGCTGTCAATAATGCGTTCCCGCTCTTTCTCCAGGAAATACCCGGTTATTTTATTTGCATTGGATTTAAGTATTCCGTTGAAGGCAGCAGTGTCGGCAGCAGAAATTTTTATCAGCAACTGCGGCTGCGCCCACACATCTTTTTTCACTTCCACCATGTTTTTGTTTCCTTCTTTTATATCAACCACAAGAAGGTTGCGGTGCGTTTTAAAAACATTTGAAAATCCTGAAGGCGCAATTTGCACCACATCAAACATGGGTTCGGGCTGCGGAAGCCCCATAACATCTTCAGAAAAATATCGGTGAATTTTTTCGCCTGCTGTTCCGTTCCATTCCGCATCAGGAATAACAACCACCAACTCCCCTGCCCTGCCCGTTATGCCGGGAAGCATTTTATTTCCGTCATCAGAACAGGAAGACAAAAAAACGCATGAACAAAAGATGAATAATAGTTTGTGTTTCATAAAGCTGGGCTGAGGCTTCTATTACCCCACTTTAATTTTTACTCCTATTTTCAGCGTAGGATTATCTGACGAAAAATTGTTGAGCCGTTTAAGTTCTGCAATGGTGATACCGTTTTGGTTGGCTATACCCCACAAGGTATCTCCTTTCTGAATAGTATGGTATTTGTCGCCTTGTGATGTATTGGTTTTTGCAGTTTCCGTGTTGCTTTTCTCAGGAGGCGCTTGCTTTGTTTTTGTTGAAGAGGCAGTAAAAACAATCAGCTTGTCGCCCGGATGAATCATGTTGCCGCGTATATTGTTCCAGTCTTTAAGGTCGCTAACCGAACAGCGGTATTTTGCAGCAATGCTGCTCAGCGTTTCCCCGCTTTTGATGGTATGTTTCTTTTGCTCCCCGGTAGTTGAAATTTTCTGCACCGCAACTTCAGGCGCTGAAACTTCCTTGTTCATCAGGTAAAGGTCAGTTTCGTTGGCAAGAAATAATCCTACTTTTTGCTTAGGTAAAACCAGGGTGTTAAAAGTTCCGGTGGCAGGTATCAGGTGCCTGCGGTAGCTGGGGTTGAGGTATTCCAAATCTTCAACCGTAATGTCCAGCACTTTTGCAAGGCTTTCAAAACTCAGCCTGTTTTTCACATGAAGCGTATCAACCTGGTAATGAAAAATGCGGGGCGAAAGCGGGTAAATGTTATGCTCCGAAGCATAGTTCATCATATAAGTGGCGGCAATAAAAGCCGGGACATAGCCCTGTGTTTCAGCTGGAAGATATGGACGCAATTCCCAATAAGTTTTCTTTCCGCCTGAGCGCCTGATGGCTTTGTTCAGTGTTCCCGGTCCACCGTTATATGCTGCCAGCACCAGTTGCCAGTCGCCAAACATGCCGTAAAGCGATTTCAGGTATTCGCAGGCTGCAACGGTAGAAAGATAAGGGTCGCAACGTTCGTCAACATAAGAGTTGATTTTGAGGTTATACATCTTGCCGGTGCCGTAAATAAACTGCCAAAGCCCCATTGCTCCCGACTTCGATTTAGCCACCGGGTTCAGCGCTGATTCAATGATGGCAAGATATTTCAGTTCCAGCGGCAAATCATAACGGTCTAATGTTTCTTCCATTAAAGGGAAATAGTGTTGCGCCAGCCCAAGCAGTTGCGCCACTTTTTCGCGTTTCTGAACAGTGTAGGCATTGATATAATTCTTCACCGCCTGGTTATAGTCAAGGTTGAAAGGCGACAGGGCGTCTAATTTTCCAAGCCGGTATTCATAAATGAAATCATCATACACCGGAACAGAATCGGGCGGGAAATTATAGACATTGAGCAAACCTGTATCAGTTGTAAACGATGAACTTTTAAAAAATTCAAGCGTGCACATACTGTCTAACATAGCCAGAATGGGGTCGTCTGAGCAAGTGTTGGAAGTGTCGTTCCCGGTTTTTACTGTATTGTCGCCTTTGGAAGGGAATGAAACTGCGAGCAGGCTAACACTCAGCAGCAGGAATAGAATTGTTTTTTTCACTTTATTAAATTTCGTTGCATTGGTTCTATCAGTTAAACGCAACTTTTATTGTTTTATTATTCTTGGTCGGTTTAATATTTTCCCAAAGTTCCGAAAATTTTTCAGAAATATGAATTTATTAAGACAAATATATGAAATACCAAGACCAGTAAGGTAATTCACAAGTAAATTATTGAAATGGTATAAATAATAAGGATAGCTGTTAAAGGTGTCTTTATACTTTTTAACATTTCTTAACGTCAGAAATTTTCACAAACTATTGATTGGTAACTGGTTTTTCTATCTTTGCCCCTCCAAATAAAAAACAAATTAAGAGAAGCGTTCTCTTTGATACAATAAAAAACAAATAACTAAATCAAAAAACCCAACTAACATGAAAAAGATTTTAGGCTTTATCGCTATTGTGATGTTCCTCACTTCCTGCGAAAACAACACCACCAAATTCGGAACAAAAATGGTGGAAGAAGTAAAAAAGAAAGGCGATGAAATCGTCATTCCTTACAAAAAATATGTGTTGCCAAACGGCTTAACCTTGCTGGTACACGAAGACCACAGCGATCCCATTGTGCATGTGGATGTAACCTACCACGTAGGTTCGGCACGCGAAGAACTTGGTCGTTCAGGTTTCGCACACTTTTTTGAACACATGATGTTCCAGGGTTCTGACCACGTTGCAGACGAGCAACATTTTAAGATTGTATCGGAAGCAGGAGGTGATCTGAACGGAACCACCAACAGCGACCGCACCAATTATTTTGAAACGCTTCCTTCCAATCAACTGGAAACCGCACTCTGGCTTGAAGCAGACCGCATGGGATTTTTATTGGATGCCGTTACCGTTCCAAAATTTGAAAATCAGAGAGCTACTGTAAAGAACGAGCGCGGACAGAGTTATGATAACCGTCCCTATGGACTCGTAAATGAAAAAGTTTCTCAGGCTTTATATCCACAGGGACATCCTTATTCCTGGCCCGTTATCGGTTACTTAGCCGAACTTGACCGTGCAACGCTTGATGATTTGAAACATTTCTTCCTGCGCTGGTACGGACCAAACAATGCTACCTTAACCGTTGCAGGAGATGTTGATCCGAAACAAGTGGTTGAACTGGTAGAAAAATATTACGGACCTATTCCTGCCGGACCTGAAGTAAAACCCATGAAGGTTGAAAAAGTAACACTGCCCGAAGACCGTTACATTTCTTATGAAGACAATATCCGTTTCCCTTTGATACAGTTTGCATATCCTACAGTGGGAAACCGTAATCCTGACGAAGCACCGCTTGACATTTTAGCTGACATCCTGGGTGGTGGAAAAAATTCCATCTTCTACCAGAATTTTGTGAAGCCACAGTTGGCTATACAGGCAAATGTTTCGCATCCCTGCATGGAACTTGCCGGAGAATTTCAGATGACTGTGCTTCCTTTCCCCGGAAAAACCTTAGCTGAAATGGAAAGCATGATTCGCAAATCAATTGATGAATTTGAAACCCGCGAAATTTCTGACGATGACCTGAACCGCACCAAAGCGATGATTGAAAACCAAATAATCAATGAGCTTTCAAGCGTTGACGGAAAAGCAGGTATGCTGGCAAGTTACCAGACTTTCACAGGCAACCCTAATTACATTCAGCAGGAATTGAAGCGTTATGCTTCTGTTACCAAAGAAGATGTGAAACGTGTTTTTAACACCTACATTAAAGGACAGCATCCTGTTATTTTAAGTGTTTACCCGAAAGGACAAAAAGAACTGGCAGCGAAAGAAGATAATTTCACACCAAAATTTGTTGACTCCACATTTGTTCCCAACGATGCGGAATACAAAGATTTAGTTTACAACAAAGCGAAAGACGCAGAAGGTTTTGACCGCAGCAAACAACCCGGACCGGGACCAAATCCTACCATCAAACTTCCTGATTTCTGGACAGAGAATTTTGAAAACGGACTGGCTGTTATCGGTGCGAAAAATGATGAAGTGCCCACCGTTGCGTTGCGGATTTCCATCCGTGCAGGACACCGTTTTGAAGACCCTGCAAAATCAGGTATCGCTTCGCTCACTGCAGATTTGCTTGACGAATCAACACAGAATTATACCGCTGAAGAGATTGCCAATAAATTGGAAGTGCTTGGAAGCAGCATTGATATTCATGCAGAAAATGAAGAAATTGTTATTGATATATCTTCACTGAAAAAGAACATTGATAAAACATTGGAATTAGTGGAAGAGAAACTAATGAAACCTAAGTTCTCGATGGATGATTTCAACCGCAAAAAACAGCAGCAACTGGAAGGCATCTCCAACCAGATTACCCAGCCTACGGTGATAGCCAATAACACTTTCCGCGAAGTGCTTTACGGAAAAGATAATATCATGAGTATCCCCAACAGCGGTACATTGGAAACAGCAGGGTCCATTACATTGGATGATGTGAAAACCTATTACGAAACCAAGTTCTCTCCATCCATTTCCAAATTGGTGATTGTGGGTGATGTGGATAAAGATGAAGTGCTGGGCAAATTAGGTTTCCTGAAATCATGGGCTAAAAAAGACGTGAAATTTGCAGAAGAAAAGCCAACACCTGCCATAGAAAAAACTAAAATCATCTTAGTTAACAAACCACAGGCTCCTCAAAGCGAAATAAGGATTGGATATATTGCCATGCCTTATGATGCCACAGGAGATTATTACAAATCAAAACTGATGAATTTCCCATTGGGAGCAGCATTCAACAGCCGCATCAACCTTAATTTACGTGAAAACAAAGGCTGGACTTACGGGGCGCGTTCTACTTTCCAGGGAACAAAATTTGCAGGTGCTTACATGGCATCAGCAGGTGTTAAAGCCGCAAAAACTGACAGCTCCGTGGTTGAGTTTATGAAAGAAATTTCCAACTATGCCGATAAAGGAATAACAGAAGAAGAACTGGCGTTTACTAAAAGCTCCATAGGGCAAAGTGATGCACGCAAATACGAAACCTCTTTGCAGAAAGCCGGTTTCCTGCAACAGATTTTAGACTACAGCCTCAACAAAAACTTTATTGATGAGCAGAATAAAATTCTTGCCGGCATCACCAAAGCTGAGATTGATGCGCTGGCAAAAAGCAAACTTCCTTATTCTAAAATGGACATTGTTGTTGTGGGCGATAAAGACCTGGTATTGCCCGGCTTGTCAAAATTAGGCTATGATATTGAAGTAAGGGAAATGCCGCAACAGGAGGTGGTGAAGAAATAACCTTATCTGTTAAAAAAGAAGCCCTGTCAGTGTTCAAGCTATAAGCTAATAGCTAATAGCCATAAATATGATATTTTCCACTTTTTGCAGAATGGAAAGGTAAAATCCTACATTTGCATCGCTCTGAGGATTTTACTTATTATATTTAATGAGAGCCTTATTAGTTTTATTTCTTTTTTTCTTTTCAGGATTATGCGGAATTTCAGCGCAGAATACTGAATTAATAAAACAACAAAATATTTCGGCAGAAGGCACTTATCAGTTACAGGTAATTAATTCACGCAACCAGCCTTTTATTCCTGCAAACATCAATGAACTGGTGGCGGAAAAACGTAATGCCACAGAAGTGGTGTATGTGCAGTTGGGCTCCGAAGTAAGATTAAAAATTCTACCGCTTTCAGAGATTAACAAACCAGGATTTATTCCGCTGGAAAAAATAATTCACGTTACGGAATGATACTGCATCACCATATCAAAGGGAAAATACTTGCAGTCTTATTCAGTCTCGCTGCAACCTTTGCCTTAGCCCAGCCCGCCAACGATAACTGCACTACTCCGCAGGTGGTAGTAATCCCCAATTCAGGAAACATCTGCATCACCTCTACCACCACAGGCGCCACCAGCGATAACAGCACCAATACCTGCGACACCGGAACGCCCGGCAACGAGGTATGGTTTACCTATACTGCCACCGGGGCTGATAACACCATAACAGTTACGCCCACAGGTTCTCCAGCTATGCAGCGAGCGGTAGTTACCATCACCAGCACCGACTGCCTGAGCGGAAGTTATAATACCTGCAACCTCAGCGCCACCAATGGCGGAGCAGCAACCGCCAACTGGACTTACACACCCGGAACACAGGTATGGATCTCCGTTGAATCAGACAATGGCGTGGAAGGCGGTTTCCAGCTTTGCATCACTTCCATTGACCAGCCGCCAGCACCAGGTAATTCCTGCGGAACAGCTTCCGTGCTTTGCGACCAAAGTACGTTTACGGTAAACCCTTTTCCAAACAACAGCAGCGGGTTAACTCCTCCCTGCTTTGGTTCGGCTTTGCAGCAGCCCGTTTATTACCAGTTCACTGTCGGGCAAACAGGTTTATTAGTGTGGAATGCTGATGTGCTTGGCATGGCTGAATACGATTGGGCAGTGTATGACATCACTGCCGGTTGCTATGGTACCAATGTTGCCTGCAATTATAATTACACAGGTTTCTTTGGTTCAGAAAACAGTGACAACATTGGTATGCAGGCGGGCGGCAATTGCGCAACTACTGAATTTTGTCCCCCTATTACAGTGAATGCGGGAAACACCTACCTTATTATTATTGATAATTATTCAAATTCCACTGTTGGATTTACCATGAGTTTTACAGGAAGCACTTTCCAGATGGCGCCTACTTCGCAGTTCACGGTAAACCCTTCAACAGGCTGCGCACCGCTTACAGTAAGTTTTAACAATACCAGCATTGCAGGTGCTTCTTCTTCCTGGAATTTCGGGAATGGAAACACTTCATTGCTAAATGCTCCTCCCGCACAAACCTATTCCACACCGGGCACTTATCTTATCTCTTTAACAACAACTTCTTCCACGGGCTGCACCGATGTAAGTTCTCAAAGCGTGGTAGTCAACAACGGACCAACTGTAACTGTTCCGGCTGATATTACACAGTGTGCAGGAACATCTGTTACCGCCACAACCTTTACCAGCAGCCCGGCAGGCGCTACTTACGCATGGACCAACAGCAATACTGCAATAGGTCTTGGCGCCAGCGGAAACGGAAATGTTCCTGCTTTTACCGCAACCAATGCAACAGGCAGTCCTATCACTGCTACCATCACTGTAACCCCAACCTTAAACGGTTGCACCGGAACTGCTGACACTTATACCATCACCATCAATCCAACGCCAACCGTTACAGTAAACTCGCCCACTATTTGTGCGGGAGGCACTGCCAACCTTATTGCCAACGGAGCCACCTCTTATACCTGGAGCGCGGGAGCCACCTCAACCGGTGTGAATACAGCCGATGCCAGCCCGGGAACTACTACTAATTACACCGTTACAGGCACTACAGCAGGATGTTCAGCAACCGCAACAGCTACGGTTACCGTTGTAGGTTCCATGACTGTTACAGTAAATTCACCAACCATTTGTGCAGAAGATGCTGCAACGCTCACTGCCGGTGGGGCAAACACTTATCTCTGGTCTGATGGCTCAACAGATAATCCGTTAATTGTTTCACCCGGAACTACTACGACCTACACGGTTACCGGAAGTTCAGGAGGTTGTTCGGGAACAGCAACTTCAACAGTAACAGTAAATGCTTTGCCGAATGTTACCGTAAACTCGCCCACCATTTGTCCGGGTGGATCGGCTACGCTGACCGCAGCAGGTGCAACAAGCTATCTCTGGGATACAGGTTCAACCACTAATCCGCTTATAGTTACCCCGGCAAATACTACCACTTATACTGTTACCGGAACAAGTTCAGGCTGTTCGGCAACAGCTACCTCAACAGTTACCGTTAATGCAAACCTGAACGTTACCGTAAATTCACCAACCATTTGTGATGGACAAAACGCAACACTCACTGCTGCGGGAGCAACAACTTATGTATGGTCAGATGGCTCAACCACAAATCCCTTAGTGGTTTCACCTGCTTCCACCACTAATTATACTGTCACCGGAACAAGTATAAGCTGTACCGGAACAGGAACCGCAACAGTGACTGTAAATCCCGTGCCAACAGTAACTGTAAACTCTCCAACCATCTGCGCAGGAAGTCCTGCCACACTCACTGCTGCAGGGGCTGCAACTTATACATGGAACAACGGCTCAACAGCAAACCCTCTTACAGTAAGTCCTTCCGTAACTGCAACCTATACCGTTACCGGAACTGACCTGGGTTGTACTGCTTCTGCTACTGCCACCGTAACAGTTAATCCTTCGCCAACGGTAACCGTAAATTCTCCAACCATTTGTGCAGGCGATGCAGCAACTCTTACTGCCGCGGGAGCTACCACCTATGTATGGTCAACCGGTGAGACTACCAATCCCATTTCAGTTTCTCCTGCCACTGATAATACTTACACTTTAACCGGAACTACTGCCGGCTGCACCGGAACTGCTACATCAAGCGTTACTGTTATCCTGGTAACTGTTGCAGTTTCACCAGCCACAGCAGCTATTTGTGAAGGAGAATTAGTTGATATCACTGCGTCAGGAGCCACAACTTATTCTTGGTCGCCTGCAACAGGATTAAGTTCTGCCACTGGAAACCCGGTTTCTGCCAACCCTGTTATCACAACTACCTATACAATTACCGGAACTTTTCAAGGCTGCACGGATGACGAAACCATTACTGTTACCGTAAATCCAAATCCTGTTGTTGATTTCACAGCGCTTCCGGTTTCGGGCTGCATGCCACTTGTTGTTCAGTTTAACGACCTGAGCACGGTTTCTTCCGGCACTATTACTTCATGGCAATGGCAGGCAAACAATAATTCCTTTTCGGATGAGCCGAACAATTCATATACATTTAACAATGCAGGTCTTTATGATATTACACTTACTGTTACCTCAGACCAGGGATGCAGCACAACCCTCACCAGCACAGATTTGATAAACGTAAGTCCGCTTCCGGTGGCTGAGTTTGCTGCTTCTCCCGAATGGACACAGATCAATGAACCCGAAATAACCTTTACTGATTTGTCTTCAGGCAGCCCGGTGCAATGGAACTGGCTGTTCGGCACAGGGGATGGCTCAACCGTTCCTGATCCGGTTTACAGTTTTCTTGATACCGGAACCTACACGGTTATGCTCACCATTGTGAACCAGTATGGCTGCACAGACAGTTTTGAAATGAATATTGTGATTGCACCTTACTTCACTTTGTATGTTCCTACAGCTTTTACACCGGATGGGAACGGGATGAACGATGTATTTCTTCCCAAGGGACAATACCTCCGCAATTATACTTTACGCATTTTCAACCGCTGGGGCGAACAGGTGTTTGAAAGTTTTGACCCTGCGGTGGGCTGGGACGGGAAATCAAGGAGAACAGGGAAAGAACTGATTCCTGGTGTATATGTTTACCGCATCTCTGCCAGCGATGAACATAACCGCCCGCAGGATTTTAAAGGAACAGTTACGATTGTGAGGTAGAATATTATCGCTGTCCTAAATTTTCATTTGCACCGAATGAATAAATTTCTACCTTTGCAGCCCCTCAAAAGAATTTGAGGCATTTGTTCAAACAATAAAACAATAAAAATGTACGCAATAGTTGATATAGCCGGACAGCAGTTTAAGGTGGAAAAAGACCAGAAAGTGTATGTTCACCGCCTTGAAGGCAAAGAAGGGGAAAAAGTGGAGTTTGATAACGTGCTCCTCGTTGATAATGACGGCAAGGTAACCGTAGGAACTCCAAAAGTGGAGGGCATAAAAATTTCCGCCAAAATACTCAGCCACCTGAAAGATGACAAAGTAATTGTTTTCAAGAAAAAACGCAGAAAAGGCTACCAGAAATCAAATGGTCACCGTCAGTATCTGACTCAAATACAGATTGAAAGCATAGGCGGAGAAAAAGCAGCTAAAAAAGCAACACCGAAAAAAGAGAAAGTTGAGGAAAAGTAGGCAGCGGCAGTAGCAGTAGCAGTAAAAACAAAATAGTATAACTTTAATATTACATAAAACATGGCACACAAGAAAGGCGCGGGTAGTAGTAAAAACGGAAGAGAATCGCACAGCAAAAGACTTGGCGTAAAAATATTTGGCGGACAGACAGTAACTGCCGGAAACATTATTGTCCGCCAGCGCGGAACCAAGCATCATCCAGGGCTGAATGTGGGGATTGGTAAAGACCATACCTTATTCGCATTGGTTGACGGAGTGGTGAAATTCAAACGCAAAGCCGATGACGTTTCTTATGTTTCGGTTGTGGCTATGCCGGTAACGGCAGAAGCATAAGGTTTCTCTAAAATAATATCAGGAAGTCCTGTTTCGGTTGAAGCAGGACTTTTTTTATTGCTTGCATTTAAACCCTATAAACTGAGTTCGGGATAAGACTTAATAGATTTTTACGGTCACCCGTTCGCCCTTATCGCCTCCACAGGATCAAGCCTTGATGCAATCCAGGCAGGAATAATACCTGAAACCAAACCAATTCCGGCAGATATTCCTAATCCCATCATTATATTTTTGAACGATAAACCAATATCCATTTCAAGCATACTGCTGCCTACAAAACTTAGGAAAAAAACAATCAGCAGCCCTGCTGCCCCTCCTATCAGGCAAAGGAAAACAGCTTCAAAAAGAAATTGCAGCAGGATGAAATAATTTTTTGCGCCAAGTGATTTTTGTATTCCTATTATATGTGTTCTCTCCTTTACAGAAACAAACATGATGTTGGCTATACCGAAACCTCCTACAAGAATGGAAAATAACCCTATCATCCAGCCTGCTCCGTTTATTACCGTGAACAATCCTTCCATGCTGTTGCTGAGCAAACTGGTTTCGTTCAGCGCAAAATTGTCATCAGCAAGCGGCTTTAGTTTCCTCACCGAGCGCATGATCCCTCGCAGTTCATCTTTCAGCTCTTCATTGCTCACTCCTTCTTTTGCCTTCACTTCTATCATCGGGTTGAATCTTTCCTTCTTTATGTCAATGAGTGTTCTTGCATAGTTTGCAGGTATCACAACCTGGTTGTCAGTAGTATTTCCAAACATGCTTTCTCCCTCTTTCCCGAACACCCCGATAACATCAACTTTTCGCCCCATAAATTTTATGGTTTTCCCGATGGGGTTCAGCTCCCCGAAAAGCCCGGCAGCAACTTCACTCCCTATTACAGCAACGTTTCTTCCGCCTGCTGATTCAAATGGTGTGAAATACCTGCCTTCAGTCAACTCAAATGATTTTATTTTCTGCCAGTCATGCGACACACATACAATACTTACATTTTCAAGATTGCTGCTTCCATATTCCACTGTTTTGCTCATGTAGGCAAGAAAAGCAAGAGCTGCAGCGTTTCTGCATCGGTCCTGAACCTCATGCAATTCTTTCATGTCTGTAACCGGGCGTTGCCAATATTTCCACCACGGATAATCTGAGCCAAATGTCCAGGGCCACTTCTGAATAAAAATCACATTATCTCCAAGCGATTCAACACTTCCGCGAACCTGTTTTTCCATTGAATCTACCATCGTGAAAACAGAAATAATAGCAAGAATTCCGATGGTAATTCCAAGCAATGAAAGCACAGTCCTGAGCTTATTCACCACAAGGGCGTTTACAGCCATCGCTATGCTTTCCTTCACTAATCTTATGTAAAGCTTCAAAACAGTGAAATATTAAACTATAATTATTTTTCTTAAAATCGTTTACAAATGTAGGTTTTAAATGTAGAATTATACCTACTTTTGATACGCCTGAAAAACATGCTTTTTCGGGATTTTCTTTTTTGACAATCAATAAATGAGCGACCTGAAAAAAATAAAAAATGCCCTGATTTCCGTTTATTACAAGGATAATCTGGAGCCTGTAATTTTAAAATTACGTGAACTTGATGTGAATATTTATTCTACCGGAGGAACACAGAAATTTATAGAAAGCCTTGGCGGCTCCGTGATCCCGGTAGAACAACTTACTTCCTATCCGTCTATTCTCGGGGGCAGGGTGAAAACCTTGCATCCAAAAGTATTTGGTGGAATCCTTGGCAGGCGTGAGTTGCAGGAAGACCTGCTCCAACTGGAAGAATATGACATTCCCGAAATTGACCTGGTGATTGTTGATCTCTATCCCTTTGAGGAAACAGTGGCTTCAAGCGCTTCAGAACAGGATATTATTGAAAAGATTGACATAGGAGGAATTTCACTGATACGTGCAGCAGCAAAAAATTTCAAAGATGTTTTAATTGTTTCTTCACGTGATGAATATCCGGCATTGCTTGAACTGCTGAATGAGAAAAACGGCTCTTCAACATTAGAGGAAAGAAAGCAACATGCACTAAATGCCTTCCATGTTTCATCTCATTACGACAGCGCTATTTTTAATTATTTCAACCAGGGAAAGAAAAACATTTTTAAGCAAAGTATAGCTGAATCGCAAACACTACGGTATGGTGAAAACCCTCATCAGAAAGGTGTTTTCTATGGAAAATTAGATGAACTCTTTGACAAACTTCACGGCAAAGAACTCTCTTACAACAACCTGTTGGACATTGATGCCGCTGTGGCGCTGATTTCAGACTTTTCCGAACCTACATTTGCAAT
>Ga0172371_10008975_pt1 | contig 13839 bp, 16 predicted proteins | sample Lak12m_FD_114543 | JGI IMG/M metagenome (GOLD analysis project Ga0172371, IMG submission 114543) | Freshwater microbial communities from Kabuno Bay, South-Kivu, Congo - kab_022012_12m | ecosystem: Environmental > Aquatic > Freshwater > Lake | place: Democratic Republic of the Congo: South-Kivu... | reverse complement strand
CAATAAGAGATGTGACAATCACCAAACATCACCAATAACTTCTAAAAGGATGTAAGGGATATAAGAGATGTGACAATCACCATTCATTGCCATCCATCACCAATAAGAGATGTGACAATCACCAAACATCACCAGTAATCTGATATCATGATGAATAGAAAGAGAAATTGGACCATCCTTAAGGATATATCAACCAATCACAACCCCTGTCCTCGCTACGCTCGGACAGCCTCGACCATTCTCTCGCTTCGCTCGTTCAGGTCTCGCGACATGGTTTTTATTCGATCTTGTATGTCCTGATATCAAAATCGAATTCTTCCTTTCCATAAAGCTCAATCCTGTCTTTAAAATGTGACATTGTGTAATTGGTCTTTCGATTCTTCCCGAAGGGCCGATATGTAAGATCGTCACCAATATCAAAAAGGTTACACTTGGTTTTTCCTGGATTCAATCGTAATCCTCTACCTATTGACTGAAGGTTTCGTATCTTACTTTTGGTTGGTGACGCAAAGATGATGTTTTCTATGCTTGGGATGTTCACTCCAGTACTTAGTATAGCCACTGATGCAACCACTACTGCATCCTTATACTCATTTAAGGATTTTCTTATGGATTCACGCTCATCCACTGGTGTACTTCCCGAAATATAGAAAATCTTCCTGGAATCACCTAATTGGTCACTGATCATTTGATATAGTGGTAGTCCATGTGCCTCTACTAATTGAAACAATACAAGCGTATTACCGCGACACACCCTTATAAGGTTGCTCACGAAAGTGTTTCTTTTCTCATTAGTAACCAGGTACATGAGTTCAGTGAAGTAATCCTTCTTTTTATCACCACGAATGGCCCTATCATAAGTTTCAGGAATATTATGGTGTTTCAGGAGAATACACTTGATTGATAGGTCACTCACTTGATTTTTATCAATTAGTTCCCGTGTACTGATCACTTTATGGATTGGCCCGAATGTCCCTTCCAATTGAAGTTTTGAAACTTTATCGTCCTGGACAGTCCCTGTTGTTCCTATCCTATAACGTGAATTGGTGAGTTTCTTTGTTATCTCCATTAATGCGGATGATTGAAATTTATGACATTCATCACCAATTAACACATCCCAAGAAAGAAAAAACTGGGAAGTTGCGGGCTGGCGGGCGGCGGCGCCACTGCTCATAGAATGAATTGTCTGCCATGTACTTATCAGGACAGGCTTTTCAAAATCCCTTGTTTTTCCTGAATATAACCGATGACAATTACTCTCAACGTCCCATTTATTACCAGAGGAATAGTCCTCGAAATCAGTATAAAGTTGCTCAACAAGTGATGTGGTGGGTACAATAATGACACATCTCTTATTCCTGAGTAAGAAATATCTCATTAGGATATATAGTACAAGAGATTTACCAGATGCGGTTGGTGACTGAAGGATCAATCGTTCTTTCTGAAGAGCAAGCTCACATGATTTTATCTGGTAATCCCTTGGTGTGATTGCTTTACCACCAGAATGAAGATTTAATTTTTGGATGAATTTATGCAGTTGAGGGCTTGTTATTTTTTCTCCTGGTGGAATTACGTCATCAGCACCAATAAGGTCATATTTGTTCACCTCACAGAATTTAATTAGATGTGATAATAATCCACACGGTAGCTGTTTTTCCCTGATATTATATAGGTGTGCGAATCCATCCCATATTTTAGCCTTAAATTTGGGCATGAATCTTGCACCACTCACAAAAAATTTGAAATGGTCATTAATTTCTTCCATAATTCCATAATCATCAGAATATACCTGAAGAAATGATTCAGAGAGTTTTTTCATGAAAATTTGCATTAGTTACCCGCCATGAATTTCATTAGTTCAATGTGGTTCTTAATAGCCCAGTCTCTTCCTTTAATTGTGTTAAGGATAGATTCAAGCTGATACACCATATTATTCATATATTTAATTTTATTAGAAATATTATTCATATCTGCATCATGCTCAATCATTACTTGCATATCTTGTTTCAGTGGTTTTAATCCCTGAAATTGTTGCCATCCCAAAGCATCAAGTTCTTGTTTAGACATTTCGCCACGATAATACTTATATTTCATGTTCCGTAAATATAAGTATTCATTCTCAATTTTGATTACTTTATTTTTTGCCTGGAGTAAGAGATTTAAATATTTCTGATGTAATGATGGAGATTTAAGAGTTTCATCCAAGAGATTCTTTGTGTCTATAGCACTATCATTTTTCCATTCTTCGGTTATTCCATTGATATCCATGATTATCTCCAGTGTTTAATTACCAATTACATGTATTTAGTGTCGGGGGAACAAGAGAAATTGGCATAGTAAGTGTAAATTTTGAGTTACTTACTATGCCAAAAATGGTAGAAATAATTAAGAAATTGTGAAGTACGAATAACTTAAGGTCATTGATGCAACTGCGTACGGAACATCTGTGTTGGTTGTAGTAAACGAAACACCATCAAGAGAGATTGGAAAACAATCAATGAAATTAAATGTTCTAATTGTATTTCCTGTTGGTCCATATACTAATAGTTTAGCGTCAGAATAGTTGTTTTGTAAATCAGAAGATGAGTCGAATCCTCTATTATTTTCTGATTTGTATTGATCATGGTTTTCTGGAAATCCTAATCCGCGAATCCATTTGAATACTTCATGATAGTTGTTCATATTTGAATCTACCATGAATTGAATGGTCAGGGGAGAAAAATCTATTTGCTCTCCAGGAATTAGCATTTTACTTAGTGGTGTTAGCTGTTCCTGTATTGATAACATTACTGATGGTAATATAACTGTTTGTGTAAAAAACGAAACATTTGGTAATCTTTCTATCACAAGATCAAAACCATTGGGTGATAGAAAGTTTGTATTAATTGATGGGCAGCCAAGTATCACGATAATATTCCTTTAAGAAAATCCAGTATTGTCTGTTCGTTTTGTCGTCCAACTGGTTTTTGATTATCTTTCAACCTGCTATTATATATTCTTGCTGCCTTCTCTTTCGCTTCTGCATCTGATAATCCATCCTTTATAAATTTATCTCGCATTTTCTCATAGGCATGCGGCATCTTTTTCCCTTTCAATTTTTTCCCTTTGACTGATATCATCTTGTGGGGGATTATCACAGCAAATATTATAACCAGAAGTGACCTTTCTCTTTAGTATATATTTAGTTATTTTGTTACTCAAGAACGGATACATCTCAAATGGAAGATCAATACATTTTCCTATGATTGCAGCTATATGAATAAAACATGTCTCTATCATGATAAATAAACTAATCATATATACCATATATGATTTAAATGCTTCAATATTCACCAAATACAATATCATTGTAATTGTAATGAGTAACAGAATACAACTTATGATGCTCGATTTAATCACTAATGGTATATTAATATGACCACACTTAACATATTGTCTATTTGATTTTATCCATAATGCCTGCTCAATGATACTAAGGTTCCATTGTATGATTTCATTAGTGGTGATGATCAGAAGAATAAAAAGAAATATAATCATTTTTTGTCGTCTCCTCTCCGTTGAGAGAGAATCAATTCCTTTACTTCAAATAAATCTTGCTGCCTCTTTAGTAAGTCATATGCATATTTTTCTTTAAAATCACTCAATACACCATTGAATTTTTGTATAGACATCCAGCCACTTATCGCAGTTGAAATTAATGTAATGATAAATATTCCTATTAACCATTTGCCTATACTAATTGTATTGATCACTTTGGTTAATTGTTCATTATGATGTTTAAGTTCTTTAGCGATTCCATCAACATCTTCTTCCATGCGCTCTAATATGACAGTTTTTTTACCATGATCAGTACATAGCTTATCGCAGTCATCGCATTTTTCGCATTCATAAAACCGACGCCGTTCTGCTACTCGTCTTTCTTCTTGGGGAGACATTCGAATTGATACCTTATCTGAAAATATTTGTGTTGAATGCTGCAATAATTATTTCAATCAATTCAGTGTCTTCTTTTAATATCACCAGTTGAAAAAAATGATACCATCCTCCCCCAAGGATATATCGGTCACCTAACTTATGTAAACATTTAGTTCATATTTTTCTTTATTATTATATCCTCTGTTATAAACCTGGACATGCAGAGCTTTCTTCTGCTCTTTACCATTTTTATATAAGGTTAATGTATAAGAATTTGTTTTATTTGATCCGGGTGTCTTGGTTATATAACCGATTTTTTCTGCCATTTCAACTTGATCTAATGAGTATCCTTTTTTCTTTACAAAACTTTCGATTTCATGGACCGCATCAGTAAATGATTGGTGATAAATTTTGTAATCTGATTTGCTTTCTTTTAGAAATTCTGAAAATGTTTTTTTCATCGTGTATTCCTTCCTATTGTATATTTTGTTGTAAAATCGTCTCTTCTATTTAGAGAATCAGTAGTTTAGTGTATAAACTTTGTTTCCTGAATCGTGTATGGCCAAGAAACCATTGCGTAGCATGTTCTCTTGCTCACTTGTCGCATCATCAAAAAGAAAATTTTCTATATTCTTTAGTTTGTGTTTCTGGTATTTGTGCCTGCTCTCAAGAACACACCTATTTGTTCTGAAATAGAAGTAGTTCGGTGCAGATATTTTTTCCTGTTCAAATTTTAATGTTTCGTAAAGATTGCCCATTGACCACCTTCTATTCGCATAGGAAACAATTGATCCAAGGTGTTGTTTTCTGAATATATTTAACAATCTTGATGCTCCGCCAATAATTACATGATCAAGTTTATTACAGAATCGTAACAGTTCCCAATCATATTTCTTATTGAATCTGCTTTTTCCGAAACTCATTGCAGCAACAAGAACATCATTGAAATATAATCCATAGCATATTTTGTGTTGGCATGATCCCTGTAAGTGATTAATCTCAAAGAATCTTTTACTCTCTTCTTTACCTACTAATCTTACATCAGTTTTTCTTGCTCCAATCTTTAGATCACATATTCCAAGAGCATTTTTTAAAACTGATTTCCAGATATCTTTCTTATTGTGCCACTCATCCTCGAATATATGAAACAACTGGATACCGAGTTCTTCACACTTCATTGTTTTATCAAGATGGAAATTCTTACTCTTAAATTTAGAGGAGTGCCAATATAGTCCATCAAATTCAATTGCAATCTTCTTTTCGGGCAAGTAAATATCGAGTTCAATTCCTATTGTTTTTCTATCATTAGTAACTATTTTACCCGTGTATATTTCTCTGATGAAATCAAAAATTTCCTTCTCAGGACCAGATTGTCCATAATATTTGTTGCATTCTATTCCATTCTTTTGGAAAATGGAAGATATAGAAGATTGTGATACACCTAATATCTCACCGATCTTTTGTTGATTGTACTGCTGATATAAAAGCCCTAAAGAATCTCTATTGTTCATAGTGTTTAGAGCATCCTCACTGTAATGGCGCATTGAAACATTAGGGACACCATATTTTACCAGAGAAGTTGCACTTACTTTCTCCCTATATAAATTACTTTTTGAGAAGTGTTCGTTACCATATCGGTCAAGATTGGTTTTTCTTGTTTTCTTCTTCACACTATCAGATTGCAAAGAACACACTGTGCCATATCGGTCAAGATTAGTTTTTCTTGTTTTCTCTTTTACTACATTCGATTGCACTGCATATTCAACACCATATCGTTCAATGTTCGTTGCTTTGATTTTGTCCTTGACTTCCTTTCGCTGAAAAGGATTAGTGGAGAATTTCTTTTTTGTTTCTTCTGATAGCATCGCACATGACCGAGAACAGTAATTTCTATAACCGGAGATGATATTGATATACTTTGTTTCTTTTACGCCGCAATGATCACAAACATTTTCAGAATCGTTCAGGATGTAGCTATCGTAATATTTCTGAGAACTTAGATTATGGAGATTTCTGATATGCTGGATAAATGAAAGTGTACTCCCAAAGGTCTTTTGGCATATTTCACAACGCATTATATTATCCTCAAAAAATATTGTTTGGATCAGTTATAACTATTTAGCAAAAGAAAAGGGCAACAGCTTTCGCCATTGCCCTTCTTATTATCTAACTACTCTACTTTTTACAGTAGATTGGTGATTTTCAACCGGCGATAATACTTATTAGTATTGGCCTGAATAGCACCAGTTACTGTAGCCTGGCTGAAAGGATTGGCAGTCAGACCATAGCGGGTCATGAAAGCGATCTTTGGAGCAAAGCTATTGGGATCAACTGCCCTCATCATCTGGAGGGGAACATAGGGGCAATAGAACATGCCAGCATCAGTAGCGGATGCACCCTTATAGCCCATCACAAGAAACTGAGGATTGGCACCAGCGTTTGAGGAATAAGGATCAATATAAACCTTGTATTTACCGTTAAGAACACCGGCAAAGGTAGTGCTTGTATCGTCTATATTGAGATTATTGTTAATAGCTGGTGTATAATCAAGAACGCCCGCCATCTGGAGAGCGGATGCAACATCGGCTGTACAGATAATGAAATTACCACGACCGCGCCGAGTTAGCTGACCGATTGCGTTAGCTTCCCGTTCAATCTGGAACATAAGCCCCTTGAACTTTTCTACTGACCAACGACCATTAGCATCAACATCAAGATCGAAAGTCCCGGCAACAGCGGTAGTACCAGCGGCAGCACCAGGAAGAGCAGAGGTATATACTTTCCGGATAATTTCGCGATTCATCTCACTTAGAATTTCAGTGGAGAGAATATTAGAAAGTTCTGCTTCTGCATCAAGACCATGAACAGACCGCATATCCTGCGCAAGTTCAAGACTATATTCAGCTTTCAGTTTACGAGTAGTTGCAGCTACAGCCACTTTCTCGATGGTAACTGCCATCTGATTAAAGTCATCTGCACCACCACCGGTACCATGAGCTTCACCATCTGCTGTTGTCATGCCATCGCCAGTTGTATATGTGCCATCAACTGGATTAGAACCAGCATGAGCAGTACCGTCCTGTTCGCCAGAGAACGCAGTATCAGCTTCATTGAACAGAGCTTCAGCGCCATTCTGAGAAGTGTATTTTGCTTTCATCGCGAAAACAAGACCAGTTGGCTGGGTAAGGGGCTGTACACCACAAATATCATAAGCGATCATTAGGGGAGCAGAACGCCGTACAAGAGAAATTAGGACCGGATCAAACTTAGCAAAACCATCTGTGTCGCCATAAGCGCCCACAGCGTTTGCGGGTGCAGCCTCAGATAGAATAGATGCAGCGCGACCGATTTCCTTCTCGGTGTTCTCAAGAAGAACCGCGGTGACTTCCTTCTTGTGTAGATCGGTGATTTTAGGAAGGTCAGGATGTTCCAGAACAGCTTCCCACTTCTTAACAAGATTTGTACGATTGATTTCCATTTTTATTGTTCCTTACTTTATTTTTTTATTGTTCGACTAATTGTATTGACATATTTGGACATTACAGTATCAGTCTCTTCGGATTTGAATTCATCATCGTTTTCGGTGATGACTGATTGTTTTGTTCCAGTTTTCTTAGAAAAATAATTTTCTCGAATTGTCTGGAGTTTAGCAGTATAAGTTTCTTGATTATCAAATACAATCTCTTCTGCTAATGCTTTTAGTTTTTCACTCTCAAGAGCAGAAAGACCTTCACACATCTCTGTCTGAATTTCCAATTTCAGCCGTTCATTAATCTGCTTATTGAGATTAACATTGACTGAGACTGCTTCATCCAGCTTTGCGTTTAGCCTTTCAATCTTGCTTTCCATTTCACCAAGAACATCAAACTTTTCTTCGGGAATTTCAATATAATTTTTCTCAAAGGCTTCTTTTAGTGAGCCAATAAAATTCTCGAAAATCTCATTTTTTACGCCCTGCGTTAGTGCAATTTCATTATCTTTTGTCCACTGGTCAACTACTAAGTTGAGGTATCCATCAATATGTTCAACAAGACCGTCAGCAATTTTGTCATAATTTTCTTCAAGCTGTTTATTATAATTTTCCTCTATCCGGGCAGCTTCTTTCTTTATGCGTGAAAGAACTGCGGCCTCGAATATGGTTTCTGCCTTTGTTTTGAATTCCTCTGTTAGTCCGTCTTCTCCATTGAAAAGAGCAGCAACATCTTCCTTCATATCAATTTCTTCTTCCTCATCATCTTCTTCCTCATCTTTTTCCTTCTCGTCATCTTCCTTCTCGTCTTCCTTCTCCTCATCATCAGATTCATCCTTCTCATCCTCATTACAGCCTTTCTTCTCATCAAGAAGATTCTTTTCTTCCTCGTCTTCCTTCTTATCTATTTTAGGTGTATCCTTTTCAATTTCTTCTTTAAGTTTTCTGGATTCGTCCATTAGGTTCTGAATGGTATCTTCAAGGCTCATATCTCTACTCCTATTGTTTTGATATTAAACACTTTAAATATATTTAGTGTTTTGTTTATTTGATCTGGTTTAAAAATTCACTAAAAAGACTGAGTTTATTTTCCATGACTTGTTTTGCTGTCATTTTCTTTATGCTACTCTTAATTTTTTCTGCAATTATCCATGAGCCAGTTGTTACATCAAGAATCCACTCTTTATCTTCCATAATACCTTCAACAAATGCATCGGGAGCAGATGGATCGCCAACAATGTCAATAGTATTGAGCATAAAATCATTCTGTACAACTTTCATGCCGTTATTATCTACTACTGTTCCAAGACCACGTGTTGACACGCCAAAAGAAACGCCCTCATCAATAAGCCCCTTGGCTATAGCTCCCATTGGCAATGATGTTAGAATTTTTGCTTTACCGATAACATCATTGCCACTCCAAGAAAGAGATTCTATCAAATGAGATGCCCTTTCTGGATTAACCATTGGACCAGCGGGATGATTAAGTTCGCCAATAGCTCGCTTCGATGTAATCATTGGCTGAAACTTGCCAATTGCATTCTCCATAACAGGCTTGGGATATATTCTGCCGTTTCGATTTTTTACTTCTGCTTGTGCAAATATACCACTAATGTAATATTTCTTGCTCGCATCAACACCCTCAATAAGTATTTTGACTTCTGAATTTTCTCTAAGAAGTTTCATTATTCTTTTCCTTAACTATTTGCTGATGCTGGATTATCATATATTGAATATTGTTCTGGTTGGATTTTTGTTTTATAACCAGAAACTTTTCTGAGTTTCATAATAAGTTCACACTTAGCAACACTTAGTGTGACATTTATGTCGCTTGTATTATTAATATTATCTGATACACAGCCCAAAGTTTGCATATCAATCAAAACTGCCGAATCAACTGAGATGTGCCAGAGTTCTTCATTATTTCTCTTAACTGTTGCTATACCGCCCGGCAATCCAGGAAGCAGCATTGATACAATATTTACTTTCTGGGTACTACCATCAAGCTCTTCATTATCGCCAAGAAGTGTAACATCGAGATCAATTGTCGCTTCACCAAGGTCGCCATCAATTTTTATAATAGCTTCGGTATTTGTAAGTTTAAGAAGTCTTACATTTGTTGCCATGACACATTATCCTTTATTTTCTCGGAATACCAGACTATCTGTAATTTTTATAAAATTGAGACTGTTCTTGATCATATAAGATAGTAATTCTGGTGATTCTGTTAATTTACTTATTTTATTTAGTTTCTTGTTTGTTTCGACATCTAACAGTATCTTGCTTCCATCTCGCATGATATAGTCAATTTTACCAACGAATGGTATATCCTTATGTGATTCTCTTAATGATAATAATATATTAGATGGAAAGAAATGTTTAGTTTCAAACATTTCTTTATAATATTTAACCATGGACTCTGTTGGTTTAACTTCGCTCGATTCTTTTAGTGCAATTGCTATTTCGCTATCCGTGATATTTTGTGTCTTATGTTCATGAGCCTCTTTTGAGTCTGAAAGAAGTTCATTAGAAAGATGTATACCCATGCAGTATTCTTTCGCTTCTTTTAACCCCTTAAATTTTCCTACTGTATCACCATGGATTGATAGCAGTTTTGTATTTTCATCAAATTCTGCTGATATATCAAAAACACTAATTTGGATCATTATTTAGTCCGTTTAAACAAATTTTTTGCTATATTTGTTCTCATATTGTCAATTGCACCAACTACTTTTTCGTTCATTAATGAATTAAACGTGTTCTCTGATTCAACTGCTTTATTCTGTGAAATGCTGTAAATCAGGTTCTTTATTTTTTCAGTTTGCATTATTATTCTCCTCGTCTTCTTCTTGATCACTAATTATTTCATCAGATTCGTTCTTAGTGTCAGAACCTTCTGTTGAACCTTCAGTTGATATATCTCGATCAATATTCTTGATATCCTCATCGGTTAATCGCAGAACATTTGTTTTTACCCATTTCTCACTAAAATATTTACCAATGTACGGTTCGATTTGTTGAACGATAGTTAATCTATTTGAGAGTAATTCCGTTTCCTTGAGTTCTACGAAGTTATTGTCTTCATTGTAAATAATTAATATATCATTAACAATATCTTCCCATTCCTCGGACTTAATGATGTTTTTTGTGATTAGTTGAATCTTTAGAATATCAAGTAGAACTTGACTATACTTGTTTCGTAATCGTTTTACAAATTTGTTAAACTTTAATTCATCTCTGGTTATTTCATTGCTTCTTCCCAGGGAGAAATTTTGTTGAGGAAGAAGCCTTGATATGGGAACATTTAGTGACATATATACTTTCTGTCTGAAGTATTCAACGTCATCCATATTATTGAAACCACCGGTGCTGGGAAGAGTTGTAATCTCTGTACCTTTACCTCCATCCCGGCGCGCAAGATAAAAATCTTCTAACATTGATTGATGATTACTCTGCGATCTAATTTCGCCAGTCTGAGCATCATAAACAATTTTGTTCTTATACTTGTTCATGACATCAGTAAGATATTGTTCTGCCTTAGACTTGGGTAAATTACCAACATCAATATAGAATATGCGGCGTTCTGGTGCACGCGCAATTTTATAAATTACTGTCGCATCCTCAATCATTTTCAATTGATTAGTTGGTTTAATCGCTTTGTGCAGATATCCCATCATCATGTTTGTGACTTGATCAAATAGACCAGATGTACAATATACAACACTATCAACAGAGAGTTTTGTTCCCTCGTAATTTACAGTGGCATTAATTCCGCGTTCATTAAATATGAAAAATTCTTCAATATTATCAATTACATCAATGCCAGATTGTGGATCTTTTTTCTTGTGAATCTTCTTAATTTTTCTTATTTTCTGGGCATCAATCATATCAATTTGTTGAATACCGTATCTGGGAGAATCCTTATCAACGGTAATCAAAAAATATTGTCTTCCATCAATATACCAATTTCTGAAATAGTCATGTGCCTTTTTTTCAAAATTAAGTAGGTTAATAACCTCTTCAAAGGATTCATTTATTTTTGTTTTGATTGATTCTGGTAGTTTGAGATGATGAAGATTTAGAGTACATATATTGTTTTCATTATCAACACAAATTGCTTCATTAACAATCTCATCAATGGCGATATCAACCTCTGGATATTTTGAAATTTCCCGATATCTCCGAATTGCATCGCTCTCATTTTTGATCAATACATCCATGTTCATGACATGGGTATATAACCCGGCTGCACTACCAGTGTTAATGATAGTGCTGCCGTCATCCTGTGTACTTGTAAGAAGAGCCTCGGGTGTTTCTTCTTTTTTCTTCTTTATTATATAACCAAAAGGATTAAATTGATACCAATCCATGATGACCTCGATTATCTATTAATTCGGCACAAAAAAGTTATACTGGAATGTGATATCAAATGTCTGAATTGCTGGATTATCATAAGCAAGAGCAATTTGACCTATTTCAGTTGGATAAGCATCATAAAATTTATATGATTTAAGATTATCTCCATTTCTATCAATCTGCGTGACAAAAAGGTCAACTTGATAATCCCTGGGATTTACTAAACCATTTGTTGTATCGAAACTTGCAATACCATCACTCCATGCTTCCATTGCCGATCTAATCTTAAAGTCACCATCGTTAATTATGGTTACTGTCCATGGAGCAAATTCTCGTTCTCCTGCAAAATGTACTGGTCGACCCCGATAAGTCAGAGGAACATCAGATATAGTAACAGCGGGCAAAGAAGTTGCATTACACAAAAAACTCGCCGCTCTTGATTCGTTTGCTCCACCAGCAAAGACTGGTAGATTTAACGTAACAAAGAACTGATTTGATCTCGCTCCGCCCTTTCGCAATTGAGCTTTAAAGTCTGCTATATTAGCCATGCTATTATTCCTTTAAAATATGAGTATTCAATTATTACTTATGCGCCTAATTCCTTGAAATTTACACCAGTTCTCGTTGCAACGAAATTTAGTGTAATGAAGTTAATTGAACGTGTGGGAGCAATGAAAATGTCACATACAAAATTATTATTATCAATTACTTCTGGTGTATTGTTTTCTTCGTCGCATTTGACATAAAAATTAGTAATGCCCCTGCGTCCCTGTACATCCCGCAAGAAGGGTTCTACCATTGATTTGAATTGCGCACGGGTAAATTGGTCGTTGAAATTGAATAATTGATATTTTGCTGCCACTGCTATGGCCTTTTCAAGAACAATGAACAACCGACGAACATTTATCCGATCAAATGCGCTTGGTTTACTCAGAAGAGTTTTGTCACCATAAAGAACACTTCCAAGTCCAGGAAAAGATACAACTGGATTGATACCAGCCTTATAAAGCGTATCTCTTGCTGTTGGATTTGGATTGTATGCCAACTTAACTACATTTTTAATTTGACCGCGAATCAGTCCACTTGGAGACCACCACGGATCATTAGTCGAATCAGTCCTTGCACAAAGTCCAGCAACATCAGCATTTAGGGGTACCCAACGATACCTATCATTATACCTATCATACTGATATTTATATCCAGAATCAAGAAACGCATAAGAGGACGATGGAAGCTCATCACGATAATCAACAGCATCTTGCGCCAAATCAGTTGAAGATCCAACAATGGGTTCTCCAGTCGTAATATTTTCTGGAGAAATAAATGCAACACAATCTTTCCTGACTTCGGCAATATTGCTAATAATAAATTCTGCAACAGTCGTGCTTGCTTTTCCTGCAATCAATAGACTAATATCATACTTTTCAAAATCATCATAAACAACAAAGGCAGTCATTTTGTTGCCGTCTGTTGCACTAAAATCATCTACTCCACCAGACAAAGAGCTTTCAAGTGGTTCTGTCAAATTATCAAATACTGTACCAACTTCACCACCCCAATTGGTTCCTGTGGGATGATCCATGACATAGACCCACTTTGATTTTGTATTAAGAACAAGATGATAGTATGAAGAACTTCCGTCTGCTTTTTTACCGTTAGATGCTTTACTGAGATAAGCAAATTTTTCTAAAATTGTTCCTGTAGTACCTGTAATTACGCCGTTTTCATCAACAACAACTACATGTAATTCACCAGTATCTGGTGCTGTATCGAATTCTGCTTTATAATTCCAAGTAGCGAATGTTGCTGAATCTGCAACTGAGACGAGTAAAGAATTGCCCATTGATCCTGGATATTTTGCAGCGAATTCTCCAACAACGCCACCACCATTGCTATATGTTGTTGTGTAATGATCTTCATTATTAATAACAATTCCCCCAACAGTAATTGTTGCGGTTGCAGTTGCGCCAGAACCAGTTAAATCACCACCTGCGGGAACAATCGTAATTGTCGGATTATTTGTGTAACCACTGCCAGGCTCAACGATGGTTAAAGTAACGAGTTCGCCAGCAGTAATTGTTGCTGTAATTACTGCCTGT
>Ga0172371_10008974_pt1 | contig 13841 bp, 11 predicted proteins | sample Lak12m_FD_114543 | JGI IMG/M metagenome (GOLD analysis project Ga0172371, IMG submission 114543) | Freshwater microbial communities from Kabuno Bay, South-Kivu, Congo - kab_022012_12m | ecosystem: Environmental > Aquatic > Freshwater > Lake | place: Democratic Republic of the Congo: South-Kivu... | reverse complement strand
CAACCCTATAATTGATGTGTTCTACCTTGTTTTGGGTTGTTAAGACGTGGCGGGGTGTAAAGAAAAACCCAGGGGTCAGTTTTGTTGGGCGGGGGGGGGGGGTCTCTACGATATTTATAGTATTTATCTATTCTCAATTTTATATTTTTTGATATAATCTCTCATTTCTTGCCTGTGTTCGGACCTGTATCTCGCCTTTTTCTTTAGAATATCTCTTCTGAATAATTTTTACGCATTCTTTACATTCATTTCTATGCCCATCTGGTGAATTTTTCTTTTTATGGAATTCGACTACTTCCTTCATCTCGCTACAAACTCTACATTTTTTATATAACATGACAAAACCGCTTTATTCTTATATAAAAATAAAGCGGTCCTCTCAGTAATTTTTAATCATTATCAATTAAATAAATAACTAACTGATAATGAATAATTTTAGTAGTAGTAATCCTCCCAGTAATCCACTGTGAATGTGGCACTTAGTTCGGCGATGTCCGATGGATTAGACCAATCTACATCTTCCCAACCAGTGAATCCAGTTATGAAAGCATTATGCCAAATGACACGTCTGATTACTAATCCCTCTTTATCGTGCTGATCACATATTATCTCACCTACTAAATTTCCTTTATAATTGAGCTGACCAGTTTCATTATTCCAAATAAGATCGTACCAATCTTTTATAGCTCTAAATACTGGAATTCTACCATTTGGCACAGCCAAAGAATTTCGTTTCACTTTGACTGCTTCGTTCAAATTAAATTTGATCGTTTGATCCACTAAGTGAGTTTGAGATGGCAAACCAGGGTATGCTCTGGTTGAGTATTTAAATCTCTGATCTTTAGTATCAATTTTTGGATATGTTGGAAACGGGAAACTTGTAGTATTCTCTAGTAAAAGAGCCTCTACTCCGCTCAAATTAGCAGAAACCAAAGGTGGAAGTTGAATTTGAACCTCAAATAAACTTTTATAAATAGGTTCCCATAGATTTTGTGCCGTTGCAACGTTTGTAAAATGTCCTAATCCCATAATTATTATTATTATTTTTTTATATCTTTATTAGTATATATTAATATTGTTATTGTTCCTCTGTTATTTTTTTTAATTACATTGTCATTAAGCTGGTAAAAATCCACCAGATTGAATAGTTCCTTTCTTAAGAATTACTATGTTATTTACTATGATACCCATACCCTTGATGATTTCAACGTATGTGTCTAAAACACCCATTTGAAGATCTATGATATAGTCTGTATTGTTTGTTTTGTCACAAACGTTTTTAAAATCATAGAGTGCATTTGTATCTAAGAATTCTTTACAAATTTGGTCAGCTCTGAATTTAATTTCAGCTCTGATTTCAGGTGTATTAAATCTCCAATGATAGTTAAGTAACATATCATATAGTCTATTTTCAAGTTCTATCAATACTTCTCTCGAGTGAATGTAACTCAATGATGATAGAGGATATACTTGAGCTGAAGACTCAGAATTAATATTGTAACCCCTGTTTAAAGAATAAATTATTGGATTAGCTCCCATCGAATAGAAGTTCTCTAGATCCTCATTTGTAAATCTCATTTCTGTTGAAGTGATATTTTTCATCAATGAGAATTGAGGACCTGCTATTATTTGCCATGGATAAACTCCACCCAATCCACCAGAGAATTTCTCCATGTATTTCATAGCTACTTTCGAAGCTGGTGGTGCAAATCTGGTGCTATTGGTGCTATCTCTAGAATCTTTAACATATGGAAAGAAATAACCCACTGTTGACATACCTACTCCATTTGCGAAGCTATATAGGAAACTAGGATTCTTAGAAAGATCTCCACCTTCTTTGACATATTCTGTGTTTAAGGTTCTATCTGTGTTTATGAAGCTAGGATTTGTAGATGTTTTAAACTGTCTTGCACTTGGCATGTTTATGAAACCGAAGCAATTTAATTTAGCTCCACAAAGATCAGCGTATTCTTGTTTTGAATTTGCTGTTAATCCTAATCCAAATGAATCTACTAGATATCTCCAACTAATTCTATTTTTATTAGCTAATCCTTTCGCTAGATTTGTGTTCTTATCCAATACTGCTAGTATTGTACTCAATCTTGAGTCTGTTCCATTAGGAATAGAATCTGGATGAATTGTGAACGGACTTAATGATATTCCATTGTATTCAGTGAAATAGTTATCAATAGATTTGTAAGCCGTTGTGTATGTTTCACCTGATGTCACTCCACTATTGATTTTAATAGGACCATCAGCATAGATAATCTTTAGGCTCGTGTCTACTGTATCTAGAGCTGTGCTAGTTACTCTTACGAGTTTTCTTGGGAAGTATCCTAATACATATCCAGCACCAGGTGAATCATAATATGTTGTATCGTACCATGCTTCTAAATACCATCCCTTTGATATTTCACTATATCTTGTATTATCAACATAAATAACAGTGGTGTTGGTTTCATCAGTTATTGTATCCCAATTTTCAATTTCAAGAGTTTGTTTCCAACTACTCTTGTCAGAATAAACAACCAATTGTTGTTGATAATCAACCCAGTTTGTTATGTAAGTTGTTGATCCAGCTGGATCGTTTAGTGAGAATTTAACTGTTAAGTTTCTTAAACTATCAACATACATTCTTAAATAATAGATATTACCAGTTGATCCACTATTATATTCATAGAACCAATCTAAATTATTAATCTCACCGTTATAATAAGCTAGATAGAAAGTTGAATATTTAGCAGCTACTCCATATGTGCAAGAAGTCATTGGGTAACAAGGAGCCTCTGTCGTTGTTATACTAGCTATTTGAGCACTAACACCAGTTGGTAAAACAAACTCATCATCAATGTAGTAAATTAGGAAGCTACCAGCGTTGTAATAATCTGATGGTATATGTGTAGCATCAAAAGTAATGGTGATGTAGGCGTTAGATGTTGTTGTGGCGTTTGATATAAAATAATTAGAATCTATATTATACTTATAACCAGTTTTGTAATTAATAATAGCTGATTTACCTAACAATATTTTTGTTGATATTTCAGAGAAGATCTTTTGAATTCTTAGTTTATAGTAATCTGAATAAACAGTTGAACCACTAGTTCCTAAGAATGTTAAAGTTAACGCTGAATTCGCTAAATTTGTCGTTCCAACTATGGTATATCCACCACTAGCTGTATAATAATCATATCCAGATGCTGCAGTTGTTGTTACACCAGTGTGTGTTGATGTCGGAGTTGTTGCTGTATCACCAACAAAAGCGTTATATGTATTTAACGCATATCCTAATATGATAGTATTAGTATTACTTTGTAAGTAATTTGGTAAGCTCGGTGTAGATGTTGAAGCTGTTCCCTTTACTGTATGAAGTGTTGTAGCATCTGTGCTTAGATAAACAACATCATATCTACTTTGTGTTGTCTCACTATTTGTGATAGTGAATGGATCGAAGAATATTGTATAGTCTTCTAGTAGATATTGAGTGCTACCAATTTGATAATGATAACCACCAGTAGCATCTGTTACCTTTTTCTTGAATGTGTATACGAATATTCCTGTTGTGGTTCCAGAATCTAATCCAGTCATAGCAGCTCCACCTTTTGCTGTTGATACTGTGATAGATGTGTTTCCTGTATCAATAATGTAATAAGGAGTAGCGTTATCTACTATACTAAATGATTTATTGAAGTAGATTGTGTCACCAACTTCTGTTTTACTTGTATCAATAGTTCCACCTGTGATTGTAAGAACTCCAGATGCAATAGAAGCCACTTTCCAGATGTAGCTATAATCAGTTCCATCATCTTTTATGTTTGTATACCAGTTTGTGAATTCAGCTGTTCTACCTGATACCCATTCTGTTGTTCCACTCATATCTGCTCCATAGTTACCAAAAACGTTACCAGCTGAATCTAAATGTTTTTGTGGATAAGTTAAGGATTCGCTTATTGTACCGTTATAAGACATAAAATCTATAGATTTGTCTGCGCTGCCAACTAAAGTCTGACCTATAACATCAACAGTGCCTTTGTATGCGTCAGAGTTTAATAGAGCATCCTCATTATAATAACAGAATAATCCTGTTTTATCTGTGTTATTGTTGATTAGATTTTTAACATAAAGGTCTCTACCATTAACATCTCTAAAGTTTGGAATTAAAGAAGCGTCATAGTAAGCTACTACGTTAACCAATCTATCATTAACAAAATCTTGGACTTTAGTTTTTATTAAACCATTAGAGTTAAAATATACTCCCCAATAAGAGTCTGAGCTTAATGTAGCATAATCTGTCCAATCACCATTAATAGCTAGTATACTGATCATATAATCAGAAATCCAATCCTTAGCGTTCATGAATAAAGGAACTTTATCTGCTCCACCATACCATGACTCTGCTGTTACATCAAATCCTGTAACACTAGATTTAAAAATGAATAAAGTGAATTTTTTATCCCCCATGTTAGTCACACTTAACAAATTGAGAGCTGGGTTTGGTTGAACAGTTGAATAATCAGCATATTCTTCATCAACTAGATCCATAAAGGATTCTTCATCTCTTTCCCAGAAATCTTGTCTATTGTAAAATCTTTCATAAGGAGATGTATTTTTTGGACCATTCTCGTATTGAGTTGCTAGAGATATCGATTCCCACTCTAATAAATCTCTGTTAGGATCTGTAGCTAAAAGGTTTAACGCCCAAACTGGACCTTTTTGTAACATATCATTTACAGTTCTGTGAAAGTAAGAAGCTTTATTTTCTAGATTTATGTCAACCGGACCGAAAATATCCTCAAAGTCTTTCGGATTATCTACTCTAATAGGGTTGTTGACAGGTCCTTTTTTAGAAAAACCAGGAACTAAGTTTATTAGAACATCTTGGATAGGTCTTTCTATAATAGACTGATCGTCCTCAACGATGAATATACCCGGTCTTTTGTAATTACCTAAATCTTTGTTTGCTATTGGCATGTCATTTTAATTATTTTTTATTATGCCTTATCGGACATATTTTTAATTCTTTATAACTATATATTATCTTTTAATTCTCATTTTTTGTCAAAATTTTATCTGAAAAATAAGGAAAATTCAAATTTCTCAGTATTAATATATAGAGATATAAGAATTTTTAAAAAATTTATGAAAAAATGCCCATTTTGTAAGAATAGAATAAATAGATATGACGGAATGCACATATATAGGTGCAATAAGAATATGCATATATGGAATAAAAAGGACGTTAAGTATGAATTCTTATCTTTTAACTACCCTATCATAAGTAAGAAAAATATATTATTTAATGAATATGTGGTAAAAGTTAAAAGTCTCCCAGATATAAAAAAAGAATATAATATCAATTATAAAAATGTAATATTCTTGTTAGATTATTTTGGCATCAAAAGAAGAACTTCAAAGGGAAGTTCCAAACAAATATCAGTTAAAAAATACAAAAGAACATGTCTAGACAAATATGGTGTTGATAACGTTTCCAAATTAAAAATAGTAAAAGAAAAAAAAGGGAATAAAAATTTAAATATTTTAAAGGATAAGGATAAATTTAATGAGATACTTAATATGATAACTAATGGAGAAATAGATTTATCATACAGAGATATGGAAACATCCACAAAAAAAGAAATGAAAAAAATACATAATGATTATTACCATTTTTGGTTAAATTTAAATGACGAGCAAAAAAATCTTCTTATGGGTAAAAACGAACTAATAGAAACAAGAATAACAAATTGCTTAGATAAATTTAATATCAGTTATTTAAAAAGATTCATAATAGGTAGAAAATTTTTTGATATTAAGATCAATAATATTCTAATAGATGTAAATAGTGATTTCTGGCACGCTAATCCATCTGTTTATAATGAAAGAGATAAACTAAAATTTCCTTTCAAAAGAGTTGTGGCTCTATCAATGTGGAATAAAGATAAAAGAAAAAAAGAAATAGCTGAGTCTTACGGATACAAAGTTATAATTATATGGGAGAGTGACATTAAAAATTTAAATGATGAAAATATTTTAAATTATATGATAAATATATTAAATTTGTAAAATTAAAGTAGTGTGATATGTTTTCGGGTATTTTATTATTAATATATATAATAAAAACGTATATTCAAAAACATGGAAGCCTTTATGGATTAGAATGCCCGTTGAAAAAAGAAATAGTTTATATAGGACAAACACATAACGAACTTAATGTACTTATAAAATTAAATGTTGATAATCAAATTAAAATCATCTTAATAGAAAAATGTGATGTTTCCATAATAGACGAAAAAGAAATATATTGGATAAATAAATTTTCTAAAACAACAGATTTAAAAAATTTAGCGTCTGGTGGTAGAGTTAATAGAGGATTTAAATTATCAGAAAATTGTAAAAAGAAAATTTCAGAAAATAGAAAAGAGAAATGTTGTGGAATAGAAAATCCAAATTATAAAAAAGTATATACAATAGATGAAAAATTGAATATTTCAAATAAATTAAAGGACTATTATAAAAACAACAATGGAACTTTTTTAAATAAAAAACATTCGGAAGAAACAAAAAGAAAAATATCTAAAAGTAGAAGTGGGAAATATAAAGGAAAAGATCATCCATTTTACGGTAAGGAACGCTCTATTGAAACTAGAAAAAAAATTAGTAAAGCCACCAAAGGAAAAAATATAGGAAGGGTTCATAGCATTGAAACAAAAAGAAAAATATCTATATCAAATTCTGGGGATAAAAATGGAATGTATGGAAAACATATTAAAAAATCTCCAGAACAAATTGAAAAACAAAGAATTAATATGATCAATTCTAAAAAGTTTCAAGAATCGAGAAAAAGTGATGAGTTCAGGAACAAAATATCAAATGCTTTTTCAATCCCAATTTGTATTTTGGATGAAAATTTAAAAGTGTTGATGGAATTTAAAAATACCATAAAATGCTCAGAATATTTAGGATGTTCAAAGAGCAATGTTAAAAACGCAGTAAGAGATATTAGAAAAATAATGAAAAAATATTGGGTAGTGAGAAAGGAAAATTTAGAAGATAGTATAGAAAAAATAAAAAATAAATCATGAAAAAATATCCACGCACCGCACATGTTCCATTTTCACCTGGATGTTCTTCAAATGATAAAATACATCAAAATATTGATTTTTTTGAAGGTAAAGAAATAGTCATAACCGAGAAAATGGACGGTGAGAATACAACTATGATGAACGATTGTATTCATGCCAGATCTTTGGACAGCGGTGATCATCCATCTCGCCATTGGGTTAAGGGAATGTGGGGTGAAATAAAACATGAAATTCCCGATGATTGGAAAATTTGTGGTGAAAATCTATACGCTAAACATTCATTGGCTTATAAAAATCTATCATCCTATTTCTTAGTGTTTTCTATTTGGGATGAAAATGATATTTGTTTATCGTGGGATGATACTGTAACATACAGTGAATTTTTAAGTTTAGAAACTGTGCCCGTATTATGGAGAGGTATTTATAATAAAGATTTTGTAGAAAATTTTAAAATAAATACAGAAATTCAAGAGGGATTTGTCATTAGAATAGCTGATAGCTTTCCTTTTAAAGATTTTGAAAAATCTGTAGCTAAATGGGTAAGAGAAGGACATGTAACAACTGAAGATCACTGGATGTTTAAGAAAATAGTGCCAAATGAACTAAAACCAAAATTAAAAAACAATAAGTATGGAAATTAAAAGAATCCTAGTCATGGATATGTAATGAACGGAAATATTTTTTGCTATTGGTTTCGTTGAAAAGATGTTCGTTGGTTTAACAGAAGATCAAAAGTCTACGCTACAAGAGATATTGTCAAATATAAATAAAAAATATAAAAATAATTATCAGGATGATTATTTTAACTGTCGAGGAGAAGATTATGTAAAAAGCGGTAGATATGTTGACGATCCAAAAAATTGTTTTGATATGATTAAAAATAAAGAAAGTATAAAAATAATAGAATAAAATATAGTTTGGTATAATTGTTGTTATATGACTAATAAAAAATTATAATATGAAAAAATTATTTTATCTTTTAATCCCCTTTATCTTATCAGCTTTTCTACTTGGTTGTTCAACTTCAGCCCAAGTAACTAAAACTGACAATAAAGATTGGAGTGTCGTAGAAGTGGATTCATCTTACGCTATTGAAACTCCAACTACTGAAGGTGGTGGAACGTATTACGATGAATATTCAAATTTTTATAATGGATATGATGAGGTAATCAATATTAATATAACTTATTATCCATCTTATTCATATTTAATTTATCCTTTTGATTATTGGTCGTATTGGTATTATAAACCTTATTATTATTCTTACTACCCATATTACTATTATTATCCATATTCTTACTATTATCCTTATTACTGGAATTATTCTTATTATTGGTCTCATAGATGGAATTATTGGGGACATCATTACGGTCCAAGACATAATTGGCATCATGGATTATCTAATAATTATAGATATATGAATAGGAGTAATATTGGACACAGTAATCCTGTTAAACAAAATAATAGAGTTGAAAATAAAGTGGTTCCAAAAAAACAAGAGCCAAAATATACTAGAACTCAAACTTACACATCTCCAGAATATAGGAGAGCCAAAAGTAATAACGAATATCAAAAACAAACAAGAGTATCCCCAAATCAGAATCAATATAATAGAACAACAACTCAGCCAACTAGAACTACTCCACAATATAATAGAAATACTACGACTCCAAATAGAACCACACCACAATATAATAGAACTACTACACCAGCTCCAACTCAATATAATAGAAATACGACTCAACCAACTAGAACTACACCACAATATAATAGAACTACTACACCAGCTCCAACTCAATATAATAGAAATACGACTCAACCAACTAGAACTACTCCACAATATAATAGAAATACAACTCAACCAACTAGAACCAATTCATATTCAAGTCCAAGTAGATCCAATGGGAGTTTCTCATCGCCAAGTAGATCCAATGGGAGTTTCTCATCACCAAGTAGATCTGGAGGAGGTAGAAAATAGATAAACTTTGATTTATTATTACAATATATAATAATATGAAAGGTGTAAATTCATCATAATTTTTCAGAGATATTCTGAAAATTATGGAAACAACAAAACAAAAACAGGAAAACGAACTTAAATATTGGTTCGTGGAAATCGTGCTTACGAGTAGCGAAATCCTTCACTTCTATGTGAAAGCTTTAACAGAATTTGATGCTTATGAAAAAGCAGATTATTATTCAAGTTTAGTTAGTAACGATGATCTAAAGAATAAGTTAAAATTTTTTAAACTTATGACATGAAAGAAAAAACCACGTAATAATTACGTGGTTTTTTATGTTTTGAACGATTGTGCTAATTTATGATCGTATCTTAAGTAGAATAAATTTACAACAATTTAATCAAAATAAAAAATGTTTTAGATTTTGTGTGTGTCATTTTTTATATATACATAAAAAGAAATATAAAAAATGGCGTCTAAAAAATACATCAATATAAATGCTGACATATTATTAGAATGGGAATACGATAGTAATAACATATCTGAAAATTATACGATATGGAGCGATTTATCTAAAAACACTAGAAATTTTGTTTCCACAACAAATCAAAATAATTTAGATCATAATTTATTTGTAATAGATTCTGTTACTAGAAAATATTCTAAAATTGATCCAACTAAATTTAATTTCTTAAAATTACAGGATTATTCAAGCGCACCAGTATCATATGATAAAATAACTCTTTATTTTCCAAGTAGTTATAATTTTGATGTTTATTACGGTTTTTATCTTAAAATTTCAGCTTTAAATTATACAAATAAAACAAAATATTATCTGTCTAATTTTTATTTTGATAAAAGTGAAGTTCAATCTGTTACTGGTGGAACAGCTTTTTATGCCGATAATCTAATGAACTTAGGAACTCCATTCACTTATAATCAAAAAGAATGGGGTAAATATATAACATATTATATTCCAAGTGTGTACGCTGTTTCTAATCAGAGAGTAGTAAACGCAACTACAAATGAGGTAGTATCAGATAGTATAAATGATCATTTAACTAATGGTGTTGGATTGAGTTTAACTACTCCAATTTATATAGATTTCTCATTTATAACGTCTAAACAAACTGTTTTTGATGTCCCTTATTATTACATGGGTGATATTTATTCCACTAGTATTTCTATACAACCCGAGTACCAAACTCTTGGTGTTATGATAGAAGAATCAACTCAGGGAGATTTCTTTGAAATATATGGAGTTTATAATAATTCAAATGAAAATCTAGATAATTTTGTTAATGAGTTAGAATCAAAAGGAAGTCGTATAAATATAGAATATGTAATAACATTATATGAAGAAAATTTAATCAGTGGTTTTCCTTTGACATTTTTGGTTACTGAAAATTTTGCGCAAAAAATAGAATACAGACCTATAATTAAATATTCTAATACAACAGCAGCGATAGACGTTGAAATGAAAATTATTAACTTAGTAGATAGCAGTAGTTTTAGTAGATATTCGAGTATAGGACTGACAGCAAATCTATTAAAATATGGAAAAACATTATCCAAACTAGACGTTGGTAATGTGTCTAAACCAAAGATTTATAATTATAAGTATGATAAAGTTTATGACTTTAAAACAGGTGGCAATAAAACAGATATTAGTGTAGTTAAAGTGCCGTTTCCAATATTGATAAATGTTTACAAGGTATTAGCCACCAATTATAATCCTAGCGTTGATTCTGATTATAAAAGCATGGGCCTTCTCAATATGATACTAACCCCATTTGATAATATAATAAAATTTCAAATAGCTAAACAAAACTCACAAGACGAACCTATAGTTCCATACGATTTAAGTGAAATGATGTTAAATTCTAAATTAAATCTTGTGTTTAGATCAGATTCCAAAAATATAGAAAAAGAAATATATTATCAAACAGACGAAAATAAATTTAATCTTGGAATAGTTGTTTTTAAAGTTAATCAAGAGGATATTCCTGTTCTAAAACAGATGACTAAAGATAAAGCTGATAATTTTTATATCGTGTTGAGCTCTAATAAAACAAAAACTCTTTTATATTCTGGTAAATTTAAAATATTTGATAATCTAAAATTTATTGATCAAACAAGTAAAAGACCGACATTAACTGATAAAACAGAGGCTGAAACCGCTCTTGTTGATATTCCTAATATATCAGTTGGAAAACAAACACCAGATCAAAAAGCAGCTGATGAGGTTAAAAAAGTCACGAGTGGTGGAATTAATGATATGGTACCACCTCAATTCGATGCCGATGGAATACCATTATTACAAGAAGGCGCTCGTGGAGCACTTGATTCTTATAAAAATCTAATTCTTTGGACTAAAGCTGGATTGACTACAAATCAGTTAAATACTTTAAAAACTAATTTAAATAATATAGTTGTTAGAATAAATTATGCTTATCAAACACCATCTGGATCTGGTTCCTACGTTATGTTGTTAGAAAGAGTTGAAGTAGAAAAAGTTCAAAGAATAAAACAAATTCCTAATATCGCTAATGTGAAAGAAATACCATTGGATTTTGGATGGAAAAAAAGCACTGATAAAACATATAATTTTGAAACATTACAACCTTTAGCAGTTAATACTACAGTGGCTAGAAAAATAGATCAAAATAGAACTTCTGGAACATCTGGTACTGTAGCTCGCTAATTGATAAAACTTATTTAATTTTAAACAATATAATCAAGAAAAATTCTTCATATGACATACGAAGATTCTAAAGCTATTATAGATTTCATAAGAAATAAATTAAAAGATAAAATAGATATAAGTGATTTTGGAGCGACTATAACACCAAAAGGTAAACAACTATCAAAAGGGTGTCAAAGTTGTAAATCTGGATCATGGATATGTATTTATATAGGCGTGTCTTGTAATCTTAAATGTGATTCTTGCCCCCAACAATCAAGACACTCAGTTCCAGAATTTATTTGGGCTAATGGTGGAAACGATGACATACATAATGTTGATGATCTAAGAAGAGTGTTAGATAAAAATAAAAGAATTCATGGTCTTTCTTTTTCTGGTGGAGAACCTTTTATGTATTTAGACTTAGTTAGGGATTGGTTAAATGTAATAAATAAAGAATATTCAGATTTAAATCTATATAAATGGATATACACAAATGGAACTTTAGTAACAAAAGAAAGATGTTTAATGCTCAGAGATTTAGGTATAAATGAAATCAGATTTGATCTAGCGGCAACAAAATATAATGATAAGATAATAGACAAATTAGAATATTGTAAAGAAATATTCGATAAAATATCAGTAGAGGTTCCAGTAGAACCTTGGCAAGTGGATAGATTAATAGAAGTTCTCCCAAAACTTAACGACATAGGTTTAGATTATTTAAATTTACATGAACTAATAATGTGTGAAGACAATAGAGAAAGATTGGTAAAATTAGGATTGATTAATGATAAATTAATCTATAATTGTAGAGCTGGAGATCATTATTTTCCATCTGTTCTTGACACATATAGAGTAATAGAATACATAGAAAAAAATAATTTAAATATCATTTATAACGACTGTAGTTGTAGAAACATGGTTCTACAAATATTAGGATGGCAATATCAAAGAAATAGACAAAATCTAGATTTTACGTGGGAAAGTTGGGAAGATTTTTTAGATAAATGTCATAGAGATGGAGTTACCCCTTAAGGTGTTATTTGATAATAAGGCATCCAATATTCTGTGTCATTAATAACTATTCTCACAAATCCAACTATATTTAAGAGAGTTCCATCAGTTTCATAAATATTTTGATTATCATTTGTTTCTGTTCCACCAGAAAATTGAATAAAAGGTGACGTAGTATATCCTGATGTGTTTAACATCACCACAGGTGCATCTTCTCTTGATTGTAAATGTAATAAAACAATTGGATTATCTTCATTTATACCAACATAATCACTATTTAAATTCCATATATTACCAGTTGTAGACCCACTCCATAAAGCTTCTCCACCACCACTTGTTCCAGATGTTCCAGCTGTTGATCCAGATGAACTAGTATCAACAAAAGATATTAGATATTCACTTCCATTTGATATGTTGCCGTAAGCTGCTTTTACACTAAAGTTTGTATATGTGAATATATTTCCACTAATTGACGGTGAACTATTCAAATAATATATTCCAAAATTTGTAAGATCATCTCTTTTTTCTATTTTTAGAATACCATTAGTCCACCCAGTTAACCAATATTGCATTAACTGACTATCTGCGTCTGTTTTATTTATTTTAATAATATCTAATGTTGTAAAATTATTTCCACCATATGCTACAGATGTTCCAAAAAATTCTGTAGATAATGGAGTTGAACTAGATGTAGCTATCCATCTCCGAGCAGCTCCACCATAACCACCTGAAAATCCGCTAGTCCCGCTACTACCATAAAAAGTGCCATCCACTCCAGATGATCCTGATGATCCTGATGTTCCTGAAGTTCCTGAAGTTCCAGATGATCCTGATGTTCCTGAAGTTCCAGATGATCCTGATGTTCCTGAAGTTCCTGTTCCAGATGATCCTGATGTTCCTGAAGTTCCAGAAGTTCCTGCTTTACCAGAAGTTCCTGATGTGCCGCTAGTTCCACTAGTACCGTTAGCGCCACTAGTTCCACTTGATCCATAAAATGTGCCGTCAACACCAGATGACCCAGAAGTTCCTGAAGATCCAGACCCTGACGTTCCACCAGTTGTTACATATTGCCAAGTACCGTCAGAAAATTTTTCCCATAGT
>Ga0172371_10008972_pt1 | contig 13843 bp, 7 predicted proteins | sample Lak12m_FD_114543 | JGI IMG/M metagenome (GOLD analysis project Ga0172371, IMG submission 114543) | Freshwater microbial communities from Kabuno Bay, South-Kivu, Congo - kab_022012_12m | ecosystem: Environmental > Aquatic > Freshwater > Lake | place: Democratic Republic of the Congo: South-Kivu... | reverse complement strand
GACGTGAAAGCGAGGATCTTCGAGCCGTTCTTCACCACGAAGGCCAAGGGGAAGGGCACAGGGCTCGGGCTCGCCACCGTCTACGGCATCGTTCAGCAAAGCGGCGGCGCAATCGGGGTACTGACTGCGCCGGGCAAGGGCACCACGTTCGAGGTCTACCTTCCTCGAATGCAAGACAAATAGCAGCGCGGCATTCAACGAGTTCCTCAAATCTCGGACGGGGGGAAAGGACCGGACGGTGCAGCGTTGCGGGAGGACCCGGACATTGTGCTGGTGGACGAGATGCGGGATCTTGAAACCGTGGCGCTGGCGACGGAGATCGCGAATACGGGACACCTCCTGTTCGGGACGCTCCACACGACAACGGCCATAAACACGGTGGATCGCATCATCCACATGTTCCCGACCGAGCAGCAGGCGCAGGTCCGCACGTCTTTGTCCGAGTCGCTCAAGGGGGGTGCACCCGGGGACGGGGGCTCGCCAACTGCTCCGAATGCCCGGCCTTCCCCGCAATCCGGCACTGACCGATTCCCCCTGCCCCGGCTGGAGTGGCGCTCGACGTCCGTCGAGCCAAGCAAATGCCTACGGTCTGCGCTGACGGCGTTGACAGTATTGTCCTACGTGATAGTATGGGCTGTCTGTAGTAATTTACTGACATGCTGGCAGGTGTTCGTGAACAGTTCGACTCCCCTCGCCGTCACCCCCCCACCCCCGTCCCCGTCCCCGTCCCCGATCCTGACCGTCCCCGGTCTTGACCGAGTCACTGCCCCGTCCCCATACCGGATTTGGGCACCGACTGTGCGGCCGCCGCTGTCGAACATGTTGCTCTGCAAGCCTGTAGACAGGGTCGCGGGCTTCCTGGATGCGCGGGACTCGGACCTTCGGGCAATGCAGCTTCTCGATGCTGAGCACGTCCTCCACGACATCTACGTTCACGTCCCCTTCTGTCTGGGCAAGTGCTCGTTCTGCGCCGTGGGGACATCCAAGGTCTGCGACGCGGGCGACTTCTTGGACCGATACTGCGAAACTCTGCACCGCGAGCTCGACACATACGCCCGATATCCCGCGGTGCGGAACAGCTCGTTCGGCGTCGTCTACTTCGGCGGCGGCACACCTTCGGTCCTGAGCGCCGAGGCATTGTACGGGCTGGTGCGTGGAGTTCTGGAACGCTTCTCTTGCCGGGAGGCGACAATCACGGTCGAGGGCAATTCGACCAGTTTCACTCCGGAGAAGCTTGCGGCCGCCAAGGAAGCTGGCGCCACCCGAGTGAGCGTCGGGGTGCAGAGCTTTGACAAGGACGTCTGCGCGATGCTCGCCGTGCCCCACGAGCCGGAGCAAATAGGCCGGTGGGTGGACGTGGCGAGGGGTGCGGGATTCAAGCACATCAACCTGGATCTCATTCTCGGCCTCCCGGGAACGGACATAGGTGCATTGGAGCGCGACTTGGACACAGGGCTCGCCCTGAATCCCACAAGCCTCTCCGTCTACGATCTGGTTCTGGTTGCCCATACGGAGCTCGGTGCCGCGGTTCGACGCGGGAAAGCAGGCACTATCCCCGATGCCGCAGGCTACGTGCAGCGCCTGGACCTGGTCAGAACGAAGTTGGAAGCGCGTGGCTGGGCCAACATCTACGGAAACACGTACTCGGAGATCAGGGAGGGAATCGAGCTTCCCGCTGGCCCGCCCTCGGGACGAGGAGGCTGTTTGGCTGTCGGTTCGTCCGCGTGCGGCAGGCTCGCCAAGTACCACTACGTCAACACGCTGTCCACTAAAAAATACGTAGAGCGGGTGCGGCGCGGCGAGTTCCCGATCCAACTCGCCAGAGTCTCCTCGAGCGCAGAGGATGAGGCTCAGCACGCCGTGGTTGATCTGTGCTTCCACTTCACGCTCGACAGATCGGAGTTCCGCAGGCGGACCGGCAAGGACGTTGTGGAAGTAATCGGGCATCGACTGGAAAGGCTGGAGCGTAAGGGGCTCGTCGAGATAGGCGACCGCCAGATCAGGCTGACCCCGTTGGGGAAAGCTTGGTCGGGGCGCGTCTGCCTGTCCCTCATGGGACCGTCCCGCGCACTGCAGATGGCCATGTTCAAGACGTTCAGCGAGGTCTTCGGCAGGCTGCCCAAAGCCCTCCAACATAGGATCATGAGGAAATCGGGCCGCATTTGACCCACCTGGGCCAGTCGGCAGACCCCCGCTGGCCCACTCGGCCGTTGCGGCAACTACGTCCCACGTGTAGGCTCTGTTAGTCTCTCTTGTGGAGGAGAACATGCCTTGGTCTCGTTCGCTCGTTGTTCCGCTGACCATCGTCGCCTCGGCAGCAGCCTGCTCCCGGGGCAACGGAGGGACGGAGGGTGGAGGCACGGACCTGGCAGAGTTGCTGGCGGACCAGGGGATGGCGGACCCGGGGACGGAGGGTCCGAGCCCCGTTGACTTGGTGGCGGACCCCGGGCCGGCGGAACCGGGAACGCACGGTGGGGGAGGAGCCGACGGGGGGACGGAGGATCCGGGGATGGAGGGCGGCGGAGGAACCGACGGGGGGACGGAGGCGGATGCGGGGCCAACGCAGCCCTACTGGTCGGACGGGAAGTACATCCGGGACGCTCAAGGGCGTGCGATCATCCTGCGCGGGGTCAACTACCCCAGCGATGACGTGAAGTACTGGCAGGACAAGCCTGCGGATTCGGACATGAAGGACTTCCAATTCATCGCCGAGTCCGGATTCAACGCACTTCGTCTGGTGATCAACTGGGACCGCATCGAGCCGGAGCCAGGGAACATAGCGCAGGAGTACGTGCAGTTGGTGGCCAAGCACGCCGCCCACGCAGCCGAAGCCGGGCTGTATGTGATCATCGACATGCACCAGGATCTGTTCGGGATGGGGTTCGGCCTGCACGGTGCGCCCCACTGGGCGTGCGACGAGAGGCACTACGAGTCTTTCGTGCCGCAGGAGCCCTGGTTCTTCAACTACTTCTCAGAGGAAGTTAGTGCGTGCTTCGATGCCTTCTGGGCGGACAAGGGGCTGCAAGGACACCAGCAAAAGGCGGCCGCCGCGGTGGCTGCGGCCGTCGCAGGAGTAGACCGAGTACTCGGCTTCGATCCTCACAATGAGCCGTTCCCCGGAACTCTCTCGTTCCAAGTCTTCGAGCACGACTACCTGTGGCCTTACTTCAAGGCATTCGCAGAGTCCGTCGGTACAGCTCTGCCGGGGCGTCTCCTGTTCGTCGAGCCTTCCGTCCTGTTCAGCGTCTCGCACGCCACGACCTTTCCCGCCACGCCGGGCCAACTCCAGGCGGCGTTCCTTCCGCACTACTACAACCCCGGGGTGGAGATGAGCCACCTTTGGGATGAGAACCCCGAGACAGATCTGGTTGCCGTGGCTGCAGCGGCCGCAGAAGCTGAGCGGCTTGGCCTGCCATGGGGCTACGGAGAAATCGGCGGAGCGATGGAAACTCCAAACCTGGACGACTACTTGGACTCGCTCTACGGCTTCTTGGACGAACGTCAGGCAGCGGCGTTTCTTTGGATATTCACCAGGGGGACCGGCGGATTCGGGCTGGTCGATGCTGAGACCGGAGACTGGCATCCCCATGCGAAAGCGTTCCTCCGTCCCTCGCCTTCGGCCGTGGCGGGCACCCCGACAGCATTCTCCTGGAATTACGATTCAGGAGTGTTCGAGATGGCCTGGGAGGAAGACCCTGACGCTGGCGGAACGGAAGTCCTCTTGCCGGCTTGGCTCAAAGCCGTCGGCTACGAAGTCGAGGTTGACGGGGCTGCAACTCAGTTGCCTCAGGCATTCCTGTATGGCCGCATCGTGGTGCCCGGAGGTAAAGGTGGGCTCCGGACACTCCGGGTCATCGCTCTCGGGCGGTATCCGGGAGGTGACGTGTGAGATGTCAGTAGGGAGGGAAGGACGGCGGCAAGTCTTGTTCTCCCGTGCCCCATTCCGTCCCCGGCGAAGTGCCCATCTTGAACTCCAACGTCCCTCCGGTGGAGATGTCCGCAAAGCGAAGCCAGCTCTTCGACGCAGGAACACCATTGATGAGCAAGCCCTCGATGTACTTCGGAGGCTCCCCCGCCTCCCCTGTCCCCTCCGTCCCCGACCCTGAGATCGTAAGGACGTTGCCGTTTGCCAGGTGAACAACTGCGGAGGGGAAGAATGGCCCGCTAAGCACCAGGACGTCGGTCCCCGGGATTGCCGGGTAGAGTCCAAGATAGGCCCAGACAAGCCACGCCGACGTAGCCCCAAGGTCGTCGTTCCCTGGCAGCCCGCCTGGTCCCGTGCCGAATTCCTCCTCGACGATGCGCCGCACGACCTCCGGGGTCTTCCATGGCGCACCCGCGAAGTTGTACGTCCAAGGTGTTCCGTGCTCGGGCTCGTTGCCGATGTAGAAGTGAGGCGAGTTCGTGCCCGAGTTCAATTCAACAAACAAGTCATCCAGCCGAGCCACCGCCGAAGCATGGCCGCCCATCAATTCGAACAGCCCATGGAGGTTATGTGGCACCATCCAAACGTACTGAGCAGCGTTTCCCTCGATGAAACCGCACTCCGCCGCGGGGTCGAACGGCTGACAGTCCCACGCCCCGATAGCCGCCCCCTGAATGGCCTTATCGATGTCTATCCTGACGTAGCGAACCCCGAGAGCACTAAACTCATGCCCAGTGACCGACTCCGAGTTGTCCGTGACAGCCGCGACCTCCATCCAACCGCCTCCTGCCCCTCCCGCCCCTCCGTCCCCCGACACCTCGATCCTGAACTCCATCGTATTCCAGGCCGGCGATTCGCCACCGGCCCCGGCGTGATAGATGACAACCTTGTTAATCTGTGTGACCGATCCCAGATCAACCTGCCACCACTTGTCGGAACCCGAGTTGTCACACCACTTGTCCGACGTGCCCCCGTCCCAAGTTCCGTTTACCGCCTTCTCAGGACCTTCCAGAACGTTGCACTGGCCGCTTGCCGTTGCCGTTCCTCCCTGGGCAACGTTCTGCGACGGGGCGCCGGGGCCGAACACCTGCACCTCATAGATCCGTGCTGCATCCGCACCGATCGCCGGAGTGGTGAATTTCGGCTCGATGTATCCGTGCTCCGGATTCCAACTCTCCCTCCAGTAGTCCGACCGAGAGAGGTACTTGCTGTAGGCCGCTTCGTCTCCAACCGCCTTCCCGAATTGGGCAAGTGCGAAGTCGGCCATCGCATACTCCAGGGAAATGGCAGCGTTGCCGACGAAATGCAGGTTGAGCCAGTCCTCCAACGCCCAACGTTGTGTTTCGTAAGGGTTGTCAGCGGACTTCTTCATAAGATCGAGCGCGGCACCTTCGTCGAAGCCTCGCACACCCATGGCGTACGCGTTCGCAACATTCACGGTCCCGGGATCTCCCACCATGACGTGAGTCTCCACGTTCTGGTGAGTCCAGAAAGGCAGCAGCCCGCCCTCGATTCCATCCTGGACCATGGATGCCACGATGTCCGGGCCCTCCGGTGCCACGGCCGCGGCCAGGTGCATCCACGAACGGATTATGTCCCACCCCGAGAAGTTCTGGTAGGTGATACGACCCGCCGAGTGCACGATGCCATCAAAGCCCATATACTCGCCGTTGACGTCGCTCGCAACGTTGGGATTCTGGAATGCGTGGTAAAGGGCCGTGTAGAACTTCGACAAGTCCTCCGGCGAGCCCCCGGTTACCTGCACTCTGTTCAGGACCGTGTTCCACTGGTCGGACGCTGCCTTGCGCACCTGGTCGAAATCCCATCCAGCGTTCTCTTCTTCCAGGTTCTCCCAAGCGTTCCAAACGCTCACGTACGACATTCCGACTTTCATCTGCACCACCGGACTTGCCGCTGTGTCGAAAGTGACGTAAACGCCCGACGCAGTCCCGCTGGTCCCGTCGGAGCCCGGGGAAACCTTGTTCGCAAGCCATGTCCCGTAGCCGGTGACAGGCCGGTCGAATTCCATGGCGAAGTGGATGAGAAACGCCGTCGGTGTCCAACAGAATGCTCCGGCTGCCACCGTGCCCTCGATCCGGTCTGCAGCGACGATCTGGACTTCTCCTTCCCAGTTGCCGGTCGCGCTGCGACCGGTGTGGACCAGCAACCTCGCCGCGCTCGTCGGCGGGAACGTGAACCGTGCGAAGCCGGTCCGCGTGGTCGTCGTGAGCTCGGCTAGGATCTTGTATCGATCTAGTTCGACGCGGTAGTAGCCGGGCGCCGCCTCCTCCGTTGCTTTCTTGTAGCCGGACTTGTAGTAGGGCCAGTTCGTGCCCGGCGATTTCCCCAGATCTCCCACTATCGGCAGGAACGGGATATCTTCGTCGTTGGGACACCCAGCTCCATTCAAATGCGTGAGGCTGAACTGCTCGATCTCGTTGTCGCCATAGCGGTAGCCTGAAGGCGAAGCCGTCGGCGTATCCGGACCGAGCTGCACCATCCCGAACGGCACCACCGCCCCCGGATACGTGCTGCCCCCGGCCCCACCGGGGACGGGGTGTGGCGAGTTGCTGTCGTCGGTGCCGATGAACGGACTAACGTATTGCACAAGATCCAATTCCGCTTCAAGCTCGGGTCTGGAGTCCGCCGCGTCAGCCGGCCCCCCGTCTCCGTTCCTGACTTCCGTCCCGTGCGTGTCATCTTCCCCCGTCCCCACGTCGCCGCCGTCCCCAGCGCCGTCCCTCCCACCGTCAGCAGAGTTCCTGCCGTCCGGCCCTGCCGCAGTAGACTGGTCCCCGCCCGTCTGGTCCCCGGAGCCCCCGTCCCCGGAGCCATCCCCGGAGCCAAATCCCGCCCCCGTCCCCTTGCCACAACCAGACGCCATGCCCGCAAGCAATACGGCGGCCGCCACTCCCGCCGCCAACCTCGACCGTCCCGGAATCGTCTTCATTGCGCCGGCCCTCCAGACATTATACAACTATCGGAGGGGCGCTGCTCCAAGTCAAGGCAGACGATCTAGTGGCACCAAGTCAAGGCAAACGATCTACTGGCAGGCAGAGTTCAGGTGCGCTGCATCCCAGCAAGCCTTCGCTCCGTTGTTGTAGTCGGGCACAGTCAACGACCCAGCGGTGGTCGAGACCGACCACGAAACTTCGTAGTCGAGTCCCGCGCTTGCATCGTGTACCGTGATCGCTGCGGAATCGCCTTCCAGCGAGTAGTTAATGATGTCGCCGGCGGTCTCGTGGCCGTCTTCCCTGTTGTTCGTGAAAGCCAGGGTCCTGTGAGTGTCGTCCACGATCTCGTAGTCGATTCGCACCAGGCTCTGGTCATCCGCGGCTATTTCCGGGCTGAAGAACTGCCAGTACCCGTCTCCGCCGTCGGTGTTGAACTCCCCGGTGTACCACACGTAACCGTCCAGTGGAATCTTGCACGTCGGGCAAGTCACGGCCATCGAGAGGTTCAGGAAGACGCCGTCCTTCTCCTTGGACTCGAACCAGCCGGTCAGCTTTGCATCGTAGAAATCCTTGCCGTACGGAAGAGAGAGTTCCCACACCCATGTCCCGTCCACGAATTCGGCACCCGAGTTGACCGTCGCCCCCAGGAGCGCGACTGGTACTACCAGGTGCGCAGCTATGGCGGTGTTGAGCCACCAGACCCTAAGCGCTGCAGCGTTGAAGTTAGCCTTCTCTCCCGCCGCACCGTCCGCCTTGCCGAGATCGAGCGCAGCGCTCTCCTGTTCGGCCCCAAATGCTGACACATCGAGAGTCATCGACGACGCCGGCGGCAAGGTCGGTCCCTCTTCCTTCTCCGCGCCAACATCGCACCCCAGGCCCTGCAGCCCGAGACTACCCACGAGCACCATCGCCGCCGAGACCAACAACGTTTGCCAAGTTCTCTTGTCCATGTTTCCCTCCGAGCAAAGCCCGGACACAGAATACACGCACTTGGTGGACCGCGCCAGAAACCGATGGCTTGGCGCACTTCCTCCTGGCTCAAACTGAGTCGGTAGCCATGGCTGCACCAGCAAGCGGCACAAGCGACTCCTGGATCGGGCTCTCCTTGCAGCTCCCCTGAGTGGACCACGTCTCCGGAGCGAAAGCCAAGCGTACCAGGTAGCTCAGCTCGCTGCGTACCATGGTCTTCGCACGAAGCAGCTTCCCGACATCTCCCACCAGTACCGTCCGTTGCTCAACGGTCCTGGGCCACAGGTCCATGGCGCTTCAGCCGGCGGTTCAGGCTGAGGGAAAAGGACGAGTGCGCCGACCGGGCCCACCGCGAAAGCGGCCCGCTGTCCTCCACCGCGGTCCGGTTGTCCCAGTTACCGTGCGTTTGCTGAGAAGTGGTCACAAAATCGAACGAGGCCCGGCAAAACAGGTCGCGGCCGCGCTGCTAGCGTCCTGCTTTCCTCACAGACAGAACCTTGCCGATTCTGGCGATGGCCTCACCTCCCTCCCCCTCAACCACGACCGTGAGAGTTGGATAGGCCCTTCCAGTGCTATCCGCTTCATCTCGGATCTGCCGAATCTGATCTTCCGTGATCTTGAAGACGGCTCGTACCTTGCTTCGGCCAGGCCGAAGGAACTCGATCGTTGCGGATTTGTCCCACACCACATACCCGCGTCCCAGGTTCTGCATCATCATGAGCATGTAGAAAGGATCGCACATGGCATAGAGAGAGCCTCCGAAGTGCGTCCCGACGTAGTTCCGGGTCCACGGGTAAAGCGGCATCTCAACCACGATCTCACGGAACTTCGAGTCGATTCGCACGACCCTGACTCCTGCTCCAAACAGGGGCGGGTAGAACTGAAGCAGGTACCGGACCGCTCCGGCGCCGAGCACGGCAACGAGCTTCTGCCATAGGGTACGAGAGTGTCCACCGGAGATTCCTGCCTTCCCAGAGCCTTTCCTCATACGATTCCTCCTTACGGTGAACAAGCAGTAGCCTCCGACCCCGCAACTCGCTCCTCCGACCCCGCACCTCGCTCCCCGCCCCTCTCCGTCATCATCGCGTCGGTGGGGCCCTTGCCGGTTGCATTATCGCAGCGTATTCTGCCCGTTGTCTATGGCCGAAGGGAGGAGTACATGAGCGTGGGGCCCAGAACGACGTGCTGCTGGCTCACCGTTGCCTGTGTGGCGTGCACCAGCGCCCCAAGGCTGTCCAATGACGCAGGAACCGGGGAAGGAACCGGGGACGGAGGCCGCGGTGACTCACTCTCGGCAGCGGACGGCCCCTGGGACGGGGACGCTACGGCGCAAGCTCCGTCGCCGGACTCCTCCCCGGCGGGTGCCGAGACAGCGATTCTGGATGGCGCTGAACAACTGGACTTTGTGCCGAACTGCGAGCCCGGCTCAGGTTGCTTCATGGAACCATGCACGGACGGATCCGACTGCAAGTCCGGTATTTGCGCCGAGTACATGGGAGATCCTGTCTGCACGCAAACATGCATCGAGGAATGCCCGCAGGGGTGGGACTGCAAGCTCGTCCCTTCCGGTGCGGATCCGGTTTTCGCCTGCATCTCATCGCTGACGCATCTCTGCCGGCCGTGCTTCAGCGACGCTGACTGCGACTCGGCGCTCGGCGTGGAGGACGTCTGCATCCACCTTGGGCCGCAAGGAGATTTCTGCGGCGCAGCATGCAGCGAACCGTCTGCAGGAGCGTCGGCATGCCCGGCCGGATTCTCCTGCAAGCAAGTCCAGACGGTTGGGGGCGGCCAGACCGAGCAGTGCGTCCCTGATTCGGGGGAATGTCCGTGCTCAAAGAAAGCCGCGGCCTTGGCTCTCGGCACCAGATGCCAGATCGCCACCGAATACGGGATCTGCGGCGGAAAGAGATTCTGCGGGCAGGAGGGGCTTGGCGCGTGCGATGCCTCCGTCCCCGTCCCGGAATCCTGCAATGGAAAGGACGACGATTGCGACGGGGAGATCGACGACGTTTCCTGTGCCGATGCCGAGCAATGCACGCAGGACTCATGCGGAGGGGACGGAGGGTGCATCCACGAACCCCTGTCGCAATTGACCTGCGACGACGGGAACCCATGCACCGAGGACGACGTGTGTTCCGCCGGCACGTGCGTGGGAATCCCGATCGACTGCGATGACGGGAACCTCTGCACCTACGACACATGCGAGCCCGCAGCGGGATGCATCCAGACTCCGAACTGGGACGCTTGCGACGACGGCGATCCGTGCACCGCAGGCGATTCCTGCAAGGGGGCAGCATGCCAAGGTTTCCCCGTCCCCTGCGCCTGCAAGACCGACGCCGACTGCCAGGCATTGGAGGACGGCAACCTGTGCAATGGAACCCTTAGCTGCGAGATCCTGCCTCTGGAGTCCAAGTGCTCCGTTACACCGGGCACCGAAGTCATTTGCCCTGATCCGGAGGACGCTGAGCTGCCGGACTTGCTTCACGCCAAGTGCCTGGAATCCGTTTGCGACCCGCTGTCCGGAAAGTGCAGCTTCATCCCGGCAAACGATGGATATCCTTGCGATGACTCGAACGCGTGTACCTACGGATCGGTGTGTTCGGCCGGCCAGTGCACTTCCAGCCTCCCTGTGAACTGCGCAGACGGCAGCCTGTGCACCAATGATTGGTGCGATGAGACCTCCGGTTGTGCTCACGAGGATAACTCGGCCCCATGCAGCGACGGCGATGTCTGCAGCCTGGGCGACATCTGCTCCGCAGGAGCTTGCCAGCCCGGGCCAGACCAGCTCGACTGCGACGACAAGGACGGTTGTACATCCGACTCATGCGAGCCCCTCAAGGGTTGCGTGCACGCTGCAACCCAATGCGATGATGCCAATCCGTGCACAACCGACGCGTGTTTGCCCTCGTCGGGGACGTGCATCCATGTCGTCGTGAATGCTGCCTGCGACCCGTGCACATACAGCACGTGCGACCTGGCCACGGGCATTGTTACGTGCGTGGGGTGGGATTGCGACGACTCGAACCTCTGCACCGCAGACGCCTGTGACCCGGCTGAGGGCGCTCATGGCCTCTGCCGGCACGAGCTTCTCTCGTGCGCCGACTCCAATCCGTGCACGGATGACACCTGTGACCCGGCAGCGGGTTGTGTATTCAAGCTCAATACGGTCCCATGCGACGATGCTGACGCGTGCACATTCGGCGAATTCTGCACGAACGGTTCGTGCTCGTTCGGGAAGCCCGTCAACTGCCTGGACGGAAACCAGTGCACAGACGACACCTGCGACTCGGCAGTAGGTTGCACCCATACCCACAATACTGAGCTGTGCAGCGACGGCGACCCGTGCACGGTCGGCGACGCATGTGCCCTCGGGGAATGCTCTCCTGGCTCCGTCCCCCTCAACTGCGACGACGTGAATCCGTGCACGACTGACTCTTGCCTCCCGGGCAACGGCTGCAAACATGAAGCCAAGATCTGTGACGACGGCGACCTGTGCACCGCGGATTTCTGTGACCCGAAAGCAGGTCTGGAAGGAACCTGCCAGAACAAGCTGCTGCAGTGCTTTGACGGGGAACCGTGCACGGACGACTGGTGCGCCCCTGAAACGGGCTGCGTGTTCGTCCCCAATGCAGTCTCCTGCGACGATGGCGACCCGTGCACAGACCAGGACACCTGCTCCGGAGGGTCATGTTCTCCGGGGCTGCCCGCGGATTGTGACGATTCCAATCCGTGCACCGAGGACGTTTGCACCGCTGCGGGCTGTGCGTTTGCATATTCCGGTGCGTGTACCATTCAGCCGGGCCCAGCGGACGGAATGGATCACGTGATCGGAAGCGTGTACAACATAGACCCGAATGGGACCATGGACCACATCCGGACCGGAGGCTGGGGAGACAACTACTGGGCGCTTCTCCAGTTCCCGACGGAAGACCTCCCTCCGGTCGCAAAAAAGGCGACCGTCCGCCTGTTCGGTATGAACGACAACATCAGCCCGACACAGATGTACCTCGACCGGGTGACTTCGCAATGGGCCGAGAACTGCTCCTGGGGAGGGAAACCGTCCTACACTGGCTACATCAGCATTCCCCCATCGCAGGTTGGAGTCTGGTACGAGATCGTGATTACGGATCTCTACAACGGCTGGAAATCCGGCGCTTTCCCCAACTATGGGGTCCAGCTCCGCTCGTACGGGACCTGGAACAACTACAACGGATTCTGGTCCAGCGACTATGCGGAAGACCCTTCTCTCCGGCCTATGCTGGTGGTCGAACCATGATGAAATCACGTGCTCTCCTGTTGGCCGTCGCCACGGCGATTCCGGCGTACATGGCGTGCTTGGCTCCTCCGTCCCTCCCGAAGGCGCTTGCGAACGGCAACTACTCGCACGTCTGGGTCGCTACCGATGCCATCAACTACGTGGAACAGGCCGATCTCAAGAAGCTGCTGTCGCGGCCGGAACTGCTCTCGATCGTGCAGAACGGAGCCATGTTCCCAGACGGTGGATACGCTGTCGGAGATGGCTACGGCGAGATTGCTCACTGGGAGCCCTTCCACTTCGCATACCTCGATTGGATAGTGGAGAATTTCTCCCCTCCATGGACGGACGAGGCAGCAAGGCACATAGCGTTTCTGATGGGGATGACGGCCCACGGGATGACCGACCAGCTCTTCGACGGCATGTTCCTGGAAAGGTGCAAGTACAAGGATGGCAGCCCTGAGATCCTGTCTTTCGGGGGCATCGACGGCCTGACGGATGCGTGCTTTGCGGCAGAATTCGGGAGCATGGCAATTCCACCGAAGTGGGTTCCTTCACAGGTTCTTGCTCCGCTGTTTGCTGCTCAAGCCGGACATGACGTCAACCCTGCAACGATTGACGAGGGACAGTCCCTGGTGGTGGTGTCGATCATGTATGCGAACGACCAAGTCCAGGATTCTAAGCTGATGGCGGAGTACTTGGCGCTGTGTCCCTGCGCATGCGGAAAACAGCATGACACGACGGTTCCCGGAAGCCCTCGAACCCACGGCCCGGTCATTGCTGCCTACTGGATCGTCCTCTGGGAGCGCCTCCATGGCGCGGACTCCTTCGACCAACCTCTGCTTGGGACCTTCTTCTCCGGAGGTACGTCGTTCGACGTGCCGACCGATTCCGTGAGCCCGGATTCCTGGGTATCGTTCGTCATGCCCAGAGGGCTCGACGCCGCGTCCCTGACCTCCGCGACCGTTTCCGTCCGGGAGGAAGGATCGGGGGAGGAAGGACCGGGGGACGGAGGGACCGGGCAGGGGGAAGAGGGGGACGGGGGCCGCCCAGCCCACGAGGTAAGCGTGGTCGTCTACTACGGCACGAATTCCCATCTGGTGAACCTTGTGCCGCAAGAGGACTGGACGGCCGATACCGACTACCTCGTCACCGTCGTTCCACCGATCGAGAGCTGGGACGGCGTCGCCCTCGATGCTAGCCATTCGTTCCACTTCAGAACCTACCCGATGCCTGCCCCCTCGGAGGATCTATCGGGGGACGGGGACGAATCCGACGCATTGGAGGATCAATCGGGGGAGGATCTATCGGGGGAGGATCTATCGGGGGACGGAGGCCCCGCCGGACCCGGTATGACTGCAGCGAACGGCGGGTGCTCCACTTCCGGCCACGGAGCAGGACAGAATGGGTGGCTCACACTCGCGGTGATGGTACTCCTGGTGAGCTCCCGGCGAGTTGTTCTGAGGCCCGGAAGACTGGGGTCCAGAAGATCCAGGGGGAGACTGAGGGACGGAGGGCTTCCACTTGCCACGGGGGGGAGACTGAGGGACGGAGGGCTTCCACTTGCCACGGTACTGGCGACGCTCCTGACGTGTTGCGCATGTGCGTCCGGAAGCGGGGCGCTGCACGAAGGCACTTTGGACGCGTGCCAGGACGGGGCGGATAACGACGGGGACGGAGCCGTTGACTGTGCGGACCCGGACTGCCAGGTGTTTGTGGCATGCCTGGGTCATGGCGATG
>Ga0172371_10008969_pt1 | contig 13847 bp, 9 predicted proteins | sample Lak12m_FD_114543 | JGI IMG/M metagenome (GOLD analysis project Ga0172371, IMG submission 114543) | Freshwater microbial communities from Kabuno Bay, South-Kivu, Congo - kab_022012_12m | ecosystem: Environmental > Aquatic > Freshwater > Lake | place: Democratic Republic of the Congo: South-Kivu... | reverse complement strand
GCAAAGTAACGCGGGCCCACATACCCCACCAGCAAGCCGATGATGACCATCACCACCAGCAGTTCCAGCAGCGTAAAGCCGCGTTGCTTGCCCAAACGCTCTGTCATGGCATGTTGACCCAAAAGCCCATGCCGGGTTTGAGCGTGCCGGCGGTGCCAAAGTCGAGGTAGCTCTTAAGCGTGATATAGCTGGCCAGACCCTGGTTGTTGACCAACGAAGGCGCCCAGAAATACCAGCCCCCCCCATTGGCCGTGCTCCAGGCCCATAGCGTCGTCAAGTTCAGGTACACATCGGTTGAACCTGCCGCTGGCGGCGTGGCGGTTAACGTAGCCAGCGCAGCGTCAAACGCCGCAGGTGTCGGGTTGTCACCCGTACCCAGCAAATTCCAGCCGCTGCCCAGCGCGTGCGAGCCACCGGCAACCACCGGGTTGGTCAACGCGGGTTTGAAGCTGCTTGAGGCCACCGGCGTACCCGTTGGCAGCGGGACGGTAAAGGCATTGGCGGCATTCACCCAGAAGCCTTCACCGGCATTGATCGTGGTCAACGCGCTGTACCCCTTGCTGGCTGCGTAGGCCGCGCTACCACTTCCCAGCACCGGGCTGTAAAAAGCCCAGCCAGCCGGTACCGCAGCGGTAGTAGCGGTTGCAGGCGAACCCGGCAGCCACTTCCACACCGTGGTGACCTTGGTTGCGTCGGACATCGTCGCTGCCACATCAATCGGCGCTTCTACGCTGTTGCCCAGCAAATTCCAGCCCTGCACCACATCAATGGTTGTGCCGGTTCCCGTGCCACCGCCGCATTGGTAGCAGAACGGAATCCAGTACTGCGCCGCGTGCATCACGTTGGTTCCTTCCACCGTGGCGATGGCCATTAGATAGTGGGTATTGGGCGTTAACGCTGGGCCGTCGTAAGTGACGGGTGACGCCGTATTGCCGACAAACCACAACTGCTGACCCAGATTGCCCGCACTATCAAGCGGCCACAGATTGGACTGAACCCGCGTATTGGCCACATTGGCCAGGGGGTTGGTAAAGCTCACGGTCGAAAAGCTTTGCACATTGGCATCGGCCACCAAGGAAATTCCCGTGGGGTAGTCTGATGCGCCGGCGAACTTGTCAACCGTCAGGGTCGCCACATTGGTGCTGCCGTTGGCGTAGGTTACGGTGGAGGTGCAATCAAACGGCGTGGCGGGTTGGCTTTGCCCAAAATTGACCACATACCATTCATTCCAACCGTTACTGACAATTGACGTGCCAAACGCCCCGGCCGCCGAGTGCCCCCCCGGACAAGAAATGGCATAAGAGGCCATGTTGTCGCCAGTCACTCTTGGATAGCTCACGCTGAGGCCAAAGTTTTCAGGACCATTGCCGGCGTTGCGGCCGATGAACAAGTGGTCGTAATTCACGCCCGCGCCACCACCACTGCACTGGAAACAGAAGGTTTCTGCCCGCGTTGCTCCGTAGGTCGTGTTGGTAGTGCTATCAAATTCGTCAGCCTGCACGTTGATCTGGTAGGTCTTGCCGGGCACCAGTGCCGGGGCCGTGCTGGGATAGGTGATGGACGTGCCGGTCAGGTTATACGTATTCCACACCTGCGCATAACCATCGGCTACGTCTTGCAGGTTGACACCGTACGTGTAAGACGTTCCGGTTGCAGGCGGGGTCCAGCTGAAGACTGGCTGTGTAGCAGTCACATTGACTCCCCCTGAGGGCTGCACATTGGTCGGGAAAGCCGTGTTGAAACCTGCGGCACGAATTGAAAAAGTTGTACTCGTTACCGCACCGGTTTTAGGTGTGACGGTTGCTGTGTAGACATTGCTGCTGGGTGGTTCCGTGGCTCCAAACTGCATGTCGGCATGCCATGCCGAGTCGGTTGGCCAAAAGACCGCATTGGCAGACAAGCCGCCACCGCTGACGGTGATGCCAGACAAGGTTTGAAGCGAATCATGGGCCCCATAACTCACCCCGTAACTTGTCGACGTGCCATTGCTCCAGACGCCAAAATATTTCCATTCGTTGCTGGCAGGCGCGTCGTTGAAGTTGAACAACCCAGCGCCGCGCGTGGCGGCATAGCCACCCGTGCTGGTTGCCATCACCGAGTTGACCAAGTTGGTGGTGAGGCCGGTACTTTCGCGCGTCCAGGTGGCACCTGCGTCATTGCTGACAAACAGGCCACCGTCAACGCCAGGCTCCCACACCGAGGCAACCAATGTCAGATTGGCGTTGGAGGTGCCGACAAACCGGACATCGCGAACTTTTTTACCCGCCATGCCGGGCAGTTGTGTCCAGGTGGCACCGGCATCGGTCGACTTATAAATGCCGTTGGAAGGAAGTGTGGCACCCAAAGCGTCAGTATTGAAAACACCCACGTAAACCGTGGTGTTGGTGTTCGGATCGGCCGCAACGTGCCCACTTGGCAATGTCGCGTTGGCCGCATTTTTGGGCGCAAAAACAGCGGACCAATTCAACCCACCGTCGGTACTCTTGAACACGCCCGCATCGGTAGAGATGTACACCAATGGGCCATAAACGTCCATGCTGTTGACAAATAGCGCTTTACCAGTTAGCCCGTTGTTGCGCACGCTCCAATTGGCACCGGCGTCGCTGGTGTAATAAACGCCGTCACCCCACAGACCAAGGTACGCATTGTTTGCGCTGACCCTATCACCGTTATACCTTGGGTTGCGGCCCACCAGATTCGCTGGCAAACCGTTGTTGATGGCTTGCCACGCGCCGGTGCTGGCGTTGAATTTGAAAACGCCTTTGTTGTTGGTGGTGGCATACACCGTGGCACCCCGCACCTTGACGTGGCCATTGGTCATGGCTGGCAACGGCGGCATTTTGGACCACTGCGTGCCGCTGAATTTGTACACGCCGTCGGCGGCCGAGGCGTAGATATTGGGCGTTGGCGTGGTGTTATCCAATTTCAGATTGTTGGTCCAGCCACCGGGCAAGCCAGCGGCACCACCGCCCTGCCACGTCACGCCTTGGTCAGTGCTGGCGCGCAACCCGACCAGCGTGTCAGCCACCAATTTTCCGGCCGTGAGGCTGCTCGGCTTCACACCCCTGACCGACGGCAAAACACTTTGTGCAAACGCCAACGTCCAGGATGCACCTCGGTCGTTTGACTTGTACGTGCCGTCGCCGTCCAGCGACAGATACAACGTACTGGTATTGTTGTCAAAACGCAGGCCCGCCATGGGCACCGGGTTAGCAGGCAAACCACTGTTGCTGGCGGTCCAGTTAGTGCCACCGTCTTCCGACACAAAAATGCCCGCACCTTCCACGGTAGCCAGCAAACGCGTGACGTTGTTGGTGGTGCCGGTGGGGGTGTAAAACAACGCGAGCACGTGGTACACCACAGCCCCATTGGGGCCGCTTGGGCTGGCAGGCAGCGCCGCCCAGGTAGACCCCGAATCCGTTGACTTGTAGATGCCTTGGCTGGTGTTGGCCAACAAATAATCAACGCCAAAACCGGTGTGGTTAATCCTGCCAATTGAATTGACCCGCACGTCTACTGGCAAACCACTGGCCTGCGTCCAAGGCTGACCTGTATCGGCAAAATACACCCCGCTGGCGCTCTGGCAATCGGTGCCGGCCAACAACCGCGTTGTCAAACCCGTCAGCGCCGTCACATAGGTGCAGCCCAAACCGGTATTGATCGGGCCCCAATTGGCTCCGGCGTCAGCCGATTTGAAGACACCGCCGCCGTACGTACCCGCATACACGCCATAGGGGGTTACGCCCGTATTGATCACGCCCGCCTTGATGCGCAAATGGGTCAGACCGTTGTTGGAAGCTGTCCAATTGAAACCCTGATCCGTTGACTTGTGTACGCCACCGCCCTCCGTCATCATCCACGCCACACCATCAGGCGTGCCCTGGCTGAACCGAACCAAGCCCCCATACCCCGGCGTACCGGGTCCGGTAACCGGTGTCCAATTGGGTGACTGCGCGCTACTTGAACTAACAAAACCAAGCACAGCCACCGTCGCAACAAACGATGACCTTGCAAGAAACTTGAAGCACGGGCTCACGGCAACTCCTTGAAGTGGTGGACGGATGCGCATGATACTTAAAACGCCGCTGACTTTAACCGAGATTGTCCATTAGGCGCACCTGCGGTGCTGCTTGGGTGTCAGCGGTGCATTTGCGGCCATTTTTGCCCCTCTTTGTCGCCTGTAGCTACGGCTACAGGCTTCGCAGTCGGAGCAAAACTGCCTCGCAACTGCCCACGCTGCCATCCCAAGCCCTAATGAACAATCTCGGTTTAATGGATTCAACTTGCGCCCATGGCATGAAAGAATTACCGTCGTTGCGAGCGCAGCGCGGCGGTCCATGGCTGACGGTGATCCGAGTTTCAACGTGGATGCTGCCGCATTAACTAGGCCAATGAACTACACTGTCGAAATGAATTTTGAATGGGATACGGTCAAAAGTGATTGCTGCTTTGAGAATCGTGGGTTTGATTTTGCTTTCGCTTCCAGAGCTTTTTTTGACCCACACCGCATCATTGCAGCCGATAACCGGTACAACTACGGCGAAGAACGATTCCAGCTGATTGGCAAGATTGGTGGACGTTTATTTGTGGTCATTTACACCCCACGACACAACAGCATTCGGATCATTTCTGCAAGAAAAGCCAACCATCGAGAGGTTCAATTCTATGAAGACAGTACGCATGAAAATTGACCCTGCGCAGCCAACGGCTGGCCTGCTGGGTCGTGTAGATATGGCTCGTGTAGATGCCACAACCGAAAAAGATATTTCGGAACACATCGCAGCCGATGAGGCAGATGCGATGCAGGATGCGGCTAGGTTTACGCGTCGGGTACGTAAGCGTTTGGGCTTGAGCCAGTTGGAGTTTTCCACGCGTATCGACGTGTCGCTTGAAACCATCCGTAATTGGGAACAAGGTAAGCGCAGCCCAACTGGCGCGGCCAAAGCGTTGCTGCGAGTGCTAGACAAGGCCCCAGAGGCGGCGCTTCTTGCGCTGGGTTAATCGGCATTGCATTGAAGCAATCCAGACCATCCAAAGCCATGGACTGCCGCGCTTCGCTCGCAGCGACGATCAATTTGTTCAAGGTCCGTGTGCGGTAACGGCCGGATACGGCGGGCTCGCAATGACCGGGAAGCGAGTTCGCAATGACACCGTTCTTTCACGCTAGACTTTGCCCCTTCTACTTTCAGGGGAATCTTATGCACAGCCTTCGAGTTCACGGTCTGGTTTTGTCGGGCCTGCTGCCGGCTTTGGCCAGTGCGGCTACGCTCAATCTGTCTCCCAACTGGAATCTGGTGGGCAACAGCGACACCAGCGCCATTGACGTGGCCACACGGTTCAGTGATACCAACAAAATTGTCACGGTCTGGAAGTGGAACAAAACCGGGAACAAATGGGCGTTTTATGCGCCCTCGATGACAGCTAATGCGCTCACCGCCTACGCCGCCAGCAAGGGTTACGACGTTCTGACCAGTATTGCGCCCAAAGAAGGCTTCTGGGTCAACGCCGCGACCGCTGCCGTGCTGGCCGATCTGCAAGCCACGCCGCCAACACCCGGCTCCACGGCAGCGAGCCTGCAAGAGGCTGATCTGGCGCAGGGCTGGAACCTGGTCGCCAGTGCTGACAACAAAAATCCCTCACAACTCAATACCGGCCTGACCCCTGCCCTGCGCACTGCTGGCAAGGCCATCAACACCGTGTGGGCATGGGACGCAGGCACCACCCGCTGGAAGTTTTTTGCCCCCAGCCTTGAAGCCAACGGGCAACTGGCCAGCTACATTGCCAACAAAAGTTATCTGACGTTTGCCACCGCGCCCACCGCCACCGACGGCATCTGGGTCAACATCGGGCCCTATACCCCGGGCACGGTTGACACCAGCACGCCGCTGGCATTGGCCAAGACCTTTGTCACGACGCTGCGCAGCAACGCCATGGCGCTGGATGCCGCTGACCTGTCCTTGCAGACCGAACTGCAAGCTGTTGCCAACGACCTGCGGACCCGGTCCGCCCCGATTGCAACGAGCAGCGTCAATGCGCTGGACATGGCGATGCAGGCGGCGCAGTTTTATACCGACGTCATCAAAAATCCGTCGGCACCTTTCGTGCAGAGCAAGACCTTTTATGACGCGTCTTACGGCGTCCCGATGGGTGCCCCGTACGGCGGCGTATCCAAGGGCGGGTGCGGCTTTTACAGCGACACAAATTACCTGGTTCCATCTACCAGCAAGGCCGATGCGTTGTATGTGGCTTGTGGTTCATCTTCGCAATTTAACGACTCGATACTGCCCGCCGACGCCGATGGCACGCCAAAGCAATGCACCACCGTTGGTGAATCTTGCGGTGGGCGCTGGTCGTACCGCATCCGCTTGCACCCGGACGCCACCGACCCCAACAAATTCACCGTCTACACCATGACGCGCAAGGCCGACCTGACCGTCAAGGCCCTGAGCTACACGTATTGGGACACTGCAACGCAACAATCCGTCGAGGGCGCAAGCACATGCCCAGTTGGCATGGAGAGTTTTTGTCAGCTCTACCCCACCGCGTACAACGAGGCACGCACCCATTACGGCGCTGCTTTCCCCGGCAACGCTGCCACATTGACCGCCCAGCGCGATGCCAACGGGAAAATTACCGCCGTCAGCCTGAGCGGCGAACTGTCGCCTGCGTATTCGATCCAGCGCAACGCCTACTCTTATTTTGACGCCGCAACACAAAACTGGTTTTATGTACACAACCAGACCGCCACCGTGCTCGGCGACAAGCACAACGTGGCCTTGTCGGGTGCGCTGACGCAAACCAATGGCATCTACAAAATGGATGTGTCGGGATCGGTGGAGCTGATCAAGGCCGGTGCGCTGGAAACTCGCCTGGCGCTTGGCACCGGTTCTTACGTGCAAACCAGTCAGCCAGATATGTTTGGCAACTTTGCGCGCGATGGAAGCCAGGAAGTGTTGCTCAAGCTCAGCGGCGGGTCTGCCACCAGCACCCTCAACGGCGAGCTTTGGGGCGGCAATTTTCAGGCCGACGCCTCCGGCACCACCTACAGCCCAACACTGATCACTTTTAACGGCAGCATCCAGCGCAACGGCGTGAGTTTTTTTGACGGCAGCATCCGCGCTGAAGCACTGCACCGCACCACCTTCAACGCCCAATTGCCCATCAGCAGCAGCAACGTGTTGCAGAGCCAGCTCACCCTTGCTGGCAACGTGACCATTACCAGCCGGCCACCGCTGGCGCTGACGCTCACGGGCAACAACAGCAACGCGGGTTTTTATGCGTCTGCAACATTGAGCGGGCAGTACGTACAAGGAGGCGTGACGATCAACATCAGCGGCAGCGACAGCCCTGCTGGCAATGTGCTCACGCTGGAAAGCACCGACGGCGTCAAGCTGGTGATGGATCAGGCCGCAACGGCTTTCCCACTGACCAAGGGTGGCGTGCTGGTGGGAGAGTTTTCGCCCCTGACCAACGTGCTGACCTATACCGACGGCAGCTACGAGCAATTCTGATTTGTGCCCACCACCATGAATGCCCTGAACGCCCGCCTAGTGCGGGCTTTTTTTTGCCTCTGGTGCCTGCCGGGTTGGGCCGCGCCACCGGCCACCTGGGTGCTGGGCGTGACGGCAGCGCAAGAGTCCGTGGGCTTGAACCTGCCGGTTGTGGCGCTGGGCCAGCCCGACTGGCCCAGGCATTTGCCAACACCCATCCAGGCTGGCCGTGCTTTGCAGAATCAGCAGCTTGCGGTAAGCGCCAAGCACCCCAGCGGCTGGCGGTTGGCGGTCTTTGTGCGCGCGCAAACCTGGCTGGACGCCAACGCAGACGCGGTCACCATTGCCGCAGCCCAGGCCAGCAACACCAACCCGACCACACTGCGCCGCTATCAGCTCGACGCCAAAAGCCAGGGCTGGTCAGGCCGAGGTGTGACCTTGGGCACACCTTGGTGGCCAGTTGCCACAGTCGGCCAGTGGCGATGGCAAGCCGACCTGGCACTGCTGCAACTCACGCAACTGCGGCTTGCTGAATTGGGCGGCAGCTTGGACTACAACGCCGCAAACGCGTACGACTTTGACCTGTGGAGCCAACGCGCCAACACCGGCATCACGGGGCGGTTTTTGCCACCGTCGGGTAGCGCCGGTAGTGGGGTGTCCCTGTCGTTGGCGCTGCAAGGTCAGCCGCTGCCGGGTTGGCAGGTGGATTTGCACGCTGGCGACCTGGCATCAACGCTGCACTGGAACGACCTGGCCACCGACTCCAACACGCTGGTGTCTGCCAACACCAGCCGCCGACCGGACGGCTATCTGGACTACGCCCCGTATCTGAAAGGCCAAAAAACCCTGCAAACCACCACCGCTCACATAGCACCGCGCTGGCAACTGAACTTGCAGCGCAAGTTCAGCGCAGATGCCAATGCCGACACTACCGATGCCGCCCTCACTTTGCAAATGTCGCGCCAAGCGGGCATCAACCAGACATGGCTGGGATGGCACAGCGGCACGGCAGGCAACTATGCACCCCACTGGAGCCTGGCGCTGGAGCCGCATTGGCGCGCGTTGAAGCTTCAGGCCACCTGGCACGGCTGGCAAGTGCTGCTGGCCACCGATGGCAAAAGCTCAGACACCCAGTTGCGCAGGATCGAGTTGGCCTGGCAAAGCGCATTTTGAGGGGTACAGCGGGCCCCTGTTGGTGCCGACGTGATACTGCCCCCACCCTGCCAATTTTGTGTGGCCCTGCAAGTTGTTCTTGTAACCGTTGCCGGGTGTGGGATGTTGCATGGTACAGATGGGTCAGTCAGAAGTCGGTGCATGGGTCAAAATTTGGTTCGTCACGCTCACAAACCCATCCACTGTATCGGCCCAGGTCTCTTTCAACTTTTGCAAAAGTGCAGCGTTTTCGGACTTGAGCACCTGCCGCAGTTGCCTTTCACCTTGGCGCGATAGTGTGAACTGCCCAGCCAGCCGCTGGGCCAACCACTGCACCACCAGCGCCCACGCCTTGGCACCGGTGCCCAGTTCTTTGATCAATTCATCCAGCATCGTTTCCATTTGGGCTGGCAAGTCCAAGGCCTGCAAGGCACTCACAAACCGCTGACTGCCCATCCGGTCCTGCACGCTGGCTTCAAACGTCTGCAGTATTAGCAAAGGTGTCGCCGCTGTGCCTGGAGGCAACTTGCGAGCTTGAGGTCTTGGAGCTTGAGATGTCGGGACTTGCGGTGTCGGGGCTTGCGGTGTCGGTGTCTTTTTGGCTTTTGGCGACGAGTCATCGTCGCCTGTCGCCTTGCGAATGAAAGCCGGGATTACAAAGTCATCCCCGGTTACGCTGCTGAGTGCATCCACTTTCGCCGACGCCACTGAACGATTACGCCACACCGTTGGGGCCGGCATCGCCAAATCATCCATACTTGGCATCATGGGTGCGCTGGCCCTCATGCTAATGCCATGCATGGCACGTCTGCTGTACGAAACAAGCGGCTCGTTGACGCTTCCCACGCCGCCCCAACCAGCGGCCAGCATGTGCTGCACCTGGTCCAGATCGGGCAGGCCTTCGGCTTTTTCGCCTTCCTGGCGCACATGCACCAGAATCAGGTTGGTCTGGTCGGTGACCAATTGATAGTTCAGCGCCAGTTCCAGCGCCTGTTTGCGGCTTTTATCGGTGCGGTCGCATTGGTTCACCTGTTGTGCAGCCACCAACCGCGCCAGCAGCGGATCGGCCTGCGGGTTGACCTGATGGGCCTGCACCTGCATCGGGGTGTCTTTGGCAACCCAGCTTAATTGGGGTGGTGTGGTGGGCAAGCTGGCCAGGCGGGCGCACAGGTGCAGCGTGTCGCCGCCATACAAGGCCATGGGCAGTGCCGACTGCCACAGCGCTGGCTGACCCCAATCAACCCTGAGACTGGTACAGCGTGCCGAGTGCATGCGCCGGAACATGCGCACAATGGCATCGGCCACGTCCTGATTGGGCGACACCAGTTCACACGCGCCGCCTGTTTCCTGTGCCAGTTGACGCAGCAGGCTTTCGGTGGGGGACGAGCCCACGCCGATGACAAAAAGCCGGTGCCCCGAGCTTCTGGCCGAGGCTATGACACCGCCAACATCCCAGATGTCCCCATCGGTAATCAGCAACACATCCGTGCCCTGGGTCTGGCGTTGCGGGGTGATCTGGCCCTTGAACTTCTGGTTCATGCCCAGCTCAAAGGTATTGGTCAGTGCCTGGTTCATTTCGGTACCGCCCAGGTCGGCGTCGGTCGCGTCCACCAGTTTGGCGACCTGCTTGAGGGTCTTGGCATTACAGGGCTGCAAGGCGGGCAGTTCGTGCCGGACGTTGCTGCCAAAGCGGCTGTAGCTGATCCAGTCCTGATCGCCCAGTTCTTTGAGCACCTCATGCAGGGCACGGCGCGCAGCGGCGATGCTGTCGCCGCCCATGGAGCCAGAGCAATCCACCAGCACTTTCAGCAGCACAGGCTGCGGCGCTTTGTCTGGCAGGGCGGGACAAAAGCTCGCCAGCACGGCAAAGGCTTCCCCATCGGATGCCACGCTGGCAAAGGACTGGCCTTGCAAGCCTTGCAAGATCAGCACAAAGTCCCGATCCAGAAAGCCGCCTTGTTGCAGGCTGACGACCGTCGCCGTTTCGGTGTGCGATACGGCAACGGTATGGCTGAGGCAGTGAACCTGCGCCTTGGCCACTTCACCGTTCAGGGTGATGTTGACGGTCAAGGGGTATTCAGTCAGTACGCTGGCAGAAACCGATTCGTGCGGAGCCAGCCCCCCGGTGGCATGGGCATCACCATAGCGTGGGCCCACCGTGGTGGGCAAGGTGATGCGGATATGGCCTTGCTCAAAGCGCAGCAACTGGGCGTATTCGATTTCGATGTCGGCTTCTTCACCCGGTTTGAGGTTGCCCAGGTTGGCGCTGTACAGGCCGCTTTCAGAGCGCTCGACCATGATCGGGGTGTCGCCCTCGTCGATGGCTTTCTCATAGCGCTGGGTGGCCTGCTTTTTTTCCAGCACGGTACCTTGCAGGCGCTGACCGTTGATCTGCGCGTTCAGACCCAGCAGCGTGGCACCCCAGGGCAGGGGAAATGTATAGACGGCTTCCAGGTTGCTTTTGCGCTGGTTCTTGTAGTGTTGCCGAGTGGTGATGCGCAGCAGCAGACCTTCAAGCTCGCCCTCAATGTGCACCGATTGCAGTGACGAGGCCAGCCCGGATTCGGATTCGGATTCGTCAAGGTCGGCGGCGGGATGGGATGTGACAGCGTTCATGGGTTTCCTTTCTGGATGTCTTGGTAGGCTTGCATGACGGCGCGCACCAGGGTGCGTACCTGCTCGGGCGTGAGTCCGGCGTCTTCGGGGGTGATTTCCAGCTCCACACCGTTGGCAATGAACAGATGGCTGCGTACTTCAACCGACCCGGGTTTGCGCTGGCGTGGTGGCACAGGGGGTACCTCACCGGACAACACCTCCCGGATGCGATCCAGCGACACCCCGGCGTCGCTGAGCTTGCGGATGGTCAGCAGTTGATCAAGATGGCTGTGCAGATAGTGCGCCGCGCGGGTGGAGCCGATGGGTGGGTCCACCAGGCCAATCTGCATGTAGTAGCGCACCGTGCGTTTGCTGGTGTCGCTCAGGGTGCACAGGTCGTCCAGGGTGAACTTCTGGGGTTCGGTGGGTTCAGCAGCCCCAGCGGGGGCGGTCTGGCGGGGAGAAGGTTTGGGGGACATGGGCGCTATTATTACAGTCATGGTGTCTATGTCAAGTGTTTATAATAAACACGACGCCACCTGCTGCTGACCATGTGCCGCGTACCCGTGAGTCCGAACCAGTTTTTCTCGAGCTCAAGCCTCAGCCAGCATTTCGTTGGCTACAAGCAGAGGCTTGGACCTTGGGGTGTCTGAATTTGACCGGCTCGTTGAAAAGGTCAAAGCGCCCAAAAAGATGGTGCTCATGGGTGAGGGCGGCGTCACACCGATGTCTGGCGCTTGCGGTCCGTTTGCCCCCCACAGCTTTGTCGGCATGGAGCAGGCCATCATTGATCAGCAGATTGGGCTGATCAAACAAGCTTTGTTCAAATGAAATTCCTGTCGCCAAAGGTCAAACGCAATGAATGAAATCATCTGCCCCCACTGCAAGAAAGCCATCAAAGTTGACGAGGCGGGGTATGCCGCCATTGAACGACTGCGTGACATGAAAGCCCGGTTGTCCACCAAGATGGTCGGCGAGACGCTGGAGCAGCACTGCGAAACCGAGTTCAACCGCATCCGTGCCACCGCCTTTCCCTACGCCCATTTTGAAAAGGACAACGACGCCAGAGGCGGCAGCAAGGGAGACTTCATCTTCAAAGACAAGGATGCATCAGGCACCGAGATCGTCTCGATCATGTTCGAGATGAAGAATGAAAACGAAACGACGGCCACCAAGAGCCGCAACGAGGATTTTTTGAAGGAGCTTGATCGCGACCGCGTCGAAAAGGGGTGCGAGTACGCCGTTCTGGTATCACTGCTGGAGCCCGATAGTGAGCTGTACAACACCGGCATCGTTGACGTGTTCCATCGCTACCCGAAGATGTACGTGATCCGACCGCAGTTCTTCATCCCCATGATCACGCTGCTGCGCAACGCCGCACTGAATTCGCTCAAGTACAAGACTGAGCTGGCCGTCATCAAGGCGCAGAACATTGACATCACCCATTTTGAAGAAGAACTGGAAGGGTTCAAGTCGGCCTTTGCCAGAAACTACGAACTGGCCTTCAAGCGGTTTCAAACGGCCATTGAAGAAATCGACAAATCCATTGATCACCTGCAAAAAACCAAGGACGCCCTGCTGGGCACAGACAGAAACCTGCGCCTGGCCAACGACAAGGCGCAGGATGTGACGCTCAAGAAGCTGACCAAAAACAATCCGACGATGGCTGCCAAATTTGCCGAGGCCAAGGCGGCAAATGTGTAGCAGGCGTCGCGTTGACGCCTACCCCTGATGTTTTGGGCTCAGGCACTATGGCAAGCTTGCCGCAGCACACCAACACGTGATCGACGCCTAAACTGCCCGCCATGAACAACATGACTCCACCGCCATTCAATGGCATGTCACCGGCAAGCTACCCCCGCCGGGTTCTGTTTGCTGTCAGCGGCCTGACGCCACAGATCGTCACAGAAACGCTTTACGCGCTGGCCGCTGACGAAACCGAACCCTTTGTTCCCACAGAGGTTCATCTGATCACCAGCGCCGAAGGTGCCCGCCGTGCTGAACTGTCTTTGCTGAGCGACGACCTAGGCTGGTTCCACAAACTTTGCGCCGACTACCACCTGCCCGGCGTCAAGTTTGACCGCAGTTGCATCCACGTCATGCGTGACGCCCACGGTGCGCCAATGAACGACATCCGCAGCCCGGCAGACAACCGCGCGGCAGCAGATTTCATCACCGCGCAGGTACGCGCCATCACCGCAGACCCTGGTTGTGCCCTGCACGCGTCCATCGCCGGCGGGCGCAAAACCATGGGCTTTTATCTGGGCTACGCGCTGTCGCTGTTTGGCCGCCCGCAAGATCGGCTCAGCCATGTGCTGGTGAGCGAACCCTTTGAGTCGAGCTACGACTTCTTCTACCCCACGCCCTACAGCCGGGTGCTGCAAACGCGCGACGGCCAACTGGCCGATACCGCCATGGCGCAGGTCACCTTAGCGGAAATCCCGTTTGTCAGTTTGCGCCATGGCCTGCCCACCAATTTGTTGGCCGGCGTGGCCAGCTTCAACGACACCGTGTCTGCGGCCCGCGCAGCGCTCGCCCCGCCCCAGTTGGTGCTGGACCTGTCGCGCCAACACATCCTGGCAGCTGGAAGGCAAATTGCGTTGCCCCCAG
>Ga0172371_10008967_pt1 | contig 13847 bp, 11 predicted proteins | sample Lak12m_FD_114543 | JGI IMG/M metagenome (GOLD analysis project Ga0172371, IMG submission 114543) | Freshwater microbial communities from Kabuno Bay, South-Kivu, Congo - kab_022012_12m | ecosystem: Environmental > Aquatic > Freshwater > Lake | place: Democratic Republic of the Congo: South-Kivu... | reverse complement strand
GACCACATGGGCTCCGCAAAAGCCGTAGAGACATTGGTAGTGAATGTGCCGCGTGACAAGTTCATGGCCGTGATATGCGACTATGAGAGCCTGCCGAAGTTCATCCCGGACCTCAAGAAGGTCAAGGTGGACACACACAAGGACAACATGCACATCGTGACCTACACGGTGTCCATCATGGGCAAGGAGATAAGCTACACCCTCCAGCTCACGCAGTACCTCCCGGGCGTGGTAACCTGGAAGCTCGTGCGCGGGGAGATGATGAAGGCAAACCAGGGCAAGTGGACCCTCGAAGAGGTGGACCCCAACTCCACCAAGGTCACCTATGAGCTCGAGATGACCTTCCCCATCATCGTCCCCTCCGCAATTGTCGCCCAGCTCCAGAAGAACAGCCTGCCCAAGCTCATGCAGCAGTACAAGCAGCGGGCCGAATTGCTCTATGGGGCCACCCGCAGTTGACGCTCTCACGTTGCCGGTCGAACACCTCACTCGACACACCGAATGAACCTCTGCCCGCGGTCCGGCGACCATCGACCATCGACCATCGACCAGCAAGGATGATTGACGCTCAACCCGATTCCGTTTAGAACTTGCGGCAACATGTCTCGTAGCCCGGCGCCCGATTGGGGGAGGGGTTCTCGCCCGTGTGTCACAACGACACCAAAACGAGCAGGAGGAGGGTTCCATGAGACAGGTATTCGTGACGGTGGCCGCAGTGCTTCTTTGCGCATTGAACTGCGCTTCGGGAGAGCCGGAGATCCTGGCCGACGGAGGGGGAAGCTCCGGGGCCGGAGGCCAGGTCCTCACCGCAGACGAGGGTGAAGTCGCAACGGTCTGGACCAGGAAGGGAGATCGGGAGGCCAAGGAAGGACCGGCTGCGGAAAGCAAGGGGGCCAAGGAAGGTCCGGCTGCGGGAACCCGGGAGGCCAAGGAAGGTCCGGCTGCGGGAACCCGGGAGGCCAAGGAAGGTCCGGCTGCGGGAAACCCGGAGGCCAAGGAAGGACCGGCTGCGGACGACAAAGAAGACCGGATCTGGAATCGGGTTGCAGGATGCCGGCCCGTCGAAGTGGAAAAGCCCGACGACCTGACCGAAGGTCAGATGCGCGTGATCACCGACGACGGGGTGATGGCCCTGCCGCTTGCCCACACTTCCGTGGACGCGGAGGTCAGCGGCATGCTCGCAAGAGTCTGGGTGACTCAGTATTTCACCAACCCATACGACCACCCCATCGAAGCCGTGTACGTGTTCCCCCTGCCGCAGACGTCCGCGGTGGACGACATGGAGATGCACATCGGCGACCGAGTCGTGCGCGGCATCATGAAGGAACGTGAGGAAGCAAGGGAGATCTACGAGAAGGCAAAGCGCCAGGGCAAGACGGCAAGCCTGCTCGAACAGGAGCGGCCCAACATCTTCACCCAGTCGGTCGCCAACATCCTCCCGGGCGACCACATCAAGGTGCGCATCCGGTACGTCGAAGATCTGAAGTACGACGACGGAAGCTACGAGTTCGTGTTCCCGATGGTGGTGGGCCCCAGGTTCATCCCGGGTGCCCCGGTGGGCAAGCAGGCCGACGGCTGGTCCCCGGACACCGACAAGGTGCCCGACGCTTCCCGCATCACGCCGCCCGTACTCAAGCCCGGTGAGCGCAGCGGGCACGACATCGACGTCACGCTCACGATCAACAGCGGCGTGGAAGTTGTGGAGATGAAATCGCCCTCACACGATCTTGACGTCAAGGAGCTCGGCAACAACGCTCTCGAAGTCACGCTTCAGCCGCACGACACCATCCCGAACAAGGACCTCATCGTCAAGTTCAAGACTGCCGGCGACAAGCTCAGCGTGGCGAGCCTGTTCCACGCTTCCAAGTCGGGCCGCTACTTCATGCTTGTGTTCCAACCGCAGGAGAGGCCCGCGGACGAAGAAGTCGTGCCTCGGGAATTGGTGTTCGTGCTCGACTGCTCCGGCTCCATGTCCGGAGCGCCCTTGGCCAAGGTGAAGGAAGCCGTGAAGAAGTCGCTCAGGGCGATGCGGCCGGACGACAAGTTCCAGGTGTTCATGTTCTCGGAGTCTGCCAGGGGCTTTGCCCCTCGGCCGGTCGAGAACACCCCGGAGAACCTGAAGCGCGCCATCCAGTACGTGGACCAGCTCCAGAGCGAAGGCGGCACCATGATGATCGAAGGCATCAAGGCAGCGCTCGACTACCCGACGGATCCGAAGCGCATGCGCATCGTGGCGTTCATGACCGACGGCTACATCGGCAACGACGACGAGATCATCGCCGCGGTCAAGAAGAAGGTGGGCGACAGCCGCCTCTTCTCTTTCGGCATCGGCTCCTCGGTCAACCGCTACCTGCTGGACAACATGGCCAGGGCGGGCCGCGGCAAGGTCACCTACGTCCGCCAGGACGAGCCCGCCAACGAGGCCGTCGAGCGCTTCTACCGCAGCATCGACTCCCCGGTCCTCGCAGACATCGAGGTCAAGACCGAGGGCAACGTCGAGGTCTCGGAAGTCAACCCCATGCCCATCTCCGACCTCTTTGCAGGAAGCCCGCTGGTCGTGCACGGCAAGTACGACGGCGACGGCGCAGCGACCTTCGTCATCACGGGGCGCCAGGGAGACCGCGACTTCAACGAAGAAGTTAACGTGACGTTCCCGTCGGACGAGCCGGAGAACGGCGTGCTGGCCACGCTATGGGCACGGACCAAGATCGAGTACCTGATGGAGAAGATGCTTCGCGGCGAAGACCCCGACGTCGTCAAGCAGGTCACTGAGCTGGCCATCAAGTTCCAGATCATGAGCAAGTACACCTCCTTCGTTGCGGTGGAGGAGAAGGTCAGGAACAAGGGCGGCTCGTTCGAGACGATCCAGGTCCCCGTCGAGATCCCGGAAGGAGTCTCTTACGAAGGCGTGTTCGGCGAAGGCTCGGGGTCTCTTGGCCAGGCCGGGATCGGTGGAGGCGGAGCATACCCCGCCGCGGCACCGGTCCGCACCCGCGGGTTGCGGATGAGCAAGCAGGAAGCCTTCAACGCTCCGGCAGGAGGTCCGGTCGCGGTGACGGCAACCGCGGGAGACACGGCAGCAGCCGCGGAGCCGATGGAGAAGATGGCCGAGGAAACCGAGGCCGAGAGCCAGGGTTGGGCCAAGGGCAAGAAGGGCGCAGACAAGGACGACGGGAAGGCTGCGACGGGCCATGCCGGCGCCCTGGCCGTCGCCTGCTCACTTGAAATCGATTCGGTCGTGATCCTCGAAGGACCGCTGTCGGAGAAGGAAGTGCAGTCAGCACTCAAGGCCCGGTTCAACGCCATCGCTTCCGGCGTAGAGTCGGCTTGCCAGGCGGAAGGGTCGTTCCCGGACGAGACCCTCGTGGACGTGTCGCTCAAGATCGATGCGTCGGGAAGCGTGACGGTCAAGTCGGTCACGGTAAGGAACGGCTCATCGGCCTTCAAGTCCAAGGCCATCAAAGCGTTCGAGAAACAGCTTGCCACCCTCCAGTTTGCCGGGGACTCGCTGCCCACACTTGCGAAGGTGTCCCTCCGTCTCACTTGCCGGTAACACCTTCCGTCCCCGGATCCGGGGCGGGCGGTACGCCCCTGCCGCCCGCTCCGGAGCAAACCTTCCCGGACCATCGACCATCGACCATCGGCCATCGACCATCAAGGACTATTGGCGCTCAACGCGATCCTGTTTGGTTCACCTCTACGACGGCCGATTCGAGCAGCGTTCGGACGTACCGGTCCCTTGTACGGCCCACTCGTTCGGAGCAGATCGCCGTTCTTGCCGAGGCAACGAGCTCGGGCGAATCGGGGTTGATCGCGGGCCTGAATTGAGTGAGACGGAACAGATGGAAGCCAAGCGGAGATTCGACCGGAAGCGACACCTGGCCGGGCGCAAGAGCGATGACGCTGCGGAGGGTCTCGGGATCGAACAGCTTCTTCCTCTTCTGCTCTTCCAGCGGGATGCCGGGCCACACCAGGAACCCGAAGTCGGTCGCGTTCAGCAGCGGGTACCTACTCTTGAGCGATGCAATATCGGGAAGTACGTCAGTGGTCCACTTCTCCCCGATCGCTGCCAATTCATCCAACACTGCACGGTTGTCTTCCATGCACGAACGGACCTCGTCGGTATCGCACGGCGTGACCGTGTTTGGGCAGCACCGGACCTCCAGCGTAAGCCCCTTGTAGATGTCCACGGGCCAGTCCGGCGCATACGTGATCTCGTAAAAGCTCCGCACCTCCGCGTCCCCGATGTTGCCGCAGAGGGTCTCGGCCGAGTAGACGGTCTCCAGATAGCGCTTCGCCAGCGCCACCCGGTCCAGCTTGCCCGCTTCCGGAAAGCTGTTCCGCTTCGCTTCCTGCGCCACGGCCTCGGCTTCGACCAGAAGCGCCAGCGCCCGCTCCTTCCCCAACCCCTGCGCCTTGGACAGAGCATCCACCTCGGCCTGGACGATGGGAACGCCGTTGACGGTGGCGGCCGAGCTCGGAAGTGGTGGCCGCAGCTCGGACCCCTCCGGCCGCAGGGTGGCGGCCGAGTGCGGAAGTGGTGGCCGCAGCTCGGACCCCTCCGGCCGCCCTGGGCGGCCACCTCCCCGCGAACGGGGAGGTGGAAACGGGGTATTTTCCCCTCCCCCGCCGGCGGCGGGGGAGTCCCGGGCTTCGCCCGGGGAGGGGGTCTGCGGCCGGGTAGCTTCACCCACCTTCGGGGAGGGGGTCTGCGGCCGGGTAGCTTCACCCACCTGATTCTGTCCAGGATCACCCGCGCCTTGGCACGCCATGGCCCAGACGAGCGAAATGGCGATGAATGTGCGTGAAACGGACGCCACGGCCGGCGCTACTCCGCGTTCTCCCAGTAGTCGCACTCGCCGTTGCCATCCTTGTCGTAGCCGCGCTTGGAGAGCTTCTCGCCCTGGTACCAGACTTCGCAGTAGTCGTACTTGCCGTCGCCGTTGTCGTCGCGGTTGAGCTGGGTCATCTTCCCATCCTTGACGATCTTCTGGATGAAGACCGCGTCGGATGCGCCCCTGTAGTAGAGTCTCTCGGTCAGGACCCCCTTCTGGTACAGGCTCACTTCGTCGCGCTGGCCATCGAAGTCGAGGTCCGCGTCTTCCTGGAGCAGGACGCCCTCGTCGTCAAAGATGCGGGTAATGTCTTTCTTGCCGTCGAAGTTGAGGTCGGCTTCCTTCTTCACGAGCACCCGGGTCGTGGCCGTAGGGTCTTTCGGGTCTGCGACCTCTTTGTAGTAAGTCCAGACGTCGGGTTTTCCATCTCCGCTCACGTCGCCCTTTTCCGCGATAAGGGACCCGGTAGGACCTGTGGACACGATCGGGGCAGCGGCCATTCCAAGGGCCGCGTCGGGCTCTTTTGAGGCACCAGAGCACCCCCCGCACAGGATCGCGGCCATCCACACCAGAACTGTCATCCTCAGCGCCATGGTCAACCCTCCCGTCCAGCGGGTAGAACAACTAGCACGGATTGATGCTGTTCGCAAGGAGCACGAAGGAGTTAAGCGGAAGGACCGAGCCCTAAACGTACATTTTCTCCCGGCGCTCCTGCTCTTCCTTGCAGCGGATGCAGAGCGTCGTCACCGGGCGGGCTTCCAGTCGCTTGATGGAGATCTCGTCCCCGCACTCCTCACAGATGCCGAACTCCCCTTCATCGATGCGGGTAAGCGCTTCGTCGATCTTCTTAAGAAGCGTCTTCTCGCGCCCACGCAGCCGGAGCATGATCCCCTGGTCCGCCTGCGACGTCGCAAAGTCCATGTCGTCAGGCAGCTCGTTGACATCCAGGGCCATGTCTTCCATCAGCGTCTTGCGGGCCTTGTCGATGAGGTCGGCTTTCTGCCCCTCGAGTATCCCCTTGAACTTCTGTAGTTCTTTTTTCTTCACGTCAGCGCTCCGTCCATGTCGAACCTCTCGCCTCGTGCCAAGGTCCAGAATATGCGCACCGTCGAACCCTTGTCAAGTGGAACGAGCATCGATTCTCCGACCTGACGTTCTGGGGTTCCAATGCGTGCGAAACCGTATATACTCCGCCGGGTGAAGGAGGTGGGACCGTGACCGGTTGCCCGTTCTGTCCCGCAGCAGGACGTTACGTTCTCGAACACGGAAGTGCTGCCGCGCTGATGGACGCCTACCCAGTGGCAAAGGGACACACGCTGGTCGTGCCCAAGGCACATAGGACGGATATCTTCGACTGCACGCCGGAAGAGGTCGCAGACCTCTGGGCGCTGGTCCGCAAGGTCAAGGAGAAGCTGGACGAGGAGCTGCACCCCGACGGATACAACGTCGGCACCAACGTGGGCGCTGCGTCGGGGCAGACGGTATTCCACTGCCACGTGCACGTGATCCCCAGGCAGCGGGGAGACGCCGCGGACCCCAGGGGAGGCGTGCGGAGAGTCAGGAAGCCGGACGTCGATTACTGACGGGCCGGATTGCCAAGGAGCACGGGAAGCCATGACGATACCTGTGGGCAAGGGAAGCCTCGTTGACCTGCACTCGCACTCGATCGCATCGGATGGCACTGACGCTCCCGCAGACCTCGTGCGGCTTGCGCTGGAAGCGGAAGTCGGGCTCCTGGCGTTGACCGACCACGACACGCTGGACGGCCTGGACGAATTTCGAACCGCGGCCAGGACCTCCGGCATCGCTGCCGTGGCAGGGACTGAAGTGTCGTCGTCGCTTGACGGCATGCGGCTCCACGTGGTCGCTCTGGGAATCCGAAAGGAGCTGGAGACACCGCTTGCGGACCTGCTGGCCCGGATGCGCCAGTGGCGCGATGACCGCAACGTGCTCATCGTGCGCCGTCTGGTCGAGATGGGGTACCCGATCACGATGGACGAAGTGACGAAGCAGGCGCAGGGCCAGGTTGTCGCTCGGCCGCACTTCGCACGGGTGATGGTCGCGCACGGCTACGTCAATACGCTCGTGGAAGCGTTCGACAGGTTCCTCTCCGACAAGGCCCCGGCGTACGTGCCGAAGAAGAAGGCCCGACTGGAGGACATCATCAAGGCGATCCACGCATCCGGGGCGCTGGCGGTCGCAGCGCATCCCAACACGCTTGCGGTGGACGACGCGGACCGCATGGAGCGCAGACTTGAGATGGCCGCGTCGATGGGTTTGGACGGAGTCGAAGCCTACCATCCGGACGTGCCGCCGGGCTTGCGGCAGCGTGTGCTTTCGTGTGCGGAGCGGCTGGGGCTGCTGGTCTCCGCGGGTTCGGATTTCCATGGGCGGAACAAGGTGGACGCTGCGCTGGGAGTCGGCGCACGCGGCCGCCGCCTGAAGGCCATGGATGCGTGGGCGCTGATAGAGAGGTTGCACGATCACGGCTGCATGGTGTAATCCCCTGCTTCGAGAGGAGGGTAGAATGAAGCGTATACTCGGACTTGTCGTTTGCACAGCACTGGTAGCCGCGGCCGGGAGCGCGGCAGCAGAGGTCAAACCGTCTGCGGATGCCGATCGCACCACCATTCCGGAGGAATACCGTTGGAGCCTCTCGGCCCTCTTCGGAAGCGCCGAGGGCTGGGAGAAAGCCCTCGACGGCCTTGGGGCCAGGCTGTCGGAAATCGGGGTGTGCAAGGGCAAGCTGGGCAAAGGCGCCAAGGAAACTGTCCAGTGCCTGGACACCGCATACGGGCTGAAGCAGCAGCTCGACGCGCTCAACGCTTACGCGTTCCAGTGGTGGTCGGTCGAGATGAACCTCCCAAAGCCGCAGGAGGTCCGGGAGCGCGCAATCTCGCTTACCGGCCGCTTCGAAGAGGCGTGGTCCTTCTTCGACCCCGAGCTTCGTGAGGTCGAGCAGACGGTCTGGGACGACATGGCCAAGAAGGAGCAGGGGCTGACGAAATACGGCTTCTACTTCAAGGACCTCAAGCGGCGCCAGAAGCACCTCCTGAGCCCAAAGGAGGAGAGCCTGATCGCACTGACCCTGCCCATGCGGGAAGGTCCGTACAACGTAATGGAAGCCCTGGCTCACGAGATGGACTTCCCCAAGTTCAAGGACGAAACCGGCACGGAAACCCAGCTCGGGCTGTCCGTCTTCCCAAAGTTCCGGGCAAGCTCGGACCGCCGGGTGCGCAAAGAAGCCGTGGAGGGGGCCTTCGGCACGCTGTTTGCCTACCGCACCACGCTCGCCACGTCGCTTGCCACCTCGGTCAAGGGTGCACTTTTCGAGGCAAAGGCCCGCGGCTACTCCTCCACTCTGGAGATGATGCTGGACGCCGACGCAGTCCCGGTGCAGGTCTACGATACACTGCTTTCCACCACCGCCGAGAACCTGCCCCGAACACTCCACCGCTACGTGGCCCTGCGTAAGAAGATCCTCGGGCTCGACGCAATCCATTACTACGATCTCTACAACCCGCTCTTCCCCAACTTCGAGAAGCCCGTGACTTACGATGCCGGGGTGAAGATGGTGGAGGTCGCTCTCAAGCCCATGGGCCAGGACTACGTCACGATCATGCTTGGCGGAATGAAGCCCGGCTCCGGTTGGACCGACGTCTACCCCAACAAGGGAAAGCAGAGCGGCGCCTACTGCAACGCTGCATACGGCACTCACCCGTTCGTGCTGCTGAACTACAACAACGACCTCGACGACGTGTTCACCCTTGCCCACGAGTTCGGTCACGCAATGCACTTTTTCTTGTCTCACCAGGCCCAGCCCTACCCCACTGCCGATGCCTCAATCTTCCTTGCGGAGATCGCCTCCACCTTCCACGAAGAGATGCTCCTCAACGATCTCCTGGCCAAGGCGACGTCCAAGGATGAGAGGCTCTCGCTGCTCAACAAGCGCATAGAAAACATCCGCCTCACGATCACGCGGCAGACCATGTTCGCAGAGTTCGAGAAGCTCATCCACGCGGAGGTCGAGTCGGGCGGCGCTCTCACCGCAGAGCGCTTGAGCACCATCTATCGGGAGCTCATCGAGAAGTACTTCGGCCCCGGATTCACCATCGACGAGAACGACCCGATGGAGTGGGCCTATATCCCGCATTTTTACTACAATTTCTATGTTTACAAGTACTCAACGGGATTGATGTCTGCAATAGTTTTCACCCAGCGAGTCCAAGAAGGAAAACGCGGGGCGGTCCAGCAGTACAAGGGGTTGCTGACCGCGGGCGCTTCCGACTACCCGCTGGTGATCCTGGAGAAAGCGGGGATAGATTTCACGCAGAAGGAGATCACGCAGGCCACTTACGACCTCTTCGCCCGCACCCTTGACGAGATCGAGTCGCTGCTTTGAGAACCCGCGGGTCGAACACTCAGTCCCCGACGTCTCTCCCCCCCGACTGGAAACAGGCCGCTGCCCGCGCCGCTCACGCGGTACGCTGCCGCGTGCTTGAGCACACGCTGCGCAACAACGGCGGCTACCTGAGCCAGGCTTGCTCGTCCGCGGACGTCCTGTCCGCGCTCTACTGCGGGCTGATGAAGCTGGGCCCGCCCACGGCAGCGCCGATTCCTCCACCGTTTGCCGGAGCGCCGGGCCCCGACAACCCCGGCTACGTTACGGGAGCGGGCTACAACGGCCCGCATCTGCCGCACCTGGACCGGTTCTTCTTTTCGCCGGTGCACTACGCGCTTGTGCTCTATTCGACGCTTATCGAGGCTGGCCGCATGGCACCGGAGGCGCTGCTTCAGTTCAACAAGGACGGCAGCAGCGTGGAGCTGATTGGAGCGGAGCACTCTCCCGGCCACGAGGTCACCGCAGGGTCGCTGGGCCAGTGCGTAAGCCAGGCCGGCGGCATTGCGCACGCCCGGCGCCTCAAGGGCGAGACCGGCCGCAATTTCGTCTTCATGTCGGACGGCGAGTTCCAGGAAGGCCAGGTCTGGGAAGCCTTCGCTGCCCTCTCGTGGTATCGCCTCGACAACGTCGTTGTGTTCGTGGACGTAAACGGCCAGCAGTGCGACGGCGCCATCGACCACAGGCACGCTGCGCCCATCGCTGCCCGGCTCTCCGCCTTCGGCGCTCAGGTCCACGAGGTGGACGGCCACGACCTGGACGCGCTCGCCGCACCCCTGCGCACCCTCGATGCTTCGGGAGGCTCCGGGCAGGGTGGTCCTTTGGTCGTGCTTGCGAAAACCGACCCGTGCCGCGGGATCGACCTGCTTCGAAGCAGGGGCCCGAAGCTGCACTACGTGCGCTTCAAGGACGATGCCGAGAGGGCCGCGTACGAGTCGGTGCTCTCCGGCATGCGCGCAACGCAGCCTCTCCCTGTTGGCAAGCAAATGGTCTCCGGGGCAGACTTCGCCCATCGACCATCGACCATCGACCATTCAAGCCGTGCTTCAGCAAGGAACAGGAGGCGCCGGTGACCATGGAGCTGGTGTCCAGGCCCCACGCATCCAATCTGGTTCGATTCGCGGGCGCACACCCCGAGGTGGTCGTGCTCTCCGCTGACCTGACAGCGTCCTGCGAAGCCGACGACTTCCGCTCCGCGTTTCCCGACCGTTTCTTCAACATGGCCATGGCGGAGCAGAACATGCTTAGCTGGGCCGGCGGCATGGCAAGAGAGGGGTTTGTCCCGTACGTACACACGTTTTCGGTGTTCCTGACGAGGCGCCCGTTCGACCAGCTCGCCATGTCGGTCGCGTACCCGAACCTGCCCGTCAAGCTCATCGGGTTCCTGCCGGGCATCACAACGCCTGGCGGAGTGACGCACCAGGCAACCGACGACCTCGCCCTTGTGCGCGTCCTTCCCAACATGACCATCCTGGAGTGCGGCGACGCCACGGACGTGGAGCAGGCGCTGGACGCCGCGCACGCAATCCCCGGTCCGGTCTACTTGCGCATGCTCCGGGGAGCAGTCCCCCGGATGTTCCCATCCACCATCGACCGTCGACCATCGCCCATCGACCATCGACCATCGGCCATCGGATTGGCCAACCGCGTGCTGCGCAGGGGCAAGGACGTGGCCGTGCTGTCCAGCGGTATATGCACCGAGGACGCGATGCGCGCGGTTGCGGCGCTGGCCAAACGTGGGGTGGACGTTGGCCACGTGCACGTAACCCGGCTGAAGCCGTTTGCAGCGCCGGAGATTCTCTCGGCTGTCCGGAACGCGAAGCTGGGCGTGATCTCGATGGAGAACCACAGCGTGATCGGTGGGCTGGGTTCCGCTGCCGCGGAGATGATCGCAGGAGAAGGGCTCGGTACGCGGCTCGTGAGGCTGGGGCTCCAGGACGTGTACGCTCACGGTGCGAGCCGCCAGTACCTTGCGGCCAAGTACGGCATGGATGCCGCCGCACTTGTGGCCGCAGTCGAAGGGCTTCTCGGGAAGCGCTTCGGCATCGGAGCAGAGGAGTTGGCTGGGGTGGAGGTCGGGGTGGCGACAGGGGCGAAGGCGGAGGATCTGTAAGCGGAGGCAGTGCCTTGTACACGGGCTTGAGGTGGAGCGTAAGGTACAGGTTGGAGGGCGCGGCGACGGTGGCACGGGCGCTGGCAGACGACCTGTGCATCGAGCAGACGGTCGAGTTCCCGCGGGACCTGGTGACCGACCCGGACATTCGGGGGCACGTATTCGGCCGCGTCGAAGACCTGCGTGCGGTCAGGCCGGGCGTGCACGAGGCAGTGATAAGCTACGCTGCGGAGATCGTGGGAACGGAGCTGACCCAGCTAGTTTGCGTGATCTTCGGCAACGCAAGCCTCAAGCCCGGCGTCAGGGTGGAGAGCATCGAGCTGCCCGCGGCGTTCGCTACGCGATTCAGGGGGCCGAGGTTCGGCAGAGAAGGGCTGCGAACTCTGCTGGGCGCTCCCGACCGGGCGCTGCTGTGCAGTGCGATAAAGCCGATGGGGCTTTCGGTCGAGGCACTTGCGGACATGGCGTACCGGATGGCCAGGGGCGGCATGGACCTGATCAAGGACGACCACGGGCTTGCCGACCAGCCTTTCTGCCGATTCGAAGAGCGCGTGAAGCGGTGTGCGGAAGCTGTCGCCAAGGCGAACCTGGAAACCGGAGGCTCTTCGCGCTACCTGCCGAACGTGACCGCACCATTCCACCTCCTGGAGTCGCGCGCCAGGTTCGCCAAGGCTGCGGGCGCAGGAGGTTTTCTGCACTCTCCCATGGTCGGCGGTCTGGACACGATGAGGTGGCTTGCCGACGCGGACGACCTTGCGCTGCCCGTCCTCTCGCACCCAGCCTTGCAGGGAAGCTTCCTTCTGAATCCGCAGTCGGGCATGTCGCATCGAGCGCTCATCGGCCAGCTGTCAAGGCTCGGTGGGGCTGACGCTGCGGTCTTTCCAAGCTTCGGCGGCAGGTTCTCGTTCTCAAGGCAGGACTCCCGCCAGGTGATGGAAGGGACATCCGACGAGCTGGGCGGTCTCAAGCCGATCTTCCCCGTTCCGGCAGGCGGGATGAGCCTTCGGCGGGTCGGCGAGCTGCTCGACTTCTATGGCAACGACGTGATCCTGCTCATCGGCGGCGACCTTCATCGCGAGGCAGAGGGGCTGGAGAAGGCGTGCGCGAGATTCAGGGAGCTGGTTGGGAAGTAAGGCTACGGCGGGGTCATTCGTGTACTGCGTACCGAATGACCTGCTTCTCCTTGGTGCATACGAAAATGTTCTCGTCGCCGGTGCCCCAGATGCCTGAGACGCGGGTGTTGGGGATGATCCTGCCGGGGTTCTTCTCCTTGATGAACCCGGGGGGCTCGACCGCGAGGTCTTCCCAGTTGTCCTTGTCATTTCCGTCGTAGGTCCAGACGATGGGGGGCGGCGACGATGCGCCTGCGTAAACCAGGCCCGACTGAGAGATCCAGATCGAGTCGAACAGCGAATACACGTTCGGCTGGTGCTTCTCGTAGAAGTGCCCTTCTTTCCGGCGGTACAACGTGCCCTTGCCCGCGGCGATCCAGAGCTGGTCGCCTTCCGCGTAGATCCCGCGGACCTCGTTCAGCGCGAAGTTCGAGTGGTCTACGAACCACTCGCCGTTCTCGTAGTGCACCAGCTTGCCCTTGCCGCCGAAGATCACGTGCTCGGGCGTCAGGACCTTCACCGCAAACAGGTCGGGGGGATCGTTGCCCAGCCCTACCTGCGCAGCGTCGACTTTCGTCCACTCGTTGCCGTCGAACCGCAGGATCGTGCCGTGTGCGCCGACCGCCCAGATGGCGTCCTTCGAGCACCCGGAGACCGAGTTCAGGTCCTGGAACACGCCCGTTGTCATGTCGTCGTGATACCAGTCCGGCTTGTCCGCGAACTTGAAATAGCGCTTCAGCAGACCCCCTTCGCCGGCTATCACGATATACGTCGCATCGGTTGCCCAGACGGAGTTCACGTTGAGGGACGTGGCCAGGTTTATCTGATGCCACCGGTCGTCAGCCGAAGCGTAGTACATGACCGTCCCCAGCGCACCACCCACGAACACCTGGTAGTCGCCGCCTTCCAGGTTCACGCCCCAGATGGTGTTCCACGTCTCGCTCTGCCCGGTGTTGAGCACTTTCCAGCCGAGGGTGTTGTTGAACGGCGGGCCGTTGTCCACGGCCTGCAGATCGCCTGCACCGTCCTCCGTTCCCCTGACGTCCCCTTCTTCCCGGGTGTCGTCATCCCCGTTGCCGTTTGCGACATTATACGACTCCTCCGGACATCCGAGAAGCAGCAGTGTCGCGATCAGAAAAAATCCGGCAGTGCGCGTCATCTCAGCCCACCTCCGTGTTGGCAGCAGGATAGCAACGCACCCCACCCCCGTCAAATACGGGACCAACGGAGCAGCTCGCCTACGGGTCCGTCAAGAAACAACCCGGTCGAACCGAGGATGCCGAGGCGCCCTGCCGGCAAGGCGCGATGACGAGGCATACCAGAGGTATGGCGAGGAAGAGCAACGACGCCGGAAGGGATGCTTCGGCGTCCGAATTCATCGGGTTATT
>Ga0172371_10008965_pt1 | contig 13849 bp, 11 predicted proteins | sample Lak12m_FD_114543 | JGI IMG/M metagenome (GOLD analysis project Ga0172371, IMG submission 114543) | Freshwater microbial communities from Kabuno Bay, South-Kivu, Congo - kab_022012_12m | ecosystem: Environmental > Aquatic > Freshwater > Lake | place: Democratic Republic of the Congo: South-Kivu... | reverse complement strand
GAATGGAAATATGTAGATGAATCAAATTATCAATACACGAGTGGAAATGGGATATCTATCAGCAGCAATGTAATAGATGTAGCCTTGTCATCCAACAGTGGACTAAAATTTAATGCAGGCGAACTGGAGGTAAATTATGGTACAGGTCTGACCATTTCAGGAGGGATATTATCAGCACAAAATGATAATGCTTTATGGAATGCACGCAAGTTACAAGGAAATAATATTTCATCAACTGCGCCTTCAAGCGGTCAGGTCTTAAAATGGAATGGTACTGATTGGGCACCTGCTGCTGATCAAACAGCTGCTAATTTTTACCTTGCAGGAACAGGCCTGACATTAACAGGTAATACATTTGATGCAGATAGCCATTTACATATCTGGAACGCCAACAGATTATACGATAAGCTGCTACCCACAACAGCACCTACCAATAATCAAATGTTAAAATTTGATGGCACTTCAGGCGAATGGAAATATGTCAACGAATCTAACTATACTTATACTGCAGGAAATGGTATTTCAATATCCAGCAATCAGATAGCAGTATCATTATCTGCAAATTCAGGTTTGAAATTTAATAGTGGTCAGCTAGAGATTAACAACGGTACTGGCCTGACTATTTCAGGCGGAATACTTTCTGCTCAAAACGATAATGCCTTATGGAATGCCAGAAAACTACAAGGTGTTGATATTTCGTCAACTGCACCAAGCAACAAACAATCGCTGATATATAACAGTACTTCAACAAAATGGGAACCAGGCAGTATTACCGAGCTTGCTGATGCCGATAATAATACAAAAATTCAGGTTGAAAAGAATTCAAATGAAAATAAAATACGTTTTGACATTAATGGTAATGAAAAATTGATTATTGATAACACAGGATATGTTGGAGTTAATACAACTTCTTCACCCACTTCAACACTAACTGTAAATGGTAGTGTTGCTGTTAAAACTTCAACAATTACAACAGCAACAACTATAGATGCAACTTATAGTTTTATATTGGTTAATTTGTCATCAATAGGAAATATCACATTACCTTCGGCAAGTTCATGTCCCGGCAGAATTTATATATTTAAACGTATCGGAGGAAGTAGTCCAACTATTGTTGCTGCTTCTGGAGATGCTATTGAAGGCTTTGGAACATATAACCTTACTGCTAATAAAATGATTTCAATTATCAGTGATGGTGTAAATGACTGGTATATTATTTCTCAAAATTAATAAATCATTTTAACATTAATAATTTATATCCTGACAAATTGATTAGAAAGATTTTTGAAAAATTTGATCGAACAGGAGTAATATTGTCAGCGAAAGAAACGATATTTGGTTCAAAATTGCCATAAATAACCAACCAAAGCTGAAATGGTTTGATTTTTTGATAAATACTTATTTTATCTTCTTTTCTATAGATTGTATTTTTAATTTCCTGAAATGAAAAATCGGAGAATATAGATGTCAGTTCAATACCAATTGTTTTTTTAGGTGTTATTTTTAATAAAAAATCAGGTGATTCCCATTTAACAAGTTTTCCTTTAGGAAAATGAGGATAAAGTTTACGAAAGACATTTAAAACTTCAATTTCTTTTTCAAACTTATTATTCATATCAAAGTTCTGGTATAATTCTGAAAATTCAATGCCAATAAATTATTATCTGAGTTTAACAATCATTAAAAAAAACTAAATTTCATATCTGAAAAACATTCAAGAATACACTATATTTGATGTTTTATCCAATGTTTTAAAAATAAAAAAGAGATTGTCCTGGTATGTTGGATGTCATACATTTATTACCTGATGCTGTTGCCAATCAGATTGCAGCAGGAGAAGTGGTACAACGTCCGGCATCGGTCATTAAAGAATTATTGGAAAACTCGTTAGATGCCGGGGCAAAAAATATTAAAGTTATAATCAAAGAGTCGGGTAAAACTTTTATTCAGGTTACAGATGACGGCATAGGGATGACAGAAAGGGATGCAAGAATGTGTTTTGAACGACATGCAACAAGTAAAATTTCAAAAGCACAGGACTTGTACTGCATTAAAAGTATGGGGTTCAGGGGTGAAGCCCTTGCTTCTATCGCTTCTGTTGCTATGGTGGAGTTGCGTACGAAAAGAAAAGATGATGCCAATGGAACGCTGATAGTTATGGAAGGTGGAGAACTTAAAATTCAGGAGCCATGTTCATGCAATAATGGCACATCAATTACCGTTAAAAATCTGTTTTATAATATTCCTGTCAGAAGAAATTTTTTAAAATCTAATCAAATAGAGTATAAACATATTATCGATGAATTTTTTCATGCTGCAATTCCAAATCCTGAAGTTCGTTTTATTCTTTCTTCAGAAAAAAATGAAGTTTTTCATCTGATAAAAAGCAGTTTAAAGAATCGTCTGGTGGCACTTTTGGGAAAAAGGTATGAGTCACAATTGATATCGGTTCAGGAAGAAACTCATCTGGTAAAAATATCTGGATTTTCTGGGAAACCTGAATCTGCAAAAAAATCAAGAGGAGAACAATTCTTCTTTGTAAATAACAGGTTTATAAAAAGCAACTTTTTTAATCATGCTGTGACAAGTGCTTATGAAGCCATGATTCCTTCAGATTCATTTCCTTTTTATGTGTTATTTTTAGAAGTTCCTTATGAAAAGGTTGATGTTAATGTTCATCCTACTAAAACTGAAGTAAAATTTCAGGAGGAAAAAGAAATTTATCATATTTTAAAAGCTTCTGTAAAAAAAGCTTTAGGACAGGTTCACCTTGCACCAAGCCTTGACTTTGAACATGAAAGTTTTTTGAATAACCTTAAAAATATAGAAAATACAAAGATTTCAGATAACCTTAAACTTAAAATTACTACTGGCCGGGATTTTCAACATTCCAATAAAGTGGATAAATTTACTACAAGGCAAAGTGTTTCACAATCAGAATGGAAACAGCTTTATGAAATATTGGAGAGTAAAAATATTGATGAAAAACCAAAGCAAAAAACTATTCCTGAACAAAACACTGAAATAGAAGAAAAATGGCAGATTCCTGAAAACAAGTTTATACAGTTGCATAATAAGTACATTTTTACCACTTTACAAAGTGGATTTCTTGTGGTTCACCAGCAACATGCCCATCAAAGGATACTCTATGAGGAACTATTGAGTTTGTTTAAAAAAGAAAATAACCCATCACAAAAACAAATATTTCCTGAGGTCATTGAATTTCCTGAAAATGATTTTCAGATTTTTTCAGAAATACAGGAAAATATGGAACATCTGGGGTTCTCTTTTGATAAACTGGGAAAAAGGACAATTGCAATTAATGGGGTTCCTGCAGGAATAAAAATTATTAATGTCAAAGAGTATATTGAGTCGGTGATAGAAGAATATCTGAATAGTTTTACCAGTCAGGATACCGATTTAAAAGAAAATCTGGCAAAGGCTATTTCTCTGAAATCTTCTGTAAAAAGTGGTGAAATATTATCAAAAGAAGAAATGAGTGCGCTAATTGATAATCTTTTTGCTTGTGAAAATCCATATTACTCTCCGAAAGGAAAGGCTGTTTTTCTTAAAGTGGACAAAACTGAACTGGATAAAAAATTTGAATAATAAATGAGCAAAAAAATTTCTCATTGGATAGCTTCTACTCGACCTCATACGCTTGTTTTGGCAATATCGTGCGTGGGAATGGGAAATATCATTGCAGCAATAAATGCTAAAATAAATGTTATAATATTGATTTTATCCATTATCACCGCTTTAATGTTGCAAATATTATCAAATCTGGCAAACGATTATGGAGACTTTAAACATGGAACAGACAATAATGAAAGGGTAGGCCCAAAACGTGCTTTGCAAAAAGGGTTGATTACTGAAAAAGAAATGAAAAAGGCTGTTGGGCTAACTGCTTTTCTGTCTTTATTTTTTGGTTTCGTTTTATTGGCTTTTAGTTTTAAAAATATCGGTGTTGCGGGTCTTTTGGTTTTACTTGTATCAGGATTTCTTGCAATTTGGGCAGCCTATGCCTATACTGCTTCCGAAAAACCATATGGATATAAAGGCTTTGGCGATATATTCGTTTTTATTTTTTTTGGTTTATTTTCTGTTGCAGGAACATTCTTTCTTCAAACAGGAACATTAAACTTGTGGTTGTTTTTACCGGCATCTGCTATTGGTTTATTGGGTGTTGGTGTGTTAAACCTTAACAATCTTCGCGACATTGATAGTGATAAAAAAACAGGGAAAGTTACTATTGCTGTTAAATTAGGGAATAAAAAGGCTGCATATTATCAGCTTATTATAGTAATATTGTCGTTTATGCTGCTTTTTGTGTTTCATGTTTTTTATTTGAAAACAGTATTAAGTTTACTTGCTTTATTACCTTTCCTGCTTTTCTTTTTAAGCTTAAAAAAAGTTTTCTCTTTTAAAGAGCCATTTGAATTATACCATGTTTTAAAAAAGTTTTCACTTTACATTTTGTTGTTGGTAGTAAGTCACCTTTTTATTTTTTTGATTTTATGAAGAATTTATTATTAATATCAGGCTTTTCTCTGTTGTTATTTTTTACTTCAGGATGTAAAAAGCCTGCTATTCAAAAAACCAATTATAATAAGGTTTGGAATAAAGACTATATTGATTCGGTTGATTTCGACATAGTTCGTTCAACAACTGATTTTGCCATTAGATTATTTAAACATGCACCTGAAAATAATAATATATTTCTTTCACCACTTAGCATCAGCTATGCATTGGCCATGACCTACAATGGTGCTGAAAATGAAACAAAACAACAAATGGCTTCTGTATTGGGGTTTTCTTTTGATAAAGAACAGGTAAATGCAGGATTTCAGTCTATATCAGGTGATTTTAATAGTTATAATGAATATTTTATAGTCAGCCTGGCTAATTCTATATGGGCTCAGAAAAATTACTCTTTTCTTCCCTCATTTATTGAAAACTGTAAAAAATATTATCAGTCGGGTTATCATGAAGCTGATTTTATTTCACAGACTGATTTGTCAAGGAAAGAAGTAAATAAATGGGTTTCGGCTAAAACAAATGAAAAAATTAACGACTTACTTTCTGAAAATGATGTTACTACCGACACACGCATGATATTGGTTAATGCACTTTATTTTAAATCTGGCTGGTTAAATTCCTTTGAAGAATCATTGACAAGTGAAAGAGACTTTTTTCTTGAATCAGGTGATAAAGTTAATGTTAAGATGATGCTTGAAAACTCGGAAAATTATTTATTGTACAAAAACGATAGTTTACAGCTAATCAGCATTCCCTATAAAGGCCACATTTACACAATGAATATTTTACTTCCTCAAAAAAGATTTTCTTTGAAAGAAATTACAAAGAAATTAACATTTGACTATCTGACTTATCTTGAAAAATCAATGACTTATGATGCTGTAAATGTTTATTTACCAAAATTTGGATACACATACTCTACTGATTTGAGCGAACAGCTTGCTTCGATGGGTATGAAGGATGCTTTTTCAGAAAATGCCGATTTTTCGGGAATGACAGGTAAAAAAGATTTGATATTAAGTAAGGTCATTCATAAAACATTTATCGATGTTAATGAAGCAGGAACAGAAGCTGCCGCAGCAACAGCAGTTGTTATGCTGGAACGTTCGTCTATCTTCGAAAACAGAATAGACTTCATTGCCGACCATCCCTTTATTTATTACATTAAAAATAATGAAAACGGAACTATATTATTTATTGGTCGTTTGTGGGACCCAAATAAACACTGATCATGAAAATGTTGATTATTCAAACAGGTGGCACTATCGATAAAGACTATCCAAAATTATCGGGCGGTTATGCTTTTGAATTTTCGGAAGAGATGGCTGCAAAAAGAATTCTCAATAATGTGAATCATGATATTGATTTTGAATTTATTAGCGTTTGTAAAAAAGATAGTTTGGATTTGACCGATTTTGAACGAACAGAAATTAGAAAAGTAATTTTATCTTCATCATTTGATAGAATTATAATTACTCACGGAACAGATACTATCGTCAACACAGCATTTTTTCTTGCTGATATAAGAGATAAAATCATTGTTTTAACAGGTTCTTTCAAGCCCGAACGTTTCATTGATTCTGATGCATCATTTAACCTGGGTATGGCGGTTGGTGCAGCACAATGTTTACCCTATGGTATTTATCTGGCAATTAATGCAAGGATTTTCGAATATGATAAAGTAAAAAGAGATTTTCAAACAGGTAGATTTATTGATACTCAGTGATAAATGAACAACGTAATAGCATCATATTATCAAAATGATTTCATTTTTGCCTTTCCCGCAAAAACTTCACGTAATACACTTTTTGAAAAAAAAAGCTGGTTTATAAAAATTACAGATATTTTAACCAATTATTTTGGTATTGGTGAGTGCAGTTTTATTGAAGGGTTAAGTATTGATAATCCATTTTTATTTGAAGAAAAAATAAAAGAAGTATGTGAAATTTTCAATCATGAAGGAGTCTTCGACCAAAATACATTGCAAAAATTTCCTGCAATTTCATTTGGTTTTCAAACTGCCTTGCTGGATTTTCAAAATGGTGGTTTAAAAAAGATATTTGATAATGATTTTTTTTCTGGAAACTTACCTGTTCCTATCAATGGACTGGTATGGATAGATTCACTTTTTAACATGAAAAAACAGGTCAGAGAAAAGCTGTCAGAAGGTTTTAATTGTATTAAAGTGAAAGTTGGAGCTCATGATTTTAATGAAGAATATAAATTTTTAAAGGAAATTCGAAAAGAATTCGGAAATCAGTTTACCTTACGGCTGGATGCCAACGGAGCCTTTTCACCGGTGTCGGCACTCGAAAAAATTAAATATCTTTCGGAATTGAATATTCATTCTATTGAGCAGCCGATTAAAGCTGGCCAATGGGATGAAATGTCACGCTTATGCGAATTATCACCTATCGATATTGCTTTGGATGAAGAACTTATTGGTGTTTATACTGAAACTGAGAAAGTCAGGTTGCTAAATACCATTAAGCCTGAATATTTAATATTAAAACCTTCGCTGCTGGGAGGTTTTTTGGCCTGCGATAACTGGGTGGCGAATGCTGAAAAGATGGGTATTAAATGGTGGGTCACTTCAGCTCTGGAGTCTAACATTGGTTTAAATGCAATTGCACAATGGATTGGTGGTTGGAAACCCTCATTAGAACAGGGCTTGGGAACAGGTACAATTTATATTAACAATATTAAATCTCCTTTAAAAGTAACTCGGGGATGTTTGATTTATGATACCAATGCTCATTGGGAATTTTTTAATATTTTTGAATGATAAAAAATAAAAACAACATTAAGTAAAAACATTCAATATGTTACGTTCAATTGCTTTTTTTCTTGTATTTATTGGTGTTCACTCATTATTTGGTCAGGAAAAAGAAACATGCCTGGTTAAGTATAATGAGTTTGACGAAAAAGGACAAGAACAAGATATAGTTTCTTTGGCATGGTTTAACGAAGTACCTGTTATTCCTGTTTACACTTATTTTGATAAAGATCTGTCAAAAAAGGTAACCATAAAAACACATATTTCGCCATATAGAAACGAACTTCTGGCAACATGTGGTGAATTTAAAATCAAAGCAGGGGAATATGCAGTTGTTCTTGTTGAATGCCCTAATAATAAAACCATTTTACTACTTGATATTCAAAAATTTTTACCAGATTTTGCAGGCCAGAATCTTGCTTTTGAAATAAAAGTTCAGGACAATAAAATTAGTTTTTACTGTTATCCTTTCGAGAATGACTTTCCATTTAAGTTCGAAGATGATCTGTCCGTAAAAACTTTTTCACTTGAAGAATTGAACAAACTGTGTGGTTTGTAAATCTATCTAAATTCAATGTATATCTATTATTTACTATTCGAGAAAGTTTATTACTCACTTAAAATTTAACTCTTTGATTTTTGAAAAATCAATAAAATAACTTCATGAAAACAATTATCAAAATAGTCTTATTTCTTATAATTATCTTATCAAGTACTATTTGCCAGGCTCAAAATAATAAAGTCTTAAACGAAGCACAATTACTAAAAAACCTTTCAACTTTTCCCGATTATCGGGAGGTTGTTACTCATTTTTTTTCACATTATTACGTTGATGGAACTTTTATTTTATCCTTTGCAAAGAAAACGGATGGATGGTATGTTTATTCAGCAGATTATTTTTTAGGAGGGGATACATTTAACTTTGAAAAAATATGGAGTTTTTCTTCAGGTAAATATCGTAAACTTAAGCATTATAGCTTGCTTAAGAAATTAAAAAACAAAGAAATTTCAGGTGATAAATCTACAGAAGAAAAAGTAAATGAATTTGTTGCATTGTACGATGAATATGAATTTGAGTTACAGCCATTTTATGGTTATATTGGTTGGATTAATGATGTAATAGGTATGCTTTCAAAAATGGAACTAAAAACTGACAAACTAAACTATGCCTTAGGTAGAGCTTATAGTCGCTATGCAAGTTCTGTCATCAGGCCACAATATGGCAATGAAGGAATAGTTTATCCTCCGACTTTATACGAAAAAGTAGAACAGAAAAGGCTATCTGAATTTTTGAATTCTACACAAAAATCTCTTGACTTGTTTTACAAAGTATATGAAATAAATCCACATTTTGAAACTATGATTGGCTCAATTTTTATTAAGTATTGCAATGAGTTGATGCACACCTACTTTACTCTTTTAAGTGTCAAAGAAGTAGAATTGGCAAATGAATTTTTAAAGGATTCATTATACAACGAATCTACAATTGCTTTATCAAAAAACTATCTGATTTCCTGCCCTCAAAATGCAATTTTAATAACCTATGGTGATAACGACACATATCCATTGTGGTATATTCAGGCAAAGTATGGCTTCAGATCCGATGTTCGTGTATGCAATTACTCTTTGATGATGACAGAATGGTATAACGAAATGCTTAGAGAAAACTATTTGAATTCTGAATCAATTAAATTTAGCTTCAATCCTGAAAAAATTCATGATAATAAAAGATCCTATGTAATTTATAGCTTGGAAGATGTTGATACATCAATGAATTTATTCGACATGCTTGAATACAGTAAATCAACCATTGAGCTCAAAAAAATATTAAAATTAGTTTTTAATAATGACACAAGTAATACTGATTCTTCCTGGCAGCAAGACAATGATGTTATTAATATTCCTAAGGTGAATTATTTTGTGTACTGTAAGAAAGATACTTTATTTGTTGAACCACAGGGAACATTTTTTTTACGAAACTATCTGGTTTTACTTGACATGATATCTGAGAACCATTGTAGCAGACCAATTTGTTTTGGAACAACTTGCAGTGAAGATTTATTTAGTGGTTTTCAGAACAATTTAATGCAAACAGGTATGGCGTATCAGTTATTCCCTGAAAAACACCTACAGGAAAAAGAATGGTCAAGTGTGGGATGGCTTAATACTGAAATAATGTACGACAATTTATTAAATAAATTTTATTATCCTGATTTTACCAGGAATACAGATATTATCAGCAAACAGATAATCTATCAGTTTCAAAATTACAGAAGCATGTTTACCTTTCTGGCAAAAAAACTTCTCAATAATACTGATACAAACAAAGCAAGAGAAATTTTAAATTTTTGTGAAAAAGTTATTCCTAATAAAATAATTCCACATGATAAATTCTCTATTCCCCTTACTGAAGTTTTTTATTCAATTGGAGAATTCAATCATGCAGATAACATCACAATTTCTTTAATTGACAGGTTTTTAAATGATTACAAACTCTTAAAATCAATTGGTGAAAAAAATGAAATAAATTATATTCAAATCAGACAGTATCTGGAGACCTTGTTACAAATTACATCATATTATCATCGAATCGAGTTATCAGAAAAAATTAAACAAGCAAAAGCATTAATGGAGAGATAAATGAATTTAGGTTTATGCATTTAATCCATTTTGAAACATATTTCAATGTTAGATCAACTTTTAACATTATTTTAACCTAACTGGTTTAGCATTTCTCGACTACGAAAACCTCAAAAGGCTTTGCAACAACCCGAATGTGATGATGGGGCGTGTGAATACGTTTGGGGTGATGGAGGAGGAGACGGATTAAACACTTAATGATTTCTCAAAAACCAAATACTGCCATGCTTCCAACTCAAAATAATCACCGGCTGCTATTTCTGTTTTTCTGTAAGAAAATACATTCCTGAGCATAGTATTTTCAAAATTCCCTATCAGGTAAAATGATTGTTTTTCAGGCGATAAATTGCAGATTACCAATACACTGTCTTCATTTTTTTGTCTGAGAAATGCAAGTATTGAATCATCTCTGCTTGTTGTGATTCTTTTTAGATTTCCTCCGAATTCTCCATTCCAAAGTGCTGAATTTCTATGCTTTAAGTCAGTAAGAACTGAATAAAAAGGAGTCATTTTATCAACCTTCCATTCAATTTCATCTTTATTGAAAAAGCTGAGTCGTTTGTAGTTTCCGGCTTCCTGTCCGCTGTAAATCAATGGAATTCCTGGAAGTGTAAAAATTAATACATTACAGACTTCAAGTGCAAATGTGAGTCTTTCTATTGCTGAACCATTCCATGTGTTTTCATCATGATTGGAAGTAAAAAGCATTTGTAAAGCTTCTTCAGGAAATTTGGTGAATTCATTTTCAATAATCTGGTTTAATCCTGAAAGATTTACTTTTTGCTGTGCCACATCATTCAGGAAATGATAGAAATTCCAGCCGTATAGTGCATCAAAGGCAAAATTAACCAAGTCTTTATTTTCACTTTCTGCCAGCATAAAGATTTCTTTACAAGCTTTAATAGCGGGGGATTTAAATCCCCCGCTATTAAAGCTATTAAGTTGTTTACGGGCTTCTTCCCAAAAACTTGTTCTGACCAGATGAGCCATGTCGCATCGGAAACCGTCAATATCTGTTTCAGTAATCCAGAATTTCATGCGATCAATCATTTCCTGCCACAAGTCTTTGTTATCATAATTAAGATGAATAACATCTTCCCATTCAGGAAAAGGTGGTTTGAAATTCCCGTTTTCATCTTTTGAGTAAAAATCAGGATGCTCTGATGTCCAGTGATGATCCCAGGCAGTATGGTTGGCCACCCAATCGAGGATGACAAACATTCCCATTTCATGAATCTTTTTTACAAGTTCTTTAAATTCTTGTAAAGTTCCATACTGGCTGTCTATTTCCTTGTAATTCTGTACAGAATAATAACTCCCCAAATCCCCTTTCCAGTTTTTCTTCCCGATGGGGTGTATTGGCATAAACCAAAGAATATCAACACCTAAGGATTTCAGGCGTGGCAAATGTTCAGCAAATTCTTTTAGTGTTCCGTTCTGACTGTATTGTCTGAGATTGACCTCATAAAGAACTTTATTTTTTATCCATTCTACCATGATTAATTGCGAATTTCGGATTAAAAAATTGCGAATTGAACAAAATCGCGGATTGCGGATTGATTGCCTACTGCCAACTGCTTACTGCCTGCTTCTTTTTTCATTTTCACATTATATTTCATTTCGCCTCAACCACCTTGTATTCCATGTTTACGAAAAGATCAGCGGTAGGTTTCAGAGACTGAACGACCTGATGTTCTTGCTCAAGCACACGCATACGGTATTCATTCTGAGGCTCCTTTCCTCGCAGAAGCTGTGCTTTCTTGGTTTCGTGATATGTTAACTCAATGAAAATCCGTAAGTTAGCTTCTTCAGTTTTGATGGCATACAGTCCGTCAATGATGAGCATATCAATGCCTTTGAAATCGGTGGTCAGGCTGTCAATTTGTTCAGTAACCAAATCCACACAGGGCATGGTTGAACTTTTGTCTGCCTTAAAATCACGAATGTTCTGGTGAATGGTAACCCAATCGTATTCTCCCCATCCTACTACATTTTCTATCCCGTTTTCCAGCCTCCATTGTGTGCGGATATGAGGATGAATGCGGTAATAATTATCAATATGAATGGGTTTTGCCTTAATGCCTTCATTTCTAAGCAGTTTTGCCAATACATGAGCTAATACTGTTTTGCCTGAACCACTTTCTCCAGAGATAGCAACAATGTATTTATCAGTTTTTCGGTGAAGTATATGATGTAATATTTGAGCAGCTGCCTGCCAGTGTTTTTCTTCTATTATTAAAATATCTCCGAGCATATTTTTATTCAGAGTTTAATGTTTATTGACAATAGATTAATTGGATTTTATAGCAAAGGTATATTAATATTGCCTAATTCTGTAAAAAGCTGAAAATGAGAATAAAATTTGACAGTTAAAAAAAGAATTATAAATTTGACATAAAATGTCAAAACAAAATATGTCATGAAAAATACTATTTTTGGCAAAATTAAGGGATTGAGAGAGGAGAAAAAGCTTTTAATCAGGGAAGTGGCCTCTGCAACACATATTGATCAGTCATTGCTAAGTAAATTTGAAAATGGTGAAAGATTGCCCACGAAGCAGCAGTTATTAAGTTTGATTAGTTTTTATGAAGCTGATTATAATGAAATGCTCATTTTATGGCTAAGTGATAAACTTTTAAGTGTTATTGACGAAGAAGAAGATTTATTAATAAATGCCTTTCAGGTAGCTGAAGAAAAAGTTAAATATCGTAGAATTTCAAAATCAGAAATTTTAGATATTTATCAGGATAAACTCAGCACGATTGATTCATTATTACAGCAATTGCAAGGGCTCAGAGAAACAGACAGTTACCGGATAGTTGAGGCACTTGATCTGGAATATACCTGTGAAAGCAACCGGATTGAAGGGAGCACATTAACCATCAAAGAAACAGACCTTGTCATTATTGAAGGCCTCACTATTTCAGGAAAAACCATGCGTGAACATCTGGAGGCAATCAATCATCATGAAGCTATTCTTTATATTAAAGACATTATTCATAATAAGCTTCAACTAAATGAGCGGACACTATTAGACATTCATTCAATTATTCTCCGGAATATTGACAGAGAAAATGCCGGAAGATACAGAATGGTTCAGGTTTATATCAAGGGAAGTAAGCATATTCCTCCGCAGCCCTATATGGTTCAAAAAGAAATGGAGGATTATTTTATTTGGTATGAAAAAAATAAAAATCGTTTGCATCCTGTGTTACTGGCTGCTGAAATGCACGAAAGGCTTGTCAGCATTCATCCGTTTATAGATGGTAATGGACGGACTGCCCGTTTGGTTATGAATCTTATTTTGTTGAAGAGCGGTTATGTGATTGCCAACATTAAAGGTGATGCCGAAAACAGACTTAAATATTATGAATGCCTCGAAAAAGTACAGGTTTTTGGCGAAAAAAAGGATTTCATTAATTTTATTTTAGATACCGAAAAAAGTTGTCTTGAAAGATATATTGAAATACTGAGAAAGCAGTAAATGATCAGGAAGTCTAAATTATTTTCAATTTATTAACCCTTTATTTTCTGAATTAATGTTTTGTTTATATCATTATTTACCATTACCTGATATGTTTTGCCCCTAAAACTAATCTGAAATTTTATATTTTGCCATGTTTTGGGCAAATTCGGTTTTAATTTTACTTCATTTGATCTTAAATCAAGTCCGGCAAAAGTGGTTAAGGCTATCATGATGGTTCCGGCCATTACACCTAAATGAATTCCTTCGCCTGTTGTACCACCCTGAATATCAACATAATCACTTTCGAGGGCTTCACTAAAAAGTTGCCAGCTAAGTTCATGGTTGCCTGCCATGGCAGCCAATTGCGCATGAACAACACGGCTCAGGGTTGAACCGTGGCTTGTTCGGGCAAGATAGTATTCGAGGTT
>Ga0172371_10008962_pt1 | contig 13853 bp, 8 predicted proteins | sample Lak12m_FD_114543 | JGI IMG/M metagenome (GOLD analysis project Ga0172371, IMG submission 114543) | Freshwater microbial communities from Kabuno Bay, South-Kivu, Congo - kab_022012_12m | ecosystem: Environmental > Aquatic > Freshwater > Lake | place: Democratic Republic of the Congo: South-Kivu... | reverse complement strand
GGGGTGGCGGACAAGCTGGAGGGCATCGGGTCGCCGTTGATCTCCAGCCTTCAGGCCAGCCTGAACCAACTCGAGGTCGAGAGGACCAACCTGCTGATTGGCGGCTTCAGCCAGACTTCAGACCGGGTCCGGGACCTGGACCATCAGATTGACAGCACTCGCGTTAAGCTCGGGACCGCGCTGAAGGTCCTCATCACTCAGCAGGGATTCAATGACCCGGTCGGGCAGCTCGGTGCCCAGTTCGAATCGGCCCTGACCCTCAAGACCGGGCTGGCTGCTCTTCGGGCCCGGAAGGAGTTCTTGGCGACCGCGCTGGCACGCTACAACGAGCAGATCGCCGGATTGCCCGAGACCGAACGGATTCTGGCCGGTCTGACCCGCGACGCGGAAACCGATCGGACGGTGCATTCGCTGCTCTCCCAGCGCTACGAGGAGACGAAGATCCAGGCAGCCGGCCGACTGCCGTCGGTGAAGATAATCGACTACGCGCAAAGTGCGAGCCAGACCCAGCCTGACGTTCAACGGAGCATTTCCCTTGGCTTGATGCTGGCCTTGGCCCTTGCCCTCGGCTCGGTGTGGGGAGCGGAGTATCTTGATACCTCGATTCACGGTGCGCGCGAGCTGGAGCGGCGGGGATATTCGGTGCTGGGCAGCGTGCCGCAGCTCTTGTCCGCCGAACGGCGCCGGCGGCGGAACGGAGAGTTGACCTCGCACCTCATCACCCACACCGACGTCGAGTCTTCCGGAGCCGAGGCCTTCCGCATGTTGCGCACCGGCCTCGCCTTTGCCAACGCCGAACGTCGGATGCGCACGATTGCCGTAACCTCGCCCGGGCCGAGCGAGGGGAAGTCCACCATCGCGGTCAACCTCGCATCGGTGCTGGCCCAGGCGGGATCCCGGGTCCTTGTGGTGGACGCCGACCTGCGCCACCCGGTGCTCCATACCGTATTCAAGCACGGGAAGAAGCCGGGCCTGTCCGACCTTATCGTCATGAACGGCGACCCGGCTCAGGCCGTTTTCTCGACCGGGCTTGACGGATTGTACTGCCTGCCCTGCGGTACGATACCGCCGAGCCCGGCCGACCTGCTTACGCTTAACGCCACCCGCACCCTGCTGGAGCGGCTGGAAGGCGAATACGACTACGTAGTGATTGACACGCCGCCGGTGCTGGTCGCGGCCGACACGCCGATTGTCGGAGCGCTGGTGGATACAAACATCATGGTGGTTCGCGCCGGCCGGACCGCGGTCGATGCGCTTGAGGACGCCAGCGCCGCCATGCTGAATGGCGGGGCGCACCTCTCCGGCCTGGTGGTGAACGACGTGCAGCGGTCAGGACGCTACGGCCGCTACTACTATTACTACTACAAGTACCACTACCGCTATGCCGAGCACAAGGCGGATGCGGTATAGTCTGACAACAAGAAGGCAGAGAGCAGGGAAGAGACTACTGGGCAGAGAGATTCTGCAGAGGCGAAGGGGCAAGAGCTGGACGCACTGCGGGCAGTGGCCGCAGCGGCCGACATCTACGAACGGTCCAACGTAGACGATTCGCGTGGCACGCTTCCGCAGGTCGCAGTTCGCAGTAGTGGGCGTTTGAAGGTGGAAACATGAGGATCGGTTATTCGGCGGCGCTGGTCATGGTCCCCCTGCTGGCAATCGTCGGTCCGGCATCCGCTCAATTCAACAGCCCCACGTTGCTGTACCAGACGCCGACCGCACGCGTGCTGCCGGCGAGCGCGCTGGCGATTTCGGCCGACCTGACGTATCCGCTCACGAAGACAAGCATGAACGTGGACTACCCGGAAATCGACGTCAATGTCCGTCTCTCGCCATTCCGGCGTTTGGACTTTGCCGTGACCGCCTACACGTTCGCGGACTACGTGCTGGACGCCAAGTACCAGATAGTCGGCAGCACGCCCGACTGCTTTGGCCTGGCGTTCGGCGTCTACGACGTCGGGCTCAATCGCTACGTTTCTCCAATCGGTCACGGCACGGCGAAGGCCTGGCCCGACTGGAAGTGGCCTGACCGTCCGGCCGAGTGCTTTTCCGCGTTCGCAGTGACGAGCATCCCGGTGACGGAGTTCGCCCGGCTGCACGTCGGGCTCGGCCGGGGCCGGTTTGTCGGGTACTCTACCTTGAACAAGTACTTCAATATTGATGCTCTCATGGACGAGCGCCACCAGTGGGCATTCGGGTTGTTCGGCGGCGCCGAGTTCTACATCACCCCCGAGGTGACACTCGCTGCGGAGGCCAGCGGCCGCGATTTCAATACCGGGGTCAAGGTTTGTTTCGGTCCGCTCAACGCGACGGTGGCATGGACCAAGATGGAAGGGCTGATTCTCGCCGAGGGTGAACCGGATGGAGTCCCCAAGTTTGGACGTCTCGAAGTCGGAGTCAGCTACCGGATGGAGAAGACGCCTCAACACGCCGTACCGGAGATACGCCCGTACCAAGAGGAGCCTGCGCGGCAACCGGCAGAGCAGCCGGTTGCGGCGACCCCGGAGACGGTCCGGCTCGATACCATCTGGTTTGACTGGGACAAGTGGGAGATTACGCCAGCGGCCGAGGCAGCACTGCGCCGGAATGCCGACGTGCTGCTGGCCCATCCAGAGTTGAGGCTCGTCATCGTCGGCTACGCGTCCGAGGAAGGCTCGCCCGAGCACAACATGGCGCTCTCGGGACGCAGGGCGAAGGCCGCATTCGACTTTCTGAAGTCGCTGGGCGTGCCGGCCGAGCGGATGCGCTTCCGCGCCCTGGTCGAGTGGGGCGTGGGGCCGGACTCGCTGCACCGGGCGGTCCATTTCGAAATCGAGTCGCAGAAGTAGCGCCGGGGCCAAGAGCCGGGCGATTCAGATGTCCGAGTTCAAGGTCGTAGTGATGAGGTAATTTGAGCGAGCGATAGCGCGAGAGGCGGGTTCTGCCCGCCTCTCGCTGTCTGTGGAGGAGTAGGTGCCCGCCGGCCTATTGGGCCGAGCCGGACTTGTCGATGATCACTTTGAGTTTCTTCGCGACCGCGTTTTCCGGGTCGCGCCGGAGCCACGTTTCGACATAGTCGCTGGCCCAGGAGGTGTTGTTGCTGCGCTGCATCCAGGTGGCCGCTTGTGCAACCGCTTCGTCGGTCTTGGCTTCGTCTTCCTGCGAGTTGTAGTAGGCTGCCAGTTGGATGAAGAGGAAGCCGTAGTTCGGCGCCAGGGGGTCGATTATCCTGGTCAGCGGCGACATGTTGGCCGACCACGGCGGGAGAGTCTTGGGCCAGCCGAGCCGGTACTTTTTCGTCAGGTTCTCGGCGAGGCGCTCGAAGTCCACCGTTGATGTGCGTTCGCCCACGACCGCGCGGCTGACCAGGCCTTCAAGGACCAGCTGGGTAGAGAAGGGGAGGGCCTCGGGGCCCAGGGTTACCGCGAAGTAGACCGTCCGGTTGGCTTTGGCCGCGTTGGCGATGACGTTCTCGATTACCTGCACCGCCGGTGACTTGGGTGGCGGGATGTGCTCGAGGTCAGAGCTGTCTGTCCGCGGCCTGAGGCTGTCGATTTCTTTGTCGGTGAGCGAAACCGGCAGGTTGAGCGAGTCTCGCAGCATCCTCACGACCGCCGGTGAGTTGAGCAGGGTCATGTTGGCGACAGTCACATCCGGCCGGAACGGGCGTCCGGAGTGTTGTAGTACCCAGGGCGGATAGGTGTCGTTGTCACCGTTGGTGATGAGGATCGCGTCCGGCTCCAGGCCGACCAGGAGGTTGTAGCCGAAGTCGAGCAGCGGCTGCGGGTAGTAGCGCTTGCGGTTGAGCTCGGATGCCTGGTGCCACGCGTCTGCCAGGCGGGCTCGCGACATGTAGCTGGTCAGGAGCTGGACGTTGGCGTGCGCGTTGAAGGGGTGAGACGAGGTCGCGGCTTTGAGGCACCAGCGGTCCGATTCCGCGTAGCGGGCCGAATCGGTCATGTCCGGGATGGGCCCGTTGCGGACCGGCACGATCAAGTCGGCGTAGTCGAGCAGGACGCCGACCGCGGCCGAGTCGAGTTCGTAGGCTTTGCGCGCTTCGACCCGCGCCGTATCCCGATTGCCGGTATAGCGGTACGTCATGCTGAGCCCGAGATGGGCCTCGGCGCTCTGCGGATAGCGATTCACCAGGTCCGCGTAGAGCGCCGGCGTCGTGTCGAACCTCGCCTGGTAGAAGAATTTGTACGCTTCCGCCAGCAGGGGCTCGGCGCCCGGATCGGTGGTCGGTTTAGTGATACCCCAGCGTATCCAGGCGGGGTTCTTCGCCGCGCCGCAGCCGATGCTGCCCGCGATCAGCGTCGCGCCGAGCAGTGCCGCGATTGTTATTCTCATTTTGCCTCCATTGATATTAACCAGCCTGGCCCCGGACCGGCCGGTGCAAACATGCCGGAGGGCCGTTCGTTTCAACATCAGGACGCACCCCGGACGCCGGGAGTGCGCCGGCCAGCCGCCGGCCCGCCCAGTTTCGTCGTGTCGGCCGGCAGGGCGTTGAGCGAGTCGATGTAGGCCTGGGTCAGGCCGGTCGAGTCGGTGACCATCTGTACCGCGCGCTGGACCATGAACATGTCGGTTGAGCGCGAGACGTCCTTGTTCTTCACCAGGTTGACGATTTGCCTGAGCTCGGGGTTGTCGGTTACGGGTCCGAGGTCGAAGGTGTCGCCGGCGTCAGGGATGTCGCGGTACCGGTTGCAGCAGAAGGTGCCGACCAGCGTCTTTGTCGTTGAGGTCTGGGCGGTGACCGTCTGGTCTTTGAGAAAGAGCAGGTGCTGGGTCTGGTTATTGCGACGGACGAGCAGCAGCCCGGCCGGCAGGACGTCGCTTTCGGTGCTCGATGTACGCGAGACCGCCCGGAAGGCGATTGTCATCGGGCCCATGTCGTTGATGTCCGGGTCGCCGGTAATCGCGACGACGTCGATGTTCGAGTCGAGCGTGAACTGCGTGCCGGTCGGCTCGAACTCGTCCTTCGGCAGCAGGTCACAGGCAAGCAGCAGCAGGGCCAGTGCAACCGCGCTGCGGAACAGGGAGTCTTTCATGGGGTCCTTTCAGGTGCGGGAAGGGGAGGGTTGGTACACACAGGACTTATAGGACATATCGAGTACGTTGTCAAGACGAGACGCCGGCCCGTTCCGGACGCAGCAGCGGCTTCAGGGACCGGAGTCGGCGAAGGAGGTCCTGGCGGCCGAGTTTCGCAAGCGTCCGGTCGGCGTAGAGGTAGTTGGCGGGCTCGTGGAGCTGCAGTAGGGCACGTTGCAGTCTCGCTTCCCTGGGGTCGCGCGGGATGTAGACCGGCCGGTCGGTGAACGGGTCTTTGCCGGTATGCCAGGCCGCGGCCGCCGCGGTCATCGGGAGCGGAGTGAACTGCTGGACCTGGCGGATATGGAGCCGCTCGGTGCGGACGAGGTATTCGGCAAGCTCGAGCGCGTCGTCGACCGTTGCGCCGGGGTGGCCGGAGATGAAGTAGGGAATCAGGTACTGCTTGCGGCCGAGGCGCCGGTTCGTCTCGGCAAAGCGGCGTCGGAAAGCGAGGTAGGAGGCGTGCGACGGTTTGTGCATGGCGGCAAGGACGCGAGCGGAGACATGCTCGGGTGCGATTCGCAACTGGCCCGATACGTGGTGGCGGCAGAGTTGTTCGAGATAGCCAAGGCCCGGCTTGTCGTCGAGCAGGTCGAACCGGAGCCCGGTGCCGATTGAGACTTTCTTGACGCCGGGCAGGTTGCGGACGGCCTCGAGTACGGCCAGTTCTTCTTTGGCCGCAAGGCGCAGGTTCGGGCAGCGCTGGGGCCAGGTGCATTCGCGGTCGGGGCAGACGCGGCCGGATGTCATCTTCGCACAGGTCGCGCCGTACATGTTCGCGGTCGGGCCGCCGACATCGGTGATGTGACCTTTGAAGCCGTCGAGCCGGGTAATCCGCGTCGCCTCGGCGAGGATCGAGCGCCGGCTGCGCCACTGGATAACGCGGCCCTGGTGGGCGGAGAGCGAGCAGAAGGTGCAGGAGCCGAGGCAGCCGCGGTGCGAGGTTATCGAGAATCGGACCGTCGCGAGCGCCGGGATTTTCTCTTTGTAGTCGGGGTGGGGTCTTCGAGTGTAGGGCAGGTCGTAGATATGGTCGAGTTCGGCCTGAGACAGAGGTTTGGGCGGGGGACAGTGCACGACCCAGCGGTCGGCGTGGGGCTGTGCAATGGTCCGGCCGGCCGGGTTGTCGGCTTCGTGATGCCACAGGCGGAAGGCCCGGGTGAACTCGTCCCGGTCGGCGCTGACTGCTTCGTAGGAGGGGAGCAAGACCGCGTCGGCCGGGGGGGCTTTGCGGTTGACGCAACTGCCGGGGATGCCGTCCAGCATTGCCGATTGCCGATTGCCGATTGCCGATTGCGGGGAGACGGAGGAGAGGCGGCGGGCGACTTCGACTATGCTTTGCTCGGCCATGCCGTAGAGGAGGATATCGGCCCGTGTGTCCAGCAGCAGCGAGCGCCGGACCGTGTTTTCCCAGTAGTCGTAGTGAGCGAGGCGGCGCAGGCTGGCTTCGATTCCGCCGATGACGAGCGGGACGTCTTTGTAGGTCTGGCGCAGGCGGTTGCAGTAGACGGTCGTCGCGCGATTGGGGCGCAGGCCCGCTCTGCCGCCGGGCGAGAAGTCGTCAGCGCGCCGGCGCTGGAGACTCGGGCTGTAGTTGGCGACGAGCGAATCGACGTTGCCGGCCGTGACCCCGAAGAAGAGCCGCGGCCGGCCAAGAGCGGTGAAGTCGTCGGACCCGGACCAGCGGGGCTGGGCAACGACGCCGACTTTGAATCCGGCGTCGAGCAGAACCCGCGCGATTACCGCGCTGCCGAACGAGGGATGGTCGACGTACGCGTCACCGGTAACGATGACGACGTCGCAGGTGTCCCAGCCGAGCGCCGCCATCCCCCGCCGGGACAGCGGCGGTACTATCGCCGCTGGTGCGGCGGAGCCCATCAGGGCAGAGCTTCGATCAGCGCCCTGGTCGAGTCGGTCAGTCCCTCTCCGTCGGTGATCTGGAACAGGGCTTCCTGTACCAGGTCGAGCGGTTCGTCGCCGGAGACGGTCTTGTCAGCCACCAGGTCGAGCAGTTCCTGAGTCTCCTTGTCGTTCTCCCGCCCCGCGATGGTGTAGTTCGCATCATCATCGGGTTCATCGCCATCTTCGTTGCAGCAGAAGGTCGGCACAATCACGGCCGAGGCTCCGCTGGCGGTGGCGGTGAAGGCAAAGTCCTTGAGTACCATCATGTACTGGTAGTCGACGCTGTCCGCGCCGAACACGAGCCCGGCCGGGAACGTAACTTCGACGTCGCTGTCCTTGCTGTTGCGGATGACCATGTACAAGGGCAGAAACGACTCCGGGATTTCGTCCTCATAGCCGTACATCGAGTCGATGGTGAGACCGTCCGGCAGCTTGTAGGTCTCGATATTCTCAGGCACCGGGTGGAAGTCTCCGCGATCCCACGCCCGCTCCGGGATGCTATTCGGGCAGCCGGCCAGCATAACGAAGGTCACGGTCAGGACCAGCAGACTGAGCAGACGAGAAGCGTATTTCATACATACATGATGGTCAGGAAAAAACAAATGTCAACCCGCGACGTCAGAGCAGGACGAGCCGGCGGGTGGAAGAGAAACCCGGGCCCGTCAGTCGGACGAAGAACGTGCCGGCGGGAATTCGCCGGCCGGACGGCGACCTCCGGTCCCAGGTCCAGAACTGCGGGCCGTTTTCAAGCCGGCCACGAAAGACGTTTGACACGAGGCGCCCGGCAGCATCGTACACGGTCAGCGAATAATCGCCCGGCAAGGTCACGGTCGCGCTGAGGCGAACTACCCCGGTTGATGGATTGGGCCAGGCCGACGGCAAGGGCGATTCGGCGGGCGCGCTCGCCGCGGCCAGCCACGGTGCCGCAAACCGAACGCCCCAGGGCCCGGTTTCCGTCTGCTGGCTGTAGAAAACGCCCGGTAGACGCATCGGCGCGTGCGGCACGTACACCGGTTTGGGTGGAAGCGAGGCGAGCGGGAATCTGCTGACCCGCGCCGGCACCAGCCATGCATCGGGGTCATATGAGTTCGCGCACGTCCACCAGGCCGAGATTGTGTCCCCGCGGCGGCGGTTGCCCGAGCTGTAGCAGAGAGCGACATAGTCGTTGGGCCCGGACAGGTCGACGGCAAGGCAGGGTTGCTGCTCGTCGCGCAACGGGTCGCCAAACGGCAGGCCCGGTGTCCAATCCCACCCGCCGTTCGTGCTGGCCGAGTACTGGAGGTCGAGCATTTCCGTGTCGCGCCGGCCAACCGTGTAGAAGACCCAGACGGCGGCCTTCGACTCCGGGACCGAGTCGGCCTGCACGACCGTCGGGTCGAAGCATTGTCCGGCAGAGCTGTCACTTACGACTCGATACGTTGACCAGTAGCCCGGCATTCCGTAATGGCGGTTGTACGCATAGTGAACTTCGCTGCCGTTGAGCGCGTAGCGCCAGGCGCAGTGAACTGTCGAACCGGTCGTATAGGAAACGCAGGGGTCCCACGCGTTCCACCAGTCGGTGCCGGTCTCCCACGACGCGCCGTGGTCGAGCGAACGGGTGAAGGTTCCGGTGCGGCCGGTCCGCTGCTCGTTCGCGTAGAGGCAGTAGAGGTAGTAGCCGTCGTCGCGATCGAGCGCGACCGAGAAATCGTCAATCGTGTCCGCGCCCACGGCGACGGGCGCGAGCGCAAAGCCGCCCGAGTCGGGCCGGATTCGTGCCAGCCAGAGGTCGCCGCCGTTCCCGGCTTCGAGCAGGAACAGATAGAGGAGCGATGAATCGCCCTGGCCGATGAGTAACTGCACCTGCCGGACCGCGGAGTCGGTGTGCAGCGTCCCCCGGCCATGCCAGGATGAGCCGAAATCGCCCGAGTAGTAAAGCCCGACCGCACTATCCGGGTAGGCAATTGCCAGCCAGACTACGCCGCCGGAGTCGGCGGTCGCATCGAAGGCGGCAACGGCGCCACTGCCAACCAGGACTTCTGATCCCCAGAACCCGGCCGCAGCGACCGACGCGACCACCAGCAGTACAAGCACCTGCGCGCGTACGTTCCGCACTGCGATAATTCAACTACAGCCGGTCCAGAAGTCAAGGCAGGCTCCCGGTCCGCGGGTTGACAGCCGAAACCGACTGGTTACAGTTTAGACGCACATGACGCGTAGCTCCGGGCGCAGAGATACCGACACGCGGCGGTTGGCGCCCGGATTGTGTCTGCTTTGCTTCGGCTTGCTGCTCTCCGCGGCCCGTGCCGGCGTCCTCGCTCCGGAGTGGTCGTTGCCATTGGATGCTCCGGTCGTATCGGCCGCTGTCGGCGCCAGCACATTCAAGACCGAACGTCTGTTCCTCTTGCTCGCCGACGGACGCGTCCTCACGGTCTCGTCTGGCGACAGCCTCCGCGAGCTCGGCCGGGCCCCGAACGGGGCCACCGCGCTCGTGGCTCTGCCGACGCCCGCCCGCGGTGCATCCGACATTGCTCTGATGCTGGCTGTCAGGCAATGGTCCGGTGCCTGCGATCTGGTGGCGTGGAATCGCAACGGGCAGCCGCTCTGGAAATCGGCGGTTCCCGGGATGGCGAACATCGACAGCCTCTTCTTTGTCGACGAAGGTGAGAACCAGGTTGATCTCTGCGCCTGGCAGCGGGGCGAGCCCTGGTTGGTTTCCGTCAGCAAGAGGCTCTGGCAGTACTCGGCAAGCGCCGTGCGTCTTGGGCCCGGTTTCATCCCGCGCGACGCCCTCGTCGTCGATTTCGACCGGGATGACGCCCCCGAGCTGGTGTTGTTCGACGGCGTGCGACTTGAGGTCTACCACGTCCGACAGGAGCGGGAGCTGCGTTGCCGATGGCGGGAATCGGACTCGGTTCAGGACGTCGGCCGCGCGGCTCGGTTGCCGAAGCCGCGGGTCGCCTGCGCCGTCTTTGACTCGACCCCGGTGCTCTTGGTCGTCACCGGCGAGACCCTGCGCTACGTCAACGCGATGACGGGAGATGAGGAGCGTCGGCTCGTCCCGGACGATGATTCGGGACTGCCTGGTCCGGTGGCCGCGGTCGTCGCGCGCGGACCGAACGCCTATGCCGCCGGCACTGACAGCGTGGATGGCTGCTACGTGGCCAGACTCGTTCCCAGCGGACCGATCCGGGAGCGGCGATTTCTGCCGCGGGCAGCCGGGGAGCGGGTCAATACCCTGGCCCTGCTCAAAGACTGGCCGATGATTCAGGTTAGCACCGGGTACGGACCGGAGAACCTATTTGTCTACGCGCCGGGGCTGGACGGTACCGCCGACAACTCTCCCGGATACAGCGGAGCTCGACTCCTCCGCGTTGTTCAGCTCCGGATCGATGAGGATACGTTTCCCGACCTGGTCGTGCTGCGCACGGCGGCCGATGCACGCTGGCGGCTCGATGTTTTTGTGAACCGGGCAGGGCAGATGGCAGAGGAGCTCCTGCAGGCTCGGCGTGCACTGCGGCGCGCGGCGTTTGGCCAGAACGACAACATGGTTCGCCGCGCCGTTCGTCGCGTGCGGGAACTCGAGCGCGAAACCGGACCGGGCGAGGCAAGCCAGGAAAGGAGCGTGCTCGATCGATTCCGGGCCACGACGCGGCGGCGTAATGTACTCACCCTGGTCGGCGCACTTGTCGTCGCACTCCTGAGCGGCGGGCTCGGCTTGCTGGCTCTGTACTCCCTGCGCCGACGCGCCGCGCCCGGCCAGCAGATAGAAAGACAGCCCGTCGCTACGCGAGTGGCTCTGGCCGCGGACCTCCTCGCAGTGGACCATAACTTCATGTCCAAGGGCAACGCACCGGCCGCGGTCCGCCGCCTTGTCGAAATCCGCCGCCACCACGGGATCGAGCAAGACCGTGACCTCGGACGGTTGGGACGGCCTGGCAGCAAGGACCCGCGCGATGTCTACGCCGGGACCGTGAACCGGCTCATCGAGGCCACCTCGACCTTGCCTTTGCTCAGTTTCATCCTGACCACGGCCCAGAGCGCGCCGCGCGGCCGGGATCTTGAACCCCTGGAGATCAACCTTGATGAATACCGTCGGCTCGAGCGGGAGCCGGGCGTCAGGCTTATCGTTATTCCCAACCACGAGTGCCCGGACTACCACCACCGGTTCCGCCTTTTTGCCAGCCCCGAGGTCCGGGGCACGCTCGAACACATCATCCTCGATCACATCCGCCACGCCGGTTCCTGGGCGGACATCATCCTCAGCTACACGGTCAGCACGCAGTGGAACCGCCGTCTTCTCATCCGTTTCTTGTCGGACAGCCCGCGCGATGTCCCGCTCGCCGACAGCCGGGCGCACATCACGAGCCAGCTGCGGGAACTTGCGCGTCTGCTGATGTCGGGCATCGAGGTCCCGGGCGACTCCAGGTCGTTGAGCGGACCGTATGAGAAGTTGTGGCTTTCCATCGCCGACTACATTGCGGTCCTCGAAGAGACTCGGTCGCGTCTCTCAACCCCCCCGTTGCCTTGCGAGCGGTCGCCTTTACACTTAACGAGTTGACTGACACCCGGATTCCAGCCGATGGCTAAGCCGGTCATACTGGTGGTCGACGACCTCACGGACAGCTACCAGAGTCTGGTAGCTAGCATACGTCAGTACGAAGGCGGACGGCTGGCGCGGGAGTTCGACTTCGTCCACCTTGATTGCTTCGCCGAGGTCCGCCGATGGTACCAACGGAACCGGGCCCGGTTCGTCGCACTCATCGTCCAGGACGTTGACTTCACCCACATCAAGGACGAACGGAAACTGGTCGACTACCCCGACGTACTCAAGCCCGTGCAGCGCACGCTCGACATCAAGGCCCTGCAGGGATTTCTGATCTACGGCTACCTCCGCCAGAACAACATCGACCGGATCGCGCCGGTCATCTTTGTGTCCTGCCGCATCGGGATGGAATCGACCAGCGAGTTCTCAGAATTCATCATTCGGCCCGGCTACGGTCTCTGCTCCTTCGTGCCGGAGAGCGCGGTCGGCGACCAGTACTACCCGAAGATTGCCGCGTCCATTGACGCCCTCGCCATCCGGCCGTTGACCGACGAACAGCGCGACCGTTGGGCCAGCGAGCACCACATGGTCATCGGCCGCGCGCGCAAGATGGCCTTCCTTGCCTATGAGATCGAGCGGATCGGCCCATCGGACGCCACCGTGCTCCTGCTCGGCGGGCCGGGTGTGGGCAAGGAACTCGTGGCCAATGCTCTGCATCGCTGCAGCTACCGTTACGTCGAGGGCGATTCCAGACGCGAGTATCCTCTGACCGTCAATATGGCGGCGCTCAGTCCCAGCTTGGTGGAGGACGAGCTCTTCGGTCACCAACGTGGCGCATTCACGGGCGCCACCGGCGAACGGGCGGGAATACTGGAGTCGGCGCAGGGCTCAACCGTCTTCCTTGACGAGATCGGCGACATCGGCCAGGAAACACAGGTCAAGCTCCTTCGGGCGATGGAGTACCATCGCATAAAGCGTGTCGGTATGTCCCACGAAATCCGGATCGACATGCGCATAGTCGCCGCCACAAACCGAACCGTGCCCGAGCTTCAGACCCGCTTCCGGCCCGACTTCTACGGCCGGCTGGTCCAGCACTGCATCCCGGTTCCGTCAATTCGAGAGCGGTGGGACAACGAGCCCGCCGAGAACGTCGAGGCCGACATCGAGGATCTCGCCCGCTTTGTTATCCAGACGATGAATGCCAATCCCCGGCACAAGCGCCATCTGGGAATCGAGCGCACGGCAGTCAAACTCATCCGCCAGGTCGTGCAACAGCATGTCGATGGCAGCGATCAGCTACTCGACGGCAACATCCGTACGCTCCGGAACATAATCGAGCGCGCGTACGAACGTGCCCAGTACGACGGCAGCGCCGAGATCGGCCTGGGCCATGTCATGCCCGCACTGGGAATGGTGCGACTCCTCAACACTCAGACCCCGCGGCCCAGCGTCGCCGCACCCAGCCCCGGCGACGCAGCCGCTACCGATACGCCCGGCCAACCCCCAGCGTCGGACGCGAGGCCGCTGCAGGCACTGGTCGGTACGCTCAACCTTCAGGACATCGAGCGCCAAGCCATCAAGGAAGCACTTCAGAAGACAGGAAACAACCAGACTCACGCCGCCGAACTGCTGGGCATCCACCGCGACACACTGCGCCGCAAGATGGCCGAGCACAAGCTCTAACCGGACAGTTGCTGCATACTGCTGCAGCAAATTCGCGCATCAGCGCGTTTCCGTGCTGAAATCACAGCTCCCGTGAATTGACTCCAGATGGTTCTAAAGAAAGCAATGTCAGCCTGTTAGTGAGAGAGTGAATGCTGCCGGCGGGTTGGCATGACGCTTGCACTACGGTGGCCACATGCTGGGATAGCGGTGGGCCCTGAGAGTCAGACCGAGCCAAGCTGAGGTTCTCTCCGGAGAAGGAAGCGCTCAGAAGTCCCCTCCTCACCAGTCAACACTCTCGACGGGGACCTAAAGAAGACACGGCGCACCAGTGCCCACGGTGCGCCGTGTCGCTTTTTGCTCAATTCGGCCCGGCCATCGACGGGCGGCAGTCGTCCGCCGACCTTACCTACTGCTTGACGCACAGCCCGAGAGGCAGTCGGCGTGTCTCGTATCCGCCAAGCGGTTCTTCAGGGCCCAACTGGAGTAGCTAGGGAGCCTTGATGCTGCCCGAGATCCTGGACTAGGCCTGACTGGGTACTCACCGAGCCAGCCCGCGACCCGCATTCTTGACCAGTTCTGGCCCGGGTACATGGTGACCCCCTGAGAGAGGTAAGACGGTCGGCGGGAATTGCTCCGCGGAGATGGAGAGAGATGAGACGGAACGTTCGCGAGATTTGTCGGTTGGCGGGCGCTC
>Ga0172371_10008961_pt1 | contig 13854 bp, 11 predicted proteins | sample Lak12m_FD_114543 | JGI IMG/M metagenome (GOLD analysis project Ga0172371, IMG submission 114543) | Freshwater microbial communities from Kabuno Bay, South-Kivu, Congo - kab_022012_12m | ecosystem: Environmental > Aquatic > Freshwater > Lake | place: Democratic Republic of the Congo: South-Kivu... | reverse complement strand
TGATCAAGTTCTCAATAATGAGAAACAGGGTGGTACCGCGGAATTTTTCCGCCCCTGAGAAGGGGCGGTTTTGATTTTATGGAGGTTGAATGTTTAAACCTGTATCACCAAAACTAGTCGTCACTGATATGGAAGAAAAAATCCTCCGCCACTGGCAATGGCATGATATTTTCCACAAAAGCATGAGCCAGCGGGAGGGCGGGAAGGAATATATATTCTTCGAAGGTCCACCGACGGCAAATGGCAAACCGGGTGTACATCATGTATTGGCTCGCGCCTTCAAGGATATTTTTCCACGATATAAAACCATGAATGGCTTTCATGTTGCGCGCCGCGGAGGCTGGGACACTCACGGCTTACCAGTTGAGATTGAGGTTGAGAAGAAATTAGGGTTTACCAACAAAAAGCAGATCGAGAATTTTGGAATTGGAAAATTCAACGAACTTTGCCGTGAATCTGCATTTACATATATCCAGGAATGGGAAAGGCTGACGGACCGTATTGCATACTGGGTGGATATGAAGGATGCCTATATCACCTACAAGAATGAGTATATCGAGTCAGTTTGGTGGATACTTAAAAATTTCTGGGAGCGAGACCTGCTGTACCAGGGTTATAAAGTGGTTCCGTATTGCCCGCGCTGCGGAACACCACTTTCAGACCATGAAGTTGCCCAGGGGTACCGGGACGCCACTGATCCATCGGTGTTTGTGCGCATGCCGCTTGTTGATGAGCCCGGCACCTCGCTGCTGGTTTGGACGACCACCCCATGGACTTTACCTGCAAATGTTGCGGTCGCTGCCGGTGAGGATATTGACTATGTAAAGATCAGCCGGACGTTACAGGATGGTGAATCTGAGCAGTTAATCCTTGCCGAGAATCTTTTATCCAGGTTATTTGGTGATGAACCCGTAACCATTGCCGAGCGTTTCAAAGGGAAGCTTTTAAAGGGGAAGAAATATAAACCTTTGTTTACCTTCCTGCCAACGACCAAACCGGCTCATTTTGTGGTTATGGGTTCCTTTGTGTCCACTGAAGATGGCTCTGGATTGGTTCATATCGCTCCGGCATTTGGCGCCGATGATATGCAAGTTGCGATTGATTATGATCTGCCAATCCTTTCAACGGTTGCAGAGGATGGAACGTTTATCTCTGATGTGCAGCCCTGGGCAGGGAAGTTTGTAAAAGATGCAGATCCTTACATCATCCGCGACCTGGCAGACAGGGGGTTATTGTTCAAACACGGGGAATTTATCCATACTTACCCATTCTGCTGGCGGTGTGATACTCCGTTGTTGTATTATGCACGGCCGACCTGGTATATTCGAACCAGTCAGTTCAAGGACCGGATGGTTGAGCTGAATAACCAAATCAACTGGTATCCCGGTCACATCCGTTCAGGCAGGTTCGGTAATTGGCTCTCCAACAATGTCGATTGGGCTCTCGGCCGAGAGCGCTACTGGGGAACGCCATTGCCGGTTTGGGAATGTGAGAGTTGCCATACCCAGGTATGCGTTGGCTCAGTCAAGGAACTGTCGGAACGGGCGGGTTACAATCTTTATGAATCCGATCTTCATCGCCCGCATGTGGATGAAATCAAGTTCAAATGCGAGGAATGCGGCGGGCGTATGAAACGGGTTCCTGAATTGATCGATGTCTGGTTCGATTCAGGGTCGATGCCTTCCAGCCAGTGGCATTTCCCGTTTGAGAATGAAGATGAATTCAAGCAGCATTTTCCGGCTGATTATATTTGCGAGGCTGTCGATCAAACCCGCGGGTGGTTCTATTCACTGCATGCGATCAGCACCTTGCTGTTCGATACCAATTGTTACAAAAATGTGATCTGCCTGGGGCACATCCTTGATGCCGATGGGCAGAAAATGTCGAAGACACGCGGTAATGTGGTATCTCCATGGGAGGTGCTTGAAAAACATGGAGCAGACGCATTGCGGTGGTACCTTTACACCGCCAGCCCTCCAGGGCAGGAAAGGCGTTTTTCAACTGACCTGGTTGGCGAGGTGGTGCGCAATTTCACATTGACATTATGGAATACATATTCGTTCTTTGTCACTTATGCCAACCTGGATGGTTGGAAACCTGAGACCAATGCAAAGATCGAATATAGCCCGCTCGACAAATGGCTGAGGTCGGCACTGCACACCCTGGTTCGTGATGTGACTTACGCATTTGAAACCTATGATGTCCTTGGCGCGACCAGGCCAATTGAGCAATTTGTAGATATCCTTTCAAACTGGTATTTAAGGCGATCACGCAGGCGGTTCTGGAAGAGCGGATCAGACAGCGATAAAAATGCAGCGTACGCCACCCTGTATGAAGCGCTGGTGACGATCGCCAAACTGCTGGCGCCAACCATGCCTTTTATCGCTGATGAACTTTATCTCAACCTGGTCGGCAGCGTGGATGAATCAGCAGCTGAGTCGGTTCACCTGGGTATTTGGCCTCAGTATGATACCGATTTGATTGATGAGAAATTGAATAGCGATATGGCTTTGGTGATGAAACTAACATCCCTGGGACATGCTGCGCGCAACAAAGCCAACCGCAAGGTACGGCAGCCACTTTCTGAGGTGGCATTCGCGCTGGGCAACCGGGAAGAAGAGAAAGTTCTGCAAAATTACGCAGACCTATTGATAGATGAACTAAACGTAAAAAAAGTCCGATCATTGAATTCAGCCGCAGAGGCTGTGAGCTATGCACTGAACCCCCTGCCAAAACAGCTAGGGCAGAAGTATGGCAACAAATTCCCGGAAATCCGTAAAGCGGTACTAGGTATGAACGCTGAAAAAACCGCTGCCGTTCTCCTATCCGGGGACCCAATCGTGGTGCACGCAACAGGTGAGGAGTTTTCTTTACTGCCTGAGGAAGTGGAAGTTCGTATCCAGGCAAAAGAGGGATTCTCCGTGGCATCAGAAGGCGCATACGTAGCAGCCCTAGTGACTGAATTGACCCCGGAACTGATCGAGGAAGGGCTGGCACGGGAATTCGTGCGACGTTTACAGGATTTGCGGAAGACAGCCGATCTTGATATCGCAGACCGGATTAAAGTGGTGTTCAGCGCTACACCTGGATTAGCAAAGGCGGTTAAATCCTTTACAGCTTACATCAAAGCCGAAACACTAGCTATAGAATTGGTCGAAGCTCCGAATTCGAAATCCTGGGTGCAGGTGGAGGATGAGTTCGATGGTGAAAAGGTGACCATCGCCCTTGAACGTCAATAAAAATAATCAAGCTCCGCGAGGAGCCTGAAGACTGGCGAGTTAGTGTTAAGGTAAAATGAAGTGGATTCCGGAGGGATGATTGAAAAAGCTGATAAAAACTTATGGAATGATGATCATCATCGCGACTGTGCTTATCGCTTTGGATCAATATACCAAATATCTTATTCGGTCGAACCTTGATTTTGGCCAGATTTGGATGCCGTGGAAATGGCTTGAACCCTATGCCCAGATCATCCATATAAATAATACAGGGGCAGCCTTTGGCTTGTTTAAAGGGGCTAACTCCGTTTTTATGGTCCTCGCCGTCATTGTATTGGGGGTGATCATTTATTATTTTCCCTCAATTTCAAGGAAAGACTGGGTGATACGTACTGCTTTATCTATGCAGCTGGCAGGTGCACTAGGCAACCTGATTGACAGGGTTATCTTTGGGAAGGTAACTGATTTCATTTCTGTGGGAACCTTTCCGGTATGGAATGTTGCAGATGCGTCAATTACGGTTGGCGTGGTTGTTTTGTTAATTGGCATGTGGGTGCAGGAAATCCGGGAAAAGAAATCAAAGATGCAAAGCAACCCTGGTGAAGTTCAAGACCAAGGGATAAAGATTGACTGAAAAAGAATTCAGTTTTGTGGTAAAACCGGGTCAGGAAGGCAGACTGGATAAAGTTCTGGTGGAAATGCTGCCAGAGCTAACCAGGTCGCGAATACAGGCAGTAATTAAGAATGAAAGAGTAAAGGTAAATCAAATCCGCGTTACAAAAACTGGTTGGCCGGTCAATTCCGGTGATAAACTCGAAATTGCAATCCCTGAAAAAAGCGATATCGGACTTATAGCAGAAGAAATCCCCCTTGAGATCCTTTTTGAAAATGACGACCTTGCAGTCATTAATAAACCTGCCGGTATGGTTGTGCATCCGGCAGCGGGGCATGCCTCAGGAACACTGGTAAACGCCGCACTGGCTGAATTTGACGATCTGGATGGAATAGGGGGTGAACTTCGACCGGGAATCGTTCACAGGTTGGACAAAGAAACCTCCGGGATCATCGTGATCGCAAAAAATGATAAAGCGCTAACTGAACTTCAGGATCAATTTAGGGATCGCAAAGTATCCAAGATTTACTTAGCACTGGTGGATGGAAAACCACCTACTCCGACCGGGAGGGTTGAAGCAGCCATTGCGCGAGATCCATCCCATCGAAAGAAGATGGCAGTAGTCTCCCCCGAAAAAGGCAGGCACGCAGAATCGGAATATCGAACCGCTGAGGTGTTCCCACAGCATACACTACTGGAAGTTCACCCGATCACCGGAAGAACTCACCAGATCAGGCTGCACATGGCTTTTCTAAAATGCCCAATCGTAGGCGACCAGGTTTATGGCCATGCCCGAAAAACAATAGAGATCAATCGCCATTTTTTACACGCTGCTCGACTCACGATCACAATACCCGGTGAGAAAACCCCCAGAACATTTGAGGCTCCGCTCCCGGTAGAGTTGGATGAAATTCTTACTCAATTGAGGAAAAAATGAAGATCATTGACATGCGTTCTGATACTGTTACCTTGCCGACTGATGAAATGCGAGAAGCGATGGCACACGCTTCAGTAGGGGATGATGTTTATGGTGAAGACCCGACTGTAAATGCTTTACAGGATCTGGCGGCGCAAACCCTCGGTAAAGAAGCCGGATTGTTCGTTCCATCCGGAACGATGGGCAACCTGGTCGCAACCCTAGCGCATTGTGAGAGGGGTGATGAGGTGATCATGGGAGACCTGGGTCACACGTTCCTGTTTGAAGCCGGCGGAATTTCAGCGCTGGGGGGAGTCTTTCCTCATACGATAAAAAACCAATCTGACGGGACATTGTCATTGGATGATCTGAGGAGTGCCATCCGACCAAATGACATCCATCATCCGCGGTCAAAACTGGTGATTCTGGAGAATACCCATAACCGCTGCGGAGGAACAGTATTATCACGAGAGTATACAGAATCAGTCGGAAGATTCGCTCACGAAAAAGGGTTGCGCCTTCATATTGACGGGGCGAGAATCTTCAATGCAGAGGCAGCTTCTGGGGTTTCAGCCCGTGAGTTGGCTGCTCCTGCGGACAGCATCACTTTCTGCCTGAGCAAGGGATTGTGTGCTCCAGTGGGATCTGTGTTATGCGGGTCAAAGGAATTCATTGGCAAGGCGCTACGGCTTCGAAAAATGCTCGGAGGGGGAATGCGGCAGGTAGGAGTGCTGGCGGCCGCAGGCATTATTGCTGTGCAAAAGATGACAAAGCGGCTGGCCGAAGACCATCAACGGGCGCGTGTCCTTGCGGATGGTCTTAATGCTATACCGGGGATAACCTTTGCAATTGGAAAACCGCAGACGAACATGGTCTTTCCATATCTCAACGCAAATATTTCAATGACACCTGGTGAAATTGCTTCAAAGTTATCAGAGAGGGGAATAAAGACCGGGGTTGTAGGTGCGAGGAGTTTTCGCCTGGTGACCCATTATTGGATAAACGATGCAGATATCGCGGAAGTGATTGGTGCTTTCCGAGACATCCTTGCATAATTAAAAAGCAATTAAGACTGTTTTGATATAATGGAAATTCACTTTTTATAAAGCAGGTAAAAATGGATAAATTTATAACCCTTGCAGAAATTGACGCAACTACTAGTTTTATTAAGAATGCGCTTACCCAAATGCCAAAGGTGGGTTTGATCCTTGGGTCAGGGCTAGGGGGCTTGGCAGATGAAGTAGTCTCTCCAGTGCTCATTGATTATAAGGATATCCCCAATTGGCCATTATCCACCATTCATGGGCACAAAGGCCGATTGGTCATCGGAGACCTTTTTGGCGTTCAAACGATGGTGATGCAAGGACGGACTCATTATTATGAAGGGTATCACATGGACCAGGTTACCCTTCCCATTCGGGCGATGCAGCGCCTAGGAATTGGCACCATCATCCTGACAAATGCAGCCGGTGCGATCAATCCGGAATATGTACCGGGAGATGTAATGGTACTGAAGGATCATATTGCTCTCATCGGGATGGCTGGATTGAACCCATTAAGAGGACCAAATCTGGACGACTTCGGTCCAAGGTTCCCGGATATGGGCCAGCCTTACGATCGAGAGTGGATTTCGCGAGTAAAAGAAATCGCAAAACAGAAAAAAATCAAGTTGCACGAAGGGGTATATGTCTGCCTTTCCGGACCGTCATTTGAATCGCCTGCTGACTTGCGATTCCTGCACGGGATAGGTGCAGATGCGGTGGGAATGTCTACGGTACCAGAAACGATCGTGGCGCGGCATGGGAAGACCCGGGTATTGGCATTTTCAGCGATTAGCAATAAGGCGAACCTTGATGGCAATACCGAAACAACCCACGAAGAAGTATTGGAAGCCGGCAAAGTGATCGTTCCAAAGTTGACTGCTTTAATCGAAGGTTTTTTAAAAGCATTTTCTAAAGGCTGATTTTTCCTAGAATAGCATTTCATGACCTCTTTACTTCGATTGCTCACTCAATACGAAATCCTTTTTTACCTGGTACTTGGAATTATCCTGGTGGTTTTTGGGTTACGGGTTTGGCGTGCATGGAAGGCGTGGTCAGTCTCGCTCTTTGGGTTGGAAAAAGAACACACGCAACAGCAGATTAACCAGGGGATCACTGTACTGATATTCACCCTGGCACTTGGGATTGGGTTGTTTGTTTTGACCACTTTCGTAGCCCCATCGGTACCCGGAGTAGAAATGGTTTCGACCCCAACCGCGAATTTAACCGCACAGCCGACACTCACGATCAACACGCCAACTGTTTCTTTAACGACTACCGGGCTAATCCCCACGCTTTCAGCGATCCTGGATATGGGATGTGTTCCAGATAAAGTGCAATGGACCGATCCCATCAATGGGGATACGATCAAAGGCAAATATGTTTTAAAAGGCACAGTCAATGTACCAAATTTGGGATATTACAAATTTGAGTATACTTCATCGGATAGTGAAAGTTGGACAACGATCGCGGCAGGGAACAGGACAATCATCGATGAACCCCTGGGAGGAAGCTGGGATACAAGTTCACTCACTCCGGGAGAATACAAGTTGCGCCTGGTTGTGACTAACAACCAGGACGAACCATTACCCGAGTGCATCATCAACGTCACGATACTACCCGCTGATTAAGAGTTCACCTATGGCTGAAATTGAAATCCGTCCGGCTATCTCATCAGATATTCCTGGGCTAATAGCTCTTGATCATACAATAATTTCTTCTCAAATCTGGCAAATTGAGTCTTTTGGCGAAGAAGAAGAAATGAATGTCCATCTTCTTAAATCAAGACTGCCGCGACCATTAACCTTGTCGTATCCAAAAAGTACGAGCAATATGGCGGATACATGGACCACTCACGACTTGTTTCTCACTGCGAGAATAAACGGAAAACTTGTGGGATACTTGATCTTATCAATGGACTTTGATTTGGTAACTGCGCAGATCACCGACCTGGTGGTGGATTCAAGAGTGCGAAACCAGGGAATTGCAAGCGGCCTAATCCTATCCATCCGTAATTACCTGCGGAAAAATGGAATTCGAAAATTGATGATTGCTGCTCCCGTCAGAAACCAGGCAGTAATTGCGCTGATAAAGAAGCTGCAAATGAATTTTTGTGGATACATTGATCACTATTTTCCCAACCAGGAAGCAGCACTCTTCTTTTCAATGGTGATCAAATAGTTATGGAATGGCTTGATGGTCTCACCACGATTGTGGAAACGGTTAGCGAAATCCTGACAGCAGGAATTGCTGTTCTGGCGTTTTCGTTAATGCTTTACAGTTTTAGTTTTAATCTCCGCGATCGGGTGGCACGTTCGTTCGCATGGATCATGATTTGCCTCGTCATCGTTTTTTCGACGGAAGCGTTCAGTTCAACAGGCACTACTGCTTCAGTGATCGATGCCTGGCTGCGGATTCAATGGGTAGGGATCATCCTGCTCCCGGCGGCTTACCTTAATTTCTCCGATGCGTTACTGGCTACGACTGGATTACCCTCGCGTTGGCGCAGGAAATGGGCAATACGCATCGTTTTCGGCATCTCGTTTGTCCTCATCCTCGCACTGGGGTCTACATGGTTTCTGGGACCGGTTGTCGTGGATCAACCCCCTGCGCCTCACCATGAAGCAACGATTTTTACAGAATTTTTCACCGTCTATTATGCGATCATCATGGTGCTATCGTGGGTGAATTTTATCCGAGCATTGCGGCGCACGATCACCCCAACCAGTAAGCGAAGGATGGTCTACCTGATCTTAAGCGCATTAGCGCCTGCATTTGGTTCCTTCCCCTTCTTGCTATACGGGTCGAATTTTGCAGCCAACCAGACTTTTCTGTTTTGGATCCTGGCAATCCTCGCAAATTTGATTGTTGGAACTTTTATTACGATCATGGCTTACGCAATAGCTTTCTTTGGTGTTCCATGGCCTGACCGGGTGGTAAAAGGACGATTGATCAAGTGGATCCTCAGAGGTCCTGCAACTGCGAGCCTAACACTCGCAATCGTTACGATAGTCCGCCGGGGGGGAGAAGTCTTTGGCAATCCATACAACGCGTTTGTTCCCATCGCCATGGTTATATGTGTCATCGTGTGTGAATTTTCGATCACCTTGGGATTCCCCTATCTTGAAAAATGGCTGCTTTATCGAAAGGATGAAGAGGACCTGCGTGTGATTCGCTCAATCGAGGAAAAAACCATCACCCGTGACGACCTTTCACAGCTGTTGGAGATGGTTCTCGCTGCAGTGTGTGACAGGTTGCAAGTGAAAAGGGCTTACATGCTGGCTTATAACGGGGAGGGGCTGGAGGTAGTGAAAACCACAGTCCCGATGAAATTCACAGATATGGATTTTGAGGAATTGGAAACCCTTATTACGCAGGAAACGGAAAACGATCGTGCACTGACGTGGAAGAACGATACTCTCATCCCGTTGTCTGTAAACGGAGGAGAAAAACAAATGTTAGGCGTGCTTGGGATCGAGCAAATTGATCAGAAATTTTTTACAGATCCACAGGAACAGGACGCGTTAAAAACGCTTACCAACCGGGCAACGTTAATCTTAAGAGATCGAGCGACGCAAAAGCAGCTTTTCTTTGCAATCGAGCAACTTTCACCGCAAAATGATATGGTGCAGCAATTAAGGTTGGCGGGACGATACAATCGTAATGGGTTATTGACAATGCAATCTTCACTGGAAAAGACTGAGATGAGGCAGGCAGTACGGGATGCGTTAAACCATTACTGGGGAGGGCCGCGGTTGACCGAAAGCCCCTTAATGAAGTTAAAAGTTGTAAGGGATGGCGTTGAGGGCGATCAGAATGCTGCCAACGGATTAAGGAACCTACTGAAAAATGCCATTGAGCGGCTTCGCCCAGAGGGAGAAAGAAAGTATACCGGTGAATGGTTATTGTATAATATTCTGGAGATGAAATTTCTCGAAGGGAAAAAGGTACGGGAAATTGCAGTTAAGTTAGCTCTATCAGAAGCAGACCTATACCGTAAACAAAGAGTTGCCATCGACCTCATTACCGATGAGATAGTTAAAATGGAATTGCAGGAAACAGAAAAAAGCAACCAAGCATGATTATTGGTTATTTATTGGAGGGGTAATTTGAGCAACAATACCGAACTCGTTGAAAATGAATCGTCTGCATTTTCATCTGATGAGGGGTGGTGGAATGCCGTCCTGACAGACGAAGAAGCCTCAATAGCCGAACCCGGGGTGTTAAATTGCTCTCCATGCGGGAATGGTGATGCTGGAAAAATCAACTGGGACTGTGCAAAAAGGGTATTCGAGCAAGACCAGGTGATTCTGTTGAGGGTCACGAGTTTTAACCGTGGAGGGCTGCTTGTTGAGGGAGAGGGTTTACAGGGGTTTATTCCTGTTTCACACCTCGTTGAATTGCCACCGGATCTAGAAGAAGACAAAAAACACGAATTCCTATCCAGCTATGAAGGAAAGTCACTTTACGTTAAGATCATCGAATTTGAACCCACCACCCAACGACTGGTGTTTTCTGAGAGAGCTGCACAAGCTGGTGAAGGAAAAAGAAAAGAGTTATTTGAGCAGTTAAAACCAGGGGTTTGCATTTGTGGAGTAGTAACGAATATTACTGACTTCGGGGTTTTCGTTGACCTGGGGGGAGTGGAAGGCCTTGTGCATGTTTCCGAATTATCATGGGGTAGGGTTGATAAGCCATCTTCCTTATTTACGGTTGGTCAACAAGTGAAAGTGATGGTTCTTAGTATCAACGATGGTAACTCACGGATTGCCTTAAGCATCAAACGATTAACGCCAAACCCATGGGATCGGGTGATGACCAATTATCATCCGGGTGATGTGATCCTGGCGAAGGTGACCACCATCACCAGGTTTGGGATGTTTGCCAAGCTCAAAGAAGGAATTGAAGGATTGATCCATGTGTCTTCCATTCCTAAGCTGGAAGGGGCTCATGATATTGGATCTTCTTTCAACATCGGGCAGGAAGTGAAAGTAAAGATCCTTCACATCGATATCGACCGGCGCAGGTTAGGTCTGGGTCTGGTGGAAGCTGAATGAAGGCTCCTGAACTAAAAAAAGGGTCAGCGGGAATTTCCCAAAAGTCCTTATCTTCTTATGTAAAAGTCCCTTTTTCAACCCGGATCCATAATGCGTATTCCTATATCAAAAAATTCGGCTGGGATCTTGCAGGGATATTACTTATACTCATTTCGGTGATCACATTTTTTGGCTTATTGGATGTTTCCAGCGGTGTGGTCACCACTTCATGGGCTGGTGTGGTTCGGAAAGCTTTCGGCTGGGGCGGATTTGGTCTTGTTTTGATTATCGCCGGGCTTGGTATCGTAGCCATAATCTATAAGTCAGGGAAAGGTTTCCCCTTAAAATTTGGTCAGTTCATTGCTATCGAAATCGCGTTTTTTAGTTTTTTGCCATTAATATCTGCTTCATCTCACTCCACCTTGATGGAAGCTGAACTGGGAAGGGGAGGTGGAACCATTGGATGGGGGTTGGCTCATCTCCTTCCAGGCTGGCTCAGTTTTATACTCTTTTTAATCATTTTTCTATTATCCGTAATAGCAGCTACTGGTCATTTCGGGAAGATGATTAAAAGAGCGTTGGATTGGAGCTCGATAGAGACCCCCGAACCTAAGGCGGAAATTCAAGCACTTAAGAGAATCCAGAATAATCAAGGCAAAAAAGAAATTCCTCTACAGGATGTCAAGAATCCCCAGGGCATCCAAACTTCGACCTGGAGAGATGACCGTCTGCCTCCGATCAATTTACTTTTAGCTGAGCACGCGAATATTCCGGATCAAAAACAGATCAAAGATAAAGCAGTCAAGATCGAGAGCACCCTCGCGGAGTTTGGGTTGCCCGTTAAAGTTGTAGGTTACAGGGTTGGTCCAACCATCACACAATTTGCTCTTGAGCCCGGCTATATTGAGAGAACTGCTTCTGATGGAACAGTAGCAAGGCAAAAGGTAAGGGTTTCGCAAATCGCCGGACTCTCAAGAGATCTCACACTTTCATTGTCTGCCTCGCGATTACGTATCGAAACACCAGTGCCAGGAAGGTCCTATGTAGGAATCGAGGTACCGAATTCTGACGGCACGATCGTGCGATTAAGATCGCTTCTTGAATCAGTGGAATTCAAATCACTAAAATCGCCACTCGCATTGGCGCTGGGAAAGAATGTGTCTGGCGAACCTGTGGTGGCTGATCTGGCAAAAATGCCGCATTTGCTGATCGCTGGTACAACCAACTCTGGTAAATCCGTCTGCCTGGCTTCGCTGATCGCCTGCCTGGTGATGAACAATACGCCTCACGATCTCAAACTTGTGATGCTTGACCCGAAAATGGTCGAACTAGTGCGGTATAACGGAATTCCTCATTTGATCGGAAATGTGGAAACAGAGATCGAACGAATGCTGGCAGTTCTCCGCTGGGCTCTGGTTGAAATGGATAATCGTTACCGTTTAATGGCAGAGAACAAGGTACGTAATCTTGAATCGTATAACCGGAAGATGATCCAAAAAAAGCAGGATACGCTGCCGCGCATTATTATCTTTGTGGATGAACTGGCTGACCTGATGATGTCCGCGCCTGACCAAACGGAGCACAGCGTCATCAGACTTGCCCAAATGGCACGCGCGACCGGGATTCACATGGTGGTCGCCACCCAAAGACCATCTACGGATATTGTGACTGGTTTGATCAAAGCCAACTTTCCGGCAAGGATTGCCTTTTCTGTGGCATCCGGGATCGATTCGCGGGTGATCCTCGACACAAATGGCGCCGAAGATCTCCTTGGTAAAGGCGATATGTTGTTCCTGGACCCCAGCCGGTCTGGACTGCAACGGGTTCAGGGAACATTGATCAGCGATTCGGAGATTGATAAGATCATATTCCACTGGCAGAAAATATCGCATGGGGCGACGACCACAGAGGCTCCGTGGGAGGGGATGGTATCAGAGGCAACGTATGAGGCTTCTGATGAATTAATTGAAAAAGCCATCGGGGTAGTCAGAGCCGCAGGTAAAGCCAGTGCCTCGCTTTTACAACGAAGGTTAAAAATTGGTTTTCCGCGCGCAGCCAGGCTTATAGATGAGTTGGAAGACATGGGGATCATAGGACCATCGGTTGGAAGCGGTAAAGACAGGGAAATCCTGGTGGAACAGGATGAGGAGACGGATAAATCAGAAGGTGATGAGGATGCATAACCTCAAGTCCTTGACAAGGTGGCATCCAGCGTTTAGCATACATTCTTTGCGTGTGAAATGGACTTGTTATGAGTGAAAATTCAAAACCCCAATCCAAACCCCGTTTCTCTTTGGAAATGTATCTCCGAAAAGTATTCAAATTCATTATTGACCCGATTGCCAGCGGTCTTTTAAAAATCGGATTAACGCCTAACACGATCACTGGAATCGGTTTTATTTTTAGCGTTGTTGCTGCTTACTTTGTTTCTCAAGGAAAGTTCACTGCTGGAGGGTTAATTCTCCTTTTTGCCGGACCGCTGGATGTGATCGATGGTTCGATGGCAAGGCAGATCGGCACCCCCACAGCCTATGGTTCACTAATTGACTCAGTGACCGACCGGTATTCTGAACTGGTGGTTTTTGGGGGATTGTTATTCTATTTTGTGAACGCTCAAAACAGCATCGGCATATTATTGGTTTTCCTGGCAGCTGCGGGGTCCGTGCTGGTTTCGTATGTAAAAGCCCGCGCTGAAGCGCTGGGTTTGAACAGCAAGATGGGAATATTAACACGCGTTGAAAGGTTGATCGTGATGATTGCGTGTTTGATCTTTGGTGTTCCGATGATCGCTTTATGGATTATTGCGATCCTGGCAAATTTCACATCAATTCAGCGCTTATTTTTTGTCCACAAACAGACAATCAAATAGCTTAGAGAGGTCTCAAAATGATTAATGGTTTTACGATTTTTGGCTTAAAGATCTACTTTTACGCGATCATCATTATTATTGGGGCGATTGCTGGCGCTTTCCTGGCAGGGTACGAAGCAAAACGAAAAGGCTTGCCGAAGGATTTGATCTGGGATATTTTGC
>Ga0172371_10008960_pt1 | contig 13855 bp, 14 predicted proteins | sample Lak12m_FD_114543 | JGI IMG/M metagenome (GOLD analysis project Ga0172371, IMG submission 114543) | Freshwater microbial communities from Kabuno Bay, South-Kivu, Congo - kab_022012_12m | ecosystem: Environmental > Aquatic > Freshwater > Lake | place: Democratic Republic of the Congo: South-Kivu... | reverse complement strand
AGGTGGAGACGTGCCCGGGCAGCTTGTAGAGCTTGGCCGGCCGGCCGCCGCCGCTCCTCTTGCGCAGCGCTGTCTCCAGCAGGCCGGCCTGCTCGAGCTTGCCGAGGTGCATGCGGGCCACGTTGGGATGCAGCCCGAACCGCTCGGCGACCTCAGCCACGGTCACGGCGACCGTCGGCTGCTCGGCGATGGCGCGGTAGATGGCGAACCGGGTATCGTCGGCCAACACCGCCGTGAGCAGGTGCTCGCGCTGCACTCACCACCTCCGACCGGACTCAAGGGATGCGCCCATGCTACCCGTCGCCGTGCGGGCCGCAAACTCGCTGCCCGGCGGCCCGACAGGGTCCCCACACCGTCGCCGTCACGGTTCGATGAGGTAGCGCGAGGTGATCGAGACGCTGCCGCGCAAGGTCGCCTCGACGGCGCAGTAACGTGTCTCCGAAAGCTCGATGGCCCGCTGGACGCGGGCCTCGGACAGGACGCCGCGGAGACGGTAGACGACCTCTATCGACTCGACGCGGTGCGGATGGTCATCGGCCTTACACGCATGGACCTCCACGACGAAGTCCTCGAGCGGCTGTCTCATCTTGCGCAGTATCGCGACCACGTCCATGCCGGTGCACGCACCGGCCGCCATGATCAGCAGCTCCGACGGCGAGGGTCCCGAGCCCGCCGGGTCGTCGCCTCCCGAGAGCTGCACGCTGCCCCTCCCAGAGGTCCCCTCGAACAGCAGCCCTTCGCCCTTCCACCGCACCTGCGCCGAGATCTCCGACACGCCGTCCCCCTTCCGCCTCTCCGACCACGCAGCGCCGTCGATCGAACCATAGCAGCGGAGGCGCACAACGGGCGAGCTCTCCGGCGCCGGACGTTGGTATACTCATGGCCCGCCGGCTCGCCCGGTCAGCACGTTCGCATCACAGGGGCATCCCACATGCGCACACTCGGTCTCGGCGACCGCGGAAAAGAGGTCTCGGACGTCCAGCAGCGACTGTTCGCTCTGCACTTCGACCTCGGCGGCGAGGGTCTCGACGGGTTTCTCGGACCGCACACCGTCGCCGCGGTCAAGTCCTTTCAACAGGACCGGGGACTCCTTGTCGACGGCGTCGTGGGCGCCAACACCTGGCGCGAGATCGTGGAGGCCGGCTACGCGCTCGGAGAGCGTCTCCTCTACTTGCGCGTCCCTCACTTCCGTGGCGACGACGTCCTTACGCTCCAGGTCAAGCTCAACTTGCTCGGCTTCAACGCCGGCCCCGAACGCGGTATCTTCGATCAGGGCGTCGACGCGGCGGTCAAGGACTTCCAGCACAACGCGGGACTGCTGGCCGACGGCGTCGTCGGCGAGAGTACGCTCTGCAAGCTCGACGCCCTTCGCAAGGCCGAGACCGGCCGCGAGGGCAAGAAGATCCCCGATCGCGATGCCGGCTTCGCGGCCGTCCGCGAGCTGACCGGACAGACGATCGTCGTCGACCCCGGGCACGGCGGTCACGACCCCGGCTGGGTGGCGGCCGGCGGTCTCAAGGAGAAGGACTACGACCTGCGCCTGGGCATGCGGCTTGCCGAACTGCTGCGCGCCGAGGGGTGCCGGGTCCACATGACCCGCGAGGACGATGAATCGGTCGACGTGTACGCGCGCGCCGAGCTGGCCGATGTGGTCGGTGCAGACTACCTCCTGTCATTGCACGCGGCCGGACACGCCAGCGAGGCGGCCCACGGAGCGGCCTGCTTCTACTTCAAGCGCGGCCACTACTACTCGGAGCGCGGCCAGAAGCTCACCGAATACCTCGGTGCCCGCCTCACCGCGGCCGGCCTCACCTGCGCCCCGCCGATGGGCCGCAACTACGCCGTCCTGCGCGAACCGCACGCGGTGGCTGTGGTCATCGAGCCGCTCTTCCTCAGCGATCCTGCCGCGGCGGCGGCGGCCCGGGCGCCGCTGCACGCGGACCAGGCCGCGACCGCCATCGTCGGCGGCCTGCGCGATTACCTCGGCCGCGTCCCGCTCGACGAGGGGCAGGCATGTCGATGACCCCGCCGCCTCTCCCCGACCTCTCGCCGGCAGCGCCCGAGGATGGGCCGCTGCCGTACACCGTCACCCAGCGGCAACGCCTGCGCGAGCTCGGTGCCTCGGCGGCGCAGGCCGAACGCGGCTTTGCGTCTGCCGAGGAGCGCAACGCCACCTTCAAGCAGCTGGAGCGCGAGCTGACTTCGGGTGCCCGCACCCGCCTTACCGCCCTGCGCGACGACGTCCGCCGCCCGGGGCTGCGTGTCCTCGAAAGCACACTCTCCGAGGCCGTCCGCGACGCCGGCTTCGTCGAGGTGGTCACGCCGCACCTCGTCTCGCGCGACGCGATCCAGCGCATGGGCATCCCCGACGACGACCCGCTGACCGAACAGATCTTCTGGCTGCCCGGCCGCCGCTGCCTGCGCCCGATGCTGGCGCCGAACCTCTACACGGTCATGCGCCGCCTCGTGCGGACGTGGCGACGGCCGTTCGGCATCTTCGAGATCGGCAGCTGCTTCCGCCGCGACACCGAAGGCACGCGGCACATCGAGGAGTTCACGATGCTCAACCTGGTGGAGCTCGGCACGCCGGTCGAGCAGCGCACCGAGCGGCTGCGAGAGCTCGCCGACATCGTGATGACGGCCGCCGGCGTCGAGCGCTGGACCCTCGAGCAGGAGGAGTCGGGCGTCTACGGCGACACCCTGGACGTCCTGGTCGACGGCGTCGAGGTGTGCTCCACGGCGATGGGCCCGCATGCTCTGGACGATGCGTGGGGCATCACCGACCCGTGGGTCGGTCTGGGATTCGGACTCGAGCGGCTGCTCATGGTGCGCGACGGCCACGAGAACATCGAGCGCGTGGGACGCAGCCTGTCCTATTTCGACGGGTGCCGCCTGCACCTCTGATGCGGGCGGTCATGCCCTTCCGCGGCCGGGCGGGATCCGGCCCGGCGCGATCGCCTCAGGACCGGCGCACAGAGCGCCGCCGACAGATCGGGAGCCGTGCCCGAGCCGTCACCGGAGAGCGCAGCCGTGTACCGGCGCCCTCACCCCAGGTCCATCAACGCATCGATCTTCTTGACGCCGTCGGAGGCATCCTCGGCGTAGGCGTCGGCGCCGATCGCATCGGCCCAGCGCTGGGTCGCCGGGGCGCCGCCGACGACGATCTTGTAGCGCTCGCGCTCACCGGTCTCAAGGAGCGTCTTGATGAGCTTCTTCTGCTCCTCCATGGTGGTCGTGAGCAGGGCGCTCATGCCGATCACCTGGGCGTCGTGCTCTTTCGCCTTGGCGAGGAAGCTCTCGTTGGGTACGTCACGGCCTAAGTCGGTGACCTCGTAGGAGTTGGCTTTGAGGTAGGCGATCACGATCGCCTTGCCGATGTCGTGGACGTCGCCCTGTACGGTGCCGATGACGATGTGGGCCTTCTTGGCGGCGACGCCCTCGCCGAGGGCGGCGTTGCAGATGCTCATGGCGCCCTCCATCGCCTGGGCGCTCATCATCAGCTCGGGCAGGAAGAGCTCACCCGATTCGAAGCGCTCGCCGACCTCGGCGATGCCGGCGACGAAGCCGCGGCTCATGATCTCGGCCGGTGAGATGCCGGCCTCGAGGGCCGTCCGGGCGGTCGCCTCGGCGGCGGGCCGGTCGGCCTCGATGATCGTCTCGGCGGCTTGCTCGAAGAGGTCGGACATGGGGTGCTCCTTGGTGGTGGTGGAGGTGGACGTCACAGGGTCACGCCGAGGTCGTCGGCCGCCGCGGCGATGATGTGCGCAAAGCGTTCGGAGACGCCTGCGGGCAACGGCAGCGGCCGGTGTGTCGCAAGGATCTCCACAGCCCGCGCCAGGGCCCGTTCCTCCGCCCGGGTAGAGCCGTCGGCCGCCCACTCGGCGCGCACACGCCTGTCGAGCAGCGCCGGCTGGCTCTGCTCGCGCATGTGCGCGTAGGTGCTGGGCAGCGAGAGGAAGTCGTCTTTGAAGCCGACCGCCTCGATGTCTTCCACGGCCAGCGTCTCGTCGTTCACCGGGATACCGGCGACGCTGTGCTTGATCAGTCGTGCAAGCTCGGCGTCGAGCACCAGTTGGCCGAAGTCCATCGTGACCCCCGATTCGAGCATCCCCGCACCGTAGATGAGGTTGGCGCCTGCCAACGCCGGCAACAGGCCGGTGAGGGTCTTCTCGTGGCCGGACTGGGCATCGCTGACCTTGCCGTCGCCCTAAGCGCCGGCGACCCAGCTGGGCAGCAGATAGCGACGCGCCATCTGGGCCACGGCGGCGCTGATCAGGCCGCACTCCGGCGAACCGACCGAGGCGGCCGCCAGACGCAGGTCCATGGCGGTCGTCGAGGAGGCGTAGATCACCGGCGCCCCGCGCACCGTCAGCTGGGAGAGCGCGATGCCGCCGAGCACCTCGGCGTTGTGGGTGACCAGCGTGCCGGCCAGAGTGACCGGCGAGGAGCCGCCGGCCATGGCCATGGAGAGCACCCCCACGCACGCCCCCTCGCGGGCGGCGCCCATGATGATCTCGCAGGTGTCGCGGACCAGCTTCAAGGGGCTCACCGGACACGTCAGGAAGCTGACCAGCGGGCGGGCACGATGCGCCTCACGACCGCCGGCAACGACGTCGCCCATCTCCATGGTGCGGCGCAGCAGGTAGCCGGAGATGGGGCCGATGAAGAGGTGCTTGGACGTGTTGGCGAACATCGCCTCGGCGTTGTGCAGCGGCGCCAGCTCCTGCGGCACCTCGTGGGCGCCGGCCGGTCGCTCGCAGACGTCGATCTCCGGCAGTGCGTCGATGACCCGTACGATGGCCCCGACGTCGTCCTTGGTCGGCTCGCGGACCGCGCCGCTCTCCGGGTCGACGACCAGGATCGCCTCACCGAAGTTGGTGAAGCCGACGCGGCCGTCGGTAAGCACCACATCGTTGGACGTATCGCGGCCGCAGAGCCGGATCGTCGAGGGCGCGCTGCGGATGGCCTCCTCGACCACCCACGGCGGTATCCGGACGCTCTTCTCGACGCGGTCGACCGTGCAGCCGCCGCGCTCGAAGACCTCGAGGGCTTCGTCGTCCTCGACGAAGATGCCGGTGTGCTCCAGCACCTCGAGGGTGGCCGAGTGGATATCGTCGAGCTCCTCGGGTGTAAGGACGCTGAGGCTCAGGCCGCGGTTGGCGGCGCCGCCGGCGTGCGGGTTGCGTCTCATGCTCGCCGGCCTCCGTGCGGATCCATCGCCCGGCTCACAGGCCCATCTTGGCCTTGAGCTTCTCCACACAGTTGATCTCGACGTCGAGCAGCTCCGCGATGCGCGCCTTGGCCGCCAATCCCTTCGCGACGCCCGGCACAGCGGTCACCACGCCGATGTCGAGCTCCTCGCGCACGGTCCGCATGACCGTCGAGTTGGAGAGGTCGCGGACGTCGACGCCGAGCTTGCCGGCCACGTACTCCTTGGCCTCCGTGAGCCTCATCCCCCTGAGCTGCATGCGCGCCACCAGATCTCCGGCAGTGCGGATGCCGCCCATCGATGAAGCCACGGCGTGGCAGATCGACATCCCGGACGGATCGCCGGTGCCCACCTACAACCCGTCGGCGCCGCCGACCTCGACCATGGCGGCGCTGGCCCGCGTGACGATGTCCGCCGGCGGCACCTCGAACGACGGCACGCCGCCGACGCCCATGCCCACGTTCGGATGGATCGGGATCGTCGCGTCTTTGGTGCACGCCTTGACGAACGTGACCGAGCGGGCGATGTTCCACGGCGAGGTCTTGCCGCTGTTGGTGTTGACGACCGGGCCGAAGATGGCCGCGCCGGCCTTCTCGACCAGCTTCAACTGCTGGTGCGGCCACAGGCCGGCCAGGCGCACGCCGTCGTACTCGAGCTCGCCGTGGAAGCCGAGCACCATCTCGGCCGCCATGCCGACCTCGACGCCGAGCTTCGTGTTCTTCGACGCCCATTCCACGGCCTGCAGGGTGGCGAGGAACTCGGCGTCGCCGGTCGAGGCCACCGTGTCGTAGTTGAAGCCGTCGGCGCCGACCTGGTCCATCATGCCGGTGACCCATTTCAGATCCTCGACAAGGGTGACGATGCCCTCTTCCTGGGCCCTGCGGCCCTCTTCGATCTGCCCCTTCGGCAGCAGGTCGGAGGGATTGGGGAACGGTCCGTCGGGCTGGAAGTACAGACCCAGGTTCGGCATGAAGCCGTAGAAGATCGGCAGGATGGTCGTGTTCAGGCAGCACTCGACGTGATGCTGCTCGAGCGTACAGATGGGCTTCACCGGCTTCACGGAGTAGTCGGTGTGGCCGACCTCCATGCTGTCGAAGCCGAACGCCGCCTCGAAGGTGCGCACGCACTGTTCGCGACTGAGCGGCAGGCCGACCCCGCTGGAGAGGCGCGACGAGTACAGCGAGTTGGTCGAGCCGTCCTTGGACAGGATGGCCTCGTTGCCGCGCTGGACGCCCCAGATACGACTGGGGCAGGAGAACATCTCGATGAGGTACTCGAAGTCGTCTTCGGTGAGCGGATCGACCTTGCCCCTCTTCACGGCCGCCTGGCAGCCGTCCTCGAGCTCCTGACGAAGCTCTTTGGGGGTCAGCTCGACGTCCGAGCCGTCCCCCATCCGCGTGCGTATCGTCGCCACCGGTGCGCCTCCTCTTTCAGCATCGTCGTCCGCCGCGCCTGTGACGGGGTGCATGACACGTGTCGTGGCGGCGGGAGAAGCGACCGTTCGGCCTGTGTCACCCCCCCGTGCAGACCCCGTCCCCGGCGTTCGCCCGGTGATGAAACCACCCAGGTGGATGAAAGCATAGCGCGACACAACGTCAAGTCAAGGCGTGGATTCCGGTGACGGGTGGAGAGCGGCAGCTCGAGGAGTCCGGGCTGCCGGTCTGCGAACGGCCGGGCGCCAGGCCCGGGCTGTCTTCAGGCGGGGTCCGCCGACATGCTCGTCGCTGCCGCTTCGGCAGCACGCGCAGGAGCCTCGGCCGCATCTTCGGCAGCCATCCGCTCGAGCTCCGGCATCGCGCACTCCAGCAGGAACTGCGCCGCTGCCAGCGGCGCGTCCATGTCGAAGTCGTCCGACTCGAGTCCGGCCTGCACGGAGAGTCCGTCGGTCAGAGCACTGATCAGACGGCCCAGGCCCTGCAGGACCGCAGAGCGGCCTTCCGGTCCCGACCCCTCGAGCTCGAGCATGCGCAGGTTCTGCTCGGCCCACCACGGGTAGCTCGCCGCCATGCGTCGCCGCAGATCCTCGTCGCGCACGGCGTGCGGCAGGATGTCGAAGAAGCCGCGGAAGTTCTGCGTGGCACAGATGACGTGGCGCTTGCTCTCCACGAGGGCGTGGACGAGGTCCTCGTGCGGCGTCGTGGAGACGGCAGCGACGCCGTTCGCGAACTCCTCGTGCAACATCGAGTCGACGAGGCTGGCGACGAGTCCCGCCTTGTTGCCGAAGTTGTAGCGGATCGACGCCTTGTTGACGCCCGCCTCGGCGGCGACGTTCTCGAGGGTGATGGCCGGGTAGCCGCGCTCTGCGAGGAGCTTCCGTGCCGCCGCCAGGATGCGCTGCGCGGTCGGCGGCAGCTCGGCGACCGGATCGGTGACAGGATAGGTGCCGCGTTCGCCCGACCCGCTCGCATCGTCTGCTGACATGGCTGACCTCTCTCCCTTGCAGCGGGGCGATCCACAGATGACCGGCCCCGGTCGGGGCTTCCCGCGCAGCCCGGCTGTGCTGATGCTCACGCAGCAGGCGATCGGACACCGGTCCGCAGCCGATGGCCGGGACACGACACCCGGGCAGAGACCCACACGCGGATCCCGCACACGGATATCCACCTAGGTAGTATAGTGGCGCATCCGGCCGGCACAAGCACCGGAGTCACAGTCCTTCCGGGACGTCGGGAGCCGACAGTGGACCACTGCGGAGGTGTGCGTCGCACTGCCCGTCCTTCGACGTGATCCACTCGAGTCGATGACGCGGCGACCGGGGCAGGCGTCCGATCACCGTCCCCCTGCCCGACCTCTTCCCGGCCGGCGACGGCGGCTCGCCGGCGCCGGTCCGGGAGTGAGAGGCAGACGAGTGAGCGTCGGCTGAGCCCCGGTGCCGAGCCGCTCACACCACCGGTGGACGCCCCACCGCCGGACGTTCGTCACACGACGGGGTAGCGCGAAAGGCGGTTTGGCCGCACAATAGCGACACAGATGGGGGCGGACGGAGCCGGTCAGACGAGCCCGCGTCTCCGTCCGGGACCACAAAGGGAGGCACATCATGGCTGGACTCGGCTGGCAGGAATTGCTGATCATCTTCGGGATCCTTCTGCTCCTCTTCGGCGCCACGCGACTGCCCGGCCTGGCCAAGTCTCTCGGCCAGAGCATCCGCGGCTTCAAGAAGGGGATCGAAGAGGACCTGCCCGAGGAGGGCACCGACGAGAGTCCCAAGGCCGCTGCCGACACGGCGCAGACGAGCGCCAGCTGACCGGTGGTCGGCCGGTGAAGGCCGCCGACAGACCCTCATCGATGCCCCACCCGACCCCCCGGCAGTACCGGCGTTCCCGGGCCGTCACACGGCGCTCCGACGCAGCCGTCGCCAAGTAGGCGTACGGCCGTGCGACTGCACCATGACCTGCGCCGCATCGGCGTGCCGGCAGACGCCTGGCTCGGCGCCGCGGCCGCCGGACTCTGCCTGACCTTCGACGTCGACGCCGAGTCGAACCTGCTCTCGCGAGGCGAGCACTACCTCGAGCACCTCTCGACCGTCTCGCACCAACAGTACGGCCCGCGCATCGGCGTGCCGCGCATCCTTGCCGTGCTCGAGCGGCACGGCGTGCCGGCGACGTTCTTCGTGCCCGGCATCACCGCCGAGCGCTGGCCCGAGACCGTCGCCGCGATCCTCGACGCGGGCCATGACGTGGGCGTGCACGGCCACCGGCACCTGACGCCGGCCGAGCAGCCGCCGGACGTCCAGCGCCGGGAGCTGGAGCACGGCCTCCTCGCGCTCGAGAGGCTGGGGGCGCAGCCGCGGTGCTACCGCGCCCCCTCCTGGTCCACCACGGCGTGTACCCTGCGCCTGATGGCCGAGCACGGCCTCACCTGCGACTCGTCGCTCATGGACGACGACCGGCCCTACGTGCTCGAGACACCGTGGGGGCGCCTGGCCGAACTGCCGCCCCACTGGCTCCTCGACGACTGGGAGCAGTACGCCTACATCCCCGACCCCGACCTCAGCGAGGGCATCGAGACGACCGGCAAGGTCCTCGAGCTGTGGAGCGACGAGCTCGACGCCATGCGTGAGACGCACTCGCTCTGCGTCCTGACGTGCCACCCGCTTCTGAGCGGCCGCCCGAGCCGCGTGCGGGCGCTGGAGCGGTTCATCGTCCGGGGCAAGGAGTGGGGCGACGTCGCGTTCCTGCGCTGCGACCGCGTCGCTGAGGCCGTGCTGGCCGCAAGGCCGGCACCCTACGCAGTCGAGTGAGGCCGCCCATGACCTGCATCATGCGACCCCCGAGCCCGGCTTTTGCACGAGCGCTCTCGAAGCATCCGCTCGGCCACCTCATCGACGTCGAGGAGGCGGCCCGGCAGCACGCCGGTGTGGTCGCCGCCATGCGCGCCGCCGGGGCGCGGATCGAGATGCTGCCGCCGGACCCGGAGCTGCCGGATGCTCCCTTCGTGCAGGACACGATGGTCTCGTTCCCGCGCGCCGACGACCCGCGCGGCGGCAGCGCCCTGCTGGTGGCCACCAGGCCGGGGGCGCCCTCGCGGCGGCCGGAGGTCGCCGCGGTGATGGCGACCGCCGGGCGGCTGATCCCCAGCGACTGCCGGCGCCTCACCATCGACGCCCCAGGGACGATGGACGGCGGCGACGTGCTGATCTGGGACGATCGTGTCGTCATCGGCCTCTCGCACCGTACCAACGAGGCGGGAGCACGACAGCTCGCGCCGGCCGTCGAGGCACTCGGGTACCGCGTGTGGCTCTGCCCCGTGACAGACGCACGGCTGCACTTCGCCAGCGCCATCACGGTCGTCGGCCCGCGGCGGCTGATCGGCACCGCCGTCGGCTTCGCCGACCTCGACGCAGTGAGCCCGGACATCCTGGCCGGCGTCGACCGGGTGCTGATACCCGACGAAGAGCTGCCGGCTCACAACGTGCTGCGCGTCGGCGAGACGGTGCTCATCCCGGCCGGCAACCCTGTCGCCGTCGGCCTGCTGCGCGAGCGCGGGGAATCCGTCGTCGAAGTCGAGTACGACCAGTTCACACGCGCCGACGCCGGTCTCACCTGTCTGGTGGGACTCGTGCACTGACGCACGTCGCAACGCCCGCCGGAAGGGTCTCGGCCCGAGGCGGTGTACACTAACGCGTCGTGGCTTCCAACGGCAACGGACACTCTAACGGGAACGGCAGCAGCGATCGCGTACGCCGGTACGCGGTCGATGCCGAGGGACGTCCTCCCGGCCGCCGCCGGCGCAGCAGCAGCCGTGGCTCGGGCAAGCGGCGCTGGGTGCGCTGGCTGGTCGTCGTCATGGCTCTCCTCTTCCTCCTGCTCGTGGCGGTCATCGGCGGGGTCGCGGGGACCGTCATGGCCATCTCCAAGGACCTGCCCCGGCTCGCCGACCTCAAGCCCAAGGCGGTCGTGCAGACCAGCTTCATCTACGACCGCAACGGCAAGCTCATCGGCGAGCTCCACGGCGCCGAGAACCGTGTCGTGGTCACCAGCGAGAAGATCCCGCAGGTGGTCAAGGACGCCACCATCGCCATCGAAGACGAGCGCTTCTACGAACACCACGGCGTCGACATCGAAGGCCTGGCCCGTGCCGTGTGGACCAACATCCAGGCCGGCGCCACCCGGCAGGGTGCCAGCACCATCACCCAGCAGTTCGTGCGCATGGCGTACTCGGAGATCTCGATGGAGCGTACCTACACGCGCAAGATCCGCGAGATGGTCGTCGCCTGGCAGCTCGAGGACGAGTGGACCAAGGACGAGATCCTCACCGGCTACCTCAACATGAACTACTACGGCAACGGCTCCTACGGCGTCGAGGCCGCCTCGCGCACGTACTTCCACAAGCCGGTCTCCAAGCTGACGCTGCCCGAGGCGGCGCTCCTGTCGGGCATCGTCAACGCGCCGACCTACTTCGACCCCATCCGCAATCCGGAAGCGTCCAAGGACCGTCGCGACACCGTGCTCCTCAGCATGCACAAGCAGGGCCTGATCGACCAGGCCCAGCTCGACGAGGCGCTGAACACCGAGCTCAAGGTGTTCAAGAAGCCGCTCGACCGGGACGTCGACGACGCCACCTACTTCACCGACTACGTCACCCAGGAGCTCGTCAAGCAACTCGGACAGAACGTCGTCTTCGGTGGCGGCCTGCGCATCTACACCAGCATCGACATGAAGTGGCAGCGCGAGGCCATCGATACCATCAGCTCGATCCTCTACGACCCCGACGATCCGGCCTGCGCGCTGGTCGCCATCGACCCCAAGACCGGCTACATCCGCACCATGGTGGGCGGCCTCAACTTCAAGAAGCAGAAGTACAACCTTGCCTGGCAGGCGCAGCGCCAGCTCGGTTCGTCGGCCAAGCCGTTCACGCTCGCCGGCCTGATCGAGGCCGGCGCCAACCCCAGCCAGACCTACTACACGGCCCACAACGTGACCATCGACATCCCGGGCTACGCGCCCTGGCCGGTGGCCGCCCACGCCGGCGGCAGCATGAACCTCATCAGCGCCACCGCTGCCTCGGAGAACTCGATCTTCGCGCAGATGGCGGCCGACCTCATGCTCAAGCGCGGCAACGACGCCGTCATCGGGATGATGAACCGCCTGGGCTTCACCAGCAAGCTGGCCCCGGTGCTCTCGGCCGTCCTGGGCACCAACGAAGTGACGCCGCTGGAGACGGCCAGCGCCTACGCGACGCTGGCCGCTGGGGGCATGTACCGCAAGCCTCAGGCTGTGGTGAAGATCAAGAACGCCAACGGCAAGACGCTCTACAAGGCCAAGGTCAAGGGCAAGCGCGTCGTCTCCGACGGCGTCGCCTACTACACGACGCAGTGCCTGGAGGCGGTCATCACCGGCGGTACCGGCGCCGCTCACGGCTACATCGGGCGGCCCGCGGCCGGCAAGACCGGCACCACCGACAGCAACGCCGATGCCTGGTTCTGCGGCTACACGCCGCAACTGGCCACCGCCGTCTGGATGGGCTACAGAGACGCTCGCCGTGCGATGGACTACGTGCACGGTCAGCAGGTCTGGGGCGGCGACTTCCCCACCATCATCTGGTCGACGTTCATGCGCCAGGCGCTGGCCGGACTGCCGATCGTCAGCTTCCCGACCCCCGAGGATGTGCCGGACTGGAGCAAGTGGACCGGCAAGTACGCCGGCAAGTCACCGAGTCCCTCACCCTCTCCCAGCCCGTCGCCGAGCAAGACGAAGAAGCCCAAGCCGTCTCCTACGGCCACCTCGGCATCGCCGACACCGACGCCGACGCCCACTCCGACACCGACACCCACGCCGACACCCACGCCGACACCGACGCCGCTACCGACGCCGCCACCGACACCGCCACCGTCACCGCCGCCGTCACCGCCGCCGACCTCACCGGCGTCCTCACCGTGAGTCGCCGAACGGCTGCGCTCCCCGCGCGCCCTGTCTGATACCATGTGATGCCGCCTCGGCACGAGGCGACCATCGGTCTGCACCATACGCTCCGCGGCTCGGCGCGCGACAGCATCCAGGAGGTCGGCACATGTCTTGGGGTCTCGAGAACCGGCTCGCCCGCATCATCCAGCCCGATACCGGCCGCACGGTGATGCTCGCCATCGACCACGGCTACTTCCTGGGGCCCACCAGCGGTCTGGAATGCCCATCGGAGCAGTGCGCGCCACTGGCCCCGTACGCCGACACCCTCATGCTCACACGCGGCGTCCTGCGCAACTGCATCCCGACGAGCACCGGCACGCCGATCGTGCTGCGTGTCTCCGGCGGCACCAGCGTGCTGCAGGAGGACCTCTCCGACGAGACCATCATCACCTCGGTCGAGGAATGCCTGCGACTCAACGCCGTCGGCATGGCGATCTCGGTCTTCGTCGGCGCCCCGCACCAGCACCAGAGCATCGCCAACCTGGCCCGGCTGGTCGACGAGGGCGAGCGCTACGGCATGCCGGTCGTGGCGGTCACCGCCGTCGGCAAGTCGATGGGTCGCGATGCCCGCTACCTCTCGCTGGCGTCCCGGATCTGCGCCGAGATGGGCGCCCACATCGTCAAGACCTACTACTGTGAGGACTTCGAGAAGGTCAGCTCCACCTGCCCGGTGCCGGTCGTGGTCGCCGGCGGCAAGAAGCTGCCCGAGAAGGAGGCCCTCGAGCTCACCCACAGTGCCATCTCGGCCGGCGCCGTGGGCGTCGACATGGGTCGCAACATCTTCCAGAGCGAGTCGCCGATGGCCATGATCCAGGCGGTCGCCGCGGTGGTCCACAGCAACGCTTCGCCCGACGAGGCCTTCGAGCTCTATCGCGAGCAGAAGGAGGTCTGCGGCACCATCGAGTCTCCGACCGGCGCCGCCCTCGACGACACGCGCAAGATCTGATCCGACCGCGGGTCGGATACAGGCACGACCTCGGCTGCTCACTTCCATGCGCGTCGCCGTCTACCACACCAACAGCGATGTCCGGATCGAGGAGCGGCCGGTCCCCGTGATCGGACCGGCCGAGGTCCTTGTGCGCATCCGCGCCTCCGGCATCTGCGGTTCAGACGTCATGGAGTGGTACCGCGTGCCCAAGGCGCCGCTGGTGCTGGGCCACGAGGTCACCGGCGATATCGTCAGCGTCGGCAAGGAGGTCGAGCATCTGCACGTCGGCCAGCGGGTCGTCGTCTCGCACCACGT
>Ga0172371_10008959_pt1 | contig 13855 bp, 9 predicted proteins | sample Lak12m_FD_114543 | JGI IMG/M metagenome (GOLD analysis project Ga0172371, IMG submission 114543) | Freshwater microbial communities from Kabuno Bay, South-Kivu, Congo - kab_022012_12m | ecosystem: Environmental > Aquatic > Freshwater > Lake | place: Democratic Republic of the Congo: South-Kivu... | reverse complement strand
TTGCTGCGCCTTTTTCTCGCGGGAACCCTTGACATCCAGAAGATGCTCTCGCCCGCACGCGCGCGAGTGGCAGCCGCGACCTACCGGGGACCCATCGCCAGGCTGCCAACGGTTTCTTGAAACCGCCCTGCCTCCGCGCCAGGGCTGATCCGGGAAACCGCGGCCGGTCTGGCGACCGTGGGGCCGAAGTCCGTTCGGTCCAGAGGTCCCCATCGGAGTGGGGACCTACAGATGCCGGCGCGGGTCCTCTGCCTTGAGGGCCTCGGCCTTGGAGCAGCCCTGCCCCCGCGCCGGCATCCCCCTTGCGTGGCGCCGGCTTACACATTAAGGTTGCGTATACACAGGCATGCCTACACAAGGACGACACCGGTCTATGGCGGTGCGAGTGCAAGTCATCCTGGACGAACGGGAAGCCGCCGAGTTCCGGCAGCAGGCCAAGCGGCAGTCCAGTTCGCTGAGTGGTTGGCTGAGGCAGGCGGGCCGGCGCGAGTTGGAGCGCTGCCGGTCGACGGCGAACCTGCGCTCGCGCAAGGCGCTGGTGGCCTTCTTCTCGGCCTGTGACGCCCGTGAGGAGGGGCTCGAGCCGGACTGGGAGAGCCACAAGCAGGCCATCCTCGACGGCCAGACGAAGGAGCGCCCGGGTGACGTTCGTTGACAGCAACGTCTTCATCTACGCGGTGGGGCGCCCTCATCCGCTGCGCGAGGAGGCCCGCCGCTTCCTTCTCGACGCCCCCCGGAGCCACGGGCCGCTGGTCACCTCCGCGGAGGTCATGCAGGAGCTTCTCCATGTCTACCTCCCCGTGAACCGCCTCGACACGCTTGACGACGCCCTGCGGCTGGCCGCAGCGGTCACGGAAGAGATCCTACCGGTCACGGCGGAGACGGTGCGGCACGCGCGCAACCTGGTGGAACAGCATCCCGCTCTGACCGCCCGTGACCTCCTGCACCTGGCGGTCTGCGAGGTCCACCGGATCACCGCACTGAAGACCTTTGATCGGGCTCTGCGGGCAGCCTTCGCTGGCCGTACGCACTGAGGAACCAGCCAGGGAGTCGACACCGATGCGCCACATCCAGCGGCCGAGTCTGCCGGTTTTCGCGGCGGGCGCGCTGCTCTGGGCCTTCCCGGCCTGGGGCCAGCCCAACGCCGACGAGCAGGCCGCCAAGGCGGTCACGGCCACAAAGGGAGCCGCGATCGTGGTGGATGGCGCGCTCACGGAGGCGGCTTGGACCGGCGGCCCCTGGCACACGGGCTTCACCACCGCCGGCAGCACCGCACCCGCCCCGGTGGCGACACGCTTTGCCGTGCGCTTCGACGACGGCTGCCTGTACCTGGCGGCGGTGATGCAGGAACCCCGCATCGCCGACCTCAAGCATGTCGCCACCGGGCGCGACGGGAGGATCTGGAGCGACGACTGCATCGAGTTCATGATCGACCCGACCGGCGACCGCGTCGAGTACGTGCACCTGGCCGTCAACGCCACGGGCGCCATCTATGACGCGCAGGTGCGCCAGGGCGGCCACGTATCGACCCGCGAGTGGGACTCGACCGCCAGGGCCGCCGCCGCCATCGGTGCGGATTCCTGGTCGGTGGAGATCGCGCTGCCGTTCCCGGATCTGGGCCTGGCCCCGCGCTCAGCCCAGCAGGCCTGGGCTATCCAGGTTGGCCGCGAGCGCTACGCCACGGGAACTCCGGAACTCAGCGCCTACGTCCACTCGGGAGGGTCATTCCACGTCCCCTCGACCTATGCGCCGCTGACACTCCAGGGGGCAGACCTGACACGCTTCCTCTGGGAGGCCAAAGGACCCCTGGAGGAACTGGTCGTCAGCGGCCAGGACGGCCTCGCCTACCAGTTCAAGGCGCTGGTCACCAACGGGACGGGCCGCTTCCGCTTCACGACCGTCAAGGCCACGCTGCGCGGCGAGGCTGGGGAGAGCGCCGTCGAACAGACCGGTGGCCACGACGACGGCCAGCAGCGGACGTACGCCTTCCGGCTGCCCGTGCCGAGCGGCGGGAAGTACCTGCTGGGGCTGACCGTGAGCGACCGGGAACAGCCTGCCGTGGCCCTGGCCGAACGGCGCATTCCCGTGGCCCTGAGCTACACGCCATTGCGCCTGAAGGTGTTGCGTCCGTGCTACCGCAACACGATCTATGCGACCGAGAAGCTGACCGAGGTCGTGGTGCAGGTGGAACTGCAGATCCCCGATGAGCGCCTGAAGGGCACTCGGCTGGCGGCGCGGTTGCTGGCAGGGGCCGACGCGGGCAGTGCCGTGGTGGGCACGGGCGAGGCCGTCACGGACGCCCGCGTGGCCGAGGCCAGGGTGCCCTTCACCGCCCTGGCCGACGGTCCGCACCTCCTGGCGCTGACGGCCACGCTGGCGGATGGGACCCAGTTCGCCGCCAGCACACGGGTCCGCAAGCTGCCGCCGGTCCCGCACGAATGGCGCCTCGATGAGAACCTGGTGTTGCGCCACAACGGGGAGCCGTTCTTCCCCTACGGCTGGTTCTCGCCGCCCGCCCAGGACGCCGCCAAGCTGGCGGCCGAGGGGGTAACCCTGGTGCAGGACTACAACGCCCAGTGGTTCCCTCCGGAACGGGCCCTGAAGTGGCTCGACGAGCTGCAGAAGGCCGGCCTCTACGGCACCTTCTACCCGTGGCCGAACTCGGCCTTCATGGACAACGCCCGGGAGCCGGTGTCGGCAGACGAGGAGACCGCCCTGCGAGCGCGGGTGCGGGCCTTCAAGGACCACCCGGCGCTGCTGGCGTACTACCTCTGGGACGAGCCCGAGCTGCGGCCGCTGCTGGTGGACCGGGGCGACCGGCTCTACCAGATCATCGCCGACGAGGACCCGTACCATCCCTGCATCATGCTGAACGACTCCATTCCCGGCATCCGCACGTACCGCAACGGTGGCGATATCCTCATGCCGGACCCCTACCCGCTGTTCAGCCGCGGCGCGCTGGCTGGCCGGCCCATCGAGTACACGTCGCTGTTCATGCAGGCCTGCCGGGAGGCCAGCGCCGGTCAGAAGGCCTGGTGGGTCACGCCGCAGGCGTTCGACTACTACATGAACCAGGAGAACAGCCGGGCGCCGAACCTGACCGAACTGCGCAACCAGCAACTCCAGGCCATCGTCAACGGCGCGCGCGGCCTGCTCTGGTATACCTACAGCCACCGCTACAACTACGCCGACATCGACCTGGGCATGCCCTTCCTCGGGTTGGAGGCCCAGCGCCTGCGCGAGGCCATCCTGGCGCCGGAACTCCCTGACGCCGTCGCCTGGGAGGCCGAGGCCCCGGCACACATCCAGGCGGCCCTGCGGCAGGTGGGACAAGACCTGTACCTCTTCGCCGTCAACACCAGCACGGCGCCCCAGGCCGTACGGTTTGCACTGAAGGCGCCCGCGCCGAAGACGCTGTACGTGGTGTCGGAGAACCGGGAGGTGGAGGTGCGCGATGGCCGGTTCACGGACGGTTTCGCCTTCTACGGTGGCCATATCTACACCACGAACCGCGAGGTGGCCGCCGGGCCGGCCCTGGCCGAGGCGGCGGCCGCCATCGCCCGCGACGAAGCAGCCCGGCGGAAGCCCGGCAACCTGGCCCACCGGGACCTGGGCACGACGGTGACCGCCTCATCGACCAACACGTATAGCGGCGCGCTCTGGATGGCCACCGACGGGGCGGTCCGCGGCGACGGCTGGCGGGACAAGACACCCCGCCAGTACCCCGACTGGCTGCAGGTGACCCTCGAGGCGCCGGCCAGCGTCGGCCGGGTCGAGGTCCACACCCGTACCATCACCGACTACGAGATCGAGGTGGAGCGGGCTGGGGAGTGGGTGAAGGTCGCCGAGGGCAAGCGCCCTGAGACCGGTCCCATCGTGGCCAGCTTCACCCCGGTCGAGGTCAGCGCCGTGCGCATCGTGGCCAAGGCCGGCAGTGGCGACCTGACCGACATCACCGAGATCGAGGTCTACGGGAAATGAGACCCGGGCGCGTGCCGGTATGGGCCTTCTGCGTCGCCGGGATGGCGCTGGCGGCAGAGCCTGGGCTGCGCCTGCGCTATGACTTCGGGGCGGTGACCGCGGAGACGGTGGCCGATGCCTCCGGCAACGGCCACGACGCCCGCTTCGAGGCGAAGGATGGCTCGCCGCCCGCCGTCGAGACGACCCTCTACGGCCGGGCGCTGCGCCTGGAAACGGGCAAGGGCCAGGGGCTGCGGGTCAGGCCGGCCCCTGACCTGGTGTGCGCCGAGGCGCTGACCGTGATGGCCTGGATCCGGCCGGACCGGGTCGACTCCCACCTGGCCATCCTGGCGAACAAGGGCGACCGCGTCCCTGGCACCCAGGCCAAAGGCTACCGTCTGAGCGTGGCCTGGGGCCGGCTCATGGCGGAACTCGGTTTCGGCGACGACGAGGACGGCCTCCGCCTGCTTTCGCCGGAGTGGAGCCTCGACCCCGGGTGCTGGGCCCACGTCGCCATGACCTTCGACAGCCGCGACCTCGTCCTCTACATCAACGCCGCCGAGGTCGCCCGACGGACGCTGCCCGCCGCGCGGCGGCTGGCGCCAGGACCCTCCGCCGGGGGCCTCACCATCGGCAAGTACTACTGGAACGACGCCTACCCGTTTGCGGGACTCCTGGCCGATGTGCGGGTCTACGACCGGACCCTGGCAGCGGACGAGGTGTATGCCGTCGCCGCCGGATTCATACGCCCCCGGTGACAGCGGGTAGAGCCCGGGGCCTGGGGCGGCGCCCTCTGACCGTGGGACCGCGGCTCGACCGCGGTGGCAGCCCCGCCGCCATCTGCCCGATCCGCCCGATCTGTCGGATCCGTCCGATCGGTCGGATCCGCCCGATCCAGGACCGCCGCCGTCGCCGCCGACGCGGGAGTGCGGCCGATGAGGGCGCTGGCAGCACCGCCCCTGCGCCACTCTCCTGGCGCCGGGCGACTGCCATTCCGCACGGGACCGCCTACAGTACCGGGAGGATCGGGCCTGGATCGGCCGCCATGACGGACGGCCGTCAGTGCGGCCGGGTGCCCCGCAAGCAGGAGGTGGACGCCGTGAATGCGACGCAGAACGAAGCGGTGACGGCGCAGGACCTGCGCCCTGGGCAGACCCTCGATGGCTTCCTTGTCGAGCAGGTCACGCCGCTGCCCGGACTGCGGGCCGTGGCGATCCGGGCCAGGCACTGCACCTCGGGGGCCAACCTCCTGCACCTGTATGCCCCGGCGGACACCGAGAACTGCTTCGCGGTGACCTTCCCTACCCCACCCCCCGACGACACCGGCCTGCCGCACATCCTGGAGCACGCCGTGCTCGGCGGCTCAAGGAAGTTCCCCGTGCGCGAGCCGTTCTTCGAGATGGTGAAGATGAGCATGGCGACCTTCATCAACGCCATGACCTCGCAGGCCTACACGGTCTACCCGCTCTCCAGCAACGTCAAGAAGGACTTCTTCAACCTCACCGAGGTCTATCTCGATGCCGTCTTCCATCCTGAGCTGAAAGAGGCCACCTTCCGCCGCGAGGGACACCATTTCACCCTCGAGGACAACGCCGACCTGGCCTCGCCGCTGAAGCTCTCCGGCATCGTCTACAGCGAGATGAAAGGCGCCTCCTCGATGCCGGAGCGACTGATGTACCAACTGGCCGGCTGCGGCCTTTACCCCGACACGCCCCTGGGCCGCGACTCCGGCGGCGACCCGGACCACATCCCCGACCTCAGCTACGAGCAGTTCCTGCGCTTCCACCGCGAGCTCTATCATCCCGCCAACGCCTTGATCTATGTCTATGGCGATATCCCCACGGCCGAGATCCTGCGCTTCCTGGCCCCGGTGCTGAACGACTTCGACCGCCGTGAAGTCCGGATCGCGGCCCCGCGGCAGGCCCGCTGGGATTCGCCGCGACGGATCGAGCGAGGCTATCCCATCGGCCCCGGCGAGGACGCCGCAGCCCGGACCTTCATGACCCTCAACTGGCTGGTGGGCGACGGTTGTGACCCGGACGTGGCGATGGATTGGAACCTGCTCTCCGCCCTCCTCCTCGGCAACGAGGGAGCCCCCCTGAAGAAGGCGCTCATCGACTCGAAACTCGGTGCGGACGTTTTCTTCGCCGGCGCCTGGGGGAGCGCCTACGAGCAGGAGTTCCACGTCGGCCTCAAGGGCAGCGAGCCGGACCGCGTCGATGCCTTCGAGAAGCTGGTCCTGGAGACCCTTGGCCGCCTGGCCGCCGAGGGCTTCGCGACGGAGCGGATCGAGGCGGCGTGCCAGCAGTTGGCCTACCACACGCTGGAGGTCAACTCGCTGTTCCCGCTGCACCTGCTCGATGCGGTGGACTCGGCCTGGCCCTACGGCGCCGACCCGTTGACCTTTCTGCGGGCGCGCGAGCACCTGGAGGCGTGTCGGGCCCGGACCCTGGCTGATCCGGTGCGGCTCGGCCGCCTCATCGAGGAGGGCCTCCTACGCAATCCGCACGGCCTGCGCGTGCTGCTGCAGCCCGACCGCGAGGCCCAACCCCGTGCCGACGCCGCCTTCGCCGAGCGCATGGCGGCACAGCGGGCCCGTCTCTCGGCGCCCGAGATCGCCACCATCGCTCGGGACGCGGCGGCCCTGGCCGCCGCCCAGGGGGTGCCAAACTCCCCCGAGGCCCTGGCCAAGCTGCCGCAGCTCAAGACCTCGGACCTGCCGCCAAAACCGCGCCGCATCCCCACCGAGGTCAGGCAAGTCGCGGGAACCACCCTCCTGCGCAACGACGTCTTCGCCAACGGGGTGAACTACCTGGAGGTCAGCGTCGACCTCGCCGGCCTGCCGGTGGAGCTCTACGCCTGGCTGCCACGGTTCTGCGACGTCGCCAATAAGATGGGCGTCCTGGGGCAGCCCTTCGACCGCGTCGCCGAACGCCGTGCGGCCTGCACCGGCGGCCTCTGGTGCAGCACCCAGATCGTCAAGCCGGCGGTGGGACCCGCCGTGCCGCTGCGCCGGCTCCGTTTTGGCCTCAAGACCCTCGACGACCAGGCCGGTAAGGCCCTCCAACTCCTGGACGACATCCTCTTCAGCGTCGACCCGCGCGACCGCGACCGCCTGCGCGATGTGCTGGCGCAGACGCAGGCCTGGTTCCGCACCACGCTGGTCAACGACGGCTCCGGCACCGCCCGGCGCCAGGCCGCGCGCGGCCTGAGCCCGGAAGCGGCCATGGAACACCTCTTCGTCAGCCCGGACGCTCTGCGCACGGTGGAGGCCCTGAACCGCGCCTTCGACGCGCAGGCCGAGGAGGCCATGGTGAGCATCGAGCGCATCCGGGCGTTCCTGGCCTCGGGGGCGCCCTGGACCGTCAGCTTCACCGGCAGCGATGGCGTCTGCAAGTCCCTCACCAGGGCCCTGCGCAGTTGGTCGGGCTGCCGGGGCGCCGAGCCGGCCGACGATGTCCTGCCGCCCTTCCAGCCCCACCTGACGCCACCGCGCGAGGGCCTGGCGGGACCGATGACCATTGCCCATTGCGCCAAGGTCATGCCGGCCCCGCACCTCAGCGACCCCGACGTGCCCCTGTTCCGGCTCGGCGTGTACCTGGCCAATTTCGATATCCTGTTACCCGAGATCCGCTTCAAGGGCAACGCCTATGGCGCCGGGGGCTGGCACGACGATGGCCTCGGGACCTTCGTTCTCTACAGCTTCCGCGATCCCCACATCGTCGAGACCCTGGACGTCTTCGACCGCCTCCGCGACACGGTCGCCGCCCAGGCGTGGACCCAGACGGATGTCGACCGCGCCATCATCGGCAGCGCCAAGGACGCGGAAAAGCCGATCCGCCCCGCCGAGGCCACCGGAACAGCATTGGTCCGATTCCTCCGCGGCGACACCGACGGACGCCGCGAACAGCGCTACGCCACCATGCTCGGGGCCACGCCGCAGACCGTCAAGGAGGCCTTCCTCGAGACCCTGGATGCCCACGCTGCCGAGGCGGCGGTCTGCGTCGTCAGCAGCCGGGAGAAGCTCGATGAGGCCAACCGCCGTCTGGGTGACCGGGCGCTGGCGGTAGCGGACATCCTGGGTTGAGCGATGCCCGTGCGGCAGGAGACGTCCCCATGTCGTCGGCTCTGAAGGGATGGACTGCCATGCTGACCCTCGCGCTGCCGGCCCTGGCGCTGGCCGCCGCCCCCTCGCCGCCGACCTGGCCGCCACGCGAGCCCCTGCTCAAGGCCCTCGTGGACGGTACCGAGCCCATCCTCAAGAGCCAGGACGCCGGCACCGGCCGCTTCGGTACGCAACCCTGGATCTGCAGTGACCAGAACGTGCTCTTCCCGCTGGCCGCGGCCTGGGCCATCCAGGACGAGGCGAACCCCTGGTACCACAGCGACCGGGTGCTGGCTGTCATCGCCGCCGGGGGAGACGCGCTCGTGGCCGATCAGGACCCCCAGGGCCGCTGGACCTTCCGCAAGAAGGATAACTCGACCTGGGGCCAGATCTACATGCCGTGGACCTACAGCCGCTGGATCCGGGCCTACGCCCTGGTCAGGGAGGCGCTGCCCGCCGCGGACCGCGCCACCTGGGAGAAGGGCCTCCGCCTGGGCTTCAGCGGCATCCGCAAGGCCATGGATGGCGGCGTCCACAACATCCCCTGCCACCACGCCATGGCGCTCTACCTCGCCGGCAAGGCCTTCGACAACCCCGAGTGGTGCTCGGCAGCCAAGGCCTTCATGGCCAAGACCGTCGCCAAGCAGGACCCTGCCGGCTTCTGGTCCGAGAACTTCGGACCGGTGATCGGCTACAATGAGGTCTACGTGGACGCTCTCGGCGTCTACTACAGCGTCTCGCACGACGCCGCGGTCCTCGAGGCCCTGCGCCGGGCGGCCCAGTTCCACGCGGCGGTGCTCTGGCCGGACGGTTCCGCGGCAGCGTGCCTCGACGAACGGCAGGTCTACCATGCGGGCATCGAGACCGGCACCGTCGGCTTCACCTTCACCCGCGAAGGGCGCGGCTACCTCCTGCAGCAGCTCGGGAAGTCCCTGGCCCAGGGCCGGACCGTCGGCGCCGACTACGCGGCCGGGATGCTGCTCTACGGCGATCGTGGCGAGGGGGTCCTGCCGGCGGCGGCGGCAGACGACGCGACGGTCTGGATCGGCCAGCGCGATGGGCTCATCCGACGCCGCAAGCCCTGGCAGTGGGCGGTCTCGGCCTATGCCTGTCCCGTGCCCGCCAGCCGCTGGATCCAGGACCGGCAGGACCTCGTCGATCTCTTCCACGATGGCCTGGGCCTGGTGGCCGGCGGCGGCAACACCAAACTGCAACCATACTGGTCCACGTTCACCGTCGGGGACTGCTCGCTCCTGCATCACCAGGCCGGCGACGAGAACCCCACCTTCGCCCCCGGCATCGACCTGAAGTGGGTCCCCGAAAAGGCGGTGATCGAGGACGTGCCGGGCGGCCAGCGCCTGGCCCTGACCTATGGCGGTCTGGCCTGCCGAGTCCAGGCTGAGTCCACCCCGGGCGGGGAGCTGCGGCTGGCCTACGAGGCCCCGGCGGACCAACGGGTCGAGGCGCACCTGCCGTTGATGAACCGGTCGCGGCGCCTGACGACCGCGACGGGAGCCAAAGTCCGCCTCGGCGAGGACGATGTGCTGCTGGCCTGCGAGCAGATCGGTGCCTGGTTCGACTACGGGGGCCTGCGGGTGGGGGTGCCGCCGGGGGCCTCCCTACGCTGGCCGGCCCGCCAGCATGACCCCTACAGGAAGGACGGCCGCTCGTCGCTGCGCACGGCCAAACTGGTCCTGACCCTGCCCTTCGCCGGTACGGCCCGGCAGGAGGTCACGCTGCAGGAGCAACCTGCGGAGGCCTTCGCCGGACTGGTCTTCGAGGCCAGAGACCTGAAGGTGACCATCAGCGAGGGCTCCTACACCAAGCGCCTGGACGACCTCGGCTCACAGTTCCTCGGCGGGGGCCAGGTCGGCCAGTGGATCCGCTTTGCCGTGCCCGGGCTGAAGGCTGGCCGGTATGAGCTCCTCGGCGAGTTCGTGGTGGCCCCCGTGTATGGCATCGTGCAGGTGAGTGTCGACGGGCAGCCCCTGGGCAAGCCCTTCGACGCCTACGGACCCGAGGTCGATAGCGGCGGCGAGCAGGTCGTGCTCGGAACCCTCGACCTGGCCGCCGGCGACCACGAGATCCAGGTGCAGGTGACAGACCGGAACCCCAAGGCCACGAACGGCGCGATCAGCGTCAAGCGCTGGCTCCTGCGCGATGCGGCCCCGTAGCGGCTGCGCGGGGCCGTCAGGCCGCGCAGACCGCGTGGCAGCTCATGCGCGTGCCTAGGCTCGTGCTCTCCCCGTATGCCCGGAGGCCCCCTGGGCAAGAGGAGGAGCAGGAACTGCAGTAAGAGCAGGAGCAGGAACGACGGGACCGAGCCCTGAAAGGGCGCAATCCGTCAGCCCAGGGCAGCGCCCTGGGTCGAGTACGCCCCCCCTCACACTGCCGAGCCTTGAAAGGGCGCACGCGTGCGGCGGAGGTCGTGAGCCAACGAGCAGGAGTCTGCGGATGCTCCCCAGGGAACGCGTTCAGGCGGCTTTCGAGCATCGGCCCAGCGACAAGGTGCCGATCTACCAGGCCGGTCTCTCGTCCTATGCGGCCTCCATCGTCCTGGGCCGGGAGGCCTACACCGGCGGCGGGATCCAGCAGTTCCGCGAGGCCCGGGCGCTGTGGAATGGCCCCGACGCCCATGCCGAGTTTCTCGAGCGCAGCCGCGCGGACACCTTCGAGATCGCCGACGTCCTCGACCTGGACCTCATCCGGCCGATGTACTGGCGCATGGCCGAGAAGCCGAGCCGCAAGATCGACGAGTTCACCTACGTCTACGGCGACGAGGCCAGGGACAACTGGCGGGTGATGAGCTTCGATCCCACGACCGAGCTCTACCAGGTCACGGCCAAGGCCCCAAAGCCGGAACCGACCCTGGAGGACCTCGAACGCTCGCTCCCCGCCGAGCCGCCCAACCCCGATGCCTACCGCCCCAAGCCCTCGACCTGGCCCGACCTGGTCGCCGCCGTCGGGCGCTTCGGCAAGCACCGCGCCATCCCTGGCTATGGCACCGGCCTGTGCATCCCCCGCGAACCCATCTGGATGGAAGCCTGCCTCCTCCGGCCCGACCTGGTGGCGCGCCACCTCGACCGCCAGGTCGCCCATGTGCCGGGCAGCGTCCTGGCCATGGCCGAGATGGGGCTGCGCTACCTCTGCGGCGGCGGCGACTTCGCCGGGCCGCGCGGGCCGATGTACTCGCCGCGGGTCTTCCATGACCTGATGGCCCCGCGCCTGCAGCACATCTCGCGCCTCTGCCACCAGGCCGGCTGTTACCACGGCTTCGCCAGCGATGGTAACCTCTGGCCCGTGGCCCCTGACCTCTTCGGCACCTCCGGCGTCGACTTCTTCTACGAACTGGACCGCCGCTCCGGCATGGATCTGCGCCGCATGCGCCAGACCTTCCCCCGCGTGACCCTCTGGGGCGGCATCAACTCCGAGACCCTCCACCGAGGCTCGGTCGAGGACGTCCGTACGGAGACCCTGACCGCCCTCGCCATCGCCAAGGAGTTCGGCGGGATTGTCGTGGGCTGCTCGAACCAGATCGTCATCGGCACCCCCCCGAGGAACATGGAGGTCATGTTCGAGACCCTCCGCGACCACCGCTGATCGGCCCCTGCCCGCGAGACAACGGACGCTCCCGGCACTGACCCTCTGGCACCGTCTGCATCAAGGGGTAAGCGCTCAGTCCCGCCCGCCGCGCTCCAGCCGGAGTTGCCCCGCCATGTCCAGACTTCCAGACCTCGGTGAATGGCGCAAGGCGAACGCCGGTCGTTTTGCGCTTCCAGGGCGGATTGTCGGGGGTGCAGAGAGTTGAGCAGACGCCTATGGTTTCGGCGCCTAACCCAGAAACCGCAGGACCGTCTCCTCAATGGGTACCGTACAGCCTGCCTTGGCCTGGGGCAACGCGCAGAGCCAACTGCGTGTGGTGGTGCAGCCCGACGGGAACTCAGGACGAGACTGACCCGATCCAATGATTGCTTCTAGGCACTTGCATCGGAACGACGCCCCTTCCCCTGGCATGGTGGCGCGCAGGCCGCGGGCGCGGAGCTTGCGTAGACACCAACGGGAGCGCCGCGGCGAAGCCGGAGGTCTCCCGTTCATGGGAGCTTCCTTCACTGGCAGACGACGGCCAGTGAAGGAGGATCCGCCGGACAGCCCGCCCTCTCTCTCACGCCCAGGGGTCGAGCAGCACCTTGCCGCAATTGCCGGTGAGCTGCAGATCCCAGGCATCCTTCACCCGGCTCATGGGGAAGCGGTGGGTGATCTGCCGGTCGAGCCGGCCGGTGCTCTCGCGGATCAGGCGGAAGAAGGGGAACACGTCCTGCAGGTTCCAGTGCCAGATGCCGTGCAGGGTCAAGCCCTGGGGTACCATATTGCCCAGCTCGATGTGACCGCCCCAGCCGACAAAGGCGACCTGGCCCCGCCGCCGCGTCGCCTCGATGGCCAGCTTCTGGGCAGCCGGCACCGCCGTGCAGTCCACGGCCCTGTCCACGCCCAGACCGCCGGTCATGGCCTTGATCTGCTTCAGCACATCGGGGTCGTTCGGATCGACGACCGCCGTGGCGCCCAGTTCGCGCGCGAGCTGGGCCCGGTAGGGGTGTGACTCGACGCCGATGACCTTCGCCCCGCGGTAGACGGCGTTGATCACCCCGCCCAAGCCCACCGGCCCAAGCCCCAGCACCAGGACCGTGTCGAAGGCGGTGACCTGCAAGCGCTGCATCGCCCCGAACGTCGGGCCCAGGCCACAGCAGGCCATGGAGGCGTGTTCCAGGCTCATGCCGTCGGGAACCGGCACCAGCAGCCAGTCCTGCTTGATGAGGTACTGGGCGTAGGTGGCAGTGCCCGTCTCGCTGCCGCAGATGGCCAGAGGGTTCACGCCGTGCTCGCAGTGGATGTAGTCTCCCGTGCTGCACAGGGCGCACTTCCCGCAGGGGTACTGGGGCATGACCACCACCCGGTCCCCAGGCTTGACCGGCCCTGGCTGCGCCACCTCGACCACGGTGCCCGCGGCTTCATGCCCCAGGTTGTCTGAGGCCCAACCCTCCTTGTAGGCCTTGTACTCGGTGCACATCGGGGCGACCTCGACCTTCACCAGCGCGAAGTCCGCCCGGACCTTCGGCATCGGCTTCTCGACCAGGGCGGCCTGCTGTTTGCCCGTGATGGCTGCAACCTTCATCGGTCTGCTCCCGGCCTACGGACGCGCCCGCGCCCGGGACCTCCCTCCCCGCCGCCAGCCCGGACGCGGGTACGGGGGACGCCCCTGCTGCAACGCGGGCCATGCCAGTCCAACATAGCACCTCGACTCGACCCGGGGCAGTACTATGGCAGGACGCCGTCCGGCACGCGCGCGTCCGGCGCGAGCGGCTGCCCCTGGACCATGTCTGGCTGCTGCGCTGGGAGCCCCTGAGTCGCGACGCTGCGCGCATGGGCCAGCCCCTCCTCGGTCCCGCCGACCCCGAGGCTGCCTTGACCGAGTTCCTGGGTCTGCTCCGGCAGCACCGGGTGGGCGAGATCCGCCAGGGCCAGACCTTCCCCGCGGACTTCGCTGACGGCCTCCCCTTCCGCCTGTCCGCCGCCATCCCGCCGGGGCCAGTCCCGGGTACCGTGCACGAACCGGCCGCCCTGAGCTTACCGCAGGGCCACCCACAGCGTCCGCGCGGCAGGCCCCGCGGGCATCGGCACCAGGGCCGGCTCGCGGTGCAGGTCCGCGTGGCGACGCTGGCGGCGCAGGCAGCGCCGGGCCATGCCCTCCAGATCGCGGTCGGTCATCCGGGTGGCATTCGTCGAGAGCAGGAC
>Ga0172371_10008958_pt1 | contig 13857 bp, 11 predicted proteins | sample Lak12m_FD_114543 | JGI IMG/M metagenome (GOLD analysis project Ga0172371, IMG submission 114543) | Freshwater microbial communities from Kabuno Bay, South-Kivu, Congo - kab_022012_12m | ecosystem: Environmental > Aquatic > Freshwater > Lake | place: Democratic Republic of the Congo: South-Kivu... | reverse complement strand
TGCGGGTTTTTCCACAACGCAATGTCGCGGGTCATGTTGACCTCTTGCGGCATCCAGTGGTTGGCGCAACTGGAGAGATATTTCTCCCAAGCCCATTTGTACTTGAAGGGTACCAACTGATTGACGTCGGTGCTGCCGTTGATGATGCGCTTGTCGGCGACGTTGACTCGACGGGGAGAGCTTGTGTGCGCCCGAGTGGGCGAGGGGCTTGATGCGCAAGGCACAGTGGCCGAAGCGGGTGTCAAAAGCGGAGAGTGGTTGGCACTTTGCTCGGCCAGTGATGCTGCTGGCAAGCGGTGATGGAAAGACTGACTGGCAGTGGATTTAACTTCTTCGTCCCAGAACAACATGGCTTCTTCCGATGGGGTGGATTATGTGTTGATGTTTGCAAAATTGAAAGAGCTTGTGACACTTGCAACGCATCTCTGCGTTGCAGTGTTGCGCTCATGCACACGCTTCATGATTTGAATGGCGTGCGAATCACTGACACGATTCACATGTGGGGTCATCGACGCCGCAAAAGCGAATGTCGGTGGCCGGTGTTTGCAACAGCTGCTGTCGTGCTGCGGCTGCCGCTGCATCGAGGGCACTCATGGCAACGCCTGCACTGTCCGAGCCCGATGCGACTGCGTTGAGCTTGCCCGATTGCACGGTGGATTTCTCAGCGTGTGTGGCCGATTGCGTGCGCAGGTAATAGGTGGTCTTCAGGCCGCGTTGCCACGCCAGCTTGTAGGTTTCGTCGAGTTTTTTGCCCGAGGCACCGGCCATGTAGATGTTCAGCGACTGCGCCTGGTCGATCCACTTCTGGCGCCGTGAGGCGGCTTCGATGAGCCAACTCGGTTCGACCTCGAACGCGGTGGCGTACAGCGCTTTGAGCTCAGCGGGCACGCGGTCGATGGGACGCAGCGAGCCGTCGAAGTGTTTGAGGTCCATCACCATGACGTCGTCCCACAGCCCCAGCCGCTTGAGGTCTTTGACCAGATAGCTGTTGATGATGGTGAACTCGCCCGACAGATTGGACTTGACCGAGAGGTTGCCGAAACACGGCTCGATCGAGGCATCGACGCCGACGATGTTGGAGATGGTTGCGGTCGGCGCGATGGCCACACAGTTGGAATTGCGCATGCCGTCGCGCGCGATCTTGGTGCGCAGCGCGTCCCAGTCCAGACGCGTGTGGCGATCGACTTCGACGTAACCGCCACGGGCTTGTTCGAGCAAGTTCAGGCTGTCCAGCGGCAGGATGGCTTGTTCCCACAGCGAGCCGCGATAGCTTGAATAGCGACCGCGTTCGCGCGCCAGTTCGGTTGAGGCCCAATAGGCGTGGTAGCAAACGGCTTCCATCGTTGCGTCGGCAAATTCGACAGCCGCATCGCTGGCGTAGGGAATGCGCAATTGATACAGCGCATCCTGAAACCCCATGATGCCCAGTCCGACCGGACGATGGCGCAAGTTGGAGTCGCGCGCTTTCTTGACCGCGTAATAGTTGATGTCGATGACGTTGTCGAGCATGCGCATCGCGGTGTGGATGGTGCGTTGCAGCTTGGCATGGTCGATCTGGCCGTCGCTGCCCAAGTGCTGCGCCAGATTGACCGAGCCGAGGTTGCAGACGGCGGTTTCGGTGGCGCTGGTGTTGAGCGTGATTTCGGTGCACAGGTTGGACGAGTGCACGACGCCGACGTGTTGCTGCGGTGAGCGCACGTTGCACGCGTCTTTGAACGTGATCCACGGGTGCCCGGTTTCGAACAGCATGGTCAACATCTTGCGCCACAAGTCCGTTGCGGGCAGGGTCTTGCTGGGCTTGATCTCGCCGCGTGCCGCCTTGGCTTCGTAGGCCACGTAAGCGGATTCAAAGTCGGCGCCGAACTTGTCGTGCAGATCGGGCACGCTGCTGGGTGAGAACAGCGTCCACTGGCCTTTTTCCATGACGCGCTTCATGAACAGGTCGGGCACCCAGTTGGCGGTGTTCATGTCGTGGGTGCGACGGCGGTCATCTCCGGTATTTTTGCGTAGCTCCAAAAATTCTTCGATGTCCAGGTGCCAGGTTTCGAGATAGGTGCAAACCGCCCCCTTGCGCTTACCCCCCTGGTTGACGGCCACCGCCGTGTCGTTGACCACCTTGAGGAAAGGCACTACGCCTTGCGATTCGCCGTTCGTGCCCTTGATGTGGCTGCCCAGCGCACGCACTGGCGTCCAGTCGTTGCCCAACCCGCCGGCAAACTTCGACAGAAGGGCGTTTTCCTTGATCGCCTCGTAGATGCCGTCCAGATCATCGGCCACGGTGGTCAGGTAACAGCTCGACAGCTGACTGCGCCGGGTGCCGCTGTTGAACAGTGTGGGCGTGCTGCTCATGAAGTCGAAAGAAGACAACACCTCATAAAACTCGATGGCGCGGGCTTCGCGGTCGATTTCACCCAGCGCCAGCCCCATGGCCACGCGCATGAAGAAGAACTGCGGTAGCTCGATGCGGCGCTTGTGGACGTGCAAGAAATAGCGGTCGTACAGGGTTTGCAGGCCCAGGTAGTCGATCTGGCGGTCGCGGTCGGGTTTGAGCGCAGCGGCCAGGCGCGCCAGATCGAATTGCTGCAAGCGCTCATCCAGCAGTTCGGCCTCAATGCCACGCCGGATGGCCTGCGGAAAAGCTTCGACGTACGCCACCGCCAGTTCGGCTTCGGGTACGTCACGGCCCAGTACTTCTTTGGCGATGGTGTGAAACAACAGCCGCGCCGTGGCGTAGGTGTAGTCCGGGTCTTTTTCAATCAGCGTGCGCGCCGCCAGAATCGCGGCTTTATAGACCTCGTCGATGGGCACGCCGTCGTACAGGTTGCGTAAGGTTTCGGCCATGATCGGCTCGGGCTTGACGTCGGCGTTGAGGTCGGCGCAGGCCGAGGCAATCAGCGCTTGCAGCTGGTTCACATCCAGCGGCACCCGTGAGCCACCGTCGGTGACATGCAGTGCGTAGTCAACCGGCTTGTGTGATTCAGTCTGTTGCGCACGCTCCTGGGCCCGGCGTTCGCGGTACAGCACATAGGCGCGTGCCACTTCATGGTGGCCGCCGCGCATCAAACCGAGTTCGACCTGATCCTGCACATCTTCAATATGAAAGGTGCCGCCGGCTGGCCGCGAGCGCATCAGTGCGCGCGTCACCCCTTGCGTCAACGCTTCAACGGTTTCGCGCACACTGGCCGAGGCGGCACCCTGGGTGCCCAGCACGGCCAGAAAAGCCTTCATCAGGGCGACTTCAATCTTGTTGGGTTCAAAAGGCACGACCGCGCCGTTGCGGCGAATGATCTGATAGTTGGCCAGCACGTGCGTGCTGGGTGACATGGGGTCTTGATGAAGGTGTCCGGTGCGGGCGGCACCAGATGAATCAGCGGGCAGGGAAGCCAGACTCTGCATGAATATCCTCTCTGGAAATGTGACGGTACGCCGGGCCATCGAGCCTGCGTGATGGATCAACCCGATGGCATACGGGACGCGAGCTTATCACTAGATTTAGTGGAAAGCCGTTGGTAGTAACACTAGGAATAGTGTTTTTTGGGAGGTGCGCGCAGTTCAGGTCCTGGGCGATTCCAGGACGCTGGCCGGCATGATGTGTGAGGCCAGCGCCAGTTCGTCGCGCAAGCGCAACCAGTTGAAGCCAGCGCCAGGATCGCGCTTGCGCCCGGGCGCAATGTGCTCATGGCCGACCACATGAGCGATCGGGTAATGCGCCATGAGTGCGGCCGTCAGCGCACGCAAGCTGGCGTACTGGGGTGCGTCGAAGGGCTCGCCATCAAGCCCTTCGAGTTCGATGCCGATGCTGAAATCGTTGCAGTTGCTGCGGTCACCCATACGGGAGACGCCGGCGTGCCAGGCCCGCTGCGCGCAACTGACAAATTGCCAGAGCCGACCCGTGCGCTCAATGTAGAAATGGGCCGAGACTTCCAGACCCCGAATGGTCTGAAAGTAGGGATGTGCCTGCCAGTCCAGTTGGTTGGTGAAGAGTAGTTGCACTTGCCCACCGCCATACTCCCCCGGTGGCAAGCTGATGCAATGCAGGACGATCAGATCGATGTCCACCCCCGCCGGGCGCGGGCCGCAGTTGGGCGAGGGCAGTGGTGCGGCAAAGCGATACCAGCCGTCACGAAACAGCGGTTCGGCCGCAGGCGCCACGGCCTGTGCTTCAGTTGAAATCATCCTGACCAAAGCCGGTGGACGGGGCTTCGATCTGCAAGCGATCAATGCGGTAGCGCATTTGCCTCAGACTCAATCCCAAGCGGGCGGCGGCGGCGGTTCGGTTGAAGCGCGTGCTTTGCAAGGCCTTGGTCAGGATGTCTCTTTCGAGTCCATCCAGATAGCCTTGCAGGTCGTTGGGCAACGCGGGTGCTACCGGCACGTCAATGGGGGCGCCAACCTGCTCAGGTGGGGCTTGCGATGCCGCGCGCGGCGACAGGGGAACACACGTGCTGAGGGTCGAGGGGGAATCCAGGCTGAGCGACGGTCCGTCACTCAAGGCCACGGCACGGTACAGCAGGTTTTCCAGCTCGCGCACGTTGCCTGGCAATGACATGTGCGCCAAGCGTTCGAAGGCTTCGTCGGTCAGTGTTGGCGGAGTCATGTTGGCTTCTTCAGCAATTCGGCGCAACAAGGCCTGACACAGCGCGGGCAAGTCCTCGGTGCGTTCGCGCAGCGGCGGAATCACCAAGTCGATGACGTTGAGCCGGTAGAACAAGTCTTGCCGGAACGTGTTGTTCTGAACCTCCTGCGCCAGATTTTTGTGGGTGGCACTGACGATGCGCACATCAACGGCGTCTTCCTGGTTCGAACCCAGCGGGCGAATGCGGCGCTCCTGAATCGCCCGCAACAGCTTGGACTGCATGGGCAGCGGCAAGTCGCCGATTTCATCGAGGAACAGAGTGCCTCCGCGGGCCGCATGAAAGAAACCCTCACGGTCTTGTGTGGCGCCGGTATAGGCCCCCTTCTTGGCGCCGAAGAACTCGGCTTCCAGCAGCGTCTCGGGGATGGCGCTGCAGTTCACCGCCACCCAGGGGCCTTTGGCGCGGTGGCTGTTGGCATGAATGGCGTAGGCCACCAATTCCTTGCCGGTGCCCGATTCGCCGGTCACCATCACCGGCGCCATGCTGGGCGCAATTTTCAGAATGCGCTCTTTGATCTGGAGCATGCCTTCGGAATTGCCCACCAGTCGGGCCAGGGCGCGTTGCCCCAGCGCGCCGCCGGTGACGCTCTGGGTGGCGTTGCTGATGGCCGAGACGTTTTCTCCCGCCACCGTGGCGGTGCTGCGCACCGCCGAGGCAACCACGGAGCGGAATTGCTTGAGGTCGACCGGTTTGGTCAGATAGTCAAAGGCGCCGGCCTTTAGGGCTTCGACAGCGTTTTCGGTGGAGCCGTAGGCAGTGATGACGATGCAGCGCTCGTCACGTGCACAGCTGCGCACATCGTGAATGAGCGACATGCCCAGACCGTCGGGCAGCCGCATGTCGGTGATCAGCACGGCGTAGCGGTGATTGGCCAGCAGGGCGTGGGCTTGCTGCAAATTTTCAGCCGTGTCCACCTGGTAGCCTTCGCGCAACAGCGTCAGCTCGTAGAGCGTGCGCAGGTCTGGTTCGTCATCGACGACCAGAATGCGAAGGGGCGTGGCGGCAGCGGTCATGGTTGGGTGGGTTGCGATGCGACAGGGCCAAAGCGCACACTGAATTCATTGCCGCTGACCGGCTGGCCGGTAACCGGGCGCAGGTTGCGGGCGTAGCCGATGGTGGCTTGGTGACTCTCGCACAACTCGCGGCAAATATACAACCCCAAACCGCTGGAACGACTCTCGGAAGAAAAAAAGGGCTCAAACAGATGGCGCTCCACTGTCGGCTCCAGCGCTGCACCGTCACTCCACACCGTCACACGGGCTGCGCTGGCCTGCCCGGATGGGTGTGGCGGTTCCACGGCAATCTGGATGCTGCCCGGTTGGGCGCTGGCGTAACGCAAGGCGTTGTCGAGCAGGTTCAGCAGCACGCGGCGCATGTGCTCTGAATCGAATGGCACATGGACGGGTTGGCGTGCGGGGGTGAGGGTCAGCACATCTTCGCAATGGTTCTGGCTGCTCCAGTCGCGGCCGATGCGTTGCACGGTTTCGTTCAATTCGATGTGCGGATCGGGCGAGCTCGGCCCGGGCACCCGCACCAGATGCAGAACGTCTTGCACGATGCTGTCGAGCCGCCGGGCGTTTTGTTGCACCATCTGGGCCAGGCGTTGTTGGGCCGGGTCGTTCAAATCTTCCGACAGCAGCGCATTGGCTTGTGTGATGGCGGCCAGCGGGTTGCGAATTTCGTGTGCCACTGCCGCCGACATGCGTCCCATGCTCATCAGTTTTTCAGAGCGGATGCGGGCTTCCAGCTCGCGTTGATCCTGCATGAAGACAACACACAGATCCTGTGCATCAATGTCCTGTGTATGTGTCAGTTGGGCGCGCACCAGCAGCTGACGCACCGGCTGGCCTGGATGATCGATATCGACCCGCACCGGACGAGATGGCGGACGCTCAAAACTGGTCGCAACAAAGTTCAGCAGGGTCTGCCAGGCCGGGTGACGGCGCAAATCCAGGTCATTCGGGTTGGCCGCGCCCAGCAAGGCCAGCGCCGCCGGATTGGCCAGAGGGACCACACCACTGCGTGTCACCACCAGAATGCCTTCTGAAAGTGAATCGATCACCAGTTGGTTGACTTCCTGTTGCACCGCCGCCGCCAGTTGGCTGCGCCGGGCACGCAGCTCCACGCTGGCCAGCCGCGTGGCCATCTGGCTGGCAATGAACGAGATGGCAAAACAGCCCGCACCGGTCAGCGCCGCCTGCAACAGGAACGACGCAAAGTCGCCGGCCGTTTGCACCCAGGCCCAGACGGCCAGCCCCAGCAACAGCAGGGTGATGCCGGCGGCCGAGGCCATCGCATGCAGAGGGGTGCCCAGGATGCTGACCACCAGCACTGGCAGTGCCAGCAACGGCGTGTAGTTGATGCTGTGGCCCTGGATCACCTGCAATACGCCAAAGGTGAACACATCAACGCCCACCGTGCGCAACCACTGGGCGTCAAAACGGCTGGCCAGGTGTTGCGGCTTGCCGGTGAGCCGCAGGGTCAGGGTAATGGCGAAGTAGGCTAAGCAGATCAGGAAGGGCAAGCCCATCGGTTGCGGCGACAGCAGCAGGATGCTGCCTTGCAACACCAGCAGCACCAGCCCCAGCGTGGCACGGGCTGTCATGAAGCCGCGCCAGAGGCGTTCAAACTCCCGGGGATGCTCGCCCGCGCTGACGGGGGATTCCACGGCGGCGTCGGCCATTCAGGGTTCGGACGCCGTCAGATGCGCTTGGCTGCAGTACACACCACGCTGGCCGTGCACCGCTTCCGAGGCTGGCAGGTGCACGCCGCACTGGCTGCAACGCACCATCTCATTGGGCTTGGGTTCAGACGCCGGGGGGGTGTCGGTGCCGGATTTTTCCGGGCGAGTCAGACTGCGCCACAGCCAGATGCCCACCAGCACAATGCCCAGGTAGAAAAGGATTCTCACAGCGCGCGGCCCAACATCACTTCCATCACGAAGCGCGATCCCACGTAGGCCAGCAGCAACAGGCCCGAGCCTGCGTACAGCACACGCACCGCCTGCCGACCGCGCCAACCAAAGCGCGTGCGGCCGATCATCAGCACCGCAAACGTCAACCACGACAGCATGGCAAAAATCGTCTTGTGATTCCACTGCCAGCCGTGGCCGCTGCCGTAGAGCGAGTTGCCGAAGATCAGACCCGCCAGCAGGGTGGCCGACAGCAGCACGAAGCCCACCGTGACAAAGCGAAACGTCAGCCGCTCCATGGTCAGGATCGGCATGCCGGTCTGAGCGTCACCCGCGCTGCGAATGCGTGCCTCGGCCCGGGTCATGAGCCAGGCATGCACCACCGCAATGCCGAAGAGGCCGTAGGAGGAAATGCCCAGCACAAAGTGCAGCGGCAGCCAGGGTGAGGCGTTGGCGTGCAGCACCGCACCCGGAAAGATCAGCGCCAGCAGCACGCTGGCCGAACCCAGCGCCGATGTGGCCCAGGGTTTCTGGAAATTGGGATAGACGTGTCCTTCAATGGCGTAGACCAGGCCGACCAGCCAGGCCGTCATGGACAGTGCCGGGGCAAATCCAAAGCGCGATTCGGAGCCCCACAAGCCGAGGAACAGGGTGACCCCGTGCAGGACCCAGGCCACCCAGACGGCGGTGTTGAGCACCGGCAAGCGCAGGTGCTGGGTGCCCGTGGCAGAGATGGCATACGCGATGGCGGCGCACAGCGTCAGGGCGACGGTGGCTGGGGTGGCGCTGGCTAGAATCATGGCCACAGAGTTTAGCGTTTTGCACATGGTGTGGTGCAACGCTGAACCCAGCCCCACGCCCGACTTCATTTCCCTTATGGCATCCGCACTTTCCGACAAGCTCTCGCGCCTGGTCAAACAGATTCGCGGTCAGGCCCGCATCACTGAAAGCAACGTGGCCGACATGTTGCGCGAAGTGCGTCTGGCCTTGCTGGAGGCCGACGTGGCGCTGCCGGTGGTGCGTGACTTCATTGCCCGCGTCAAGGAAAAAGCCTTGGGGCAGGACGTGCTGGGCTCGCTGACGCCGGGACAGGAGCTGGTGAGCATCGTCAACAAGGAACTGGCCGCCACCATGGGGGATGCGGTGGCCGAGTTGAATCTGGCCACGCAGCCGCCGGCGGTGATCCTGATGGCGGGTTTGCAGGGGGCGGGCAAGACCACCACCACGGCCAAACTGGCCAAGTACCTGATCGACAAACGCAAGAAGAAAGTGCTGACCGTCTCGGGCGACGTCTATCGCCCGGCGGCCATCGAGCAGCTCAAAACCGTGACCGCACAGGCCGGTGCCGAGTGGTTTCCCAGTTCGCCCGACCAGAAGCCGCTGGACATTGCAAGCGCGGCGCTGGACTACGCCAGGAAACATTACTGTGACGTGCTGCTGGTGGACACGGCCGGGCGCCTGGCCATCGACGAAGCCTTGATGGCCGAGATCCGCGCACTGCACGCGGCACTCAACCCGGTGGAGACCTTGTTTGTGGTGGATGCGATGCAGGGGCAGGACGCCGTCAACACCGCCAAGGCGTTCAAGGACGCCTTGCCGCTGACGGGCATTGTGCTGACCAAGCTCGACGGGGACTCGCGTGGCGGTGCGGCGTTGTCGGTGCGGCAGATCACCGGAGCGCCGATCAAGTTTGCCGGCACCAGCGAAAAACTCGATGGCCTGGAAGTGTTCGACGCCGAACGGCACGCCAGCCGCGTGCTGGGCATGGGCGACATTCTGGCGCTGGTGGAGCAAGTCACCGCCGGGGTGGATGTTGCCCAGGCGCAGAAGCTGGCGGCCAAGGTCAAGAGTGGCGGCGGTTTTGACCTCAACGACTTCCTCCAGCAAATCCAGCAGATGAAGCAAATGGGCGGACTGGGCAGCCTGATGGACAAGCTGCCGGCGGCCATGGCGGCCAAAGCCGGTCAGGTGGACGTGGGCAAGGTTGAAAAAGACATTCGCCGCAAGGAAGGCATCATTCACAGCATGACGCCGCAGGAGCGGGCCAGGCCCGAGCTGATCAAGGCCACGCGCAAACGCCGCATCGCCGCCGGCGCTGGCGTTCAGGTGCAGGAAGTCAACCGCATGCTCAAGGAATTCGAGCAGATGCAGGGCATGATGAAGAAGATGAAGGGCGGCGGCATGATGAAAATGATGAAGCGCCTGGGGGGCTTGGGCGGCATGCCCCGCATGCCCTTCTGATCAGGCCGCGCCCCCGTCGCCGCTGGGCGAGCGGTGGGATCGGCGGTGGTGCCGGTGGTGACGCTTGGCCCGGCGTTCACGCCGCCGTGCGGCGTTCCACTGTAAAAAGTCGAACAGCCGTTTGATCACATATCCCACCGCATACAACGCCAACGCGCCAATTGCCCACGGCTTGATCTCGTCGATCAGTTCTTGCAGCACGTAGGCCTCGTATTCCCTGTTGAGCCGTTCTTGCGCGGCCGAAAGGGGTGGGCGTGCCGGGTCGTTCCAAGTGGGGGCTGCAGTGGGGTCGGCAGAGGCATCGGACAGGTTGCGCTCGGGGGGCGGTTCATGTTCCCAGGGACGGGCTTGCAGGCCCAGGTCGGCCTTCACCTCGCGCCAGGTTTGCAGTGCTCCCGATTCTTCCAGCTCGTTGTAGAGCGGGCGCACGGTTTCCTTGAGCGTGCTGTGCAGGGTGGGTGGCGGGTTGTCCTGCGGCACTGCGCCCGGCATGGTGTCGGGGCCCGCGGCAGGCAGTGGGTATGCCGCAGCGGGGAGCGTGGCAGAAGGCAAGGTTGCCGCAGTGTCGGCCGGCAGCTCACCCCTTTGCAGCATTGTCAGGTCGTCGCGCAACGCGGTGGCGGGCAGCGTCGGCTCGGACTCGGCGGATGGGCTGGATTGGAGCAAGGGCCCGGCCCGCGCGCTTTGGAGCAGCGCGGCCCCGATCACCAGACCCGTCAACGCAAGAGACCAACGGCGGCGATGAGGGAATCTGTCAGCCATGAACGGGTCGCCCCTCTTCAAGAGATCAGCAAATTCCCCCGCAGGGTGTAGGTGCGTGTTTCGGTGATGAGTACATCGACCATTTGCCCGATGAGGCTGGCGTCTCCGGCAAAGTTGACGACCCGGTTGCACTCGGTGCGGCCCATCAGTTCACCGGCGTCACGTTTGGCGTGCCCGTGCACCAGCAGACGCTGACGGGTGCCGACCAGGCTGTCACTGATGCGCGCCATGCTGGCGTTCAGATTGGCTTGCACCTCTTGCAGCCGTTTCAGCTTCACCGACTGTGGCGTGTCGTCGGGCAGGTTGGCCGCCGGAGTGCCCGGGCGTGGGCTGAAGATGAAGCTGAAACTGTTGTCGAACCCGATGTCGTCAAGCAGGCGCATCAGCTTGGCATGGTCGTCTTCGGTTTCGCCCGGAAAGCCGACGATGAAATCGCTGCTCATGGCCATGTGGGGGCGAATGGCGCGCAGCTTGCGTACCGTGCTCTTGTATTCCATGGCGGTGTAGCCGCGCTTCATGGCCATCAAGATGCGGTCGCTACCGTGTTGCACCGGCAGATGCAGGTGGCTCACCAGCTTGGGCAATTTTTCATACGCGGCAATCAACGCCGGAGTGAACTCATTGGGGTGGCTGGTCACGTAGCGGATGCGCTCGATGCCGGGAATGTCGTGCACATAGTCCAGCAGCGTGGCGAAGTCGGCCATCTCGGCGGTGTGGCCCATCGGCGCACGCCAGGCGTTGACGTTCTGCCCCAGCAGCGTGACTTCCTTCACCCCTTGGTCGGCCAGGCCAGCCACTTCCACCAGCACGTCGTCAAACGGCCGGTACAGCTCTTCGCCGCGGGTATACGGCACCACGCAATAGCTGCAATATTTGGAGCAGCCTTCCATGATGCTGACATAGGCGCTGGCCCCGTCGACGCGGGCGGCGGGCAGATGGTCGAACTTCTCAATTTCCGGAAAACTGATGTCCACCTGTGAACGGTTCTGCCGGGCCCGCTCGGCCAGCAGCTGAGGCAGGCGGTGCAGCGTCTGCGGGCCAAAGACCACATCCACGAAGGGGGCCCGCTCGATGATGGCATCGCCCTCCTGGCTGGCCACGCAGCCGCCCACGCCGATCAAGGCCCCCTTTTTCTTCAGGTGGCGCACGCGGCCCAGGTCGGAAAAGACTTTCTCTTGCGCTTTTTCCCGCACCGAGCAGGTGTTGAACAGGATCAGGTCGGCCGCTTCCACATCGTCAGTGGGCTCGTACCCTTCGGCGGCGGCCAGCACATCGCCCATTTTGTCCGAGTCGTACTCGTTCATCTGGCAGCCGTAGGTTTTGATGAAAACTTTTTTACGCATGACCCACGTGCCTCAATGGCCGCTCAACACCGGGGCCGCATCGCTGCCGAAGCGCAGGTTGGTGACGTTCTCCATGCCGGCGCGCGGCACGCGTTCCTCTGCCGGGGTCAGGATCCAGACGTCGTGCAGCAGACCCTGACCATCGCGCACATAGTTGACCATGACCGGTTGCCGCACCAAGGCGCCGGAGAGCACGATCATGTTGTGGGTGTTGCGGATGCGTGCCCCGGGCGACAGGCGCGCTGGCTGGCCGTTGAGCAGCACCTGGGGCGGGGCGGTCACTTCCAGCAGGCCGCGCAGCGCGGTTGGGGGAAACTGGCGTACCGGCGTCTGCGCCTGCGCGGCCGGCAGCCAGGGCAGCACGGGTGTCAGCAAGGTCAGCGACAGCACGGTCTGCGTGGCAAATCGGGAGCAGCGGTTCATGGTGTTCATCCAGAGGCTGTGAAGAGGGCTGAATTCTAGGCGGAGAGACCCCGCAGCGCGCCAATGAAAACGCCCAGCGGCAAGGGCTGGGCGTTGAAGGTGTGGTGGTGGTACCGGGACTTGAACCTGGGACATCAGCATTATGAATGCTGCGCTCTAACCAACTGAGCTATACCACCGAAGGAGCGGCATTATAGGGGCAATCGGCAGGCGGGCTGCGGCCCCGGCCGGGGGCTGTCAGCGGTGGTTGAATGCGGGTTTGCGCTTGGCCACGAACGCGTCCATGCCTTCTTTCTGGTCGGCGGTGGCAAACAGGGCGTGGAACAGGCGGCGCTCGAACATGACGCCGTCGCTCAGGCTGCCTTCAAAGGCACGGTTGACCGATTCCTTGGCTGCCATCACCGCCACTTGAGAGAAATCGCAAATCTGCAGCGCCGCGCCCAGGGCTTCGTCCATCAGCTGATCCAGTGGCACCACACGGCTGACCAGCCCGGCGCGTTCGGCTTCAGCGGCGTCCATCATGCGGCCGGTCAGCACCAGGTCCATGGCCTTGGCCTTGCCCACCGCACGCGGCAGGCGTTGCGTGCCGCCGGCGCCGGGAATGATGCCCAGCTTGATCTCGGGCTGGCCGAAACGGGCGTTGTCGGCGGCGATGATGAAGTCGCACATCATGGCCAGCTCGCAGCCGCCGCCCAGGGCGAAGCCGCTCACGGCGGCAATCACCGGTTTGCGCACGCTGCGGATGGCTTCCCAGTTGCGGGTGATGAAGTCGCCCTTGTAGACGTCGGCAAAGCTGTAGCTGGCCATGGCACCGATGTCGGCACCGGCGGCAAAGGCTTTTTCGCTGCCGGTCAGCACGATGCAGCCAATGGCCGGGTCGGCGTCAAACGCTTGTAGTGCTTGGCCCAGTTCGGTCATGAGTTGATCGTTGAGCGCGTTGAGCTGCTTGGGGCGGTTCAGGGTGATCAGGCCCACGCGCTCGGCCTGCGTGGTGACGGTGATGAGTTGGTAAGTCATGGGGTTCCTTGAAGGCTAACGATGAAATTGGCGTGCAGCCCGTATTCTGTACGCTGCGCCGGGCTCAGGCCGGGTCTTTTTGATGCGGCCCCAGCCAGGCGCTCAGCCGTGCGGTGTCGGCCGGTGCCAGGGCGATGCGCGTCGGCGCCGGGGGCAGCTTCACCGGCAGCGTGAGCAACTGCTGGTCGCGCGCCACCAGCGCGTCAAACCGGGTGGCGCGTCCCAGGTACAGCGGCAGGGTGTCCAGCTTGGACAAGCGCCAGCCCTGTCGGGTGCGCCCATGCGACACCCGCACCCCCAGCCATTCGTCTTGGGGGGCCAGGCCAGCGGCCTCGGCTGCGCTGCCACGCAGCACGTGGGTGATGCGGATGCGGTTTTGCGATTCGTTCACGCGCAGTCCCAGCCGAACGGCCATCGAGACCGGGTCGTGTGCGATCTTGACGCCCTGGCGTTGAAGCAATTTCTGCAGGGGCAGGTCTTCGTGCCCGTGAATCCACTCCCGCAACTGGCGCGCCAAGGCAGC
>Ga0172371_10008956_pt1 | contig 13860 bp, 11 predicted proteins | sample Lak12m_FD_114543 | JGI IMG/M metagenome (GOLD analysis project Ga0172371, IMG submission 114543) | Freshwater microbial communities from Kabuno Bay, South-Kivu, Congo - kab_022012_12m | ecosystem: Environmental > Aquatic > Freshwater > Lake | place: Democratic Republic of the Congo: South-Kivu... | reverse complement strand
GATGGAATCTGGACCGCAAATTATGATGGCATCAACCGGGTTAACAACGTATTGTATAAACTTCCTGAAATTCCTGATTTGACCCAGACAGAAAGGAATCTTTTTGAAGGAGAAGCGCTGTTTTTGAGAGCACTGTTCCATTTTAATCTCGTCAGTTTTTTTGGAGGAGTCCCTGTTAAGACTGTGCCAACACTCGATTTAAGTAATGTTGACCAGGCCAGAAATACGAGGGATGAAGTTTATCTCCAGATTATTGATGATTTATTGGTTGCTGAAGCAAAATTACCTGCAAATGCAGTTGCCGGCCGTGCCAGTTCATTCAGTGCAAGTGCATTATTAGCCCGGGTTTATCTTACCCGTTTCCATTTTTCAGGTATTCAGGACATGGCAACCAAAGCCATCGAAAAGGCTGACAAGGTAATCGATGAAGGTGGTTTTGTGCTGGCACCAGGTTATGCCGATTTGTTCAACGGAAATAACACTGAACCTATTTTTCAGGTCGTTTTTGATGCTCAGAATTACAACAGGCTGGCTCAAAATTTCTTCCCGATTAGTCTTTCAGGGCTTTATATCATTGCTCCATCTGCAGGGTTTATGAACAGTTTCGATCCTGCTGATTCAGTTCGCTTTTTGAATTCTGCAATGGTTGACTCTGAAAATAAACCTTATTGTAATAAATACCGTGATATTGTTACAGGAACCGACCGTGTATTGGTTTTACGGCTTGCTGAAATGTATCTGATAAAAGCTGAAGCCCTTGCCTACACCAATGGAAATATCGAAGATATCAAGGCAGATATTGACGTGGTTCGAACCCGTGCAGGTTTGCCAGGTACCGAAGCTTCCACAATTGCCGGCCTTAAATTAGCCATTGAAAATGAACGCCGTCACGAATTTGCTTTTGAGGGACAACGCTGGCAGGATCTTGTAAGAACCGGTAGGGCAACTACACTACTCGGAATCGATGAAAAGTACACACTTTTCCCTATTCCCTTAAGCGAAATGCAAACCAATAAAAAAATGACCCAAAATGATGGATACTAATCATTGTCGAACCTTTAAAAGCATAGTAAATATGAAAAGGAATATATTTTACATAGTAATACTTTTTCTTGCAATTACCTTAACAAATTCGTGCAGGAAATATGAACTCGGAAATCCTCTCCCCAGCACCGTCGCTGACTTTTCTGAAAGTATATCAAACAATAGTTATGCTCCATGCGAAGTAGTTTTTACAAATAAATCGCTGAATGCCGAAGGTTATTTGTGGGATTTTGGAAATGGACAAACTTCAACCGAAGTTAGTCCATCCGTACAATATGCAACTCCAGGCCTTTACACGGTTAAATTAACATGCACTCAATTAAATGACGTATATTACAACCAGCTGGTAAAAACAAAAGTCATCAACATTAAAGATCCGCTTGCCGGATATACACAGGTGCTCTATTATACAACCCGTACAACCGGACCTGCCGGGGTTTATCTTGTTGTTCTGAACGATGATGAACCACTCATTCAGGAATTTGAACCCACCGATTATATGACCCGGCCTTATGGTATCGCGGTTGATACCGTAAACAGCAAAGTTTATGTGACCGACTATTCGATGGAGTGTATTTACCGTTTTGATGCCGATGGTAAAAATCCGGTAAGAATACTTGATTCGAGTGTTCCAGGACAGGAGATTGTTGCAGATGTTGAAGGCATTTTTGTTAATGAAGATAAGATTTACTGGGGACAAACCGGAGGTATTTATCGTTCAAACCTTGATGGTACTAATCCAGAAGCATTTTTGTCAACGGGTTTCGAATATCCGCTCGATATGAATTTTGACCGGGTTTCTGGTAAAGTTTACCTGTGTAATGATAAAGACGCCAACAGTGGTGGCGTTTTTGAAGTGAACATTGACGGCAGTGGTTTTGTCGAAATTGTTCCTGATGTTGATGTTACGGCCATTGATGCCGATTTCAGAACCGGGACTTTGTTTTTGGCTGGTTATGCCTCCGCAGGAACCCTTATTGAAGATTATGGGATTTATTCGTGTAAACTCGACGGCTCCAACCTTGTTAAAATTGGTGATTATGGTGCTAAAGCAACCTGGGGTATCGCGATGGATCCAAAAAGAAACAAGCTGTTCTGGGCTTTTAAAAATTCAAACAGCAATCCGGATGGAAAAATCGTTCGCGCCAACCTGGATGGCACTAATGCAGAAGATTGGATAGTAAATATTAATCCGGTTGCTATGACAGCAGCCTGGGTAAAACTTTAATAGGCAAATGAAAAGAGGCTGTCTGAAAAGGCAGCCTCTTTACAATCAACAGATATCCAATTTTTCTTTTATTACCGCGTAAGCACCATTTTCTTTGTTTTGATGAGATTAGCTATTTTAAGTGTATAATAATAAACACCTTGAGATAATCCATTGGCATCAAAAACAACCTCCTGCAAACCACTTGATTGTTTTGAATTTACCAGGGTAGCAACTTCATTGCCTAAAGCATCAAAAATCTTTAAACTTACAAATCCTTCATCTTTTAAGTCATAACTGATTATTGTTGACTGGCTGAAAGGATTGGGATAATTCCCGTTCAGAGTCAATTGATCTGAGGACATTGAATAGTCCTGAATCGAAACAACCAGACCATTGTATTTTTGTTCTGCGGCGGCTATGTTGGCCAGCATTGCGGCTTGATTAGCGCCAAGTGCCATTGCATAGTAAACATTAAATGACTGGCCGGGATTAAGCGAAACCGGACTCTGGGAAGTAATTGAAACCGAACCATCTGCAGTATTGGAAACATATTGTGGCTGTAAAGACCCGTAGTTCATCCATGTCCAGTAATCGGAGTCAACATAATAGCCATCATAATATTCAAAAGAATAGAGGGATGACAAGTTTGCTGAGAGTAATTTCATCCCTATATTTGTCTGGCCTCCCCGGTGTATTCGAATTACTTTTTCGGAGCTGTTATATGTAACTGTATCATAGCCGTCCTCCTCGTCGATATAAGGAATGATGTCGAGGCCTGCTATTGCATTCACTGCAGCCGCTCCATTATTCTTTATATTAAATTTAACAACAATGAAGTTACCACCAGTCCAGCCATAAGCATTCAATTTTACGATAACATCGGGGGGATCACCAGAATAAGAGTTGTCATAGGCTCCATAGATTTCATAATCACTCTGCAGGGGATTACTTACCAGTATGGTTGGATCTAATTGTTCCGCATCATTTTGGTAATCAAAAACAGCTGTCGGTGAGGTGCCTACCAAAACCGAAGTGCGCCACAACTGATAAATGCTGCCTGCATCAAAGAGTTCGATTTTCCCATATTGGTTAACATCAACTCCTATTGCTCCCGTACTAAAGGTTGCCTGACTAAAACTTTCTGAAACAGAAAGAAATAGCACAAATAGAATAAGTAATGTTCTTTTCATAAGGTTAATTTATTTATTAATATTAGATTTATTAGATATTTATTCTCCTGAACCAACATGTAAAAATAATAATTTATCCCATGAGATTTTTTAATTTTTTATTTTACTTGTTAAATTTGTTGAAACCAGAAGAAGCTGATTGGTCCTGTGGTACCTATGCCTACCATATCAGGTTTAAATATTGTGGGGTTGACAAATTTCTTTGGCACAAAAAACTGAAGAGAACGCAGTTGTATTCGAAGAAGGTAATTAAATTGTAAAAATAAGTCAGGATAAAATCTTCACCAAAGCTACAAATTCGGCAACACTTAATTCCTCAGGTCTTTGTTTAAAGACAGGAAACTGGTCGGGATCAATTTTTTCGTACCAGAATTTCTTTAATGAATTCCGCATGGTTTTCCGGCGCTGGTTGAAAGCTGTCTTTACAACATCGAAAAACAGTCGTTCGTTGCAATCCAGCCTAAGATGTTCCTTCCGGCTAAGCCTGATTACCGCCGACTTAACTTTTGGTGGCGGATAAAAGACGGTTTTGCTTACTGTGGACAACATTTCGATATCATAAAAAGCCCCAAGCAAAACTGATAAAATACCATAGATCTTATTTTTGGGAGGTGCTGCAAGTCGTTCAGCGACTTCTTTTTGTATCATACAAACTACTTCGGGAATCATTGCCCGGTTTTCGATGACTTTAAAAAAAATCTGGCTCGAAATGTTGTAAGGGAAATTTCCGATGATTGCAAATTCGCCTTCGAAATATCGGGTAGCATCGAATTTAAGGAAATCGCCATAAATGATGTTTCTGCTGAGTTCAGGAAAAATGGCTTCAAGATGTTCTACAGATTCACTATCGATTTCGATAACTTTTAAACTGCCGGGTTTTTGAATAAGAAACTTTGTCAGAACACCTGTGCCAGGACCAATTTCGAGCAAATCTCCGGCGTAATGAAGGCTGTCAACAATTTTACGGGCGATGTTTTCATCTTTCAGAAAATGCTGACCTAAATGTTTTTTTGGACGAACTGGTGGCATGGGAAAAAAACTAATTACAAAATACAAGATACAAAAAACAATTCGCAAAGAGTCTATCGCATAAAGCAAAGCGAAAATCCAAAATTATGGCGAGAGTTTCGTAGGTAACATCTGAAGTATTGAAAATTTATTACTAACATGATAAATCAAAAATCAAAAATCCCAAATCAAAAATCCCAAATCCCAAATCAAAATGGTTTAATTCAAAACATCCCCCCTGAGTTCCCGGTATCTTTTGCGGGCTTCTACAACGAAAAGACTTCCCGGATAATCGAACATCAGTTTTTCATACAATTCCATTGCTTTAGGAATGTCCTGAAAATGGTATTGATAAAGTTCGGCTCGTTTCATCAATGCATTGTCAGCCAGAACATCTTCCGGATACATCTCAACAACCTTTGCAAAAAGCGAATCTGCTGCAACGAAATTTCCTTTTTTCAGCATAATTTCTCCTTTTTTATAAAGGACTTCATCGTGCAGCGGATGCCAGAGTGCCACCATCTGGATCGAATCGAGGGTGGCAAGCGCTTCATCGGTTTTATTGCGATAAACCAGCAAATCTGCTTTCGAATAATACTTTAGTGCGGTGTAGGAACTGTCGATATCGATATTATCGCTGATGAGCAGCGACAAATCCATTGCATCGTTAGCGATGAGTTTGGAGGTAGCAGCTTTCAGCACATCAAGTTGTGCTTTTGCCCAGCCGAATTCACCTATGTAATAAGATAGCTTGGCATTTTTGAATTTTGCTTCAGCGCCAAGCGGATCGTTTTTAAAATCATAATCAACCTGTGAATACAACAAGGTTGCGTCCCAGACATTCCCCGAAAATAGTAATACATCGCCAAGCTCAATTTTACAGGCCGCCTGAACCGAAGGCTGAACTCCCGGCATTTCGACCGCTTTGTTTAGAATAGTGGTTGCAATTTCGATTTTGTCAAGGTAAAAAGCCTGCAAATGGGCCATATATTTCATAATCGGAACTGTGGAGGCATTTTCACCGAACTCATCCAGAGCTTTCTGGTATTCCTTTTCAAGATCCGTAAGATCCTTCCGGGTATAATCGAAACGGTTGGTAACCTTCAGGTACCTTGCGCTGAGGATACCAATTCTCGAATCCAGATAATATTCGTTTAACCTGCCTTTCGATAATAAATAATTGTAGGCATCAATGGCAAGATCATAGTTTTCGTTGGTGATGCACAAAGCAGCAAGGTCAAAAATCCTGAAGCCATTTTCCTGTAAACGGCGGTCCAACGATTTGGCCTGAACCAGTGCCAGGTCGAAGTTTTTTTGAAGCACCGAATGCCAGATCAGCATTTCAGAGAAATACGTTTTATCGGGATTCCTTTGAATTCTGCGCAACAGTTCCTTCCGGATGGCTTCGTTTTTTAAACCATCGGGGTCATCGGCAATAACCGACTGAAGCCGTCCTTCGACGAGGGACATTTTGGATAGATCGGCATCCAGTAAATCGAGGTACTGGTTAACCATTTGATCGTATTTTCCCAATTGGCTGTAAATCTGGGCCAGTTCGAGATTAAACGGATAACCCGGCATAAGTTTCTGGCCTTTCATGTAGGTTTCGATGGCATAATCCGACTGGCCGCGATAGCTGAAAGCATTTGCGAGGTCACGGATCTGGTTTGGGTCGGCAGTAAGGTCATTAAAAGCTTCATCGAACGACTTTTTGGATTTGGCCTGGTCTCCCGACAGGGAATAGATAAAACCTTCGTCAACCTGGTATCTGAGCTGGTTGGGATTGTTTTTAATTTGTTTCCTGACAACCTTAAGAGCCGTTTTATAATCCTGTAATTCGATCAGACAATATAAATAATAGGTGTAGTAAAACTGGGTTCCTTTATCATCAAATAATTTTTCGTACAATACCAATGCTTTTTCGTACTCCTTGTTTTTGAGGTATTCGGCGGCAATCTTTTCGTCGTCGGGTTTGGATTGTGTTTTCCCGTTTAAAACATCATCGGCACGCGGAAAGGTCGGAATAACCTGAGATTTGACCCCCGCAGGAATCAGAAAGAACATGATAAGAAACCATAGGAATAAGGATATTTTATTTCTCATAAGATTTCGAAGAAAGATGTAAATCTTAAAACCATGATTGTCCGGTTTTAGTATGATCTTCACAATTTTTGAGATTTGGCAATTATTAAAAAAGCACCTTTGTTTTAGAAATTCTAAGCCAAAGATGCTGTAAATTATCGATAATAAGCTTAACTGATCAAAGCGAAACCCGTGTAAGGGATCAGCGCTTTTGGAATCAGGATTCCATTTTCGGTTTGGTTGTTTTCGAGTAAGGCGGCAACAATACGGGGCAATGCCAGGGCACTTCCATTTAGTGTATGGGCGATGATGGTTTTGCCGTTTTTATCTTTGTACCTCAATTTCATCCTGTTGGCCTGAAAACTTTCGAAGTTTGAAACTGAACTTACTTCGAGCCATCTTTTTTGAGCGGCAGAGAAAACTTCAAAATCATAAGTCAGGGCAGAGGTAAAACTCATATCCCCACCACAAAGCCTGAGGATACGGAAGGGCAATTCGAGTTTTCGCAGAATTGAAGCAACGTATTCGCGCATTTCTTCCAAAGCCTGATAGGATTCTTCCGGCTTTCTTATCTGGACAATTTCCACTTTATCGAACTGGTGTAAACGGTTCAATCCGCGCACATCAGCGCCCCATGAGCCGGCTTCACGCCTGAAACAATTCGAATATGCCACATTTTTTACAGGAAAATCATCTTCTTTAAGGATCACATCTCTGTAAATATTGGTAATGGGAACTTCGGCTGTTGGAATGAGGTAAAAACCATCCAGCGGTACATTGTACATTTGTTCATCTTTATCAGGAAGCTGGCCGGTTCCATATGCTGAGGCTTCATTTACCACCAGAGGAGGCTGATATTCGGTGTAACCGGCATGAATTCCTTCATCCAAAAAGAAATTGATCAGGGCCCGCTGCAACCTTGCACCTTTCCCGCGATAAAAAGGGAAACCTGCTCCGGTAACCTTATTGCCAAGGTCGAAATCGATGATGTTGTATTTTTTGATCAGATCCCAGTGAGGTACAGCTGTTGCGTATAATTCAGGAATCTGACCTTCCGAAAAAACCAATTCGTTATCGGTTGCACTTCGCCCTGCCGGAACGGATTCATGAGGAAGGTTGGGCAACTGAACCAGGAACCGGTTCATTTCCCTGATTGATGCTTCAAGTTCGTCTGAAAGGTCTTTCGAAATTATCTTAAGTTCGGCGGTTCTTGCCTTTAGTAATTCAGCTTCTTCGCGTTTGCCTTCCTTAAAAAGCTGACCAAAACTCTTGGCTATTTTGTTCGCTTCAGCCAGAGATTCATCAAGTTTGGTTTGTGAGAGCCTTCGCTTTTCGTCGATGTCGATGATTTGATTTACCAGTCCGGAAGCATCAAAATTCTTAATTTTCAACCGTCTGATTACTTCTTCTGTGTTTTCACGGATAAAATTGATCTGTAACATGATATGTAATTTTTTTGTACTACTAATATGTTATATCTGTAAATTTTAATTAACAATTGATTTGCAACTTTATGAAACAAAAAAAATCTCCTGCTTCAAACAAACAGGAGATTTCCCAACAAAATATCAAAAGTTCTTCTTTCCTGATTAATTTGCAGGTTCAGCTGAATCTAAAGGAATTACTGACACATAAGACCTGTCCTGTTTTTTAATCCTGAATTCAACCATTCCGTCAACCAAAGCAAAAAGAGTATGGTCTTTTCCCAATCCTACATTTAAGTCGGGATTGTGTGCGGTTCCGCGTTGTCTGACGATGATGCTGCCGGCACGGGCAAACTGTCCGCCATAAATTTTAACACCTAAACGTTTGCTGTGCGATTCACGACCGTTTGATGAACTACCTGCACCTTTTTTGTGAGCCATATTAAAAAATTTTTATTGTTAACAATGAGTAAAATTAAGCGTTCAGGGTAATGTTTTCAATCTGAACTTTGCTAAAATCCTGGCGATGGCCTTTTTCGAGCTGGTAACTTTTTCTTTTCTTCTTTTTAAAGATAATTACCTTATCGCCTCTGACATGCGACAGAATTTTTGCTGTAACAGCAGCTCCTTCTACCAATGGTTTCCCAACGGTTACGGTATCGCCATCTTCAACAAGCATAACTTTGTTAAACTCAACAGTGTCGCCTTCGGCACCAGAAAGACGGTGAACAAAAATCTGTTTGTCTTTTTCAACCTTAAACTGTTGTCCTGCTATATCAACTATTACGTACATTTCTTTATCGGATTGCTAATTTCTACTTTCAAAAAACGGAGTGCAAAAGTATGAATATTTTTTAATTACCAAACGTTTTCATTCTTTTTTCTTTAATTTCTTTCTTTGTCCGTTTCTATTGACTAAAAATACCCCTAAAATAATCATACTGATAAACAAAACCGAAACCGCAGGGAATTTCTCCCCGTCGAATGTCCCCCAAACCATCGCTATCACAGGTACAAAATAGGTAACGGATGAAGCAAATACTGCGTTGGTAAGCTGTACAAGCTTGTTGTACAGAATAATTGCAAATGCCGACGAAAACATCCCGAGAATGGCGACGTAAAAAACCCCGTCCCAGGCATTTTCCTGATGCGTAAGTAACCAGGTAAAATTTGTAAAGGCAAACAAATAAATAATTACGGGTATGCCGATGATAAAAAACCCGATGGAAGCAATGGTGACCGGAGCGATTTCATTGAGATAATATTTTAAAATGTTCGATTGAAGGGCATAAAAAATAGTAGCTAGTACGATAAGAAAGGCATACGAAAATTGAAATGAGATTGAAGTTCCGCTTGTAACCGTAATCAGACCAACCGCACCAGCAAGTCCGATAAATACGCCAAGAACATTTTGCCAGCGCGAATGTTGATTAAAAAACGAGACACCTATAATTAAGGTAAACAAAGGTGTTAACGAATTTAATATGCCGGCAAGGGAACTATCAATAACGGTTTGCGCACGGGCAAAAAGGAATGCAGGCAGACCGGTTCCAAGAATTCCGATTGCGGCTATGTATTTCCACTTATCAACCGGAACTTTTTTATGTCGTGTAAGTGCTAACGGAAGCAAAACAATAAACGATACCACAATTCGCAGAGCCCCGACAATTTCACTCGGGAACACTTCCAGACCTCTTTTAATAAGTATAAAGGAGGTTCCCCAAATGAACATGAGAATGAACAAAATTCCCCATGCGATCGTTTTCTTGCTAAAGGTCACTTAATGCAAATATTTGTTTAGTTAATTATTAAAAACGGGCAAAATTATGAATATCAGGATTGAATATCTCGTAAAATTGTTATTAACATAAAAATTTTGCTTCATCCTGTACTATCTGAATTAATTATAGTATTTTAGTGCCCCGAATGCACGAATGCCTTGTTAATAATTTTGTATTAAAAAAAAGAAAATTTTAGTCAGGATTAAAGATTATTTTATTTTTGCACTAAGGTAATTGAGAGTCGAGATATGGTTAAATGTGTACTATTCCTTCCGATTCAAAGTTGTTCAGCAGTAACTACCTGGAATGCTCCGGCAGGGTACTGGGAACCGGCTTTTCTGTTTACCAGACATTTGGTATCTGATTGTTTATCAGCCTTACGCTTGCCAAAGCGAAGATGACCACAACGCATTCGAAAAAAATACCTTAGCTATGTTTCGAAAGAATTTTTTTGAATTTAATTATTAACCAAAATCATGATCATGAAACAAAATGGGAAACAAAATCAAAATCCGCCTTAGAAATCGGAGATTAAGCGATTACGAAATATTTTAATTTTACAACAAACAAATCATTTTTTTATTAACTAAATTATTTATTTTATGAAAAGAGTTACTAGCTTGTTACTGTTGATGTTATTCCTGACATCCACAGTCCTTTTCTCGCAAAATGCCAGCCCCGGTAGAGTTAAAACCCCGGATGCGGTCAAATTAGCAAAGATGTATCAGACTAAAGAACTTGCGCCAAATACAGTAGGTACTTCACGACTGACTGTGACTGACGCGAACTACGACCTTCAGTTCGAGTATCCGTGCGGAAATGCTACCGGTGAAGCCGGTATTGAAACCGACGGAAGCTTTATCTACACAACATTGTGGAATGGAACTCAGTATTGTAAATATGAAACCGATGGAACCTTCATTGGGTTATTTGCAATACCCGGAGCTACAGCTATACGTGACCTTGCGTACGATGGAACCTATTTCTATGGTGCCGCTGCTGCCACAACCGTTTACCAGATGGACTTTAACACGCTGACCTTGGTTAGTACCATTACTGCACCAACGGCTACCCGTGCTATTGCTTACGACGATGCCGAAGACGGGTTCTATGGTAACAACTGGTCAACACCAATCGTTCTTTACGATCGCACTGGTGCAACCCTCAATACCATTCCAACCGCAGGCGACGAAAGCTATTATGGTTTTGCATATGATGAACAGGGACCATATTTGTGGGGTTTCAGCCAGAAAGCCGGAACCAGCCTGGATATGTTGTACAAACTTTCGCTCCCTGATGGAGCTACACTCGAAAGTTTCGACATGTGTACGATTCTTACTATGCCGATTCCTGGTACCGATATTGCCGGTGGTTTATACATGCAGCCAGATCTTATCCAGGGAACCTGGACACTTGGTGGAATTGTACAAAACATCTGTATTTGGGGAATTGAAATGGGTCTTACCGGACCACTTCCAGCCAATGACGTTGGTGTTCAATCATTCGTTTCTCCAGTGTCTGGTCCATATTTAAGCAATGAAACTGTTACAATAAAAGTTAAAAACATTGGAACTGCTTCACAAAGTAATATTCCGGTTTCCTATACACTCGATGGTGGAACAGCAGTTACCGGTGTAGTGGCAGGTCCGATTGCTTCAGGTGAAACAGCCGATTTTACATTCCCGGGAACAGTCGATTTAAGTACGCCTGGTCAGGTTTACACCTTTGTTGGCTGTACAGCTCTGGCTGGTGATGAAAATGCAGCAAACGACTGCAAAACGTCAAATGTAACCAATGTAATTCCAACCTATTGCGATGCTACTACCACAACTGAAGATGAATGGATTTCAAATGTATTATGTGGAGAGATAAATAATACAAGTGGATGGCAGGGTGGCGTTGCTGACTACACAGCAATGGTAGTAAACATCGACGCCGGTGCTTCAGAAGCAATTACGGTTACCAACGGAACGCCTTATGCAAGCGATATTACCTATGTATGGGTTGACTGGAACAAAAACTTTGAGTTCGAATCAGGTAATGAGCTTTTTATGCTGACCAATGTTGGTGGAACCGGCGCTACATTTACTGGTAGTATCACAGCTCCCGCTGGGACATTTACAGATAACTACCGGATGAGAATCAGGTTGACCTACAGCACTGCTCCTACACCTTGTGGAACTGCAACTTATGGTGAAATAGAAGATTATACAGTACATGTTGGTGATGTAACACCTGTACCAACTATCCAGGTTAGCCCAATGGTTCTAACCCAGACACTTGAAGCTAACCAGACTGCAACACAGGTTGTTACTGTTTCAAACATTGGTACTGCACCTTTAACTTTCGACCTTGCCGTAAATACAGCTAAAAAAGCCGTTGCAAAAGATACACCTGAAGATATTGCCAGACTTTCTGCAAGAATGGCTGCTGATGGTATCAATATGGTAGCCATTTCTCATGGTAAAGCAGGTGGTACTTCACCTAACCAAAGCGACGACGAAACCATCAGGTATGATGATGGGGTTAACTTCGACGCTATTGGCCTTACTTCCGGTGGTACATTCTCGGTTGCAGCTTATTTCCCTGCTGCCACAATGGGACAATACGCCGGTATGGAACTTCAAAAAGTTGAGATGTATATTAATACTGTTCCGGTACCTTGTGTTATTAAAATTTATGACGCAGGAACTGCAACAACTCCAGGTGCATTACTTTACCAACAAACCGTTACTCCGGTTGCCTTATCATGGAATCTTTTCGATCTTGCAACACCTGTGGCTATTTCAGGACAGGATATCTGGATTGCTTATGAAGTTACTCATCCGGCAGGAGAATATCCTTGCGGTTGCGATGCTGGCCCTGCAGTTGCTGGTTTTGGCGATATGATTTCGCAAGACGGTGGCGTTACCTGGGATCCGCTTTCGGGCTTTGGTCTTGATTATAACTGGAACCTTGTTGGTTATCTTGGAGGTGGAGTTCAGTATACTAATGATGTTGGTGTACAGGCTTTATTATCACCGGTTTCGGGACCAAATCTTGGTGACGAAGTTGTAACCATCAAGGTTAAGAACTTTGGAACAGCTTCACAAAGCAATATTCCTGTTTCTTATACCGTAGATGGTGGCGCTGCAGTTAACGGGACCATTGCCGGTCCTTTGGCAGGCGGTGCAACTGTTGATTATACTTTTGCAGGTACTGTTAATTTGGGTACGGTTGGTCAAACTTACGTGTTTAATGCTTGTACAGCTCTTGCAGGTGACGAAAACGCTGCCAACAATTGCCATTTAGCAAACGTAACCAATGTTATGCCTGCTTATTGCGATGCTTCAACAACTACCGAAGATGAATACATTGCCAATGTGTTGATGGGTACGATTAATAATACCAGTGGATGGCAAGGTGGTGTTGCTGATTATACAGCCATATCAACATCCATCGAAGCCGGAGCTTCACAGGATGTTACCATTACCAATGGAACACCATGGGCTTCTGATCAAGTAAGGATCTGGTGTGACTGGAATAAGGATTATACTTTTGGTGTTGGCACCGATGAAGAATTTATTCTTACCAATGTTGGTGGAACCGGCGCCTCATTTACTGGTGCTGTTACAGTTCCTGCCGGTACTGCAGAAGGGGATTACAGGATGAGAATCCGCATGACCTATAGCACTGCACCGACACCTTGTGGAAATGCATCATATGGTGAAATCGAAGATTATACCGTTCATGTTGGCCAAGGACAACCAACCGCATGGTTATCGGCTGAACCTTTAACAGGAACTGTTCCTGCCGGTCAATCGATGAATATTAATGTAACATTCGATGCAACAGGATTAGTTAATGGTGTTTATGAAGGAAGTTTGGATTTCACAACAAACGACCCTGCACACCCGACAGTTACTGTTCCTGCAACATTAACAGTAGGCGTACCTCCAGTACTCGATCCTCCAACAAATCTTCAGGCAACACTTAATGGAACAAATGTTACTTTGACATGGGCAGCCCCAGTAACCGATGCATTATTAGGATACAATGTTTACCGGAATGGAGGAATGATAGGATTTGTTACAGTGACTAACTATAACGACAACAATCTGCAACCTGGAACCTATAATTAT
>Ga0172371_10008955_pt1 | contig 13860 bp, 13 predicted proteins | sample Lak12m_FD_114543 | JGI IMG/M metagenome (GOLD analysis project Ga0172371, IMG submission 114543) | Freshwater microbial communities from Kabuno Bay, South-Kivu, Congo - kab_022012_12m | ecosystem: Environmental > Aquatic > Freshwater > Lake | place: Democratic Republic of the Congo: South-Kivu... | reverse complement strand
TTTGGTGACTATTTTAAAGAAGACGCTATTAAATGGGGGCTGGAATTTGTAGAAAAAGAACTAGGAGTAAAAAGAGAAAGAATTTGGGTTTCAATTTTTCAGGGAGATGCCGAGGTTCCAAGAGACGAAGAATCACGACGAATATGGAAATCACTTGGCATTAACGACATTCGTGAATTTGGCCGAGAGGATAATTTTTGGGGACCAACCGGAAACGAAGGACCTTGTGGGCCAACAACCGAAATTTATGTTGATGATGTTGAAGTTTGGAACCTAGTTTTTAATGAGTTTTATATGCAACCGGATGGTGTTCTCTTGCCGCTTGCAAAAACTGGGGTGGATACTGGGGCAGGACTCGAAAGGGTGGCAGCAACAATTAACGGCCATGATAATGTCTTTGAAACAGATGAAATATCCCAAATTGTTGAATTTGTTAAAAATACCAACGTCACAAGCGAAAAATCACTCAGGATAATCTCTGATCATATGCGAACCGCAACATTTTTGTTGGCCGATGGTGTTAGACCATCAAATTTAGATAGAGGGTACATCTTAAGACGTTTGATACGCCGTGCAGTTAGATATTTGAAACTTAGTTCAAAAAAAGAACAATATAGGTGTTCAAAAATAGCCGAAAAAATTATCGAGATTTATAAAAATATTTATCCAAATCTTGAGACCGAAAAGTCAAAAATACTGAGTGAGCTAGATATTGAAGAAGCGAAATTTGCAAAGGTTCTGGAAAATGGTCTAAAAAAAATTAAGTCACTTGATAAAATTAACGGAAAGCAAGCTTTTGAGCTATTTACTCAAGACGGTTTTCCTTTTGAACTGACTTTAGAAGTTGCGAGTGGTGAGGGGATAAAAGTTGATAAATCTGCACAAGCAGATTTTGAAGCCGAATTCGAAAAACATCAGCAAGTTTCAAAAGCGGGGGTAGAAAAGAAATTTTCCGGTGGTCTTTCAGACAAACAAGATCCAAAAGTAGTGCAATATCACACTTGTGCTCATTTACTCCTCGCAGCACTCAGAAATGTACTGGGTGAACACGTTCATCAAAAAGGGGCAAACATAACTGCCGAAAGGTTGCGATTTGATTTTTCACACCCCGAAAAAATGACCGACTCCGAAAAACAAAAGGTAGAGGAATGGGTGAATCAAGCCATCAGTAAAAAGTTGTCAGTGATCAGTCAAGAAATGAGTGTGGATGAGGCTAAAAAATCAGGCGCAGAGGGGGAGTTTGCGGAACGTTATGGTGATAAAGTAACTGTTTATAGTGTGGGTGGAAAGCTTGGTTCAGGAAAAGAAGTTTCTGCCGAAATCTGCGGTGGACCGCACGTGAAAAATCTCTCTGAAATTCAGGGTAAATTTAAAATTAAAAAAGAAGAATCTTCAAGCTCTGGGGTACGAAGAATTAAAGCAATTTTAGAATAGTATACTAACTAAGAAAAATGTCAAAAACCGCCTCATTTCTGAAGCGGTTTTTGAAAATTGAAAATTGAAAATTTCAAATTGAGCTAACGAAGTTAGCGTAGCGTTCCGCCCCAAACCTGCCATGCAAGGAGAGCTTTCGCAACGAGCGAAAGAGTGATATAGGCGTATTCTCCATAAAGGTAATCACTCCATTTACCTATCTTTTTATACTGCAGAACCATGTTTATAGCAAAGACATTAAAGAAGACTAACAGGCTCCAGAAAATTGCATAAACAAAGCTTGGAACTGCATCTGCATTGGAACCAATGGCGTTAAAGAAGTAAAGTCCCATAACAACCCACGGAACAACTCCGGCAAAACAACCGAAAATATATGATGTCCAATCAACTTTTTTTGTTGTTTGATTATGAACTTCCATTATCCACCCAAATAGAATCATGCAAGCATTGAGTGCAAAAATCAGAATCAAACTAGAAAGATCATAGACTCCACAAAGCATAGCAATAACGATAATCATAAGAGACGAAGTAATGGAATATTCCATCCAGCGGAATAAGTTCATCCCTTTTTGTATTTGAGCCTCATATTTCTCACGCCAAACAAAGGCTGATCCCAAAAGAAATAGTCCAGAAAGCAAAAGAAAAGCGGCAACCATGTAGCCAACTTTAACATCACCAATTGTTTCCGCCTGAGGCACTGGAAATCCGGCTTGTTCATTCCACTTTAAATAATTGGTAGTGATCGGTAGAGTAAAATCATTTGTTACCAACCACATTGCTACACCCTGCACCAATAGCGCTAAACCTACAAAAATATTATATTTTCGTAGTTTTTCGAGTTTTTGTTTCATAAACATCTCCTTTCATTACTTATTTGAATTATGCTTCATTTTAACCTAAAATGGAATAGTTAAAAATATACTTGAAACGTGATAAGAGAACAGAAAAAAGTCCAAATCGGGGGTAAAAACAAAATTTGAAGATAATAGAAAAATTTAAGGGGAATAAACAGCAAAAAATTCCGCACTATGTTGCACTGGATGTTGGTACGGAATTTGTAAAAGCGCTGGTGTTCAAAATCGGGGAGGGCGGCAAGGCTCATGTTGTTGGAGTTGGTAAACAACGACAGCGACTTGGTGATATGCAAGGCGGTGCCGTGACCGACATCGGTGGTGTGGTAGAAAATTGCGCCAAAGCGCTTGATATGGCCGAAGAAATGGCCGGAGCTATTGCTGACTCTTGTGTTATTGGAATTGCCGGTGAGCTGGTGAAAGGAATTACTACCACTGTTCATTATGAACGTCTTAAACCGAACATAAAAATTGATTATGATGAGCTTAAAAATATCGTCAACAAAATTCAGTGGCGGGTTTTTGATGAAGTGCGAAAACAACTAGCATGGGAAACCGGTCATGACGAAATCGACGTGAAGCTGGTTAATGCATCAGTAGTTGACGTCAAAATTGACGGTTATCGAGTGACAAACCCAATCGGATTTCAAGGGAAAGAGGTGAGTGTTGGAGTATTTAATGCTTTTGCACCAATGGTGCACCTTGGGGCGTTGCAAACAATTGCCGCTGATTTGGATCTGGACCTCATAACTATTGCCGCCGAACCTTATGCCGTGGCGCGCAGTGTTGGAGTGGGTGAAGCTGGTGAATTTAATGCCATTTTTATCGACATTGGTGGTGGAACTTCAGATATTGCAGTTGTTGCTAACGGAGGTCTTGTGGGCACTAAGATGTTTGCCATCGGAGGCCGAAGTTTCACTAAGCGACTTTCAGGCGTCCTAAATGTTCCATTTGGGCGTGCCGAACAAATTAAACTGGCTTATTCAGGTGATAAATTAAAAGCTGATTCCGCTAAAATCGTCCGTGATGCAATCTATGCTGATGCAGGTGTCTGGCTTTCTGGTGTGGAGCTGGCACTTTCGGAATTTTCAAATGTTGATCTGTTGCCTTCAAGAATACTTTTGTGCGGAGGTGGCTCGGCACTACCGGAAATCAAAGAAGTTCTCACCGATTCAGATTGGTACAAAGACTTGCCTTTTGCTAAAAAACCTCAAGTTCACTTTATTAAACCGTCCGATGTTGCTAATATAGTAGACGAGACAGAGAAAATTAAAGATCAGCAGGATATCACTCCCATGGGTCTCGCCAATTTAGTTGTGGAAATGGGAGAAGAAGATGTTCTTCCAAGTTTAATGAGAAAAATAACAAAAACACTACAAGCATGAAGAAAAAATTATCAATTATCAATTATCAATTATCAATCAATTTTAATAATTCTAAAATTAAAAATTGTGGTTTGAATGAAAATTTTAAATTAAAAATTGAAAATTCATATGAGGTACACTAGTGGATCGAGAAACCATTTATTTAGATAATGACGAAGAAATAACCTCTGTCGTCGATAAACTCAAAAAAACCGACTACTCGGCGATTGATTTAGTTATTCCCAAAGAAGCTCTTATTCTGCAATCGGTTGTGAACCTAAAACTATTAAAAAAGCAGGCTGAATCACTTGGCAAAGAAATAACTCTTGTAACACAGGATAAGGTAGGCAAAAAACTGGCCGAACAAATAGGCATTCCGGTTGTAGGCAAGCCCGGTGAAACTCCAAAAGAAGTTCATATGAGTGAAGAAGATAAAGAAGTGGTTGCAGCTGCCGCAGGGGCTGCTGCCGGGGCCGCAGTTACTGCACAAGCAAGCAAAAAAATAAAAGCAGATGAAGAAGACCTGGGTGAATCTATTGAATTCAAAGAAGAAGAAAGTCCAATTGAAAAAACATCTGAAGTTGTTGGTGACAAACCAAAAGATCCTGATGTTTCACCAATAGCAGTACCAAGCAAAGAATCCAAGACCTCAAGGGCTAAAAAGATTAAGCGGGTAGCACTTGTGGGGGGCTTTGTCGCAGTTGCTGCTGCAATTGCTGCGTTTATCTTTTTACCGATGGCTAAAATCAATATTAATCTTGCAGCCGAAAAAAAGGCGATTGATTTTACCTTTACGGCCGACAAATCATACACAGAAGTAGATACTTCAAGTCAAACGATTCCAGCGCAAGAAATTACTTCCGAATTGGAAAAAGGTTACAAATATCCGGCAACCGGGAAAAAAGATGCCGGGGCAAAAGCAACCGGTTCTGTAACTGTCTTTAACCGTTCGGGGAGTGCTAAAACAATTAATTCAGGTGCAAAGATTGTATCTTCGGGTGGACTTGCATTTGTTATCTCTGGAAGCAATGTTAATGTTCCGGGTGCTACAGTTGGTGGCGGTGGTGATATAGTTCCTGGTTCTGTTGCAGGTGTTCCAGTAACTGCAAATGCTAATGGGGATCAATATAATCTTGCGGCTGGCAGTTTTTCTTTTGCTGACAGCACAACATATCCTTTGCAATATGCAACTTCTTCCTCTGCATTTACAGGTGGTTCGAGCAAACAAATCACTGTTGTTTCTCAATCCGATGTAAACACCGCAAAAGAAGACGCTGCGAAACAAGTCGAGCAGGATTTGGTGCGCGATGTCACAGAAAAATCAGAATCAAATCAACGAATTGTCGACAAAGCCTATAAAATCGAAGTAATTTCAGCAGAACCAACACCAGCTGTTAATGCGGAGGCAACTGAATTCGAACTTAAGGTAAAAGCAAAAATTACAGCATTGGCATTTAAAGAAGAAGACATTACCAAACTTGCCGAAAGTGTCTTAGGGGATGAAATTGGCCCAGGTAAAGAAATTGTCGAAAAAGAATCTATTACTGCCGCCGCGGAATTTATTGAAGGTGACTTTGAAAAGGGCACAATGAAAGTAAAAGTTTCCGGCGAAGCATATATTGCCTCGAAAATCGAGGATGATAAGGTAAAAACCGAAATCTCGGGTGAAAAAAACGATAAGGCTTTAGAATATCTTAATGGGCTAGATGGAGTTGAAGAAGCAATAATCGAAAAGCAATTTCCCGCATTCTATAAACGAATTCCACGAATCGAATCAAATATTACACTTACTAAAGAAATATTAAAATCGGAATAATAATCCAATTTTTAATTTACAATTTTCAATTTTTATTTAATGTTTAATTTATGAATTTAAAAATTTATTTCAAATTTCAAATTTCAAATTATAAATTATCCGGAGGATGTTTATGAAACTCCTCGCCTTAGATATTGGAGAGAAAAAAGTGGGGGTTGCAAAAAGCGACGAAAATCAAATAGTGGTTAGTCCTTTGCCTTATATTGAGATAGGTCATCGGTTGCTTGGGGATTTAGGGAAAATAATAAAGGAAGAAGAAATCAATAAGGTGGTTTTGGGTCTGCCAAGACATCAAAGCGGAGATGTTGCCGTTTTTGCTGAACAAATAAAGGAATTTGCTAAAGTTATCGAGCACGAATATAATGTTTTAGTCGAGTTTGAAGACGAATCAGGAACAACAATCGAAGCAACTAGAAGGCTTAAAGAAGCAGGAAAGACTGAAAGCGAAATAAAAGAGCTTGTTGATAGCGAATCAGCTTGTGTGATATTAGAAAGTTACCTCAAGCGAAGCTTGAATACATAATATATAAAACATAATACAAAAAATTAAGGAATAAGAAGTAGTGATAAGTCAAAACACAACCAGAAAAAAATCAAAAAAACCGATTATTATAATAATCGGTATAGTATTATTTTTTGTCGCTACATTAATTGGTTGCAATATTTGGTATAAATCAGCCATCGAAAAACCAAACTCCCAAAATGCCGAAACAAAAGCATTTGTGATTGAAAAAGGCGAAGGTGGTGGTGATATTATCGCAAAATTAAGAAAGGAACAGCTTACTCAAAGCCACTTGGCTTTTCTTATTTATTTGAATATAAACAGAATGAATAGCAAACTACAAGCAGGTGAATATCAAATCCCTCAAAATTTGAACATTAAACAACTTGCAGAACTCCTAACCAAAGGTCAAATAAATTCAGATAAACTTACTATTCCCGAGGGTTGGACACTTGAGCAGATCGCTGAAAAGGTCGAAAAAGACTTTGGCATACCAAAAAATGAGTTTGTAGCTGAAGCAAAATTCTCTAATTATGACATTCCGTCCTATTTCACCGGTATTGAGAAGACCGACTCAATGGAAGGTTTTTTGTACCCTGCAACTTATGAAATCCCGGAAAATCCAACTGCGGGGGATATTGTTGGTAGAATGTTTGATACTTTCAAAAAGAAATATACCGAAAATATCCAAAAACAAATTACGACTAAAGGACTAACAACATATGAAGCGGTGACTTTAGCTTCTATCGTTGAGCGAGAGGTTGCTAAAGCAGAAGACAGAAAAATGGTAGCTGGGGTATTTTTGAATCGCTTAGATATTAAAATGCCACTGGAATCTTGTGCCACAATCCAATATATAACCGGGACAAACAAGAGCCAGTTTACCTATGAAGAAACCCGAATATCATCACCTTATAACACTTATATTAATCGTGGACTTCCTAAAGGGCCAATCGGTAATCCGTCGATTGAATCGATTAATGCCGTAATTGCACCAACCGAATCTGACTATCTTTACTTTTTATCAGCGAATGGAGTAACCTATTTTTCGGAAACTCTAGATGAACATAACGCTAAAAAAGCACAATACTTGGATTAATTCAAAAATAAAAAATCAAAACTCAAAATGATAATTAATATTTCAAAATTTAATCAATAATTCTGGGTAAAAAAGTTTTAAGAAAGGTTAGCACATGGGAATAGAAGGCAGTAATCCACCAGAGTCTTTTGAGGAGAATATGGCATTCGAATTTAAAAGAATGCAAGGTGAAAAGCAAATAACGCTCACGGAATTAGAGGATGCAGTTGCTACTTTTTTTGCCGGTGAAAATTATGAGATCACTAGGGTTCCTGGAACAAATTCTGTTGTGGTAAAAAGTACTGAAACCTATGTTGAACCAAAAGTACTAGTTTTGGAAGGCTCAAGCTTAGGTGGCACTATGGTAAAAAATGGTACCCTTGTTAATAAAATGGTGGTCGAATTTATTGACGAATCGGTGCCGGTTCACACCGATTTTTCAAATCCAGAAACACAAGATGAAGATGTCTATAAATGGAGAAAATCTTTAGCCGAAAGAAAAAAGACAACAAAACAAATTTCGAAGCTAGAATTAGTGGAAGATCCTGAGAGAGCCAGAATATTTTTGCAAGAGGCAGGAATTGAAGTTGAAGAAAAATAAACCAAACAACGTTTATAAAATTTCTTTCGGTGTTTCTGGTAAGGGAACTACCTTTGAATCCATTATGAGAGCCATAAAATCAGGGGAGTTTGTGATGGAACCAATACTCGTTTTTGCTGACAGAGAATGTCGGGCAACTGAGGTGGCAAAAAAAATGGGACTTAAAACATGGGTCAAAAAAACTACCGAAAGTATAGAAACATTTCATAAAAAAGTATTTAAAGAATTAAATAATAATCAGACAGACGTAGTGATTCTTGCCGGTTATTTGCGGCTTTTTCCTGTCTCAAACGATGATCCATTTTTAGTTTTAAATTCTCATCCGGCGGCCACACCACAATTTGGAGGAACCGGTTTTTGGGGGATTCGCGTGCACGAAACTGTGCTTGATTTTGCTCATGCAACTAAGTTTAGACATCCCTACACATATTCATCTGTGCATATTGCAACCGGGGAGTATGATCAAGGTCCAGTTATTGGACTCAAAAAAATGGAGATCTTAAAAACCGACACACCAGAAAGTCTGGCCGAAAGATTATTGTCTATTGAACACAAAAATTATACAGAAGTTTTAAAAAGATTTTCTAATAATTTAGTTGAGTACCAAAATAGTCCAAGGGATTTGATTATGGAATCAGAAAAAGAACTTCTAAAAACAATTAAAAAAAATGTTTTCAAAAGATATAATATTAAAAAAGGAGATTAAGGATGAAAGAAATATATCTTTATTTGCTAACGGTTCCGGTATTTTTCGCCATCGATATGCTATGGATTGGCGTTATAGCTAAGAAGTTTTACTTTGAGAGTTTGGGTGAACTGATGGCTAAGCAAATAAACTGGACGGCTGCCATTATTTTTTATTTGCTATATATCTTTGGAATAATCTATTTGGCGGTCCTACCGGGAGCAAAGGCAGGGGATATTAAAATAACCCTCTTAAATGCGGCTATTTTCGGTTTTTTGGCTTATGCCACTTATGATCTAACCAATTTAGCAACTCTGAAAAATTGGCCGCTAAATGTAACACTGGTAGATATGGTGTGGGGAACAATTTTAACAACTGCGGTAGCTTTTATATCCTTTAATATTTACAAATGGATTTCTTAAGAGAAAATCTACTCCAAACATATTACCTTGTGTTTGGTGGGGTTTTTACTCTTTCGGTTTTATTTTTCCTCATCTCTCTCGTGGTCAAAAAGAATAGTATTGCCGATATCTTTTGGGGTTTGACGTTTATCTTTATTGCTCTTTTGTCTGTTTTTTCTCAACCAATACTTACATTATCTGGTTTTACTGTGTTTATACTCGTTTTAATTTGGGGTTCACGACTGGCATTTCATATTTATCTTCGAAACAAAGGGAAAAAAGAGGATAAACGCTATTTAGCGCTCGCAAAAGATTGGGGTAGGTATTTTTATTTACGTTCCTATTTTCAGGTTTTTTTACTGCAGGGTGTTTTAGCTATCTTAGTTTCAACTTCAGTAATTATTAATGCAGTTTATGGTGCTGAAAGTATTAATATTTATTATATTCTTGGTTTAATTGTGTGGATAATCGGATTTCTATTTGAATCTATTGGAGATGCCCAATTAAAAAAATTCCTATCTAATTCTCAAAATCTAGACAAAATTATGGACCAAGGGCTTTGGAAATATACTCGTCACCCTAACTATTTCGGAGAGATAACAATGTGGTGGGGAATATTTGTTATTACCCTAGCAGCATCAGATTACAAGCTTTTAGCGATTATCGGACCAATTACCATCACATTACTAATTACAAAAGTTTCCGGTATTCCTATGCTCGAAAAACAATTTGTCGGAAAACCGGGCTGGGATGAATATAAACAAAAAACTAGTGTCCTAATACCCTGGATACCAAAAAAATAACTTAACGAAAAAGAAAGAGGGAGCCGATTGCAGGCTCCCTCTTTCCTGCAACTTGCTCCCTTCTTGGGCCTATGAAAGGCCGGGTTCGGTGATGATGATGAACTGATCTGTCTCGATGCGGACTCCGTTCTTGGTGAGTTCACAGTCGAACGACTCGGAAGGTAGTCCAATCAGATATTGGGCAACTTCCGGTGAGACCTCCCCAATCACGTCTCCATACTCGTCTTTCACGAGTGAGTACTTGAGTCGTGGCTCAGGGAGAACAAGGGGTTCGGGAATCTGCGGTTGCCCACCAACGAACAAAGCGCCGGATTCGAGCTTAGGCTCCGCAGATTGCTCCGCGGCTTTCTCGGACGCCTCTGCTGAAAGCTCAGCATCGTGTTCTGGTTCTAACTTCAGCCCGAGCATCTCAGCAATCTCTTCCTTGTCGATTTCGTTGCGCGCAAAACGCACTGCATATCGACGGAGAGGTGGCTTGAAAGACCACTCAGTAGAGTCAGCGTTGTAACTCATCACACTCTGGGTCTCTAACTCTTGTAGTCGGGGATCGTCTGCACCCAGACTGAGCAATCTCCTTTCGACACTACCGTTCTCATTGGTGTGAGTAAGGAGTTCCAGGAGAAATACGAGCTGCCCGTGGCGGATCTTGCCGAGTGTCTCCTTCAGCTTAACTCCATTCTCGGCCTCACGCCTGCGGAAGTTCTCAACGTTGGAAATAGTGAGGGCTTTCGCTGGAAATCCTTCGCGGAGGTAACGCCATAGATCATCCTCGGTATACATCTTAGGTTCTGTTTTGAACCCTCGACTGAACCCTCTGAATTGACCTTTGAAGCGCCACATCTTGTTACTCTTGGAGCGGGTAACACATCGGAGTTGTTCGAGTTCAGTAAACCTTGGATCTTCTGCACTTACCCCGACTGCCGAGACTCTAATCTCAGCATTAGCGTTGGTGTTGGTGAGGCAAGCAAACAGGAAATCGTGCAGTTCGACAGGAATCTTCACCAAGTCGCCGGACGGGATCACTGCTTCCTTGCCTGAAGTGACTTCCGGTGCAACTTCAGCGGCCGGTGTCTCTTCGGTGTCTGGAGTCCCGGGTGTCTCAACCTGTTCGGTTGTATCCGGTTCTTCAATCGCCGGAGCCGGAGGTTCCACCCTGACGTCTGTCACCTTGAAACAGACAACGCGGACATCGTCCTCGCTGAGTCGGCCCTCGGCGAACGCCTTGGCGACCATCGAGTAGGGGGAGACGAAACGGAGCTGCCCCGAGGTCTGTGTGAAGTCGACCACCTTGAGTCTCTTGAGCTCCACAAGCTCCGGATCATCGTTCAGATAGCCCGAACTGCCTTTGTTGACGACGCCGATCTTGGTGGCACCACGCATGAGCTGCATGAAGTAGCTCTGGAGGTGCGCCGGAATCGGTGGATACCGATCCGGGTCGTTCATGATGTCTCGACGCTGCATGACAATCGGACCTCTTTTCGTCTTCCCACTATATCGGATGTTACTTTCCTTCTCTGTTGGAACTTCTTCTTGATCGCTCTTCCCAATAGCCCGATATTGCTTTCCGAGCTTAGGGAGATAGCGGAAGCAGGAGTTCACCCGATACCAGCCATGGGTCATAGAAGTGATGTAGTGTTGCGACTTCAACTCAAGTATGGCTTCAGCTGTGACACTAACCATCGATGTACTGAACCATCCTGATTCATTCATCGCATGGACACATTCCCAGAACTGAGCTTGGATTTGAGGATTCAGCCCCTCCGTGTCCCGAGTGAACCACACTGCTGGTTGCGGAATCTTCCGCGGCTGACGTTCCGGAGTTTCCTCTGACTTTGAAGTGTCTGTTGGTTGCTTTTGGCCAAGAGGCGGCAATGGGACTTTCCTCGGTTTGTGTATCCGAATATATCCCACTTCTTTGCTTGCTTTGACTCTTCTTGCGGCAAGCTGGTCGACTGTGGCGAGTGAAACATCCGAAAGCGGTCGAATTCCGAACTTGTTTTCGCACCTTCCGATGTATCCGGGCCAAAGGCGCTTGGCTTCTAGCTGGAACATATCGATCAGATCGACGCAGTCCCAGTAGGCAGTTCCGTCGATAGACAAGCCGAGTTCTCTCATCAGGTCCACGGAATCCTTCAGACAGTTCTTGCCCTTAAGAAAACCGTTTATAACCCGGAGCTCGTTCAGATTGAAAACCAGTGCAAGATGTTGTGCCTCTTGCCGGTTCAAGTGTCTGAAGAGTTGGGTGTAGATGAGTTGAAGCTTCTGACAGTTCTCCACATAGATACGCTTGGCACGAGCCTTGCGCTTGTCGTAGATTGCGATTGCGTTGAGCCTTCGTTGCTTACTGTCCCTACCAACGTCACCAGCTGCAAGAGCAGCCAGGACACTTGTTGGCAGATCCTGGAGAAGGATACCCTTCCAGGAACTAGTCACAGTACATCTGCTACCTGGCATGGTTATCCTCCCCTCATCATCGTATTTACAAGGTGCTATGTGTTGGGTAGGTTATCATAAAAAATCTTAAGCTTCAATAATTTTATGTTGAAAAAAATACTTAATTAAGCTATAATCCGCTCACAATGCCCGGCTGACTAATAAGGGGGTGTACCTCATGGCCGGTCGTAAGGATAAGGAGCAAGAGCGGGAGGCTCGCTGGCGCAGGCCGATCTTCGAATTCGTCGTCTCTCTTTCAACACTTCCGACGAGTGTCTATCTGGCCAAGCTGGTGGCACGTGCCATGCGACACAAGAATGCCTATCTTCGTGAGTTGTTCCGGTATGAGCTCCTGAAGGAGCACATACGAACTCTGATGGAGAGAGACGAGATCGACGAGGTTCTGGGTTCCAGAAGTGCTTATGCCAAGCTTGCCTTGGCACCAACCAAGTTGCCGGAAGACGACAAAGGTTGGGAGCGCTTCCAGAAGGTGATCGAAGTCCTAGGACCGCGTGAGGCATTCCGGCTATTCGACGTCACCTCATCGAGTCGCATTGTGGTGACTCTAACCTTCAAGCTTCGCAAAGAGCTCTACACAGAGCTCAGCGAAGAAAAGCAGAAGAAGGTTCGGGATGCCATCGGCAACAAGCGGGCACTTTCCATTGAGGAACCCCCAGAAGGTTTCCTCGAGGGCAAGTCGCTCGAAGAACGCCGTCGCTCCAACTAACCCGCCGAGAAGGCTCGCCGCCACCGGCGGGTCTTTTCGTTCTCTTAACAAAGGACGGACCTTTGTCACTAGCTACTAACAAAAATAAGAGACAGCGTATGCCATCTCTTATTTTATTAACTAGTGACTAGTAACTAATAACTAGTAATTAATACTATTTTTCTTCTTTTGGAGCTTCTGGGGCTGGTGCTTCGGGTGCAGCCGGTGCCTCTGGTGTTGGTGCAGCTTTTGGGGCACCATCACCTGAAAGTAATGTAGTAAAAGGTGCTGCCGAAGCGTCATATTTTGCACTACCGAATGCAAGCATCGGATAGCCCACAAAGCTAAAAAGCCAAAGGGCTAAAATGCTGAAAGCTGTATCTTTGCCGAATTTTTTACCGAGTTCTAAAGCGACAATCAATCCGAATGCAAGGGTAATAAGATATCCTATCACCGGAATTGCCCCGGCAAAAATTGCCAGCATCCACCACCAAGGTTTGCCTATAATTTGCATCAGCACATAAACGTTATAAATAGGTACCAATGCTGCCCAACCGGGTTTTCCGGCTTTGACAAAGATTTTCCACATGCAAACGACATAGAAAACCAACAAAACCAACATCAAAATCCATAAACCGGCTAAAAAAGCCATTAAACCAGCTAATGCACCTTCATTAGCAACGGTAGTTGTTGGATAGGTATAGTCATATGTTGCGTCCATAAATCCTCCTTTATTAATACTGCTTATATTATCTGCTGTGATACAATAAAAAAGCAATAGAAAAATTATTTTGGGGTTAAAAAATGAAAAAAATTATTTACCTGGTACTATGAATACCATTTGGAATCATGTTAGGTTTCCTTATTTCCTCGATGTTCCAACTATTTGTTGAAACATTTTTTGGTGAAGCCGATGTTTTGACATATGCTCTTTCGGTCTATACTGTTTTTTGCACACTCGGATTGATTCTAGGGATAATTTGCGGCCCGATTGCCTGGCGCAAAATTTATGTTGAAGGCCTTCGTGGCAAAAAATACATCGAAAAATGACAAAATTAAAATTCCAAATTCCAAAAAAATATTAAAGACCAAATTTCAAATATTAAATAATAAGTTTAGATTATGGTTAATAAACATACTAGACCTAAAAAAGTCATTGTTAATGATTTAATGCAAAAAAATTATC
>Ga0172371_10008954_pt1 | contig 13864 bp, 9 predicted proteins | sample Lak12m_FD_114543 | JGI IMG/M metagenome (GOLD analysis project Ga0172371, IMG submission 114543) | Freshwater microbial communities from Kabuno Bay, South-Kivu, Congo - kab_022012_12m | ecosystem: Environmental > Aquatic > Freshwater > Lake | place: Democratic Republic of the Congo: South-Kivu... | reverse complement strand
TTTTTGTGTTAAAATCATGACCACGATCAAGGAGTACATTTTGGGGCATGGTGCAATGGCAGCACACCAGACTTTGGATCTGTGGATCTTGGTTCGAATCCAGGTGCCCCAGCCTGAACACTCAAGACGCATCGGAAGGATGAGAGAGGCAGTTGCTGCTCCAATTCCGGCATAGAGCGAGCCAGCATGAACGATGCTGACGCTCGTTTTTTAATTGCAGCACAGCCTCAGGAGTTAACCATGAAAGTCAATACGATCATTATGGCTGCAGGTCAGGGAACACGCATGGTTTCGAGTCTTCCCAAAGTACTGCACGCTGTTAACGGGAAATCCCTGATCTTATATTCGATTGACGCTGCCAAAGCTGCCGGCTCAGACAAGCCGGTGGTTGTGATCGGCAACGGAGCGGAACTGGTAAAACAAACGATCGGAGACGGGGCGCGCTTTGCTCTTCAGGAACAGCGTTTGGGGACCGCGCACGCCATCATGGCAGCCGGGAACCTGCTGCAAGACGAGTCCGGGCTGGTGTTGGTGATTGCCGGCGATATGCCCCTTTTAACTTCCGGGACGTTGAAAGAACTGGTTCAAAAGCAGGAAAACAACTCGGGGCCGTTGACCATGCTGACCGTTCATTCCAATGATCCGCGTGGTTTTGGGCGGATCTTGCGTGACGTGCAGGGGAACATCGCCGCCATCGTTGAAGAAGCCCAGGCCAGCGCAGAACAATTGAAGATCGATGAATTGAACGTAGGCGCTTATTGTTTCAATGCAGACTGGTTGTGGAAAGCGCTTAAGAAGATCAAACTTTCACCAAAAGGGGAGTATTACCTGACCGATCTGATCGAGATCGCCGTCTCTGAAGGCAGCCGGATTGAATCCATCTGCCTGGAGGATGAAGAAGAAGCTCTGGGCGTGAACAACCGCATCCACCTTGCCGACGCGGAGCGCATCATCCGCAGGAGAACAAATCAAGCGTTGATGCTGCAAGGCGTGACCATGATAGACCCGAACCTGGTTTATGTTGAGGATGGCGTCATAATAGGCAGGGATACGGTGCTCCATCCAAATACACACTTGACCGGCAAGACGGTCATCGGCGAAAGTTGTGAGATCGGACCGAATACCATCATCGATAATTCCTCCATCGGAGATCATTGCCACCTGCTGGCTTCCGTTATTGAAGGCGCAGTGGTGGAAGATAACGTCGGGATGGGCCCTTTCTGCCATCTGCGCAAAGGCGCACACCTGGGCAAAGGGGTTCACATGGGCAATTTTGGAGAGGTCAAAGACTCAACCCTGTCAGCGGGCGTAAAGATGGGGCATTTCTCTTATATCGGAAACGCCACCATTGGCGAAAATGTCAATATTGGGGCAGGCACCATCACCTGTAATTTTGACGGCGAACACAAATTTCCCACCGAAATTGGCGAAGGCGCTTTCATCGGCAGCGATACCATGCTGGTTGCGCCTTTGAAGATCGGCAGGGGAGCCAAGACGGGCGCAGGTTCCGTGGTGACCCACGACGTGGCGGACGGTGAAGTGGTGGTGGGCGTGCCTGCCAGAAAACTAAAGGATAAATAACGATGCTATTGGCCTGGATTCTCGGTGCGTTTTTCCTGTTTTTGGATTTGTTTTTTGCATTTATGAGAACTTCTTTGGTCAATGTTAGAGTACCGCAACTGATCGAATTATTAAGCAACAATCCGGAGAAGCTCGAAAAAACCATCGATTTTCTGGAAAGACCGCGCTTAAGGGCTAGCCTGCGTTTTTTAGTGGCCTTCACTCACGTACTGCTGGCCGCCAGCCTACTTTTTCTCTGTATCGATCAATTCGGAGAATTATCGTTGGGGGTTATGATCGGTATTCTGTCAGCCATGCTGCTGTTGGTGATGGCGCTTGAGTTCAGTCTTGAACGGGTCGCTTTAAAGAACCCCGAACGCTGGGCGATTCGACTGCTTTCCATTGGCAACTTCTTTGACCTGCTCTTCAGCCCAATTTCAAACACAATGATCTGGCTGCAAGGCACCAACAATCAGGCATTAAGAAAACTGGGCTCTGTTACGGAAGACGAACTGCGCACCTGGGTGCAGGTGGGTGAACCGGAAGGCGGGCTTGAACCGGATGAGCGCAAGATGATCTATTCCATCTTCCAGTTCGGCGACACCTTGTGCCGTGAGATCATGGTGCCGCGCATGGAAGTAACCGCCCTGGAAATTAAAACACCTCTGAACCAGGCCATTAACGCCTTTATCAGCTCGGGTCACTCGCGCGTACCGGTTTATGACGACGTCATCGACAATGTGGTGGGCATGCTTTATGCCAAAGACCTGTTGAAGATCCATGGCAACGTCAACGAAAAGAACGATATTAAGAAATTCCTGCGCGAAGCCTACTTTGTACCCGAATCCAAGAAGGTGGACGAACTCCTGGGTGAAATGCAGGCCAATGGTGTGCATATCGCGGTGGTGGTGGATGAATATGGCGGCATGGCCGGCCTGGTAACCCTTGAAGATATCGTGGAAGAGATCGTGGGCGAGATCCGTGACGAGTACGACCAGAGCGAAGAGTTGCTGGTACAGTTTATTACCGACGACGAGTATCTTTTTAGAGGCCGCGTTTCGTTGGATGATTTTAATGAAGCCCTGGATACCCACCTTGACCCGGATATGACAGATACGTTGGGTGGATACTTTTACAGCGAATTGGGCAGGGTGCCTGCCGAGGGCGACCAGCTTGAAGTAGAAGGCTGGTTATTAAAAGTAGAGGAAGTACGAGGTAGAAGAGTGGGCAGGATCCGAGCTCGCAGAATTCCGGCAGAAGAATTGGAGAACGCATAAATGCACCTTGACCCCGAACTGCAAAAAAAATTGATCGAAGCCGCCATTCAGGCGCAGCAATGGGCTTATGCCCCTTATTCAAAATACAAGGTGGGGGCAGCCGTTCTGACAGCGTCAGGCAAAATATACGATGGATTGAATATTGAAAACGCCGCTTATCCTACATGCATGTGCGCAGAAAGGGTGGCCATTTATAAAACTGTCAGTGAAGGGGAAAGAGATTTGGAAGCAATTGTAGTGGCTACGACCAACGGCGGCAAACCCTGTGGGTCTTGCCGGCAAGTGATGGCTGAGTTTAACCTTTCCATGAGGGTTTTGATCGTGGATACAACAGGCAAGGTTTATATGGAGACGACGGTCGCGGAGCTTCTGCCTGAAGCTTTCACGCCCAAAGACCTGGTTTGAGGAGTGAATGCCCAAAGCGGAACGCACTTTAAGGGTTGAAGCGGTAGTCCTCCATCATGTCAATTGGGGTGAAGCCGACCGCCTTTTGACCGTGTTCACCAGAACTCATGGCAAGCTGCGGGTGATAGCCAAGAGCGTGCGCAAGATGCAGTCGCGTAAAGCCGGGCACCTGGAACCTTTCTCACATTCAACTTTGATGCTGGCCAAGGCGCACGACCTTTGGATCGTGACCGACGCCGAGACCATTGACGGGTTCAGCGCATTGCGCGAAGACCTGCAGTTGATGACGCACGCTTCTTACGTGATTGAACTGATCGACCGCTTCACTTTCGAGGAGGGCCAAAACTGGCAGCTTTACCAGTTGACCATTGACACGTTGAAACGCCTCAGTGAAGAAAAGGCTCCCTTTATTCCTTTGCGCTATTATGAGATGCGCCTGCTGGATCTGCTGGGTTTCAGGCCGCTGCTCTTTCAGTGCGCCAAATGCGGCAAAGAGATCGTCGCCGAAGACCAGTTCTTCTCGGCGGAGCAGGGCGGCGTGCTATGTCCGAGCTGCGGGGCGCGCAGCAGCGACTCGCGTCTGGTCTCAATGGACGCGCTGCGATTCATGCGGCATTTCCAGCGCAGTGATTACAAAACGGCACTTAAAGCCGATCCATCGCCAAAGGTCAGGGCTGAGATCGAATCCTTGATGAACCACTATTTGACCTTTCATCTTGAACGCAGCCTGAACACCCCCGAGTTTCTGAAACAGATCAAAAATTGAATCTTATTTCCATCGCGGTATAATTGTGACACTTAAAAATTCGCCGCGCCTCCGGGAGGATGTATGAACCAACCCCTAGATTTCCAATCCGTGATCATGACCCTGCAAAAATTCTGGGCGGACCAGGGCTGTCTGATCTGGCAGCCGTATTACAGCCAGATCGGCGCCGGAACGATGAATCCGGGGACTTTTCTGCGCGTTTTGGGGCCTGAACCCTGGAACGTGGGTTACGTTGAACCTTCCATCCGTCCGGACGACGGCCGTTACGGCGAGAATCCCAACCGTTTCCAGCAGCATTATCAGTTCCAGGTCATTTTGAAACCCGACCCGGGCAATCCGCAGGAGTTGTATCTCAAGTCACTGGAAGCATTGGGCATCAACCCGCAGGAACACGACATCCGCTTCGTGGAAGATAACTGGCAGCAGCCCGCTCTGGGCGCCTGGGGTCTGGGCTGGGAAGTCTGGCTGGACGGCCAGGAGATCACCCAGTTCACCTACTTCCAGCAGGCCGGCGGGCTCACCCTCGACCCGGTCTCGGTGGAGATCACCTACGGACTGGAGCGCATTGCCATGCCCTTGCAGCGCATCCCGCACGCCAGGAACATGCACTGGAACAAGACCCACACCTATGGCGAGGTCAACTTCCAGGGTGAGGCGGAGCACAGCAAGTATTATTTCGAGATTGCCGACGTGGAGCGCATGCGCGAACTTTACAAGCTCTACGAACTGGAAGCGGAAGAATGTCTGAAGGACGGGTTGGTGCTTCCGGCTCACGATTACATCTTGAAATGTTCTCACACCTTTAATATTCTCGACACCCGCGGAGCCGTGGGCGTGACCGAACGCCAGGCCCTCTTTGGCCGTATGCGCGAGATGGCGCACCGCAATTCTGAAGCCTACGTGGAACAACGCCGCGCGCTTGACTTCCCCTGGATGATGAAGGAAGCCGTCTTTGCCGTACCGCCTGTCGTCAAGCCTGTAAAACAGACTCCCCCGGTCGGCCCTGCGCCGTTCCTGGTTGAGATCGGCACGGAGGAGCTCCCGGCAGCCGACCTGCGTTCAGCCATTGACCAGCTTACCGAACGCGTACCCGTGCTTTTGGACGAATTGCGTCTGGAGCATGGCAAGGTCAGCATCATGGGAACGCCGCGCCGCCTGGTGGTCTACGTGGAAGGCATGGCCGACCAGCAAACACCGCGCACAACCGTGGTGAAGGGCCCGCCCGAGAGCAGGGCTTATGACGCCGATGGCAAGCCCACCCGCGCCCTTGAGGGTTTTGCGCAGAGCAAGGGACTGACAGTGAAAGACCTTGAAGTTCGCGAGATCGACGGCGGTCGATACATGGTGGCACTGGTCAAGGAAGCCACACGGCCCGCTTATGACGTGCTTCTTGAAGCGCTGCCCGGTCTGGCGTCAGGGATTAAATTCGAAAAATCCATGCGCTGGAATTTCACCAACGTAGCCTTTTCACGCCCGGTGCGCTGGCTGCTGGCCATGCTCGGTTCTGCGGCCATCCCCTTTGAGTATGCCGGTCTGACTGCCGGAGCCGCAACCCACGGACTGCGCTTCATCGAACCGCAGGTAATGCCTGTGAAGGATTCCGCGGAATATTTTGCGAAATTGAAAGCGCAGGGCATCCTGCTTGACCCCGAAGAACGCAAGGCAGCCATCCGCGCTCAGGTACTAAAACTGTTTACCGACGTGAACGGACAGGAAAAGATCGACGAAGACCTGCTGGATGAAGTCAACCAATTGGTGGAAGCCCCCACCGCGCTTTTGGGTTCCTTTGAAGAGGAACACCTGGTGTTGCCGCCTGAGGTGCTCATCTCGGTGATGAAAAAACATCAGCGCTACTTCCCTGTTCTGGGCAAGGACGGCAAACTGCTGCCGCATTTCGTGGCGGTACGCAATGGCGACAAGCAGGGTCTCGACCTGGTCACTGATGGCAACGAACAGGTCATCCGCGCCCGTTTCGCCGACGCCAATTTCTTCATCCACGAAGACCTCAAACACAAACTGTCTGACCTGTTGGAGAAGCTCGGCACGCTGACCTTCCAGCAGAAGCTGGGCTCGATGCTTGACAAGTCCGTCAGGATCCGCAAAATGGTGGAAACCCTGGCGCCCCAAATGGGGTTAACCTCCGATGAGCAAAAAACCACCCTGCGCGCGGCCGAACTTTGCAAAGCGGACCTGGTCAGCCACATGGTGGTGGAAATGACCTCCCTGCAGGGGGTGATGGGCCGCTATTATGCCGACCATTCCGGCGAGGGAGAAGCGGTGGCGCAGGCCATCTTCGAACATTACCTGCCGCGTTTCATGGGCGACAACCTGCCAGCCGGCAAAGCCGGTATGGTCATCGGACTGGCCGACCGCCTGGATTCATTGGCAGGCCTCTTCGCTGCCGGATTGGCTCCCACCGGCACAAAAGACCCCTTCGCGCAGCGCCGCACGGCGCTCGGTCTGGTGCAGATCCTGTCTGCTTTCGACCTGGATTTTGACCTGCAGGCCGGGTTGGCTTTGGCGGCCAAGAACATGCCTTTGCCTGTAACGGAGGCAAGCCTCAAGGACAGCCTTGAATTCATTGTTGGCCGTCTCAAGAACAACCTGACCGATCAGGGCTACCGCTACGATGTGGTGGATGCGGTGCTGGCCGAACAGCAGAATAACCCCGCCGGCGCGATCCGTGCGGTGAAAGAGTTAAACGAGTGGGTGAACGCTTCCGACTGGTCGACCATCCTGCCGGCCTATGCGCGCTGCGTCAGGATCACCCGTGACCAGAAAACCGTTTATAACGTTGACCCTGCCTTTTTTGAAGAACCGACCGAGAAGGCGCTGTTTGCCGAGGTTGAACGCGTTGAGAAGCTGGAGCGTAAATCCGGCTCGGTTGAAGCTTTTATTCAGGCTTTCAAACCCATGATCCCGGCCGTGAACCAGTTCTTCGACGCCGTGCTGGTCATGGCGGAAGATGAAAAAGTTCGCGCCAACCGTCTTGGGCTTCTACAGCGCATCTCCGCTTTGACCAGGGGAATCGCAGATTTCTCCTGCCTGGAAGGATTCTAGGATCCTGTTCGGTACAGGTGAATTTGCCCGACCCTTTTAGGATTGCAGGATACAATTAACCTTACCTTATGACAGCAGTAGATGAGATCAAGGCTCGCCTGGATATCGTGGATATCGTCTCGGAGACCGTAAAACTGAGACGGTCCGGTCGAAGTTATACCGGCTTCTGCCCGTTCCATCCGAATACCAAGACGCCCGCTTTCGCGGTCTTCCCCGATTCGGGCACCTGGCGCTGTTTCGGGCAGTGCAACGAGGGCGGCGATATCTTCAAGTTCGTCATGAAACGTGAAGGCTGGGATTTCTCCGAAGCCCTGCGCTTCTTGGCGGAACGCGCCGGCGTGACGCTGGAATCTTATACACCGGAAAAGAAAGCCGAAGAAGACGAACATGACCGCTTAAGAGAACTGCTTGAAGAAGCCGCAAGGTTTTACCAGTATCAATTATTGAAAACCCCCGAAGGCAAACCGGCCCTGGATTTCCTGGCCAAACGCGGGGTCACTCCCGAGACCATCCAGGCATTTGAATTGGGATACGCGCCGGCCAATTACGACGCCATGACCAATCATTTTGGCTCAATGGGTTATTCTTCCGATGACCTGCTGCAGGTTGGCCTGGTGGTGGAGCGTGAATCGGGCGGGGTCTATGACAAATACCGCAACCGGGTCATGTTCCCCATCCGCAACGCAACGGATAAGATCACCGGATTCGGCGGACGCATCCTCGACCCGGACGATATCCCGAAGTTCCTCAATTCTCCGCAAACGGTTTTATTCGATAAAAGCCATTTGTTATACGGGTTGAACCTGGCGCGCAAGTCCATCCGCACCGAAGACCAGGTGGTCATCGTGGAAGGTTACTTTGATGTGATCCTGCTGCACCAGGCCGGTTTCACCAACACGGTTTCACCCATGGGCACCGCCCTTAATGAAGACCAGTTGAGGCTGCTGAAGAAATACTCCAGGCGCATTGTGCTGGCCCTGGATGCCGATGCGGCCGGTGAAAAAGCCACCCTGCGCGGCCTGGAACTTGCCCGCAAAGCTCTTGACCGCGAGACCGAACTGGTCTTTGATGCTCATGGGTTGCTGCGGCACGAAGCCCGCCTGCAGGCGGATGTACGCGTGACCACCATCCCGGAAGGCATGGATCCGGATGAAGTCGTGCTGCGCGACCCTGAAGAATGGAGCAAGATCCTTGCGTCAGCCAAACCGATCGTGGTGCACGTGATGGAAACGCTGGCGAAAGACCAGAACCTGGAAGATGCCAAGGTAAAATCTGCAGTAGCGGCGCAGGTGCTGCCTTTGATCGAAGATGTGCCTTCCTCGATCGAAAGAGACGCCTACCGGCAGCAGTTGGCGCGTTTGCTTAAAATAGACGAACGCTCGCTGCTCGGAAACCAGCGTGTGCATGAAAAACCGCGCCGGCGCACAACGCGGGTGGAAGAACAGATCCAGCCCCGCGGGGTTAAAGAAGAAGAGCATGGTGTTGATAAGCGCATTTATCACCTGGAAGCCCACTGTCTTTCGCTGCTGCTGCTGTATCCGCATTGGTACTACGATCTTGAAAGGGCGTTAAAACAAGCCGGGCTTGAAAGGTTCACCGATGCTGATTTTGAAAGCTCGGATCACCAGCAGATCATGGGTTTGTTTTTCAAGGCGATCGCACAGGACGAGATGGAAGCGCTTCATTACATCGGCCAAAACCTGCCAGACCCTCTCTCAGAACGGTTTGGATACCTTTCCAATCCGGACTTGATCAAGGAGAAAAATGAAGACAAATTATTTGAAGACCTTGTCAGGACGCTGATCAATATCAGGTTAATAAAGATCAACGCCTTGTTGAACCAGATCAGGTTCCTTCAGGCGGACGAAGAGGCAGTTGAAGAGGACAAAACCGATTTGCATTCTTTAACGTTAAAATATACAATTGCCAGAGGAAAATTGGATATGGCACTTGCGAAAAAAAATCTTATTAATTGATTTTCACATTATGGTATAGTTAATCTCATGCCCCAAACCCCAACGAAAAGAACCAAGGTACCTTCCACAAAGGAACCGGTTGCTGTTAAAAAGGTAAGTACGACGCCAAAAACAGCTTCCGGAAAGAGGACGACCGTTAAGGCAAAAGCGACGCGCAATTCGCGCAGCAAAAACTCATCGGTTGACAATCTGCTGGGTAAACAGGAGCCGGATGAAAATTCATTGGCTCAAGCGCACGAGGAATGGGGAGAAATTGTAGCGGAAGACCCGCTGGAAATCCTTGAAGACCCCAGCATCGCCCTTGAACTCTCCGAGGATCCTGTTCGCCTCTATTTGAAGGAGATCGGACAGATCCACTTGTTGGATGCTGATTCCGAGTTCAGGCTGGCGGCGCGCATTGAAGCCTTGGTGCGGGTTGAAACGCTTTCAAACCATGTAAAACCCGGTCCCGGGCAGGCAGGCCACTACAAGGCGCTGTTTGCGGGTATCGTCAACGATCTGGTCACCTCCTGGAAACGTCTGCAGGAAGACGCCATCCGCATTGGGCAGACCGAATGCCCTGACCTCGCTTTAACGCTGGCAGAGACACAATTGCTGCGGCACACCTGGCAGGCGGACGATCCGTCTTACCTGCGTACTTATCTGGATAACGGCCGCTGGGGGAAAGACGCCATCTGGGAGGAACTGGTGCGGCACGCGTATACGCTCTTCCTGGGTATGTATTTGCTTCCGGATACGGTCTCTGATTCGTTGTTGGCCAAACTCTCAAAATCAGACGAAATGCCCGATGTGACCTGGTTCAAGCGCCAGCTTCCCAGCGATGATGACCTTGAAAGTGAAATGGACGGCATCAACCGCCGTTCCGAAGAAGCGAACCAGACGCTTATCCGCGCCAATCTCAGGCTGGTGGTCAGCATTGCCAAACGATATTTGGGACGCGGCATCTCTTTTCTGGACCTTATCCAGGAAGGCAACCTGGGATTATTAAGGGCGGTCTCAAAATTCGACTCAACGCGCGGGTTTAAATTCAGCACCTATGCCACCTGGTGGATCAGACAATCCATCAGCCGCTATATTGCTGAACACGCCCGTACGATACGTATACCGGTGCATTTATTTGAAGCGATCACGCGCATCCTGCGCGTTCAGAGGTCTTTGGTTCAGGTTTTGGGCCGCGAACCGACCCAGGAGGAACTGGCTCTCGAAAGTGACCTGATGTCTCCTGAAGACACTGCGGCGATCAAGAAAGCCAGAAAGACCAACCAACCCATTGACGCGGAATTGCAGAAACGCTGGACGTGGGCAACAGTAAAAGTGCAACGCATTTTACAATCCGCGGAGGAACCGATCTCACTGGAGCGTCCTGTCGGAGATGAGGAGAGCAGCCAACTGGGCGACTTCATCGAAGATGATGAGGCGCTGGAGCCCATGGATGCCGCTGCGCGCGAGATGATGCGCGAACAGGTGCAAAACGCGCTGGCAGCCCTGTCAGAACGCGAGCGTCAGGTGCTGGAATTACGCTTTGGATTGATTGACGGAAAAGACCACACTCTGGAAGAAGTGAGCCGTTATTTTAACGTAACGCGCGAACGCATCCGTCAGATTGAAGCAAAAGCATTGCGCAAACTGCGCCATCCAACCCGCAGCCGTCATTTGAGAGAATATTTAAGGTAAACAACTTCTTAATTCTTACGATAATAAACCCATAGGGTAGATGAAAGGCATTTTATCGCAGCTTGCATATCATATTTAACCATGTTATACTTTGAATAATCAATCAGGAAGTGACATTAAAGTTAATTGGCCAGACCTGGGCTTCGGTGGGGGAACAGGTCGCAGAAAACAATCCCTTATTCAAAAACACTAAAAAGTCGCTCTCCCCTGTTTCAGCAGGAGAAGAGGACGTAACTAACTTAATCAGGCATTAATTAAAAATTCATGGGTGAAAATAAATGAAAATGATCGAGATGGAAAACGCGCCGCTGGCAAAGCTGCGCCAGGTTGCAAGTGAATTAAACATTCCCAACGCCAACAGATTGAAAAAAGAAAACCTCATCGTCCAAATCCGCAAGGCGGAAGCTGCTGCGGAAGGGATCGAAGTAAGAGGCGGTGTTCTGGAGATCACACCTGAAGGGGTGGGGTTCCTGCGTACGAATTACTCGATCGGGCCGGATGATGTCTACGTATCTCAGGCACAGCTCCGCCGATACGAAATGCGCATGGGCGATCATGTGATCGGCGTTGTGAGACCGCCTCGTGACGCAGAGCGGCATTATGGATTGCTCAAAGTGGAATCCATCAACGCCGTCAGCCCGGATGAAATGGGGCCAAGAAAAACCTTTGAATCACTTACCCCCATTTTCCCCGATAAACGGTTCGATCTTGAAACCGACCGTTCCATCCTTTCTTCTCGATTAATTAATTTGATCGCGCCCATTGGCCGTGGCCAGCGCGGTATGATCGTTTCACCCCCAAAAGCTGGCAAAACCACCATCTTGAAACAACTGGCCAATTCAATAACCGCCAACAATCCGGAGATCCACCTCATCATCGCCCTGATCGGTGAACGACCGGAAGAAGTGACCGATATGGACCGTTCTGTGGATGCAGAGGTCGTGGCTTCCACATTTGATGAACCGGTCAGCGCACACGTGCGCATGGCAGAGATCACGCTGGAGCGCGCAAAACGTCTTGTAGAGATTGGCAGAGATGTGGTAATCTTAATGGATTCGCTGACCCGGTTGGCGCGTGCATATAACCTGGTCGTGAACCCTTCAGGCAGGACCCTGTCGGGTGGTATGGACCCCTCGGCGCTGTATCCTCCCAAGAAGTTCTTTGGGGCAGCGCGTAACATCGAAGAGGGCGGTTCCCTGACCATCATGGCCACCGCACTGGTGGATACAGGTTCCCGTCTGGATGATGTGGTTTATGAAGAGTTTAAAGGCACGGGAAACATGGAATTGCACCTGTCACGTCGTTTGCAGGAACGCAGGATCTTCCCGGCCATTGACATTGAACGTTCATCCACGCGCCGTGAAGACCTGCTGCTTGGACCGGATATTCTCTCGAGAGTCTGGCTCATGCGGCGGATGTACTTGCAGATGATCTCTCCACCGCCCGCCGGCGCCGGAATGGATCCGTCGGTCGCCACCGAGGCCATCTTGCAGCGTATGATGAAATCCAAGAACAACCTCGAGTTTTTGGAGAATATCACGGAGGATTAAGTGAGCAGGAAAAAAATCACTCAGGAGAACACGGAGGTAGAAACCCCAAAAGCTGCTACCTCTCCCGTAGATTGGACAATGGTGTTCTCGTGGGGGGTGACTGTTTTATTGGTTGCTTCATTGGTCTTGGTATTACTGAAGATCAACCCGTTTACCAAAACTTCTTCAGAAGCGGATATGGTCGTGGACAACCCGAATGTAAGCGTGCCGCTTCCTCAACTGGCATCAGGTTTGCCGGTTGAAAACCTGGCACGTCTGACCAACATTGACACCACGATTCCTGATGGAGTTCGGCAATCTCCAATTACCTATACAGTGGAATTGGGCGATTCGATCTTTATGATCGCCAAAAAATTTAATGTTACTGCCGAATCAATTCTTTGGGCAAATTATGACCTGTTGAACGATGACCCCACTTTCCTTAAAGAAGGCTGGAAACTGATCATTCCACCGACCAACGGGATTTATTACAAATGGAAAGAGGGCGATACGATCGACAAGATTGCCGAAAAATATTACGTTGATCCGGAGTCGATCATTACCTGGCCGGGCAACAACCTCGACGTCTCAGACCCGGTAACAAGCAATCTTGATTACATAATGATCCCGGGCGGTTATCGTAACCTCGTTTCCTGGATTCAAACTGTGGGATTTGCGCCGCGCTCCGGCGCTACCAAGGTTATTGCCGGTCCCGGAGGTTGTATAACACCTGAAACAGGTCCTGTTGGATCCACGTATTTTCAATGGCCTGTTGCAAACCATTTCCTTTCAGGATTTGACTTCACACCATATCACCTTGGAATTGACATTGCTGCGGCGGAAGGTACTCCTGTGTTCGCTTCTGATAGCGGCACCGTGGTCTATGCCGGCTGGAATGACAGCGGCTATGGCAACCTGGTGGCGATTGACCATAACAATGGCTATAAAACCATTTATGGCCACCTAAATTCAATTTCGGTGTCTTGCGGATCTCAAGTAACAGCGGGTAGTATGATTGGCCTATCTGGAAATACCGGAAAATCAACCGGAGGCCATCTACATTTTGAAATTCGATTGGGTAGTGAATTTGTTAACCCATGGACAGTTTTGCCTTAAATTGAATAGAGTTCTTAAGAAAAAACCTCGAATAGTGATTTTCGAGGTTTTTTTCATAGCAGATCAATGGGGTCAACCGTGATCCTTGTGTTGACTCCGGCAGGCTGCCAGGTGGGCAGCGGATGTTCTTTTATGATTTTGACCGGGTTAAGACCGCGCAGGATGATCTGCCAGCGGTATTGTCCGGCGGTTCTTTGATAGAAGCAGGGCGCAGGCCCGATCATGGCTGTCTGTTGGGTCTTGTCTTCGAAGATCCAGGATTGCAGCAGTTCACCGGTCTTGAATGCGGCGTTTTCCAACACGGTCGGATTGAAATGCCGCAGTTCGATCTTCACCAGCCTGGCGAAGGGCGGATAACCGGTCTCCCGTCGATAGTCCAGTTCCATCTTTTCAAATCCGGCAAAGTCATAGGCGGCAGCTTTTTGGATGGCGTAATGGTCAGGGTTGAAGGTCTGCAGGATTACCTTGCCGCCCAGGGCGCTGCGGCCGGCGCGGCCGGCT
>Ga0172371_10008952_pt1 | contig 13868 bp, 14 predicted proteins | sample Lak12m_FD_114543 | JGI IMG/M metagenome (GOLD analysis project Ga0172371, IMG submission 114543) | Freshwater microbial communities from Kabuno Bay, South-Kivu, Congo - kab_022012_12m | ecosystem: Environmental > Aquatic > Freshwater > Lake | place: Democratic Republic of the Congo: South-Kivu... | reverse complement strand
TCGATCTCGTCGAAGAAGTGGTCGGCGGCGTAGCGGCAGTACCAGTCGGCCATCCCCGGCTCGACGCCGATGCCCATGAGCCCGAGCTTGCCGATCTTCTCGAACTCGGCGCTCAGCGCGATCTCGGCCTCGCCGAGCACGACGTTGGCCTGGTTGTACGGGTCCGAGGGGTGCGGCACGGAGAGCGTCGTGGAGGCGTCCATGTGGTGAACGCGGGCCTTGAGCGCCGCCTGCAGCGTGTGCGGGTTGAACTCCACCGGCAGGAAGCTGCAGAGGACGTCGGCGTCGTGCTTCGCGCAGAGCGCGACGACGGCATCGACGTCCGCCGCGTCCACCTGCTCAGCGGGGAACCGCTTGTCGTCACCCATGCGCGCGGACGCCGCCTTCGCCTTGGCGAGATCGTAGTCCGCCAGCACCATCGTCTCGAACAGTTCGCCGCCCGGGTCCCGGCGCTTCGCGATCGCCGCCGTGGACTCCCCCACCCCGCCGCTGCCGACGATAAGGACTTTCATGGTCCCCCCCGCTCCTCGTTGTCTCCTGACGCGTCCGCTCGGTCCGGATCCCCATTCCCGCCGCCGCCTCCGTCGCCCGGCGACGCCCCATGGGGAGCGTGGCCTCACGATACGTCGCGCCGGGCGGGCGTCAACGAGGGATTCTTGGGCAAACTGAGCAGCGCGGCGCGGGAAGCCCCGGCGACGGCGCACCGGGCGTCCGAGGGCATCAGCCGCGCGCGAAACGGGCGCGGAAGCGCTCACCCGCCCCCGTACGGATGGGGCGCCCGTGCGAGAACAGAGCGGTGTCGAAGTCGAGGGCGGCAAGCCTCTCCAGGCTGCGCCGCCCCTCCGCGATGTCCTCATAGACCGGCCCGACACCGAGACGTCCCAGGTGGGTGGCGGCGTCGCCGGTGAACAGCACCCCTCCGTCCCTGGGCAGCAGCAGCGCCAGATGCCCGGCGGTGTGCCCGGGCGTGTGCACGGCGACGAGACCGTCGAACGGGAGCGTCTCGCCGTCCTCGACCTCATGCTCGACGGCGATCGGATCGGCGTTCCGCGCCGGTCGCAGCCCCAGCGCGTGCGCGACGACGGTGCGCACGAAGCCCGGACCCGGCTGGAACGGCCGGGCCCTTACTCCCTCACGCAGGGCCGCCGCGTCGGCGGCATGCATCCAGACCTCGGCGCCGGTATGCCGCTTGACGGCGGCGAGCCCGCCGGTGTGATCGCCGTGCAGATGGGTGACGACGATGCCGCGAAGCTCCTTCGGCGCGCGGCCCAGCGCCCGCAGCCCGGCGCCGATGTGCTCGCCTCCGGGCTCGGTCCCGGTGTCGATCAGCACGAGGCCGCCGTCGGTGAGCTCGACGAAGAAGACGTTCACGCCGACCAGCCCCAGCTGGTAGACGCCGCTCGCCACCTGCTTCGGTAACCTGGCGCCCATCGGTGCTCCTCCTCGCAGTCTTCACACGATGCCGACCTGCCGCTCACCACCGCATCCCAGTATGCTACAAGCACAGCCCCGGGTGCAGGTTCGGCCGTACGGAACCGATACAAACGGAAAGCAGGAGCCGGGGAGTGGGTACGGAAGAGTCACGGGAGCGCCGGAGAAGGCGAAAGGGCACGAGGAGGAGACAATGGAATACGAGTACAACTACAACGTGGAGGGTGGCGGGATCGCCGCTTTGATGGTGATCTACCTCCTTGTGATGATCGCCATCTACGTGGTCGCCGCCATCGGCCTGTGGAAGATGTACGCGAAGGCGGGCAGGCCCGGGTGGGCGGCCATCATCCCCGTCTACAACTGGTGGGTGTGGGTCGAGATGATCGGCCGGCCGCGCTGGTGGTTCTGGATCCTCGTCGCGGAGATCGTCGTCTCGATCATCCCGATCATCGGGACCATCATCGGCGCCATCCTCGGCATCGTGTTCTTCGTGATCTTCCTCATGGGCTGCCTCGACATGGCGAAGGCCTTCGGCAAGGGCAGCGGTTACGGCATCGGCCTCTGGCTGCTGAGCTTCGTGTTCATGCCGATCCTCGGCTTCGGCGACGCGCAGTACGTCGGCCCCGTGGCCGCGGCCGGCCCGGCCGGCGGGTACACACCGCCGCCGAGCGGAGGCACCTACGCCGCTCCGCCGCCTCCGCCGGCTCCGCCGGCGACCCCGCCGACACCAGTGACACCCCAGGCCCCGGTCACGCCGCCGGCCAACGCGGCTCCCGGCGCCCCGACTCCGCCGCCTCCGCCGGCAGGCTCGCCGCCACCGCCGCCGCCGCCGCTGCAGTAGTCCGCGGCACTTCGATCGTGTGACTTGAGAAGGCCCGGGCTGCTGTGCAGCCCGGGCCTTCTCTCCGGGCCGGCGCAGGCGGCAGGGACCGTTGCCCGGCGAAGACGGGCAACGGTCCCTGCGTACCCTCGGTCCGAACTGGGTAGGAGACACGCACCACCGGCCCCGGGGCGGGGCCGGTACCCAATCTACGGGAGGCACCATGCATCTTGCGGCAGAGACGACCACCACGGTGTATTTCTCAGGGACGTACGTGATCGTCGAGCTGGTCATCGCCGTTCTCGCCATCGTGGGCCTGTGGATGACCTTCAAGAAGGCGGATCGGCCGGGCTGGGGAGCGATCATCCCCTTCTACAACACCTACCTGTTGATCAAGGTCGCCGGCAGGCCGGGCTGGTGGCTGATCCTGTTCTTCATCCCGTTCCTGAACTTCATCATGTGGATCATCGTCGCGCTCGACATCTCCAAGAACTTCGGCCACGGGGTGGGGTTCGGCATCCTGCTGATCTTCTTCCCGATGATCATGTACCTCGTGCTCGGCTTCGGCAGCTCGCAGTACCAGCCGGTCAGGAGCTGAGCGACTGACGCGGGAGGCTCCCGACCGAACGCCGCGGAGCGTCGTGACCGGGTCCCTTCTGGGCATGGCGCAGACCGTGCTCGGACCCGTCGCGCCGGAGTCTCTCGGCGTCACCCTGCCGCACGAGCACATCCTGAGCACGCTCGAGGCGTATCTCGAGGAGCCGCGCTCCGCAGACGAAGCGCGGCTCCTCGACCGGCCTCTGGGCGCGGCGGACCTCGCGGCGGTCCGCGCCGAGCCCTACCGCAACCGGCAGCACGTGATCCTCGACGACGAGGACCTCGCGGCGCGTGAGCTCCTCCGCTTCCGCGATGCCGGCGGATCGACCGTCGTCGATCAGACCCTGCCGGACATCGGACGCGACCTGGCCGGTCTCGCGCGCCTCGCGCGCCGCACCGGCCTGCACGTCATCGCCGGCTGCGGCTACTACGTGGAGGAAACGCACTCCCTCTCCGTCGCGCAGCTCACCGTCGACGAGCTGGCCGGACTCCTGGTCGCCGAGCTGACCGCGGATGTGACGGCCGGCGCCGTCCCGTGTGGCATCCTCGGTGAGATCGGCCTCTCCAGCCCCATGACGGCGGCCGAGCGCAAGGTCCTGCGCGCCGTCGCCGCGGCGCAGCGCGAGACCGGCGCCCCCGTCTCCATCCACACGCAGATGCCGGAGGCGCAGGGACTGAAGGCGCTCGACGTGCTCGAGGCCGCCGGCGTCGACCCCGGCCGCGTGGCCGTCGCCCACGTCGACCACGTCATCGACCGCGCCTATCAGTCGGCGCTCGCCGAGCGTGGCGCCTGCGTCGAGTACGACTTCTTCGGGTGGGGCGAAGCCGCGGCGGGGGCCGACGCGTTCGTCCACAGCGACCGCGAGCGCGTCGCCGGCATCGCCGAGCTGCTGGCCGCCGGGCACGGCGACCGCGTGCTGCTCTCGCAGGACGTGGTGACGCGGGTACAGCTGACGGAGTACGGCGGCAGCGGCTACGCGCGCCTCGTGCGCGACCTGCCGCCGCTCTTCGCCGAGTACGGCGTCGGCGACGCGGAGCTGCGCCGGCTCATGACCGCGAACCCGGCACGCTGGCTGACCTGGGGCTGAGGGCTCGCCCGGCGGCCGGCGGCGGCTCCCCTGCCGACGGATCCCCCGCCGGCGGACGCCCCGGAGGCGCCTCCGGCGAGTGACGGCCGCGTGTCAGCGAGACGAGCGCGCCGAGCAGAGCCAGCAGGGCGCCGGCCACCATGGCATAGCTGTAGCCCTCCGCGTACCCTCCCGCTGCGCGCGACGCGAGCTCGCCGGCCTCCACCGCGGTGCCGTGGGAGAACAGCAGCCGGCCGCCGAGCCGGCCGAGCTGGCTGGCGGCGATGCCGCCCAGCAGCGCCACACTGAGCGCCTGCCCGGCCGTGCGCATGGTCCCCATCATCGCGCTGGCCACGCTCAGCTGGTCACGACGCACGCTGCCCATGATCGCGGAGGCGTTGGGCGCGCTGAACGCCGCCATGCCGAGCCCGACCACACCGAGATACGTGGCCACCCGCCACACCGGCACCGTCGAGGGCATCGCCGCGAGCAGCATCATGCCGCCGGCGATGACGGCCATGCCGCCGGTCGTCAGGACGCGCGAGCCGATGCGGTCGCTCAGACGTCCGCTGAGAGGGCTTAGGATCGCCATCAGCAGAGGCTGGCTCAGCATGAGCCAGCCGGTCACGGCCGCCGAGCGCCCCTGCACGATCTCGAGGAAGATGGCGGTCAGCACACTGATGCCGTACAGCGCCATGTAGTTGAGCAGTGCCGCCAGGTTCGCGGCCGCGAACAGCCGGTTGCGGACGAGCAGGTCGAGGTCCAGGATCGGCGACTCGGTCCGGTGCTCGAGCGCGACGAAGCCGGCGAGCGACGCCGCCGACAGCACCAGCAGCCCGAGCGTCAGTGCCGACGACCACCCCCACTGCGACGAGAAGGTGAGCGGCACGAGAAGCGCGACGAGGAACGTGCCGAGCAGCGCCGCGCCGGCGAAGTCGACGCGCGGCGCGTCCTCCTCCCGCTCGGAGCGCGGCAGCATGAACCAGCCCCAGAGGAGCACCACCACACCGATCGGCAGGTTGATGAGGAATATCCAGCGCCAGCCCAGCGTGTCGACGAGCATGCCGCCCAGCGGCGGCCCGACGCTGAGGCCGATGTACACGGCCATCACGTTGATCCCGAGCGCCCGGCCGCGCTCCTTCGGCGGGAACACGGCGGTGACGATGGCGGCGGCGGTCGCCACCATGAGGGCGCCGCCGGCGCCCTGCACGACCCTGCTGCCGATCAGCCAGGCGCCGTTCGTGCCGAGCGCCGCCAGCAGCGAGCCCACCGTGAAGACCGTGATGCCGAGCAGGTAGAACCGCACGCGGCCGTACAGGTCCGCCAGCCGGCCGAGCGGGATCAGCAGCACCGCCGTGGTCAGCAGGTACGCCGCCTGCACCCACAGCCCGGCGGCGTAGGTGAGGTCCAGGTCCGGACCCATCGCGGGCAGGGCCACCGAGACGATGGAGCCGTCCAGCGGCCCCATGAAGGCGCCGACCGATGTCAGAGCGAGCAACTGCCAGCGGCGCCGATGGGCGTCCTCGGGAGAGATGCGGGTCAGCAGGGACACGGCGAGGCGGACCTTGTCAGCCTTTCCCGGTCACGTGACGTTCTCGCACTTCACCACGACCCTTCCCGCCGCTCGCCCGTTGCGAGAGCTTACAACGTGCGCAGGCCTCGTGCGGCCCGTCCCGCCGCACGCCGCCGCTTGACAGTCACGCCGTCCCTGCCCTACCGTCTTCACACCGCCTGCCGCGACGGCAGGCGCGTGACGACGATGGGCCGAGTGTCCACCGGAGGTGTCACATGGCTGGCCCGTGGCAAAGGACATACGAGTCACACCGCAGCTAGACGAGGCTCGCCGCCTCGCTCTGGCGCACAACGTCCTGCCCGTCACCCACTCCTTCGTCTCAGATCTCGAGACACCCGTCTCCGCGTTCCTCAAGCTCGGCGCGCCGCAGCGCGCCTTCCTCCTCGAAAGCGCCGAGCAGGGGCAGCATCTCGGGCGCCATTCGTTCCTCGGTGTGGGCGCCCGCGCCCTCGTGACCTACGCGGACGGGCGCCTGACCGTGCAGGAGAACGGCGACCGCCTCGAGGTCGAGCACGACGACCCCTTCGCCGCCGTCGCGGACCTCATGCGGAGCTACCGGCCGCCGGCGAGCGGTGAAGGCGGCGCGGCCGCCGCCCTGCCTCCGCTCGCCGGCGGCCTCGTCGGCTACTTCGGCTACGACCTCGTGCGGCGACTCGAGCACCTCCCGGACGCGCCGCCCGACGACCTCGGCCTCCCCGAGATGGCCTTTCTGCTCGCCGACACGGTGCTGGTGTTCGACCACCTGAAGCACTCGATCACGATCGTGGCCAACGCGTTCGTCGAGGGCCGCGACGTCGATGGGCCCTACGAGCGTGCGCTCGAGCGCATCGCCGATGTGCGCGAGAAGCTGGCCGCACCCCTGCCCGCCGGCGCGGCCGGCCGCCTGACCGCCGCCCCCGGGGCGGACGAGGCGGGGCGGGCGGCCGCAGGCGTCCCCGCCGGCCCGGTCACCTCGTCGATGAGCCGCGAGCAGTACGAGGCCGGCGTCGAGCGCATCCGTGACTACATCTACGACGGCGACGCCTTCCAGGTCGTGCTCTCGCAGCGCTTCAGCACCCCGGCGTCCGTCTCGCCCTTCTCCATCTACCGTGGGGTCCGCGCGGTCAACCCGAGCCCCTACCTCTACTACATCGCCTTCGACGACTTCGCCCTCTGCGGCTCCAGCCCGGAGCCGCTCATCACCGTGCAGGGCGACCACGTCGAGGCGCGGCCCATCGCCGGCACCCGCCCGCGGGGCGCGGACCCGGCCGACGACCGGCGCCTCATCGACGACCTGCGCGCCGACGAGAAGGAGCGCGCCGAGCACCTCATGCTGGTCGACCTCGGGCGCAACGACCTCGGCCGCGTGTGCGTCCCCGGCAGTGTCCGGGTAGACGACTTCATGGCCATGGAACTCTACTCACACGTCATCCATATGGTCTCCTCGGTGAGCGGGACGCTGGTGCCGGGGGTAGAGCCGACCGACGCGCTCAAGGCGGCCTTTCCCGCGGGCACCGTCAGCGGCGCCCCCAAGATCCGTGCCATGCAGATCGTCGACGAGCTCGAGACGGTGCGCCGCGGCCCCTACGCCGGCGCCATCGGCTACCTCAGCTACGGCGGCGACCTCGACACCGCGATCTGCATCCGCACGGTCATCGTCAAGGACGGCGTGGCGCACGTGCAGGCGGGCGCCGGCATCGTCGCCGACTCCGTGCCGGCACGCGAGTACGAGGAGACGCAGAACAAGGCCGCGGCGTTGCTGCGCGCCATCGACCTTGCCCACGAGCAGTTCGGCGACGGAGGCTGACCATGGACGCACCCCCACCCGCGGCCGGGCGCGCCCCGCGCGTCTTCATGATCGACAACTACGACTCGTTCACCTACAACCTCGTGCAGTACCTCGGCGAACTGGGCGCGGAGATCACGGTGAAGCGCAACGACCGCGTGACCGTCGCCGACATCGCGGCCGCCCGGCCGACGCACCTCGTCGTCTCTCCCGGCCCCTGCACGCCCAACGAGGCCGGCATCTCCATGGAGGCCATCCGGCACTTCGGCGGCGCGCGCCTGCCGGTGCTCGGCGTCTGCCTCGGACACCAGGCCATCGGCCAGGTCTACGGCGGCGTCGTGCGCCGGGCCGGCGCACCCGTCCACGGCAAGACCGACCAGATCCACCACGACGGTCGCGCCGTCTTCTCCGGCATCCCCGACCCCTTCACCGCGACCCGGTACCACTCGCTCGTCGTCGACGAGACGCTGCCCGGCTGTCTCGAGCTCACCGCCTGGAACGACGAGGGCATCGTCATGGGCGTGCGCCACCGGGAGCTGCCCGTCCACGGAGTGCAGTTCCACCCGGAGAGCGTGCTCACCGAGGTGGGGCTCGACCTGCTCGCGAACTTCCTGCGGCTGGAGGGCGGCGCCGGGCCCACCGAGCCGCCAGAGGAGGCCGGCCGTGCCGAATGACGTGCTCAGCGCCGCCCTGCGGGAGCTCACCGCAGGTCGCGACCTCAGCGAAGCGGACGCGCGGAGCGTGCTGCTCGAGATCATGGGCGGCCGCGCCGGCGAGGCGCAGACGGCCGCCTTTCTGAGCGCCCTGCGCGTCAAGGGCGAGACGGCGGAGGAGATCGTCGGCATGGCGCGCGCCATGACCGAGCTGGCCGAGAAGGTCGAGGTGGACGCCGACGTCATCCTCGACACGTGCGGCACCGGCGGCGACGCGGCAGGCACCTTCAACATCTCGACCGGCGCCGCCCTCGTGGCCGCCGGCGCCGGCGTCACCGTGGCCAAGCACGGCAACCGCTCGGCGACGAGCCGTTGCGGCAGCGCCGACGTGCTCGAGGCCCTCGGCGTGGCCATCGACCTTCCGCCGGCGCACGTGAGCCGTTGCATCGCCGAGTGCGGCATCGGATTCATGTTCGCGCCGCGTCACCACCTCGCCATGAAGCACGTCGCGCCGGTGCGGCGCGAGATCGGCATGGCGACGACGTTCAACCTCATCGGGCCCCTCACCAATCCGGCCGGGGCCCGGCACCAGCTCATCGGCGTCGCCGACGCGCGCTACGTCGAGCGCATCGCGCGCGCCGTCCGGCTGATGGGCAACGACCGCAACCTCATCGTCCACAGCGAGGACGGGCTCGACGAGATCTCGACCACCTGCCCCACAGCGGTCGTCGAGGTCTTCGCCGGTCACGGTTTCGACGTCCGGTACGAGGTCTCGCCGGAGGAGTTCGGCATGCGCCGCGCCCGGCTCGACGAGCTGCTGGGCGGTGAGGCGACGGAGAATGCGGCCCTGCTCCGCGCCGTCCTCGACGGCGAGGCAGGGCCTCATCTCGACATCGTGCTGCTCAACGCCGGCGCGGCGCTCTACATCGCCGAAGCCGCCGAGAGCATCGGGGAGGGTATCGACAAGGCTCGGGGGGCGGTCGCCTCCGGCGCCGCCCGCGCCGCCCTCGACACGCTCGTCGCGACCAGCCGGCGTCTCGCCGGAGAGCCGGAGTGACGGCCGCACCCGACACGGTGGCCCCGCAGAGCGGGTTCCTCGCCGCGATGGTGGCCGCGGCCCGCGCCAGAGTCGCCGCCTCCCGGGAGAGTACGTCCCTCGGACGGCCCCCACGGCCCGGCCCGCCGGGCCGCCTCCGGGGGGCCCTCCTGCACGCGGGAGACACCGGGGAGGCCGGCGGCGGGCGGGGACCGCGTGAGCTCGCGCTCATCGCCGAGGTCAAGCGTCGGTCGCCGAGCAAGGGCGACATCGCGCCCGGACTCGACGCCGTCGCCCAAGCGCGCGCGTACGAGGCGGCCGGCGCCGACGCGATCTCCGTCCTCACGGAGCCGGACCGGTTCGGCGGCTCACTCGACGACCTGCGCGCCGTCGCCGCCGCCGTCGCCCTGCCGGTCCTGCGCAAGGACTTCATCGTCGACCCCTACCAGGTCCGGGAGGCGGCCGACGCAGGCGCCGCCGCCGTGCTCCTGATCGTCGCGGCGCTCTCCGACGACGACCTCGCGCTGCTGCTCGAAGAGTGTGCCGCCTGCGGCCTCGATGCCCTGGTCGAGGTCCACGACCTCGCCGACCTGAGCCGCGCCCGCGCAACGGGCGCGGTCCTGGTCGGCGTCAACAACCGCGACCTCTCCACGCTGAAGGTCGATCTCGCCACGACCGAGCGACTCGTCCCTGCCATCGGCCCCGCCGCGTTCCCGGTCAGCGAGAGCGGCATCGCGGGCCCGGCCGATGCGAGCCGGGTGGCGGCAGCCGGCGCTCGCGGCCTTCTCGTCGGCGAGGCGCTCGTGCGAGCACCGGCGGCGCAGCTCCAGACGGTGGTCGCGGCGCTCAAGCGCCCGGGGGCGCCGCGATGACGCTCGTCAAGGTCTGCGGCCTGACCCGGGACGCCGACGTCCGCGCCGCCGTCGCCCTCGGCGCCTGCGCCTGCGGGTTCGTCCTCTCCGAGAGCCCCCGGCAGGTCTCACCGGAGCGCGCCTGCTGGCTCGCCGGTGAGGTCGAGGACGCGCTCACCGTCGGCGTGGTGACCACGGAACCGGCGGCATGGATCGCCGAGGCGCTCGGATTCGCCGGGCTGCGCGCCGTCCAGCTCTCGGCCGGCCCCGACGGCGTCACGGTCGCCGAGATCCGGGCGGCCACCGCGGCGCTCGAGCCCCGGCCCATCGTGATCGCCGCAGCCGACACCGCCGACGCAGGCGAAGCCGACCTCGTCCTGCTCGACGCCCGGCGGCCGGGCCTGTACGGCGGCACCGGCATCACGCTCGACTGGGAGGCGCTGGCCGGCGATCCGGGCACGCCACACGAACGATTCGTGCTCGCCGGCGGTCTCGCCGCGACCAACGTCGGCGCCGCGATCGCCGCGCTCGGCCCCACCGTCGTCGACGTCTCAAGCGGCGTCGAGGAGGCTCCCGGCATCAAGGATCCGGCGCGGCTGCGCGAGTTCTTCGCCGCCGTGGTACACGCTGACCAGGAGGTCGCGCAGGCGGCCCGGAACAGGAAGAGGACGCGCCGATGACGATAGAGTCCCAGTACGGCCCGTACGGCGGCCGGTTCGTCCCCGAGACACTCATCCCGGCGCTGGACGAACTGACGGCCGCCTACGAGGAGGCGCGTGACGACCTCGCCTTCCAGGCAGACCTCGGGCAGCTCCTGGCCGACTACGCCGGGCGGCCCACGCCGCTGTATCACGCCGAACGACTCAGCGAGCGCTGTGACGCCACGATCCTGCTCAAGCGTGAGGATCTCTGCCACACCGGCGCTCACAAGATCAACAACGTTCTCGGCCAGGCGCTGCTGGCGCGACGCATGGGCAAGCGCCGCGTCATCGCCGAGACGGGCGCCGGGCAGCACGGCGTCGCGACCGCCACCGCCTGCGCGCTCCTGGATCTCGACTGCGCCGTCTACATGGGCGAGGAGGACGTGCGCCGCCAGCGCCTCAACGTCGTGCGTATGCGCCTTCTGGGCGCCGAGGTCATCCCTGTCTCGAGCGGGTCACGCACGCTCAAGGACGCGATGAACGAGGCCCTGCGAGACTGGGTCACCAACGTGCGCGACACGTTCTACGTGATCGGTTCCGTTGCCGGACCCGCCCCCTACCCGGCCATGGTGCGGGACTTCCAGGCGGTGATCGGCGACGAGGCCATCGCGCAGGTCCGTGAGCGCTTCGGCCACCTCCCCGACGAGATCGTCGCCTGCGTCGGCGGAGGGTCCAACGCGATGGGGATCTTCCAGGCGTTCCGCGAACTGAGCGCAGTGCGGCTCACGGGCGTCGAGGCCGCCGGAGAGGGCCTCGACACTCGCCACGGCGCCCCGCTCGCAAAGGGCACCCCCGGCGTGCTGCACGGGTCGTTCAGCTACCTCCTGCAGGACGCCTGGGGCCAGGTCGCGGAGGCGCACTCCGTCTCGGCCGGGCTCGACTACCCGGGCGTGGGGCCCGAGCACTCGTGGCTCAAGGACTCGGGCCGGGCGGCCTACGCCGCGGCGACGGACGCCGAGGCGCTCGCCGCGTTCCGTACGCTCTCGGAGCTGGAGGGGATCATCCCGGCACTCGAGAGCGCCCACGCCGTCGCCTACGTCCTGCGCGGTCCTTCCACAGCCGAGCGCACGGCGCCCTCGCCGTCGGCGACCGGCCGGTTCACCATCCCGGGCGCCGCCGCCGACTTCGACCCCGCCGGCACGCGGTTCGCCGCCGGCGACCTCATCATCGTCAATCTGTCGGGACGCGGCGACAAGGACGTCGACGAGGCCGCGCGACTCCTGGGGGTGACCACGTGAGCGTCCGCCGATTGCCCGGACAGCCGGACCAGCCGGCCGTCCCACCCGGGAGCGAGCCGACCCCGCCGCGACACCTCGCGCCGCGTCTGGCGAAGGCCTTCGCGGCGCCGCGCGCCAAGCGCGCGGCGCTCATCCCCTACCTGACCGGCGGACACCCGGACCGGGCCACCAGCGACCGGCTCGTCGCCGAGCTCGTGGTCGCCGGCGCCGACATCGTCGAGCTCGGCATCCCGTTCTCCGACCCCATCGCCGACGGGCCGGTGGTGCAGCGCTCGACCCACGAGGCTCTCGAGGCGGGAGTGACGCCGGACGACGTCCTCGGCCTGGCGGCGGCACACGGGAGCATGGCGCCGTTCGTCCTTCTCACGTACCTGAACACGGTGCTCGCCTACGGCCCCGAGCGCTTCTTCTCGCATGCGGCCGCGAGCGGCGTGGAGGCTCTCGTGATCCCCGATCTGCCCCTGGACGAGGCCGCCGGACCCACGGCCGCTCTCGCGGCCGACGCCGGCGGCCTCACCGCACTGGCCGCCACCGCCGGCCTCTCACTGGTCCCGATGGCGACGCCGACGAGCACCGACGCCCGACTGGATCTGGTCGCTGAGGCGGCGACGTCCTTCATCTACTGTGTCGCCGTCACCGGCGTGACCGGAGCTCGCGACGAACTCGGGGGGGAGTTCCCAGCGCTGCTCGCGCGCCTCCGCGAGCGCACGGAGTCGCCGCTCGCGGTGGGATTCGGCATCTCGACACCGGACCAGGCGGCGCGCGTCGCGGAGCTCGCCGACGGGGTGATCGTCGGCAGCGCGCTCATCGACGCCGTCTCCCGCGCCGCGGACGTCGACGCCGCCTGCGCCGCGGCCGCAGAGCTGGTGAGCGCCGTCAGCGCCGCCATCGCCGCCGGCTGAGCGGGTGAGCCTGCCGGCACATCCGGGAGTCGGTCAGGCGCCTTGCTCTCCGGAGTGATGCCGGTACGTGATCACCTTGACCTGCTCGACGGTGACCATGCCCTCGGCCATCATCTCGTCCAGCACCGGCAGGAAGTCCTCGATCCTGTCGGGCGCGTCGACGATCTCGACCACGATCGGCAGATCCTCCGAGAGCCGCAGTATCTTGGCCGTGTGGATGCGGCTGTGAGCGCCGTAGCCGAGATAGCCGCGCAGCACCGTGGCGCCGGCGAGGTGATGCTCGCGCGCCGTCTCCACGATCGCCTCGTAGAGCGGCTTGCCGTGATGACGATCGCTGTCGCCGATGAAGACGCGCAGCAGCTCCGCGTACTCGGGCAGATGCATGGCTCCCCCTCCCCTACACCAGTCGAGAGGCCACGGGGCCTCCGTACATGGCCACCGCTCCGAGGCCGTTCTGGAGCATCATGTTGCCCGCGGCGCTCAGCCACTGCGCGTCGCGGGCCAGTTCCGATGTCTCCAGCATGAACCCGGAGAACGTCGTGAACGCCCCCAGGAATCCGATGAAGACGATGACGCGCGCCTCGCCGCTCAGCGCCCAACGACTCTCGAACAGGCCGAAGAGCAGCCCGGCGACGAGACACCCCGTGAGGTTCACGACCAGCGTACCCCAGGGGAAACGGGCGCCGAGCCCGTTCTGCACGAGGCCGGCGAGGCCGTACCTGCAAAGCGTCCCCGCGGCGCCGGCGGCCATGAGCAGCAGCAGTCGAGTGGCCAAGCGGTCCTCCGTCCTCTCGTCTCGGATCGTCCCCGGGACGAGAGAAGGCTCCCGCCCCAAGGGGCAGAAGCCATCAGCGCCGGTGCGCGGTACGCGAGCCTCATCGCGGCGCGAACCTCTCGCGCGGAGCCGCCCGGTACACGGCGGCCGGAAGAGTGGTGGGCGACGTTGGAATTGAACCAACGACCTCCAGCTTGTCGAGCTGGCGCTCTCCCAACTGAGCTAGTCGCCCACGCAGAGACGGCAGTATAGCAAACGCGGGCCAGCCGCTGCCAGCGAGAGCGGCGAGGAAGCCCGAGTCAGCGCGACCTGCCGCCCGGGACGCGGCGCTTCACACCGGTCTTGTTCCAGGCCCGGCGCGCACCGCCGTTCCAGAGCAGCTTGCCCGGCCGCGGCTGCACCTGATGGCTCTCCAGGATCACCCGCTTCTCGTAGTCGAAGCTCGGGAGGTCGTGACGC
>Ga0172371_10008948_pt1 | contig 13876 bp, 13 predicted proteins | sample Lak12m_FD_114543 | JGI IMG/M metagenome (GOLD analysis project Ga0172371, IMG submission 114543) | Freshwater microbial communities from Kabuno Bay, South-Kivu, Congo - kab_022012_12m | ecosystem: Environmental > Aquatic > Freshwater > Lake | place: Democratic Republic of the Congo: South-Kivu... | reverse complement strand
TTGTTAGAAAGTCCAGCGTTGTTTACAATTCATTAGGATAAAAATATTCAATTAATTGTTCCATCGGCGTTTTTCCATTAAGACCTTTGTGTGGTTTCACGGTATTGTACCAGTTGATAAATCTGATCAGTTCAACCTGGCGATGGGCTCTGCTCTTGAACACAGTCTTAGTGTGCCATTGTTCAATCAGTGTTCTAATCACTCGTTCCGCTTTACCGTTCGTATATGGATGTTTAACTTTGGTAAATCGTTGTTCAATCTTGTTTTCCTGACAGAGCTTCATGAACGCGTGGTGGTTCGGGTCGCCTCGGTATTCTAATCCATTATCAGAGTAAGCTTGTTCAATCGTGTAGGCACATTCATCTAGTACTTGTTTTAAGAATCTTTCACTGGAATACTGGGTTTTATCCGGTAAGATAGCGGCGAAGAGTTCGCGAGAATAGTCATCAATTGCCACAAACAGGTATTCATGATTATTCTTGGGGCTTTCCCCAGTTAAGAGCGGTAATCGCTTAGTGTCAAAGTGGATCATTTCACCCGGATATTCCTTGTTGTAGCGTTTGGCTTGTTTCTTTAGCCTTTCTTCTACTTCATGCTCTACCTTGGAGAGACGTTTCAGACCGTATTTTAGACATCGAAATCGTTTGTTTCCACTATTGTGGATACTGTAATCATTTAGCCGACCGCGATGGATAATCTTGTATAGGGTGGGTGCGGTAACCCCATAGTGGCGACACAGATCGCAGATTCTCATTCCGTCATAATACCTCTGTACCAGTTCCTTACGCTGTACTGGTGTCAGCCTCGTTCGTTTATGTATTACCATAGTTGTTTACTGTTAAGCAGTTATAATTTTACTGCAAAAGTGTAAACAACGCTATTATATCTTACATCCCACTAAATCCTCCGCGTTATAAAATGTTCCGCATTTCGCGAATAAATTGTCGCCAGCAAGGCCGTTGAGATAAACGCCTGCTTTGGCTGATGTGAGAAGGTCGTTGGTCGCGGAAAAGCCGGTGATGAGGCCTGCGAGAACATCTCCTGTTCCGCCTTTTGTCATACCAACATTACCAGTTTGATTTTCCCAAAGCTCTTTTCCATCACTGACATAATCATATTTGCCCTTAAGCACAACAGTGCATTGAAAATACTTTGCCATTTTCAAAACATTTTCCGGAACGGGTGCACATTTAAAAGTATTTTCAAATTCGCGCGTGTGTGGGGTCACAATACAATTTGGATGAAGCAAAAGCGGATCTAAATGCCAAAAAGCAGTTGCGTCAACAACTGTTTTCTTTTCAGGAAATTTTTTTAAAAGCTTTTCTACCAGTTTTTTATTCGCCACACTTTCCTCAAGACCAGGTCCAACCAAAACCACATCAACTAAATCAACAGTTTTCCACAAATCACTTTCATCAACTGAAATAAAAACAGAAATCTCATTTTTTAATTTCTCAATTAGCTTAAGATTCTGTTCAACTGAGTGTACGTAAACCATATCAACTATTCGGGATGCGGAATGAATTGCAAGCAAGAGCGCGCCATGGTACTTATCAGAGCCGGCAATAATCAAAACACGGCCATTTTGTCCTTTGTGGCTGTTCAAATTTGGCTTTTTCAACTGCTCCAAAATAGAATTGTTTATAACTTCCATATCTTATATTTTAGCCAATTTATGTTGTTTTGTCAAAAAGACGAGGCACCGCCTCGTCTCTACTGAATTACTAAATTCCTAAATTACTTTAATTTAAGTTCACTCGCTGCCTGCTTAATTGCATCTGAACCTAACTGCTTGTTTGTGGAAAGTGTGAATAATTTATCATACATTTCCCAGCCCTTGCCCTGATCCTTTGCGCACTCAAATGCTTCTGCAGCTTTCTGTGCATTCGCATGGAAAGAAAGAGGGAAATGACGATATGTAAATCGAATATTATCTCCGTACTCTTTCAGAGCCTGGTTCATTGTGCTATAAAATCTAGAACAATATGGACATTCAAAATCAGAAAATTCCACGACTGTAACCTTTGCGTCATCTTTGCCTTTCCAAATCGCATTTTCCAATTCTGGAATTGTCGCTGGCTCAGGGATTTTTCCACTCTCATCCTTCATAAAATCAAATTCCATTTTTTGTCCAGCCAGTGCCGCATCTATCGCCTGTTTAATCATGTCGTATGGAAGTGCTCCGCTAACAAGATGGCCATTAATAAATGTAGCTGGTGTGCCTTGTACACCCAACTTGCCGCCCATTTCAGCATCCTTTGAAACGCGGTCAGCAAACTTTCCTGTATCTAAACATTCACTAAATTGTTTTGGCGCCTTTTTCGCACCTGTGCTTGTGCCTGCGTTACCTGTCAATACAAGACCCAACAAAATAAAAAAACCGATTGTGCATAACACCAAAAACCCGGCAATAATTCCCAACCAAAAAGCTTGCTTGCGATCCAACAAATCAAACAGGCCTTTTTTACAACACTCCTTTTTTTCTTCCTCCTTTGGTGCTTCGGTATTTGGCGTTTGAACCTCGGCCACCACTCCTTCTGTAACTTTTACTTCTTCGTCCATAAGATAAATGAATTAACCCCCCAATTAATAATAAACAGCTTTATTTAAATTACCATAAATCAGTTTTCCCGTCCAGTGAATAACTGTTGATAAACTTCATCCAATCTAGATACAATAACTTGCCAGCTATATTTTTCCAAGGCAATTCGTCTGACTTCTAAAGACATTTTTTCTAACATATTTTGCGCAAAATATCCCAAAATCGCCTCTACCAAATCTTGGGGACTGTTTGGCTTAACAGCCAATCCACCATCTTGCGCAACAGTCCGAACACCCGGCAAATCGCTCGCCACAACTGGCACACCAGACGCCATAGCTTCCAATAACACCATCCCAAATGCCTCATTTTTACTCGTCGATGGCAAAACAAACAAATCCGCAAGATTATAATAGCTCGGCAAATCTTCGTTGCTAACTTTACCAACGAAGTGTACCAAACCATCTAGCCCTAATGCTTTTGAATGAATTTCAAAATCTTTTCGCAAATCCCCGTCGCCAACCAACACTGCCTGAACAGGTGTTTTATTGTTTTTGGCCAAAAATAAAGCTTTCAATAAAACGGGAATGCCCTTAAAATAATGCGCCGCATCCATTCCTCCAACAAACAAAACAGTTGGAATCTCACTTGAAAGATTGTGGCGTAATAATATTTTTTCTGGCATTGGACGCGGAGCAAATCTTTCTGTATCAACACCAAAAGGTAATTCAATCCACTTGTCTTTAAACAAACCACGCGGGTCGCTCGCATTAAGATAATCAAATGAACTTACCAATAACTTGTCTGCTGCGCCTAAAATTTTTGGCATCCAAAATTTGGAATAGTATTTAAAAACCATGCCTTTCCAGTTTGGAGCGCGTGTATCCATGTGATATGTAATAACAAGCGGCTTTTTTGGATTGCGCAATTTCCATTTTCTTACTAAATTTGCCACGCCAAAAAATGGATAATGCAGATGCACCAAATCAAATCTATCTAACTCCTTCTGAAGCTGTGGAATAAACGCGGCATTGCCATATTGCAAAGCCGGCTTAAGACGTGTGGCATAATCAACTCTTTCATCAATTTCTGACGTGTGCTCCTTTTCTGGCTCAGCAGTTGCTGATTTAATTTCTTCTGGTTGATAGTAGTCTGGAGTTAGAACTTCCACCTCGTGTCCAAACGCTGTCAATCCACTCGCCATTTCAAAAACAACATTCCCCATTCCGCCGTAGTATGGGGGGTATGTGCAAACAATGTGGGCGATTTTCATATGGTTCACAGCATTGTCATTCCGAGCGACCGAATGGAGTCGAGGAATCCCTTTCCAACGCCTCTAACACGCTTCTTTCTCTTGTGACTTTCGTTAAGTACCTATTTACGAGTTCCAATTTCACACTAAGACGAAATAACAAATAAAATATCACCACCAACGAAACATACAACACCAAATCAGAACCACGACCGATGCCAAAAAAATTCGCCAGCTTCACAGTGCTATCAGGCCACCACACAAAGACAACTGCAATAAGCCAAAATAGCACCCAAAACGCGACTCCGCCAAGACTCAACAATCCTAAACGTTTTTTTGACCAGACAGATATGATAGCAAAAATGGTGAATAGAGAGAATAGGAGTTGAAAAAGAATGATCATAATATTATTTAACAAACTTGCCAAAAAATAAATCACGTAAAATTTTCAGGCCGCCAGAGGCGCCTTGCCCATACTCACTATACCTCACATTCACAGGAAATTCAATATATTTCAGTCTAGCGTCTCGAACCTGCGCCACAATCTCTGTCGCATGCGCCATGCGGTCTTGGGTGATTGTAATGGATTGCAATGCTTTACGCGCGTAAATACGGAAACCATTATGAACATCTGACAATGGTAATTTAGTAATTAAGTAATTAAGAAATTTAGCCGTTGGTAAAATGAAAAATTTTTTAAAAAATGGGATGTTTGATTTTTTGCCAAGAAACCGAGAACCAAACAAGATATCAACCTGTGCGATTTTGATCGCTTCCAACGCTGGCTTGATATCGAATGGATCAAACTGCCCATCAGCATCAAAATCCAACACATAATCAGCTCCGAGTTTAAGCGCATACTCATGACCGGTCTGCAGAGCGGCGCCTTGTCCACGATTTATTTTATGACGCAAAACAACCGCGTTAACTCTTTGAGCTTCGCATAGTGTGTCATCTGATGAACCATCGTCAACAACTATAACCTTATCAACATGTTCAAAAAGGCCCCGAGCAACGGAGCCGATATTTTTCCCCTCATTGTATGCTGGCACAACCGCAATTAACATAACCATTAACCATGATTCAACTTAACAATTTCTTTATTAGCAATGGCGTAATCTATCGTGTGTCGCAGACCATCTTCGATCCTAACTAGCGGTAACCAACCCAACTGATCCTTTGCTCTTCTTAAATCAGGAACACCTTTTGAAGTTAAAAATACAAGTGGGTCTTCAAAAACCAGCCGAGAGGTCGAATTTGCCATTGAAATAATCTTTTCTGCGACATCTTTCATCGCCAATACCTGATCAGAACCCAAATTCACTATATTTACTTCTGGACCAGTAGTCATAAGTCTAATTAAGCCATCAACCATGTCTGTAATATAACACAATGATTGTGAAAAAGTTTCATCACCGTAAATAACCAGATTTCTTCCTTCCAAAGCATCTGTAATAAAATCAGGAATTAATAATCCATCACGCAATTTCATTCGCGGTCCATAGGTGGTAAATACGCGAGCAATTTTCCCATCCAATCCATAAACTTGGCGATATGTTTCCACGCATGTTTCCGCAAATCGCTTGCCCTCATCGTAGCAACCCCTTGGAGAAAGATGATTCACCACGCCCTCGTCTGTTTCTGTAAAAAATTTATGCTCTGGCGTTGGCGGACCATATACGACAGAGCTGGATGCAAAAACATACTTAGCTCTGTATTTTACAGCCAAATCAAGTGTTGAAATCATTGAATTTGAGTTAGCCCACAAAGAATGCAACTTTTGCGCTTCAAAATTTTTCGGGCTTGTTGGGCAGGCCAAATGGTATATTTCTTGTATACCCTGAAATCGCACTTGAAATTTTGCTAACTCAGGAAAATCGTCCAGATCAATCGGTTTATTAACATCATATTTAATAAATTCAAAATCTGGATACTGCAAAAGATGATCTATATTTTGAACAGATGAGTTTGATAGATCATCCATGCAAATTACTTTTGCTTCACGAAGCAAGCGCTCGCACAGATGAGAACCCAAAAAACCAGCGCCACCTGTAACAAGCACGTTTTTTTTCTCAAATATTGGCGTTTCATTAATCATATATCTATTATATCACACAAATACCTAATATCCAATTAATCTCACTTTAGAGTTCTTGCCATTCCCAACATTCCATTCTGCAACTCTCTGAAGAGGCACAACCGACCAAATCGTTAACTGCCCTCCCGGTGCTACAACAATCAACTCGTCCTTGCCATCTCCATTCGTATCACCAGAGAGCAACTCCACTATTTCCCCTTTTTTAACGGAATCTGCAAAATACATGATGAACATTTTTTTACCGAATGAATCATATATACTGATCACTCGCTTATCAGGATCATCTCCCCACACAGCCACTTCATCCCTACCATCTTTATTAAAATCACCTTTCACGGATTGAACGGACTTATTAAAAATTTTTTTTGTTGTCGTAGTTGTTTTTTCAACAATATCACCGGCCACATTATATTTTGTTATTGAAATCAATTCTTTACGGCCCTTCTTTGTAGATTGCCAAACATCAATGCTCAAAATAGGACGACTACTTTTCAACTTGCTATATGCAAATTCAACAGCTTTATCTGTTTGTAAAAGTCCGGCTCCGAACAAATTAGCATACACAACTTCATCTTGACCAAGCGTATGATGGACAGTTTTCAATATCGCTTCTGATATTTTCTCAGGATCCCATGTCGGCTGTATGCTCTTGATTAATGCGGCTGTTCCGGCAACCTGAGGCGCGGCAAATGATGTGCCGTTCCAACCGCCGACATATCGAGACATTAACCCATTTGTTGGAGAGAAGCGAGCGGTGCTAGACACATTTACACCAGGGGCTGTTAGATCAACACACGATGAGCCGACATTTGAAAAACGAGCCAAGCGGTGTTCAATATCAATGGCAGTGACTCCCAATACTTGCTGATATCGTAAACCTTCATCAATACATATTGGATATAATTTATCCTCATTGAGTAATTGCATACCATTTCCAGCAGCCGCAACGATAAGTACTCCATGATTGTAAGCATAATCAACAGCTTCATGAAGTTCTGCTAACCCGTCGCCAACACTTGAGCCAACGGCGCTGACATTAATAATCTGCGCACCATTATCAACTGCGTAATGAATAGCTCTAGCTAACGGAAAAGAGCCGCCTTCACCACTATTGCCTATAATTTTTAAATTCATTATTTTCACTTTCCAATTTAATCCAGATCCATCTAAGCCATTATTTCCAACCGCGCCAATAATACCGGCCACAGCAGTCCCATGGCTTGGAATGTTTTCTTCTCGCTCTTTTTGAGTTAAATTATCAACGTCTGGACGCGGATCATTATTTCCTTTTTGCTCATTTTCATCCAAAATCCCGTCCTTATTTTTATCTTCCTGCAAAAAATTCCACCCCCAATAATCATCAATATAACCATTCTTATCATCATCTATGCCATTATTTTTTATTTCATCTGTATTGATCCACATATTATCTTCCAAATCAGGATGAAGCATATCAATTCCATTATCGATAACCGCCACAACAACCTCTGAGGAACCAGTTGTGTAATCCCATGCCCTATAAGCCCCAACATGCTCAAACGCCCACTGTTTAACTAATGGATCGTTCGGCATTTTTGCCTGAACACTATTTGTGTACAAAAAAATAGCTAAAAAAAACAGCAATGTAACAGCAAAACAATGTATCAATTTAGATCTCATAAATTTACCAAACTACCGCCAGTTGTTCTTCTTTGTGGTCGATAGGCTGTGTCAACTGAATCTGGAAAATTTCCACCACCAACGCTAAATGGAATATTATAACTTTGCTTGATTACAAAACGCTGTTGAAAACGATTTGTATTAAACGCGCTTGTGGAAATTTTGTAATATTCTCCGTTATAATGCCGATAATACAATTCATTACTGGCTTTACCACGAATAAGCGATCCGAGTGCGAATGAGTATGTGCCGTTCGGAGTACTTGATATTTTACCAGATCCAAGCGGAGAATACCCAAGTTGAACTTCCTTGCCATCTTTATGTCCATCTTCATCTGTGTCAGCAATCATAGGGTCGGTAAACCAGTAAAATATTTCCTCATAATCACTCAACAAATCCCCATCGCTGTCCAAATTACTATCACTGCTTCCATATTGCTTCTCTGTATCAAAATCGACACCGTCTTTATCACTGTCAATCAAATTAGTACCAGTTACAATATCTGTTTTGGTATAATAACTTTCAAGTAAATTATCTAATTTCGCCACTCTTTTCTTCCAGTCTTTTCCATATAAAATAAATGCCTCTGTTGCTGAACGGATTTTTTTCAACACACAACCGGGCTCTACTGCGTAAATTCTGTCTGATCCCTTAAATTGAACAAGCCATGTACCCTGACGAATACAAACCGGCACTCCAACTTCGTACTGTCTCAATTTAGCATTACTAACCCTTAAAATATTGCTAAAATCTTTGTTCCATGAATGGTAGGTAATTGAATCAAAAAATGGATGGATTTTACCATCAAAACCCAAATAATATATGGCGCTAGAACTACCTTTTAATAACGTGCCTTCGCTAATGTAGTTAGCGGGTTGGTTGTACTTAATTGATTGAGAGACTGTTTTTTTGGAGCCATTTGAATCAATAAACTCCACAAATACAGTTTTACTTCCACTTCCAGCAGATAAAACCCACATCAAATCATCATCAATATTAATCCAATCTGATAAACTAAAATCGTTTGAATTGCTAATGCGCATCTGTTCAACACCTTCTGACCAGCTAATGGTAAGATTTACATTGCGCGAACTTGTTTCCGCGGCATTGTTGTTAATTTTAAATCCTACCGACATGCTGGCCGGAGGATTCATTAATATTGTGTCGCTAAATGTACTGCTTTCGATACTATTACTGCCCTTGAATTTAACATACACGGTTCTGGTTCCTGCCCCATAGTCAAAAAACCATAATTTGTACTGTTGATAATTTTCCCAAACAGCGCCGGCAAAGTCAGCTTTATTTGAGATTAACATCTTTTGTGTACCATCTGGACCTGACAAATATAAGTCAACCTTGCGCACTTTTGTCGACTCTTTGCCGCTATTTATCGATACATAAGCTGCCGCGCACTTATCAAATGGGAAAAACACAAAAAATAAGGCGCATGTAGCAAAAAACACTAAGTATTGCTTTTTTTTCATACTTTTGATATATTTAACCTGCTAATTTGTATTATACCAAAATTTTGCTAAAACAACAACATGAGATTTGTATACCGCGTAAAACAATTGATGCTGGTCGGTGGCGATATGATTGCTTATTTTTTTGGTTTTTGGATTAGCATTTCTTTGCGTTACTGGCACGCGCCAACAATGGAGCAAATCAACAGCCATCTTTCGCTTTTTTTCTTTCTTTATTTAATTTGGATAATCATCAATTTTATCATTGGATTGTATGACCTTGGAAAGCCGAAAGTAAGACAATCGTGGCAACGCTTCGCAGAATCTGCGATTATCGCCATGGTTGTTAGTATTGTTTTCATTTACATCTATCCATACCGCTCTGGAATTTCTCCAAAGACAATTCTAATTTTAAACATTGCTATTGGTTATGGATTGAGCGCGTTATGGCGAATGATCTATGACAAATACATTGGATTGCACAGCTTGCGACAAAATGTAATTCTTGTTGGTTTGACTGATGAGGCAAAAGAATTAATTGAAATAGTTCAGAACAATCCTCATGGCGCGTACAAAATTATCGCCTTAATTGACCCGTCAAACCAGGTGAAGGCAAAGAATTTTCCATTTTTAGACGTTTATCATAATTTAATAACAATCAGACCGGCAATAACAAACCATAAAGCAGACATAGTCGCAGTAGCTCCATATATCCAACAAGACCCGAGCCTGCAACGCGAGCTTTATGAGTTGTTGTTCTGGCCAGTACAAATTCTTAACCTGCCATTTTTGTACGAAGTTATTACTGGACGTATTCCACCATCCACATTTTCAGAGGCCTGGTTTTTGGAAAATTTCAATAACCGCAAACATCCAATATATGAAAAGCTCCGTCGTGTAATTGATGTGCTGGCCGGTCTGATTGTCGGAGTATTTTTCTGCTTAATTTTTCCGTTCTTTTTTATTGCTATCAAGCTCAATTCAAGAGGACCGATTTTATACAAACAACAACGAATCGGGCTTGGCGGACAGTTATTTTACGTTTACAAATTCCGCTCAATGCTTGCCTTATCTCCAGACGGTAGCGCGGAAATTGATGGCGCTCAATTTGCCGCAAAAGACGACGTACGTGTCACAAAAGTTGGAAGGTTTTTACGAAAAAGCCGCCTTGATGAAATACCACAATTTATCAATTTACTGAAAGGCGACATAACGCTAATTGGACCGAGACCAGAAAGGCCGGAGATTGTGCAACAATTGGAAAATCAAATGATGTTTTATTCATTACGCCACATCGTCAAGCCTGGTTTAACAGGTTGGGCAGTAGTCCACCAAAATTACACTGATAATCTGGAGAAGTCAATGCAGAAACTGCAATATGATCTGTATTATATTAAAAACAGATCTGTGTTCCTTGACACATCTATTCTTTTAAGGACAATAAACATCCTTATACACCTAATGGGACAATAAAAAAGACCCCGGATTATTCCAGGGCTTTTTTTAATTCTTCAACTTTATCTGTTTTTTCCCAAGTAACTCCATCGCGACCGAAATGTCCATAAGCTGCTGTTTGGCGATATACTGGCTTTAACAAATCAAGATGTTCAATAATTTTACCTGGACGCAAGTCAAAAACTTTTCTAATTGCTTCTACTAATTTTTCATTGTTGACTTTACCAGTTCCAAATGTATTGACATTAACCGATGTTGGCTCAGCTCGACCGATAACATAAGAAAATTGCACTTCGCATTTTTCTGCCAAATCCGCGGCAACAATATTTTTTGCAACATATCGCGCCATATATGCGGCAGAACGATCAACTTTTGATGGATCTTTTCCAGAAAAGCATCCACCGCCATGACGGCCCATTCCGCCATATGTGTCAACAATAATTTTTCTGCCCGTGAGTCCGGTGTCGCCGTGTGGTCCACCGACTACGAAGCGACCTGTCATGTTGATGAAAAATTCTATTTTCTCATCAATATAGTCTTTACAAATTGGCTTGATAACTTGTTCTGTAATATCAGCGCGCAATTGTTCAAGCGTAACCTCTGGATTGTGCTGTGCTGCAACAACAACATTCATTAATCTTGTTGGCTTACCATCTACATACTCAACAGCAACCTGTGTTTTGCCATCTGGACGCAAATATTTTAATGTGCCGTTTTTGCGCACTTCTGAAAGACGGCGAGCAAGTTTGTGAGCCAGTGTAATTGGCAGTGGCATAAGTTCTTCTGTCTCACGACATGCATAGCCAAACATAAGGCCCTGGTCCCCTGCTCCCTGCTCTTCAATTGATTTTTTGGACACGCCTTGATTGATGTCTGGCGACTGCCCATGAATTGAAACCAAAACTCCAGCATGTTCAGCATCAATGCCGAATTCTGGATCTGTATATCCAATATCTTGCAAAACCTCGCGCGTTGTTTTTTGCACATCAACATACCCGCGTGTGGTAACTTCTCCACCAACAATCACGAGGCCGGTTGTGGTGAAACACTCAACAGCTACGTGTGATGTTGGATCTTGCGCAACCAAAGCATCCAAAATCGCGTCTGAAATTTGGTCACAGATTTTGTCTGGATGCCCCTCAGTTACAGATTCTGAGGTAAAAATGTATTTTTCCATATAAAAAACAGCTTAAAATTAGCTGTTCAAGATAATAGAAGGAAGTTGTTGAGTAGTAATCAAGCCATCTCGAGTAGCCAGATGAACCACCCAACAACTAACACCATTTTCTTGAACTAATTAATTATATCACGTTTTAAAATTTTGTCAACATCCCGAATAAATCACAAGTTATTATCAATAAATGCTTTCAAGGCAATCAGATCTTTTTTATCATTGTCATAATAAAAAGCATTTATTCCAAGTGATTGTGCGCTTTTTACCGCTTCCAAACTGTGTTCAAAATATATCACGTCCACTACATCTAGATTAAAATGTTTGAGCATGGTTTCAAAATATTTTGGGTCGGTTTTTTCCGGATTATGTTTTAATGTAAAAACATCATAAGGCATTTTATCCAGGCCAAATTTTTTAAATTGCTCATCATTCGCGCCAGTTAAAATAATTTTTTGATTTGGAAAAATATCAAGCAGATCTTGCATTTCTTGAAAAATTTTAAAAACACCCCTATTTTCAATTATAAAACAATGGACCGCATCTACTAAAATTGTTTTCATAATTTTTAGCCCCGTTAGGGGCGACAGATTATTAGCCAGGCACTTTAGTGCCTGGGAAACGAATTTTTATTATTTCTTCCCCTCTCCTCGTAGGAGAGGGGTCAGGGGTGAGGTCTTAACGGCGCCTGACTGTGCCGCCCCTACGGGGCTTTGAGTTGTGGAGATTATTTTTTTCCAGGGCATAAATGCCCTGGCTAAACATCTTTCGTCCTTACAGGACTCAAAAGAGCTTTCGCTCTCATTCCAACGACTTTATGAATTAAAATAATTTAACCACACTATACACCGCTCCGACCGTCAACGCAATCACCAACGGAATCATAATCAACCAAACATTATGCAATTTATATTTACTTGATTTGAGGTGCCCTAGTTTTTTTGCACGCCAATAAATAAGAACCAACACAAGCATTTCCAAACTGACAAACACACCGCCGACAATATCAATCGCGGCAATAAAATTTCTCATTCCACACAAAAAGACAACTAACGGAACGCCACAAACTAAAAACGACGCAAATGCGCTTGGCAATTTATAATCCCACCTCAATGAATCTTTCAATGACACACCACCCATTAGAAAACAAGTTCCCATCGCAAACAAGGCAAACAAATTGCCAAACAAAAACATTGCTTTACCAGCCACAGCGCCCAAACCAATTGTCGCTATTTCCGTGGTATGCGCGCCAGTAACACCAACTACTGCCAACGTAAACAAACTGTATGCTACAATCGCGATTGTTCCAGCGATAATGATCGCCTTCTTAAAATCAAAATCTCGATTTTTTAATATCGAGTGCGCCTCTGGAATAGAGCTTGCGCCACTAAATGCAAACAAGATCACGCCGTATGGTAACAAAAAATTGGCAAAATTACTATACACAACGTTTTCAAATCTTACATGCGGAGCGCTTAAACCAGCTATAAGCAAAATTATGACCAAAATCACCATGCTTAGAATCAATTCGGCTGTTTTAATTGTTTCTAATCCAATCATTATAAAAATACTGCCTATTATAAAAAATAAAATACTCCACTTAAATGGATCGCCGCCAAAAATATTAGCCAAGGTATTTCCCTCGCCAATGATATAAACAACAAGAATGCCGAAAGCCATTAAATAATTCAGTATTGTCATAAATCCACCACCCCATTTACCAAGATATTTGCGCGCCAATCCAACAAGCTGAAATTCGCCTTTTGTGCGAGCCACAACCTCGCCAATTAGTAAATTTAATGACATCAAAAGCAAGCCCAAAAAAACTATATAAAACAAACCAACACCCAATCCAACTTTTGAAACTGTATACGGTATACCCAATACACCAGCGCCTATTGTAGCGCTTAAAATCAAAGCGACGGCTTGAAATAAGCTTAATTCCTTAAAAAATACGCCCTTATATTTTACAACACCAGTTTCCTCATCTAATCTTTTATATTTTGATGTAAACATAGCGCCTATATCCAGCACTTTCTTTATTTGAAAAAAAGTGCTGGATATATTATATCATAATTGACACTGGACGGCAAAGTGGTGTATAATTATTCGCAACGCACGCCTAGCTCAGTTTCGGCCCAAGGCCGACCAGCCTCGGGCTGGGGTTAGAGCACAATTTAGCACGCCTAGCTCAGTTTCGGCCCAAGGCCGACCAGCCTCGGGCTGGGGTTAGAGCACA
>Ga0172371_10008944_pt1 | contig 13877 bp, 12 predicted proteins | sample Lak12m_FD_114543 | JGI IMG/M metagenome (GOLD analysis project Ga0172371, IMG submission 114543) | Freshwater microbial communities from Kabuno Bay, South-Kivu, Congo - kab_022012_12m | ecosystem: Environmental > Aquatic > Freshwater > Lake | place: Democratic Republic of the Congo: South-Kivu... | reverse complement strand
CTGCGCACCGGTGTGATGATGAACGTCATCGGCGGAGGGCTGGCAGGGCTGCTGTTCCTGATCCTCGTGCTCATCAACGGAAAAAGTTACGCCCAAGCCCCCGCGCAAGCCTGGCTTCTGCTGGTGATTGCCGGGGCATTGGGGATTGCCATCATCACCGGCGTATCGTTCTCGCTGCAGCGTGCCGGGGTGGCTGCCGGGCTTGCTACAATCATCCTTGGGCAAATGGCTGTCTCACTGATCGCTGACGCGCGCGGCTGGGGCGGTGGAACGCCCATCCCGGTGACTTTGCCGCGTATCCTAGGGCTGGTGCTGCTGGCAGCCGGGGTTTATATGCTGCTACCAAAAAGATGAGAGGACATGGATGAAAACACCCGATGGTTTTGCGGTTGAGCTCTACTTTGACCTGGAGACAGAACATGCCATCCGCGGCTTTAGAGAAAAGATCTATGCTGCTGGTGTGGAACCTATGCTTGGAAAAATGGGCGACCGGCCGCACATCAGCCTGGCGGTATTCAACACCATCGATGTGCCATGCCTGAACGATTTGGTGAAGGATTTTGCGCTTGACCTTTCGCCTTTTCCCGTTACCTTGTCAGCAATAGGCACTTTCCCAACCCCTGATAATGTGCTGTTTCTTTCACCAGTACCGACCATTCACCTTTTGCAGCTCCACCGCAAGTTTCACCAACAACTAAAGTGCAGCCATTTGCGCTCCTCTTCTTATTACCATCCCGGAAAATGGGTGCCTCACTGCACGCTTGAGTTTGAGTTACCTGATAGCCACTTCAAGAACGCAATGAAAATTGCTCATGATCTCTTCTCCCCCATCCAGGGGACTTTAGCCAGCCTGGGAATCGTATCTTTCCGACCCATTGAGTACCTGGCAGAAACTCAGCTTGAAAAGGATAAAAAATGACCACACCTCCAGGTTACACCCCCGATCCCGAAAAAATCGCCAACGCAGTAAAAAGAAGCAAAACCCGCGCGGAAAAATACATCAACGATCCACAAAAATCAAAGGATTTGCTGGATAAAGCCTATAAAAAGACCGGCTCTTATGAGCATAGCAACGGTCCATTGAGCGACTTCTGGCGGGATATCAAGACGCTGATGCGCCTGCTGCGCGCCTACCTGCGCAAGGACTACACCCGCATCGGCTGGGGGTCAATCATCACCGTCATCGCCGCCATCCTCTACTTCGTTTCCCCCATTGACCTGGTGCCGGATTGGTTCCCGCTGGCGGGCTTTGTGGATGACGCAGCTGTAGTGGTGTTCGTTATCGCCCAGCTGCGTGCTGAACTTGCCCGCTTTTCCCTGTGGGAGAAAGAAGCCACATCGCCCCCGCCAATCGTCCCACCCGGCGAAGACATTATTGATATCTGATCACCTAGCCGTAGTTCAGGAGGAAGATTATGAAAAAGCAACGCATATTAATAACTGTGGCTCAAATCGCCCTGGCATTAATACTGGTTTTTTCACCGCTCTTCAGCAGTCCTGCCAGCGCCCAGGATGAAAAAGTGCCAGACACTGCCACTATTGCCGGCACCATGCAGTCTGAATTAGGCTGCAGCGGGGATTGGATGCCCGGGTGTGAACTGACAAACCTGACCTACGATGCAAACTCCGACCTCTGGAAAGGCACGTTCAATGTGACCCCTGGAAACGACCAGGATAAAAAAGGTCCGCGCTACAAGGTGGCACTCAACGGTTCCTGGGATTTGAACTACGGGAAGAATGCCAGCCAGGGAGGCTCAGATATTCCCCTGGTAGTGGAGAGCCCCATCGATGTGAGTTTTTATTTTGACAACAAATCACATCTCATTGCTGATGATTACAACACCCCCATCATCGTTGCCTATGGGGATTTTCAAACCCAGCTTGGCTGTTCTGCCGATAATGATCCCGGCTGTATGCGCGCCTGGCTGGAAGACCCGGATGGCGACGGGTCATATGCATTCATTACAAAAGCGTTGAAAGCTGGCGCGTACAGCGTCAGCCTGGCGATCAGTCAAAAAGGTACCACAACCAATACCGAACCGGTTGCGATTACTATCGACAAAGATAACGCGGAAATTTACCTGGGGTTTGATATGGTGAAAAAAGAACTGGTGGTCAGCACAACCGGCGCGCCTAAAGGCAGCCTGGCGAAACAAAAGGCTGTCTGGGTGAACCAGGATACCATTTTATGGAACGTTGTCGGAACAAGCAAATATTCCTATGTTCTTTACTATTCACCGGATGCCGCGCTTGCACTCAGCACTGGCAGCATCCAGGGCGGTAAAAGTATCCCCCTCAGCTTCAGCAAGTCAGGTCCTGGCGACGGCGTTTTCCAGAAATACCCATACCTGGGTGGATATTCCGCGCTAAAGATCGCTCCTGCTGACTTTGAGAAGATATCAGCTGCCCTGCGCTCGCAGCTGGCAGTGGCTGTGATGGATGAAACCGGGAAGGTTATTGATGCAACGGGAGTTCAGATTGGTGGCGCATTGGACGCGGTCTTCCCATATGACGGTCCACTTGGGATCACCATCGAGGACGGAAAGCCAGTATTGCGTGTTTGGGCTCCGACGGCGTTGAATGTGGCGCTACAGCTTTATGACGATGCCACCATCAAAACTTTTAATGTGTTCCCGATGACCCGCGATGACGCGACCGGAGTATGGAGCGTGACCGGGGATAGTTCATGGATGGGAAAATACTACCTGTACCAGGTGCAGGTTTTCGTTCCGTCCACGGCAAAAATTGAGACCAACATTGTCACCGATCCCTACTCGGTGAGTCTCTCGATGAATAGCCTGCGCAGCCAGATCGTTGACCTGGAGAATACTTCTTTAAAGCCTTCTGGTTGGGATACGGTTAGCAAACCTCCGCTGGCAGCCCCAGAAGACCAGGTGATCTACGAACTGCACATCCGCGATTTCAGCATCGCTGACCCAAGTGTGCCCGAAAACCTGCGTGGAACATTTAAAGCCTTCACCATCAGGAATTCCCTTGGGATGCAGCACTTACGGAAACTACAAATTGCCGGGCTGACCACCATTCACCTTCTGCCGGCATTTGATATTGCCAGCGTGGACGAAGATAAATCCACCTGGTCGAGCGTGGATGAGAAATTACTCGCGAGTTACCCACCAGATTCCGATCAGCAGGCTGCGGCCGTCTCCCTAATCAAAGGCACCGATGGTTTCAACTGGGGCTACGATCCCTATCACTACACCACCCCCGAAGGCAGTTATGCCACTGACCCCAACGGGTCAACACGTATTCTCGAGTTCCGTGAAATGGTCAAAGCGCTTAATGATGCGAACCTGCGGGTGGTAATGGACGTAGTCTACAACCACACTTCACAAAGCGGGCAGGATCCCAAATCGGTCCTGGATAAGATCGTCCCGGGGTATTACTACCGCCTGGATACTGAAGGCAAGGTAACCACCAGCACCTGCTGCCAGAACACCGCCACTGAGAACCGCATGATGGAAAAACTGATGGTGGATTCTGTGGTGACCTGGGCAAAAGAATACAAAGTGGATGGGTTCCGTTTTGACCTGATGGGACATCACATGCTGAGCAACATGCAGGCAGTGAGAGCTGCCTTGGATGCATTGACATTAGAGAAAGACGGCGTGGATGGCAAATCCATCTACATCTATGGCGAAGGCTGGGACTTCGGTGAGGTTGCCAAAAACGCCCGCGGGGTGAATGCCTCGCAGCTCAATATCGGAGGCACCGGCATTGGCGTTTTCAACGACCGCCTGCGGGATGCCGTCAGGGGCGGCAATCCATTTGATGACCCGCGCCTGCAGGGTTTCAGCACCGGCTTGTATCTTGATACAAATGCGGCAGACCCCCGAACAGCGGAAACCCAGAAGGAAAAACTGCTCGATTACACCAACTGGATCAAGGTGGGCATGGCCGGCAACCTGGCAGATTACCAGATCATCAACGCCAAGGGAGAAACCGTGGATGGCGCGCATGTGCTCTACAGTGGTGTGCCAGCCGGCTACACCAAGGATCCACAGGAAAATATCGTCTATGTATCTGCCCACGACAACGAGACTCTGTTTGACGCAATTCAATTGAAAGCGTCCGCTGGAGCCACCCTGCAGGAACGCATCCGCATGAACAATCTCGCCTTTAGCATCCCAATGCTCAGTCAGGGTGTACCTTTCTTCCATGCAGGTGACGACATTCTGCGCTCGAAATCGCTGGATAAGAACTCTTATGATTCCGGCGACTGGTACAACCATTTCGACTGGACCTCTTCAAAGGACAACTGGGGAATCGGTTTACCAATTGAAGGCAGCTCGAATTGGGCAATATATCAACCGCTGCTGGTAGACAAAACGCTGGCACCCATCCAATCGGATATTTTGAATTCCAACGTGGTATTCCGGGAATTCCTGCAAATCCGCAAGAGCTCCCCGCTCTTCCGGCTACAGACCGCTGACCAGGTGGAGCGCATGGTCACGTTCCTCAACAACGGTCCTGACCAGCAGTTGGGCTTGATCGTGATGCGCCTGCAGGACCTGGATAACCTTGATCCCCGCCACAGCGAGATCGTGGTGCTCATCAACGCAAACCATGACCAGGTCACCTTCACGGATACTCAATTGGTAAATAAGGAATTTGTTCTTCACCCGGTACAGCAGAACTCCAATGATAGGGTGCTGCGCAATGCCAGTTACACAAGTAGCGGTAAATTCATCGTACCCGCGCTAACGACAGCGGTATTTGTGGTGGAAAAACCTTTCACTCCCCCCTCACCTGTCACAGAGCAGCCCTTCAAACTGCACAGCCCAATCTCAATCATCGTTGGAACAGTGTTTGTCTTCCTGGTTTCAGGAGTGGCTTACCTGGTGATCCGATTATTAAGAAAGCCAACAAAATGACCGGAATCACACTAGAACTCCACAAAAAACTCGGGATAAGCCTGTTCAACAAGGTTTGGGATCTGATCGATAAAAAAGACCGCAGCGAAGAAGATACCGAACTAATGATCAATGCAGCACATGCCTCGCTCTACCACTGGATGCAGGTGGGCGAACTGGTAAATTTTGCCCGGGGTGAATGGCAGGTTTCCAGGGTGTATAGCCTGGCAGGCCGGGCTGAGCCGGCCTTGCATCACGCTGCAAATAGTCTGCGGATTTGCCTTCAGAACAGTATCGGTGATTTCGACCTCGCTTTTGCTTATGAATCGCTGGCGAGGGCATACGCACTCGCAGGAAACAAACCGAAATCCAGAGAAAATGTTGATCTCGCTTTGGCAGCCTCCGGATGCATAAAAAAGAAGGAAGATAAGGATTATTTCCTAAACGAGTTGAACACGATCCAATAACTAATAGTAATTAGATAGGTTTTATCTTATAATGGAGACATAAAATTTGAGGAGGATGAAGATGAACAAGCGATTATTGGTTTTAGTGGTTCTGGCAACAATGGCATTACTGGTACTACCCGCCTGCGGCATCTCAAATGACATCAAAGGCGCAGGAGATGTAGGAAAAGAATTCATGGCAGCATTAAAGAATGGGGATAACCAGGCCTCATGGGACATGGTCACCTCGGATATCAAAGATGAGATTGGCAGCTACGATAACTGGGTAACTTTTACGGCGCCGCGAGCGTTCGAAAACTTCACCCTGAATTCCACGAACATCGAAAACGATAAGGCCACCCTGGAAGGGGAAGCCACACTCGGCGCTGACACTTACAAGGTCACGCTGATCTTGTATAAATCCGGAGACGCCTGGAAGGTCGCCGGGCTTGATTTCTCGTTGAAATAATCGCCAAAAAAGCGGAGGTAAATCCTCCGCTTTTTTATTGTCCTTTCTTGTAAATAAGAGGATAATTAAGGCGGACCGATAATTAATCGATTATGGAGATGACAATGTCGAATATTCCACCCCCGCTTCCCCCCTCCCCGCCACCTCCCGGCTTTATGCCACCGCCGGTTCCACCCCCTTCGCATCAGCCTGAGCTTGTCAAATCAGTGCTGGAAAACCTGGACCAAAAAACCGGCGTGTTCTCCAAGCAGACGTTTAGAATGCTCATCACCGACCGGCGTTTGATCTTTGTCCTCCAGCAAAAGAATGGGGTGGATTACCTGAAGAAAGATCCCTCACTAAGCCTAGCAGAAAACCCTGCCAATTTCGAGATTTCGTTGCAGCAGCTGGTCAGGATTGAAACTTATTCTGCCGGCCTGGATGATAGTTCACCAGATTATTTAATCGTAATTAGTGATAGTCAAAAACTGCGGTTCAACATTAAGAACTACTACAAGGTTCAAAGACTGCTAAAAGAAATCCTGGGCAATAAAGCCATTTAGCCAGGGTTTAAATAAGAGAACTTTCGAACAAAAAGCCATTTATCCAAAAAGGGAGAGGAACAAATATGAATATTCGCCCGGTAATAGAAGGTTGTGAAGGTCAGGATATCGTCGTCAAAACCAGCCTGCTTAGCGGCACAAGGTTGTTTGTCAATGGGCAAAAAGCCGCCAGGGGACCCAAGATGGGCACCATGAGCCTGACCCGCAATGACGGCGGGGTAGTTACTGCCGAGTGGAAACAACAGATGTTCGGTTTTGATACCCCACAGCTGGTGGTCGATGGGAAGACTTACGTCCTCACCCAGCCTTTGAAATGGTATGAAGTAGTCCTTTCGGCGCTGCCGATCGCACTCGTGTTCATTGGCGGGCTGCTTGGAGCAATCGTTGGTGTGGTGGCATCTGCTGGCAGCGCCTCAATCTTTCGCTCCGGGATGAGCAAAGTCGTGAAAATTTTACTGGCAATCCTGATCGTTTTCGCTGCTGTGATTGTATACACAATTCTTGCCGGCGCATTCCTCAGTATGATCCAGTAACAAATAAACAGCGGGAGTTTTCAACTCCCGCTGTTCACTAAATTCATTTTTTTCAAAATCAATACAGGTCAGCAGCCTCGAATTGGCTATTGTAAATCTCTGCATAGAAACCGTTCTTTGCCAGCAGTTCTTCGTGCTTGCCCTGCTCCACGATATCGCCATTGTTCATCACCAGGATATGGTCCGCGTTGCGGATGGTGGACAGGCGGTGGGCAATGATGAAGCTTGTGCGTCCGTGCATCAAACCATCCATTGCTTTCTGGATAAGCACCTCGGTACGGGTATCCACTGAACTGGTAGCTTCGTCGAGGATCAGGATGCTAGGGTCGGAGAGAATGGCACGCGCGATGGTCAGTAGCTGCTTCTGACCCTGCGAGATATTGCCGGTTTCCTCATCCAATACCATGTTGTAGCCATCAGGCAGCGTCCTGATGAAGTGATCCACATTGGCAGCCTTGGCAGCGCGGTAAACTTCCTCATCACTTGCATCAAGCCTGCCATAGCGGATGTTCTCCATGATGCTGCCGTTATACAACCAGGCATCCTGCAACACCATGCCAAACTTGTCGCGCAGGTCGCCGCGGTTGAAGTCACGGATGTCGTGTCCATCCACCTTGATCGACCCGCTGATCACATCATAGAAACGCATCAACAGCTTGACCATGGTTGTCTTACCAGCGCTGGTTGGCCCAACAATCGCCACCTTTTGCCCGGGTTGGATATCCGCGCAGAAATCATTGATGATGACCTTTTCAGGATTGTAGCCAAAGTGCACATCCTTGAACTCCACGTGCCCTTGCACCTTTGCCAGTTGCACAGGATTCGCGGTTTCCGCTACTTCTTCTGGTACAGCTAGAAATTCGAAGACTCTTTCCGCCGCGGCAGCAGTTTGCTGCATCACGTTGGAAATGTTGGCAATCTGCGCGATCGGTTGGGTGAACGAGCGTACATACTGGATGAATGCCTGGATATCGCCCACGGTGATGGTGCCGCGGATCGCCAGCCATCCCCCCATGATCGCCATTGCCACATAGCCAAGGTTGCCCACAAAGTTCATCATAGGCATCATCAGCCCTGAGAAGAACTGCGACTTCCAGGCGGATTCATATAGGGTGCCATTCAAGCCATTGAACTTTTGAATGCTACGCTCTTCGCCATTGAAAGCTTTCATTACCACGTGACCGCCAAACATCTCTTCGATGTGTCCGTTCACATGCCCCAGGTAATCCTGTTGCTGTTTGAAATACTTTTGTGAACGCTTGACCACAACCATGATCAGCAGGGCTGAAATGGGCAGAATCACAATGGCCACCAGCGTCATTATCCAGCTGATGGAGAACATCATCACCAGCACGCCGAGAACAGTGGTCACCGAAGTAATGATCTGCGTCATGCCCTGGTTGAGGGTCTGGCTGACCGTATCCACATCATTGGTCACACGTGAAAGCACTTCCCCCTGGTTGGTGCCATCAAAGTAACGCAGCGGGATACGGTTGATCTTCTCTGCGATATCCTGGCGGAACTTATAGGTGACCTTCATTGAAACACTGGTCATGATCCAACCTTGGATGTAACTGAAAACTGCAGAAATCACGTATAAACCGGTGAGCATCAATAGAATGTTACCGATGTACACGAAATCCACACCGGTTCCAGTTCCAGAGAATTTTGCCACGATCCCCTCGAACAGCTTGGTGGTAGCTTTACCCAGTATTTTCGGTCCAACGATCATAAACACCGTGGAGGCAATGGCGAATAGGATAACCGTGACCAATTGCCAGCGGTAAACGCTGAGGTATTTGACCAGTTTTGCCATGGTGCCTTTGAAGTCGACGGCTTTTTCACCGCCGCGCAGCATGCCGGGAGGACCACCAAAGGGACCGCCGGGACGGCGCTGCTGCCGGGTTGGTTGAGAACTGGTATTGTGCATCATTGGGCCAACTCCTTTTCGCTCAGTTGGGAGAGCGCGATTTCGCGATAGGTTTCGCAGGTTTTCATTAGTTCCTTGTGTGTGCCGATACCGGCGACTTCACCCTCATTCATTACTACGATTTGTTCGGCATTTTTCACTGTTGCCACACGCTGCGTGACGATGATCATGGTGCTTTTGCCGGTTTCCTTTTTCAATGCCTTACGCAACGCCAGGTCGGTCTTGAAATCGAGTGCAGAAAGGCAATCATCGAAGATGTAGATCTCCGGTTGCTTGACCAGCGCACGCGCGATTGCCAGGCGCTGTTTTTGTCCGCCGGAAACATTGGTACCTCCCTGCGAGATCTCTGATTCCATGCCTTCTGGTTTGCTTTTGATGAATTCGGTCGCCTGGGCGATCGAGGCGGCTTTCTCAAGGATCTCCGGGCTGGCATCTTCATCAGCAAAGCGCAGGTTGCTCTCAATAGTGCCGGAGAACAACATGCCGCGCTGAGGGATGTAACCGATCTTGTCACGCAGGTCTGTTTGTTTGACATTCCGGATATCCACGCCATCCACATAGATGGCTCCTTCGGAAACATCGAAGAACCTCGGGATCAGGTTTACCACGGTGGACTTGCCCGAGCCGGTTGAGCCGATGATGGCAGTGGTTTCACCGGGTTTGGCCGTGAAGTTAATCCCGCAGATCACATTCTCCTCGGCGTCCGGGTATCGGAAGGATACATTGCGGAATTCCACCATGCCCTTCTTATCAGGAGAAAAGGATTGCGGATCCTTGGGGTCGACAATGGTTGGTTTCACATCCAGCACATCCGCGATGCGGGAGCCGGATACTGAAGCGCGCGGTAGGAAGATGAACATCATGGACATCATCAGGAAGGAGAACACCACCTGCATGGCGTATTGTAAAAATGCCATCATATCGCCCACTTGCAGCAGTGAGGCATCCACCTGGTGCGAACCCGTCCAGATGATCAGGATGGAAAGTCCGTTCATCAGCAGCATCATCGCCGGCATCATGATGACCATGATGCGGTTCACGAACAGGTTGTTGCTGGTGAGGTCCGTGTTGGCTTTGTCAAAGCGCTTAAGTTCAAAGGCCTGCGTGTTGAAGGCACGAATGACCATGATACCTGACAGGGCTTCACGCGTTACCAGGTTCAAGCGGTCGATAAGGCTTTGAATGCGTTTGAAACGCGGCAAGGCTATGATGAAGACCGTGATGATCAAGGTTAGCAGGATCGCCACCCCCAGGCCAATGATCCAGGTCATGGAAGGACTCTTGCCAACTGCCCGGATGATAGCACCAACCGCGATAATGGGCGCATAAAACACCATGCGGATCATCATTACCAGCGTCATTTGCAGCTGGGTAATGTCGTTGGTGGAACGCGTGATGAGTGACGCCGTGGAGAATTTTTCAAACTCCGCTTTCGAGAAGCTTTCCACCTTTGAAAATAGGTCACGGCGCAGGTCGCGTGCCGCACCGGCAGCGATTCGAGCTGAGAGGAAACCCACCGCCACGGTAGCCAGTCCGACCACCAGCGTGTATAGGATCATCCAGCCGCCTATGCGCAGGATGTAGGCCGTCTGGACCTTTCCGGTGTCCATGCCAAGCGCGGTGTATTCCGTCTTCACTGCATTCGCTGCTGCCTGGGTGAGTATGCTCTCACTCATGGCTGCGAACTTTTCGTTGATGGCAGTTAGCATCTGCTGGGTCTGCGCAGGCGGTGCCATTTTAAGCACAGTAAAGAGATCCATGCCGGCAGGGATCTTGGAAAGATCGAGCCCGGCACTTGCACCAAGGGTAGCTGCTTTGGTCGGATCCACAGCGGCTTGTTCAATGACGTAAACCAAAGTGATGGCTTTCCCCATGATTGGAGTCAACGCCGTTTGGGTTGCTTTAGAATTGTCGTTTAAGACATAAACGGGTTCATTTGCCAGCACCGGGTATTTCTTCACCAGGGTGGCATAATCCACGGATTTCGCATCCACCAGGGTGTAATTTTGCATCACCTGGGCTTTTTCATCGGCGCCTAAAAACAGGGCCGCCTTATCCATTTCCGTCTGGCGGATGGCAACAGGGACCGCACTTTCAATGCCGCCTTGCTGAATGCCGATATTCACGATCTCGGACATAAAATTCGGCAGCGCCAGGTCTGCCATTGCCTGGGTGAACAACAACACAACGGCAATTAACAGCAATAAGATATAAGGCTTCAGATATTTGATCAGTCGAAGCATGGGGAGTTATTTTCCTTTCGGGTTTTTATTTGTATCGGAGCAATCTTCGGGATGATGTCGCATTTTAATGAGCGAGCCGCGTAATTTGATCAGCAGACTGATCATCTGGCGTTTTTCGGCATCAGTCAAAACCGCGGTCACCTGGTTTAGAAAGCAGATGCGTTCTGGCATACTGGCAGCGATCAATTCTCTGCCGGAGCGGGTGAGGCGGATGTTGAACCCGCGTTTATCCTCGGGGTTGATGGTGCGTTCTACCAGTCCCTGCTCTTCCAGCCCGCTGATGAGCGAGCTGACAGTATTCTTCTTTACATTCTGATAATGACTCAGGCGGGTGGGGTTTACGCCCTGGCTGTTGCCCATATCCTCTTCTGCCATCAACCGCATCAGGATGCCCATGCGCGGACCGGAAAGTTCACCCAGGCGGGGATGCTGGGCAATTATGGCTTCGATAAAATGTATGTTCATGCGCAGCAGGTTGATCAGCTCGATGCCATGCAGTGATTCACCGGGAGCCATTTCCTGCAGGTGTTGGTAAAGCAGCGCCTGTGCCTGTTCAAAGTTAATCGAATTATGTTCTGCCATCCTTTTCCTTTCCTGTTTAGTTCGAGGCAGAACTATACTACACCGAACTAATTTTGTCCAGACCCAATTATCGAGAAATCATCGAGAATCATTATGATAGAATTTTCAGTATTACAGAAATGGAGTGATACCATAAATGAAACCACTTCGCCGATTGCCTATTGCCCTCAAGATCATCATCCTGCTCATCACCGTTATTGGTTTATCCGCCTGTTCACTACTTACTTCGATGACCACGGCGATCAATCAAACGCTGCACTCGGCTACCCTCACCCCTGAAGACCCTTCGGTTGCGGTGGCTGCCATTCCCGATGGCGATATCTTTACAGGTATCCAGGAGACTGTGAACACCTACGCGGATGCCTACAACCGCAACGATGTGGAGCTGCTTAAAAGCATTACGGATGGGGACAACCTGGCTTTCAAGCGCCTGGTCACCAGCCGTTTTAGTGGTTACCAAAACTCCATTTATGCTGGCTCTTACACCTTCAACTACCAAGTGCAGTCGATCCAGCGTATGCCGCTCGGGTTCGTGCAGGCGCACCTTCTTTCTGACGGCGACACCGCCCATGACTGGCTTTTCCGCCTGGTGGAAGGTAAATGGCTGCTTTCAGAACCAACCGAAGCCCAGTTCGGCAAACCGGTGGAACAGGAGACCGACCTTTTCATCTACGAGTTGTATCCCTGGAATGAAGCTCTTAACCAGGAGATCATGGGATTGATGGAAAATGCGGCCGCCCGTGTGAAAGAGGTCCTGGGCGCTCTGCCACCCGAGAAAGCCCAGGTGGAGATCCTGCCCGGCTACAGCGCCGACCCATACGCCGACCCCAATTCGCTGGCGTATTACCAGACCGGCGGCAACGGTGAACCCGACAAAATCGTCATTTTCAGCCCCAATTCCTATTCCTTTGACTGGTACGACGCTGTCGCAGGTTGGCAGCCTGAGCTGGAAGCCACCCTGATCCATGAATACACCCACATGACCCACCAGCGCGCATTCGATAAAGCCGGTAAACTGTTGGACTGGTTCAGTGAAGGCTTGGCGGAATTTGTCAGCGGCAGCGACCGCTACAAGGAGATCCGCTACGCCCTCGACCCCGATCAGCTCATCCCTATTGTGGATAACACGGTGACCATCAACCAGCAGGACCTCGGGCATATATACCTGCTTGAAAACAACGTCTCGCTGGCTTATGCTGAAGCCGAATCGCTCATCATGTTCATCTACGAAAAATACGGCGGCATCAACGGGGTATGGGACTTCGCCCGCGCCCATGACAAGTACCAGGATTACGACCAGGCCTTGCAGGCAGCCTTCCACATTAATTACGACACCTTCAACCAGCAATGGCGCGACTGGTTGAAAAATGACCTCGCCAACAGGTAACTATGAACAATCCATCTCCAATTGACTGGAATTATTCCGGCAAACCGGATGCCCTGATGGGCACCGGGGCAACCCGCGCGGAAAAGACCATCGCCTACCTGGGCGGGTTGCTGGTTCCACTTTTCCTGGTTCTCCTCGGAGTTAAAGGGATTGTTCACTGGACCTGGTGGCAGTGGATCATCGCGCTCGCCATTGGCGCAGATATCAGCGCCGGTGCAATCGCCAACGCACTCAACTCCTGCAAACGCTTCTATCACTCCCCAATTCAGCCAGGTGAAGAGCGCTACCGCCTAGTTAAAAATCCCGTCCTCTTTAGCGCACTCCACGTTTACCCTCTCATCCTCTGGCTTGCCTTTGACCGCTCCAACTGGTTGTTCGGTCTTGCCTGGTACACCCTGCTGCTCTTCACCACCTGGGCTATTGAGCAATTTCCGCTATACCTGCGCCGCCCTGCGGCCGTGGGGATGATTATGCTGGTCATCCTGGTGAACGTCTACCTGCTCCAGCCCATCCCCGGGTTTGAATGGATGGCGCCGCTGCTTTTCCTCAAAATCATCCTTGGGCACGCGGTAAAAGAAGAACCCTACCGGCCAGCCTGAAGCAAGGAACTATCATGTACACTTGTACGTCTTTTTATCAGCGCTATTAATGGAAGGATTCTAAAATGAAACGGACCCTGTTGATCATCCTCGCTGCTTTTGTGATTGTTACCCTTGCCGGCTGCAGCCAGCCCACCCCGGCACCTTTGCCGACCCCCACCTCCACGGTTTCACTGCTGGTGATGGTGCCCACCCAGGAACCTACCGCTCAGCTCCCCACCCCCACGCTGCCGCCCGCAGCGCCCCCCACCCCCGGCGCATTCGTTCCCATCGAG
>Ga0172371_10008942_pt1 | contig 13878 bp, 23 predicted proteins | sample Lak12m_FD_114543 | JGI IMG/M metagenome (GOLD analysis project Ga0172371, IMG submission 114543) | Freshwater microbial communities from Kabuno Bay, South-Kivu, Congo - kab_022012_12m | ecosystem: Environmental > Aquatic > Freshwater > Lake | place: Democratic Republic of the Congo: South-Kivu... | reverse complement strand
TTTCGGGGTATATGCAGATAATATTCTTGCCCGTGCCGCTGCATTTTCGTTTGTATAGCATACGTTCATTTCGCCAAGCGAGGCGGCGTTGTTGGCGGCAGGGTGGGCAGAAGGTGGGGGAGGGAACGTTCATACGATTGTAAAAGTCGAGGTCTTTGCGGGTGATCTCGAAGGCGGTTTGGCAGTTTTTACAGGTTTGGAAAGCCATCGTGGTTATGGTAGCACTTTACCATGATGGAATTAAGGCTTTTTCGGATAGTAATCCATCGCCGGAGTTTCTTCGTAGCTGAAAGGGGAAATTGAAATGGGGAAGAATTCGCCGTATTCGCCTGACTTTTTCATGTGTTCAATTATTTTTGGCACTAATTTTTCGTATTCTTCCTTTGTGTACTGTTTGTTCAATATGCAATATTTGGCTCGGTATAGCGAAATACAGCCAAAACAGTGTTCGCTTGCGCGGCAGAGGTGGCAGTAGTCGAGGTAGCTGGAATTTACCCAACAGGAACTAGAAAATCTTGTGTTGTAACAGCTTGGACAGGCGACGCATTCGTACAAAAGTTCGCAGGATGGTGCGCCGTTTAAGTCCATGCAGTCTTTTGATTTTATTCCGTATGTTACAAAGCGGCAGTCCTGCGATTCTATGAGGTCGAAGCACATATAACAGTCTTTGCAGTTGTTTAAATTGTTGCCGATGCAGTCTTCGCATTTACTCATGTGGATCGCTTTTATCGGCTCTTTTAATCTTAACTTTTCGAATTCTTCGGTGATTTTTTGAGGATTTTGTAAGAGTTTTTCTTTTTCATTTTTAAATTCTTCTACGGTTAATTTTTTATTAAATATACAATTCTTTTGGCTTCTTAAATTTATACATCCGATGCAATCGTTGCAGCCGATGCAATCATCGCAGGAAAAACAGTCTGTGCAGGTTTTGCATTGTTTGCAGAAATTGCAATTGTAGCTTTTGTCACAGTCCACGCATTCGTAGCAAAGCTCACAGCTGTCACTGAAAAAACAGTCGCTTGAATCGCGGCAATTCCAGATGTGGCTTGAGTAAAAACAATCTTCGTTTACGTCCGCGGCCATTACCATGTAGCAGTTTTTGTTGCACCAAGAATAGTTTGTGTATGTGGAATTTTCACATTCGCCGATGAGCAGTGGGATGTGTGGCACGGTTTCCAATAATTCGCGAAATTGTTCAAAAAAAGGGCGGTTGAAATCAAATTCTTTTCCATCGTCGCGCGCGTCCCATTTGTCACTCATCCAGAGGTCGAAATTAAAGACTTTTATCGGTTTATCGGGCGAGATGTAGGAAATAATCGTTTTACCCGTTCTATCGCATTTTCTTTTGTATAATCGGCTCTCGTTGCGCCAAGCAAGTCTGCGTTGTTCGCGGCATTGCGGACAAATGGTGGGGGACGGGACTTCGGTTTTTTTGTAAAAAGCTTCGTCATCCTTTGTTATTTCGAATTGTTTTGAGCAGTTTTTGCAATTTTTGTGCATCGGAGGGCAAGTTTATCAAAATCGTTGGACAAATGGAATTGGTTTTAGTAGTTTCTTTGCATGAAATTTGAAGAAGGGTGCTCACAAATAGCGGAGGGGTTTGAGGCGACGAGCGGGCTAAGAATTGAGCCTGAAAGGGTCGTGGAAAGTGTTAAAAGGGCTCTTCTTAGGGTGGGGGTTGTGGCTGAAGAAACCGGTTGGGAAGTTGGGTTGAGAGTTCTTCCCGGGAGGTCTGTTTATGACAGAACTTTGAGAAAAACAGTTATGAGAAGACGTAATCACGATATGAATGGGCGTCCTTTTTGGGCGGAGATTGTGAATGTGACGCTGACTACGAATGGCAGGGTTAGGGCGGTGTGTGTAATGAGAGAGTATTAATCCGTAATTTCAAATCCAAACTCCAAGAGCTTTGCTCGAACGGTGGTAGCTATGTTTGCCGGCATACTGGCTTGGACGCCTTCAGGAATTTCCGTTACATGCAAGACGGGGATGTTTCCTTCTGTGGGGAGGGCGAGTAATACTGCAGCAGTTGATGGGGGTCTTGTGGACGTCCCTTTAGTCACCGAAAATGTGTCTATTGTATTCTTCATTTTTTAACGTTTGCTGAATTGTGGACCGCGGCGTGCTCTCTTGAGACCGAATTTCTTTCTTTCTTTTGCGCGAGAGTCGCGTGTTAGGAGACCTTGCTGTTTGATTGTCGGGCGGAGTAGGGGATCTGAGATTGCCAAGGCTTTTGAAATGCCGTGGCGGACTGCTTCGGCCTGTGAATTTACGCCGCCGCCTGTGACCAAAACAGTGACATTAAATCTGTTTAGGGCTCCTGTTAATTTGAGAGGATATTTAATAGTTTCTTCCAAGAGTTTTGTCTGGCAAAATTTACCGATTGATTTGCCGTTGATTGTGATTTCGCCTTCGCCTTTATAAAGTCTTACTCTCGCGACAGAACATTTTCTTTTGCCGTTTGCATAATAATATTTGCCTGAAGGAGCTCCTGTACTGATTTTCTTTGATTCGGAAGCTTTTAATTCTTGTTTAAGAACTTTTTCAGGTGTTGGTTCTGCTTTTTTTGTTCTCTTTGTTGTCGATTTTTTGGTCTTAGTTGGCATCTTAAGTTAAGGTTATTGGTTTTTGAGCTTCATGCGGATGTTTTTCTCCCGCATATATTTTTAACTTTTTCATGAATACTTTTTTGAGTTTGTTGTTTGGAAGCATGCTTTTTACAGCTTCTTCCATGATTTTTCTTGGCTTCTCGATGAAAAGTTTTTTTGCCGATGCCGATTTGATTCCGCCTTTGAAACCCGAGTGCCAATAATAGACTTTTTTCTCCGGTTTTGAACCTGTTAATTTCACTTTGTCGGCGTTGACAATTATTACGAAATCTCCGCAGTCAACGTGTGGAGCGAAGATCGGTTTATTTTTCCCTCTCAGTACATTTGCGATTTTTACAGCTAAGTGTCCCAAAACTTTGTCAGTTGCATCGACGATGTACCATTTTGGAGTCAAGTCTGATTTTTTTGGCATGTATGTTTTTTGCATTTTCTAGTGGTTTAAACGAATTCAAGTTGTACTACAGGAGCGTTATCGCCATTTCTATATCCCAAGCGTGTCGTTTTTAGACAGCTTCCCTTGGTGTCTTTATATTTTGGAGCGTAAACTTCCAATAGTTTTTTTGAGCTGTTTTTGTGCTGGAGAATCTCTTCAATTAATCTGATCGCTTCTCTTTTTTCTTTTGTTTTTGCGATTGTTACCAAGTGATCAACAAATGGTTTTATCGCCTTTGCTTTCGCTTCAGTTGTTTTTATCTTTTCATAGATTATTACGGACATTGCGAGATTGCGGATTAACGCGGTTCGGTGAGCCTTATCTTTGACTAGTTTTACTTTTTTTTGTAGATGTCTCATTGTAGTAAATTGTGATTAACTGTGTGTTTAGGGTTGCGGACTTGAGGGTGACGCTTTCGGTGTCTTGCTGCGGGGCTCGAGAGCTCAAGGGCTCAGAGTGAAAGCTCGAACAGGTTCGGGCTTTCACTACTCCTCAGCTAGCTTTAAACCTTTCTTCTCGAGAGCTGTGGCGACTTCCGTGAGAGCCTTTTTGCCAAATCCTCTTAAGTTAGAAAGTTTGTTTTCGGTGCATTTTGTCAGTTGTTCAATTGAGCCGATTCCGCCGTTTATCAAAGCGTTTAAAGTGCGCGGAGAGAAGCCCAAAATTTCGATTGGCGTGTATGATTCCTGTGTCGGTTTTTTGGATTCTTCTTCTTTTTCTTTTTGGACGATTGATTGAATGTCGCTCATAAATTCTTCTTCGACCATGATGTTTTCTATGTTGAATAAATTGAAGTATGATTTGAGAATATTTGAAGAGAATTTAAGCGCGTCTTCCGGAGAAATCGCTCCGTTTGTGAGAATTTCGATTGTTAATTTGTCGAGATCCGTCATTTGGCCGACACGAGCGGCTTCGACTTCGTAGCGAACCTTTTTTACAGGGGTGTATACGGCGTCTACGACGATCATGTTTGAGTCCGTTTCTTCCTTTTGCTTTTGTGCCGCCGGGACGTAGCCGACTCCTTTTTCTACTCTCAATTCCATGTCTAATTTTGCGCCTTTTTCGAGTGTTGTGATGTACAAATCTTTGTTCAAAATTTCAACATCCGCTGGGCATTCGATGTCTTTTGCTGTGATTTTTCCCGCTTTTGATGTGTGAAGTTTTAATTTTGCCGGTTCTTTTGAGGTTTTTTTGATATCCAACATTTTGAGATTCAAGAGAATGTCGAGAACACTGTCTTTTGCTCCTTTAATCGTTGAGTATTCGTGGCTTACTCCGGTAATTTTTACTCCAGTCACCGCCGCTCCCGGTATTGAAGAAAGAAGAACCCTTCTAAGTGAGTTTCCCAGTGTTACACCGTACCCAGTTGGAAGAGGGCTCACTATGAAGATTACGTGGTTAGGGCTAATCACGTCTGTTTTGATCTTCGGGATTCCAATTTCTTCTTGGATTATATGCATGTTTTATTGGGTTATTTAGAATAAGATTCGACTATGAGTTGAGTTTCCAAAGACCTCTCCATGTCGTCTTTTTCCGGAAGAGCTGTTACTTCCGCTTCACCCTTTTTCAGGTCTACTTTAAGCCATTTTGGCGATACGTCTTTTTCTTTTGCCAATCTCTCAAATAATTTTGATCCTTTGCGAGATTCTTTGATCGTTATTTTGTCGCCGATTTTTACCTGCTGTGATGGAGCCGTGCATTTTCTCCCGTTTATACTGATAAGCCCATGTGCAACTGCTTGACGGGCTTGTTTTCTTGAAACTGTGAATCCGCATCTGTAAATTGCGTTGTCGAGTCTCCTTTCGATCATCTGTTGCATGATGGTTCCTGTAACTCCTTTTTTGCTTACCGCTTTTTTATAGTAGTTTTTGAATTGAATTTCCGCTATTTGATAAACTCTTTTCGCTTTTTGCTTGGCTCTCAGTTGACGGCCATACTCGGAAAGTTTTTTGAAAGATTTTTTCCCGCCGTGTTGTCCTGGGATATAATTCTTTTTTAATAATGGACATTTTTGAGATAGACATTTATCTCCTTTTAAAAAGAGTTTTTCTCCTTCTTTTCGGCATAGTCTGCATGATGGACCTGTGTATTTCATCTAAGTTTAAGTTAAATTGTTATACTCTCCTTGCCTTTTTCTTTCTGCAGCCATTGTGAGGGACGGCGGTCGTGTCGGTAATGGAAAGGATATCTATTTGGTTTAACGAAATTCCTCTTAAAGCCTGTTCGCGGCCGTTTCCTACTCCTTTTACAAAGACATTGGCTCTTTCGAGTCCGTAGATTTTCGCCTTTTGGACTGCGTTTTCGGCTGCCACTTGAGCCGCGTACGGAGTGGCTTTTCTTGCGCCTTTGAACCCCGAAGATCCCGCGGAACTCCATGATACGGTGTTTCCGTTTGGTTCGGCCACTGTAATAATAGTGTTATTGAATGATGCGTCGATGTAGATATTTCCTTCTACGATGCTTCTTCTTTTGCTCTTTTTCTTTTTCTCAACTTTAATCTCGCCTTTTGGGGCTTCAGTAGCGCTTTCTGATTTTGATTGTTGGTCTGCCTTGGGTTTGTGAGCTACTGGCTCAGCGCCTTCGGCGTGACTAACCTTGTTGGTCTGTTCTTCAGCCATTTTATTATTTGGTTACTGCTTTTTTGTTAGCGACGGTCTTTCTTTTGCCCTTTCTTGTTCTCGCGTTGTATTTCGTGCTTTGACCCCTGCATGGAAGTCCTTTTTTGTGGCGTGTGCCGCGATACGTTCCGGTTTCTTGAAGTCGTTTGATGTCCATTGCAACTTTTCTTCTCAGATCTCCTTCCGTGATGTATTTTGCAATCTCTTCTCTTATAGCGTTTTCGTCGGTTTCCGTGAGTTCGTGGACTCTTTTTCTTTTGTCTACGCCTGCTTTTTCCAAGATTTCGTTGCTTAGGCTGCGTCCGATTCCGTGTATTGCAGTCAAGCCTATCTCGATGATTTTTTCCTTTGGAAGATTTACTCCCGCTATTCTGGCCATTTTTTTTCTGTTAAGTTCTGGGCAGTCAGTATTCATGGGGGATGAATACCGACTGCTCAAAGTTTAACTTTGAGACTTATCCTTGGCGTTGCTTATGTTTTTTCTTTTGGCAAATTACGCGAATAACTCCTTTTCTTTTAATTACTTTACATTTTGCGCAAATCTTTTTTACCGATGGTCTTACTTTCATTTTGTGTTGTGGTTACTTGCCCCTGTAGGTGATTCTGCCTTTTGTAGGGTCGTAAATAGATAATTCAACTGTTACCTTGTCCCCCGGAAGGATGCGAATGTAATTCATTTGCATTTTGCCCGATAGGTGAGCTGTGATTTCTTTGCCCTCCCAATTTTCTCCTTTTAGGGTCACTTTAAACTTTGCACCCGGGAGAGGTTCTGTCACCACTCCTTGAACTTCGATTTTGTCTTCCTTTGGCATAAGAAGAAAATAGCTCTTAAAAAAAGCGGTTGGATTTTACACAAGGGGATAGGGTTACGCAAGGGCTTTTTACAGGAAAGGAAGCAATTTCTCTCAAATCGAGCTAAATCGGCTTGATTTTTGAGCGGGAATATTGTGAATTAAGCTTTCGTGAGGATTTCGCAACCTGTATCGGTTATTAAGACGGTGTGTTCTATCTGGACGGCTGTTTTGTGGTCACGCGTGATTATTGTCCATTTGTCGCCTAACGTTGTGATTTCTCCTGATCCCATAGCGAAAATCGGCTCGATGGCTATGGTCATTCCTTTGCGGAGGAGTGGGGCGGTGTATTCTCTTTGATTTGTGACGACCGGTGGTTCGTGGAGCTTTCTTCCGATTCCGTGGCCTGTTAATTCTTCGATTACTTCGTAGCCGTTTCCCCTGATTGTTTCTTCGATCACTTCACTTAATTCGCCGAGATATACTCCGTTTTTTAGAAAGTCGATGGCTTTGGAAAGGGCTTCTTCGGCGGTTCTTATTATTCTTTGGTTTTCTTTTGAAATTTCGCCGATGCCGAGGAGGACGGTGGCGTCTGTATGGAATCCTTTATAAAAAAATCCGCAGTCAATGGAAAGGATGTCGCCTTCTTTGAGAATTTGCGTTTTGCTTGGAATTGCGTGGACGACTTGTTCGTTTACGCATGTGCAAAGGGTTGCCGGATAGCCGCTGTAGCCCTTGAAGGATGGCTTGCCGCCGTGTTTTATGAGAAATTTTTCTGCGAATTGGTCGAGAACTTCGGTTGAGATTCCTGGTTTTGCCAGTGCTTTTGTCTCTTGCAAGCATTGCGCGAGGATTTTCCCGCCTTCACGCATTACTGCAATTTCTTCCGGTGTTTTTATTGGGATGTGTGGGGACATGTGTTTAGTTAATTAAGTGGGGAGAGAGTGTTTTTACTCGGGTTTTCGGTGATTTTTTCGTTCAGTTTCAAGCGAATAGGGGAGAGAGTGTTTTTATTGTATCTTCTGCGACTTCTTCGATTGTTGGTTCACCGTTGATTTTGATTAAAACGTCTTTGTAAATTTCGATTGCCGGCATTGTTTCTTTTTTGAAAGCTTCGATTCTTGTTTTGATTGCATCGGGGACGTCGTCTGATCTGGTCACGAGCTCTCCCCCGCATTTTTCACATACGTCTTTTGTGTATATGGCCGGATAAACTTCTTTGCATTTTGAGCAAATTTTTCTGGTTGTTAGTCTTCTTAGAGCTGTTTCTTCGGATATTTCGAGGAGTACCGCTTTGTATGCGCGGTCGTATTTTTTTAGGATTTCGTTTAGTGAATTTGCTTGTTCCACTTTGCGGGGGATTCCGTCAAAAAGGACATTTTCGCCTGGGGTTAAGGTTTTCATGAAATTTTCTACGATTTCCATTACGACTTCATTTGAAACCAAATGTCCGGCTTCGATAATTTCTTTTACTTTTTTGCCGAGGTCTGAGGGTTCTGCGGCAAGTCTGCGAAGCTCTGCTCCTGTTTCAAAAACTTTGAGGTTAAACTTTTCGGCTATGCGTTTGCCGACCGTGCCTTTGCCTGCGCCTTGCATTCCGAAGAAGATGATATCCATGGTGAAAGTATGTTAAAAATACGGAAGGATTCTAGATTGGAAAGGGGAGAAGTGCAAGGGTTAAGTTTGTGATCAAATTTGATTTCTTGCTTCGATCCCAAACCAGAAGAAGTAATCGTCTAAGGCTTTGAGTGAAGTGTTATATTGATTTTCACCGAAGAATGTGTCGCATAAAACTTCTCGTACACGGGTGATTTCTTTGTAGCCTTTTTTCCATCTGGGGTCTGATAGAGTGAGGTCGATTAGTTCCAGTGCTCTATCCATTGCTGAGTCGAATTTTTTTTGATCACGATTTTCTGAAAGTGCGAGGCGGTGAATTTCACTTCCAATATTCCCCATCTGCTCCGCGAGTGTCATGGAAAACCATTTGCCGCTACTTAGATCTGTGTGCAAAGTTGTCATTATTCTATTAAGTTATTCACGATTGCTACGATTTTTTCCCTTATTTTTGGATCGAGGACATCTCTTGAACGATTGTTTTGGCGTGGGCGGATATTAATCATTGAGTCAAATTCAACTCTTTCATTTGCCAACTTGTCTATGTAGATGTTTATTCCCCATAGATTTTCCTGTTTTGATCCGTTTTCGAGAAGAATCGCTTCTTCGTCAGCGTGAAGTTCTCCGCCTATTACCATTATTCCAAGTTCAATATCTACGACAGCTTTTACCATATCTCCGAAGCGTTTTTTTGCTACATCGGTAAGTTCGGTTTTGCCTATTTTTTTATCTATTAATTTCACGCAGAGTAGGGTAGCGAATTTTGAGGGGAGTTGCAATGTTTCGTTTTGTGATATGGTGTTGATTCTTGGTGAGAGGTGGATTTTTTGGTGGAGTTGTAATGGTGAGTCCCACGGCGAGCCCTGTTTGAAAATTTTTTACAGGTTGGGGAAATCTTCAAACGGGAAAACTGTGATGTAAACCGTGATTCTGTCAAAAAAATCCCGGGATTTTTTTGCCTAAAACAGGGATTGGTTCTTAATTTTTTTGAAGCTTCCTTGCAAGGAGTGATTTTGTCAAATTTTCGGCACCGAAAATTTGCCATGTTTTGTTTTGGGGTTTTAATTTGCGCGAGGTGCTTGATCCTTTCCGTGTCGAGCTTGACCAACGGGGGGGTATGTTATAATTTATTTGTCATAAAATAAAAATTAACCAAAACAAAAATGACAAACAAAGGAAAGGTTCTTGCAGCGATTGTCGCTGTCGCCGTGGGGATAGCAGGCGGCGCTGCTTTTTATTTCAAAGGAGGGGATTTGATGGGGAGAATGAAGCTGCTTCCGGCTTATGATACTTCTTGTCCGGCTGGCTCTGGTGAGAAAATGTTATACACTACTGTTTCTGGAAAAAGTGCTCTTTATGGCAGTGACTTTAACTCTTTTTATAATGCTTTAAAGAGGGAGGTGAATTCGAACTCTGGGAAATTAACTTGTCCACTGAAGGTTGTCATGGGGGAATCCGGTAAATTTGGACATATGATTATTGTTGGTGATTATAGTATATCTTTTACTGATCAAGGGACTTATATTGATTTCAAAAGAGTTACTGGTTCTAATCCGAAATATGAACATGTTCTAGATTTACGTGCTGGCGATGCGATGGATTCTGCCTATGGATCTGTGCAGGTTTTTTCAAGAAGTTTGGATGATACTTATCAGACTTACAGTAATGCGAGTGGTAATATTTCTGTTTCGAGGGTTTCTCCCGATTTATATTAACTATGTAGATTTATTTTTAAAAGCCCTCCTTTCCGGGGGGCTTTTTTGATTAGTCGGTTGAGTGGAAGAGTCGTAACGTTACGGGGCTAACAGGTTAGGACCATTTGTGTTTTGGGGAGGAATGTTGCGTAATGGTAAAGGATCCCGGTGTTTATCGTGGGTGGCTCGGTGCTAAAACTTGGGCAGAAAAAGGGGCTCAAGCTCGAAGGGCTCAGCGCGAAAACTCGAACAGCAGGCTTAAACTCGGGCTCAGGCCTGCGAACTCGAACAGGTTCGGGTTCGCAGTTTTAATAAAACCTATTGTAATCGTGCATTACCAATTGGGCGTTGATTTGGCGGATGAGTTCTAGGACTACGCCGACTATGATGATCATTCCGGCGCCGGAGATTAATAATTGGACGGTGCCGATTGTGAGTGAGCTGAAAATTGCTTGGATTACGATTGGGAGAACGGCGATTGAGGCCAAGAATGTTCCGCCGAATAGATTCATTCTGTTTGAAACTTTTGCGATGTATTCCGCGGTTTCACGGCCTGGGCGGATGCCTGGGACATAGCCGCCACGTTTTTGGATGTTTTCAGCAATTTGTTCCGGGCGGAAAGTGATTGAAACGTAGAAATATGTGAATCCAATTACCAACAAGAAGTATACGATGATGTATCCCGGGCTGTTGATTTGGAAAAGAGTATTCATTTTTTCCGCCGCTGTGCGAAGCCATTCTGAAGACGCACTTTGTAGGAATTGAGCGATGATTTGAGGGAAGCTCACGATTGAAACAGCGAAGATGATTGGGATCATTCCTGCCTGGTTGATTCTGATAGGCAAGTGTGATTGTTCGCTGTGCGCGCGGATGCCGCGACCCGCGTATGTGATTGGAATTCTGCGTTGAGCTTCGTTAACCAATATTATTATGGTTGTGAGAATGATTGTGAGAAGAACTATTACTACGAATGGAATTATTTTTGACTGATCCGTTTGAGCGAGGAATAAATCGCTTCCAATCATTTGGGGGACCTGGGCGATGATGCTTGAGAAGATCAAAATCGAAATACCGTTGCTGATCCCGTTTTCCGTCATTTTTTCACCGAGCCATACCAATAGAATTGTTCCAGCTGTGATCGAGAGCATCACGGTTAAAATCGTCAGCGGATCGCCGATGTTTGGGATGATTGGTGTTTGTGAATTTGAATTGATAAATATAATCATTCCGTATGATTGAAGAAGCGCGAGTGGGATGGTGAGCCAGCGTGTGTACGCGTTGATTTTTCTTCTGCCCATTTCACCTTCTTTGTTCAAGTCATCAAGTTTTGGAATAATTACGGTCATTAATTGCATAATGATGGATGCGTTGATGTATGGTGAAAGCCCCATCAAAACTATTGAGAAATTTTTGGCGCTTCCTCCCGTTAAAACGCTAAATATACCCAAGAGGTCGTTTTTTTCTACGACGGCTCTGATTGCCGCGAGGTCGGCACCCGGAACTGAAATATGAGTGATAATTCTATATAAAATAACTATGCCAAGCGTAAACAGAATTTTTGTTCTGATACTTTTTGAGTTCCAAATTTGACTGAGGTATTTGAACATTATTCTTTCTTAGATTTTTTCTCAGGTAAGATTTTTGGAGGCAAGATTTTGAACAAAACCTCCACTTTTCCTCCCGCTTTTTCTACTTTTTCGATGGCGCTTTTTGAAGCTTTATCTATTTTTACTGTTAACGCTTTTGTAATTTCGCCATCACCCAGTAGTTTATACGGACGTTTTTTGTCTGACAAAGTTAATTCCGATTTTCCTCTTGCCAATTTTTCCAAATCGCTGACATTTAATACGCGCGGTTTTATCATGCATGGATTTTTGAATCCGCCGACTTTCGGCATTTTTCTTGCCAGGGGAGTTTGTCCTCCTTCAAAGCCTCTTCGGATTTTTCCTCCCGTGTGAGATTTTTGGCCTTTTACTCCGCGTCCGCAGAATGTTCCGTGTCCCGAACCATTCCCGCGGCCAAGAAGTTTTCTTCTTTTGGGTTTAATTTTGCTTTTTAGTGTTGTGAGTAATGACATTGTTGGGGTTTATTTAGATTCTGGTGGTTTTTGGGTTGCGGGCTCGTTGTGCTTCGCCTGCGGCTTCGCACTTGCTGCGGGCTCGGGGCTCAAGGCGCTGCCCTTCGGGCGCGCTTGCTTCGCTGCGCGTTGCATGAAAGGATTTTCTCTTAATAGTTTTAATGCTTCCAGTGTTGCTTTTGAGCATGCGATTTTATTTGTTGTGCCGAACGATTTAGAGAGAATATCTTTGATCCCGGCCAATTCCACAACCTTTCTTATTGTTCCTCCCGCGATGATACCCGTACCCGGAGCGGCCGGCATGAGGAGAATTGACGCGCTTTTATATTTCATGCTTATGTCGTGCGGAATAGTTGTCCCGTCCATTTTAACCACTACCAGATTTTTCTTTGCGTCAGAAATCGCTTTTTGGATTGAGCCTACTACTTCGTCGGACTTTCCGATTCCAACGCCAACTTTGCGGTTTCTGTTTCCTATTACAACCGTAGCTCTAAATCTCATTCTGCGTCCTCCTTTTACTACGCGTGTTACGCGAGCAAGTTCGAGAACTTCCTCTTCAAATTCTTTTACTTCTCTTACCGGCGAGTTTTTTGAGTGTGGTCTTCTTGACATTTTTTATGGTTAAAATTGTAGTCCGCCTTCTCTGGCGCCTTCGGCTACGGCTTTTACTCTTCCGTGGTATTTGTAGCCATTTCTGTCGAATACGACGGTTGTTATGTTTTTTTCTTTTGCTTTTGCCGCGATCTCTTTGCCTACCTCTTTTGCTTTCTCTGTTTTGGTTCCTTTTTTTGCTTTAATGCTTGACGCTGAAAGTAGCGTTTTTCTGTTTTGATCGTCGACTAATTGTGCGTATGTTGTTTTTAAACTTTTGAACACGACTAATCTTGGTCTTGAGGTGGTTCCTTGAACAATTTGTCTTATTCTATTGTGTCTGGTTTTTCGTGCCGTTTCTTTTGCTGATGACATTGTTATGTAAGGTTATTATCCTGCTGATGATCCTGTTGCCGCCGCTTTGCCGGCTTTCTTTTCGATGTGTTCACCGTGATATCTGATTCCTTTGCCTTTGTAGGGTTCCGGAGGTCTGATAGCTCTGACTTTTGCGGCTGTTTCTCCGACCAATTCTTTGTCTATTCCTTTGATAGCGAAGATGTTTTTTTCTTCTTTCTCTTCTTCGAATGTTATTCCTTCCGCTCCTTTGAAATCGACTTGGTGAGAGAATCCGACGTTTAATGTTAATTTGTTTCCGTTTGCTTTAAATTTGAAACCAACTCCGACTATTTCCATTTTTTTCTCGTAGCCTTTTGTAACTCCTTCGACCATGTTTGACAGCAAAGTTCTGTATAATCCGTGGATTGCTTTTTCTTTGTCGGAGTCGCCGGTTCTTGTTACAACAATGGTGTTGTCTTTTTGCTCCGCTTTAACTTCTTTTGGGAGGACTCTTGAGAGCTCTCCTTTTGGGCCTTTAATTTTGACTTTACCTTCCTGTATTTCGACAGTTACTCCTTGTGGTATTTCGACTGGTTTTTTCCCGATTCTAGACATTTAGATTAAGGTTAATAGATTTCGCAGATTATTTCTCCGCCTGTGGATTTTTTTGACGCTTCTTCTGTTGTCATTATTCCTTTTGGAGTCGATACGATTTTTGTTCCAAGGCCTTTTTTGAACGGTTTCATGTTGTCTTTTTTTACATAAATTCTTTGACCAGGTTTAGAGATTCTTTTTAGATTTAATTTCCGATCTTCTTTTAGTATAATTGCCAGTTCAGGGATTTTGTCTTCGGTTTTTTCGTATTTCTCGATGAATCCTTTTTCCTGCATAATTTTCAGGATGTTTTCCTTTAGTTTGGAGTACGGAGCATAGCACGTCGTGACGTTTGCGCTTGAAGCGTTTCGGATTCTTGTTAATAAGTCTGCTATTGGGTCTGTGTACATATTGTTGTAATTACGATGGCTGTTATTATGTAGGGCTCAAGGGCTGCGGGCTCATCCTCGCAAGAGCTTGGATGCATGCCGTTTATACTGTTATATGATTACCAAGATGAC
>Ga0172371_10008941_pt1 | contig 13879 bp, 6 predicted proteins | sample Lak12m_FD_114543 | JGI IMG/M metagenome (GOLD analysis project Ga0172371, IMG submission 114543) | Freshwater microbial communities from Kabuno Bay, South-Kivu, Congo - kab_022012_12m | ecosystem: Environmental > Aquatic > Freshwater > Lake | place: Democratic Republic of the Congo: South-Kivu... | reverse complement strand
GGCTCCGTCGGCGTTGTAGGCCCACGACTGCGCCGCGGCCGGAACGGTTTCCAACCTGTCGTTGAGGCGGGTCAGCCCTTCGTAGATCAGTTGAAGATGGGCAATTTCCTCCACATAGGACGACTTCTGCGGGTCAATGCTGGACGGGTACGATCCCAGGTTGATCGTCAGCGCGTCGGAGCTGGGGATATGGGTATGGCTATAGAGCTTGAGAATGGAGGGCAGGAACGTCTGTGCCATGCCCCGCACTTCAGTGTGGGCTGTGTTATCGGCGGGGTTAGCCTCCGGGCCGGCTGAGGTCAGGGTCAACGTTACCGGGTAATGGGTTCCCAACGTCGCTTCAGGAGGCATCCTGACGTAAAGGGTGAAGCTGCGGCTCTCCAGCATACCCAGGTCCGGCAAGTCCCAGGTCACCTGGTTTCCGCTCACCGTGGGAGCCACGCCCGACGTATCACGCACGTAGCCCAGATGACTATCCAGGGCAGCGGTCAGCCTGACGCCGGTTGCCAGGGTGGCGCTGTGGTTGGCCAGGCGCAGGCCCAAGGCAACGTCTCGACCCGGCGCGCCATTGAAGAAAGCAGCGTCGAAGGTCACGGCCCCGTCCACTCCTGCCGGCGGCGTCCAACTGTAGGTGGTGTTCCCGTAACCCTCGTAGCTGGTCTCGATGTACGGGCTGGGCCCCCGGCTGGTGCGGAAGATCATCGGCTGCGTCAGGACAGTACCGTCACCGTTCACCGTCGCATAGTACAGGTTGCGCCGGTTCTGCCATTGGGCATCCGTCCAGGTCAGCACGGCGTAGTTACCGGCCGAGGTGATCGAGACGCAGCAGTCGCCGGTCTTGGCCGCCGGGTTGTTCAACTCAATGTAGCTGCCGAGCGGGTTGAGCGCGCTGTCCAGCCGGGCGAACCGCACGCGACCGCTTTTGACCCAGGTGAACACGATCCGACCGTCAGTCAGTTGGGTCACATCGGTGTTGTCCCACCAGGAGCCATCGCCATCAATGCCCCAGTTCGTCGGCGGCCTGGCGACGTTCCCGGCGCTATCCAGGGCCGCGTAGTAGATGCCGGCGTTCGGCCCCCCGCGGAACCACGTCAACAACGCCTGGTTGCCGGCCAGCGTGGTTAAGTTGATCCCGTCGTGTTCCTGGCCCGCGACGCCATCCGTCAGCCGGGTGACCCCGCGCACCTGGCCGCCGGCCGTGTCACGCACCGCATATTCGATGTCCTCCACCCGGCCGCCCGGCGTCTCGTACTCCTTGTGCCAGGCCAGCACGAAGCGGTTGTCGGACGTCGCGGCGATGCGCGGGGAGAAGAAGCGCGGCACGTTCAGGTCGTTCCAGGTGCCCCAGCTCGTGTTGTTGGTAAGGTTGGTCGGCGCCACGGCCAGATTGCCGGCCGCGTCCAGGACGGCGAAGTAGATGTTATAGTTGAACTGGTTGTTGTCCTCGAGGTAGCGCAGCCAGAGGAGGCCAATGCGACCATTCGGAGTCACACCAAGAGCGATCATCATGTCATCGGTTATCTGTGTCACCCCACTATGATCGGCAAGTTTGCTCACCGGGCGAACAAGGGCGCCAGTCCGATCGAGCACAGTATACTCGACCTCGCAGACTGAAAAGCTGCCTACCCATCGGCATTTGTGCCAGGCATAGGTGAAACTGCCAGCCGGCGTCTCGGCCACGGCTCCGTGGTAGCCGTAGTAGTTGTTCGCCGTTGCCTTGCTTGCCACCTGGCCGGCCGGCTGCACCAAACTTAGGCTCATCGCGGCGTCGGCGTCGTCGCGATAGACCTGGGCAAAAGGCGCGGGGACGGCGGTCCGCAGGACGGCGATCTTGCTTTTGCCCGGATCGACCGATGAGTGGATGAGGATGTTGGCCGTGAACGCGAATGCGCCCGTGGGGGTTCGCACTTTGGCGACCACGGTGGCGCTGCTGCCTTGGGCCACGACACCGGTGTCGGCTGTGCCGTCGCCGTCGGTATCGGCCAGCGGCGTCACGCCATCGGCCTTGTAGAGCGCGACAAGCCAGGTCATGGTGAATGGCCAGGCCGGACTGATCGTGAGATCATACGTGTCCGGTCCGAACTCCCCGGTGTTGCGAATGGGTATCTGGAAGGCGGCCGTTTCGCCAGCATAAGTGAAACGTCCCTGGTAGGGCGCCGGCAGGCCGACGCGCGCGGCAGGCGTGGGACGAGTGAAGCGCACGGCCCGATTGGACGGCCCTTCGCCGCAGAAGGTCCCATAACTCAGCCCGTCCAGTCCCGTGATGTCTTCGATCCCGACCGCTCCACAGCTTCCTCCTCCACCCGTTGGGCTGGACACGCTGATATCTTGAGCATCTGCAGCAGTCATCGCCTGATACTGGAAGACGATGTCGCCGTTCTCATGGAGGACGACTTCGAAGGTGTAAGTGCGGCCGTAGGAGACCTGGTACCACTCGGTAACGAAGTAGCTATCCGGCGGTGTTCCACCCGACCGGTAGTACACGCGGCCGGTCGGGCCACTGGTCGCCAGGCTTATAGGGATCCAGTAAGGCGCGATCATGTTGTTGGGCTTGTTCGGTGATGGAATGGAACCCCATGTGGGCCAGGCGCCTTCATCGGTGAACCCCACATAGCCCGATGAGGTGATGTAGAGGTCGGTGTAGCTGTTTTCATAATACTTGAAGGTGAAGGGGAGACTGATCGGCCCGACCACCTGTCCGCTGCTGTTCATGCCGGTGTCGGTGCCTGATGTGGCGTCGATCCAGTTCAGCGCCACGGAGTCATCCCACATATATCCAAAATCGTCCGGCCCACCGGTGGATTGGGGCGCGGCCGCCGGCGCATCCCCCACGCGGATCGCCGGCCTGGTTCGGCCGTCCGGGAACGGCGCAGGGATGGGCGCAGAGATCGGGTCGGATAGATCGGGCGATGCGGAAGCTGGCTGCGATGCGGGGTGCGGTGGAAGGCCTTCGGGGTCACAAGGTGCGCCGGCGGGACAGGACGGCTCCGGCGGGGACAAGTCGGGATCGATCGCCGTAGAAAACTTGTGGCCGGTCGGAGGGTCATCGCTTGCGGACGAAGTGGCTGTGACGCCGACCAAAATCAAGCTGACGACGAGGATGCAGACGGTAAGAATTCGGGGTTTCATGAGCTTCGCTCCTTTGCTGTATGAACTATGGCGGGTGGGGTCTGGACCACGAAAGCACGAAGTGGGCGAAGATCACGAAGCGCGAAGGCCACGAAGCTGGCGCGCTCATGTTTCGCGTGCTTCGCGCTTCGCGTTCTTCGTGAACCTTCGTAGCTTCGTGATCCGAATACCTCACCGTTCCCGCAGGATCGCCGGCAGGTAGACGTGCTTTTGTCCCCCCGCACCCACCGTCACCACACTCCCGGCTGTCGCTCCCAGGTACACCGGATTGCCTTGAGGGTCGCTGACCCCAGTCTGCTGGAAGGTCAGCGTCGTCTGCCCGGCGCCTTTTGCGTGAAATCGGACGTAAGCCAGATCGCCGGATCCCGTCGCGCCCGGCTGATTCCCGAAGGTGAAGGCGCCAAACGTGACGCGGCCAGTTGGGTTGTCAATCATAGGTCCCAAGGGGGTCACCGATCGCCCTGTGCTGCTCAGGAACGGCCCGATCGCCACGCTTTCCACCTGGAGGAGGGCCGGATCGTACACCAGATCGGTCTGGAAAGCGCCCACGGCAGGAGCGTCCTGGATGCTGACTGTCTGGGTGAATACGCTGCCGAGCGTCACTTGTCTGGTAGCGGGCATCAATGCCAGACTAATGGCAGCCGGCGTTTTGGGGTCGGCCGAAACGCGCCTCTCTTGTAAAGCTTGCGCTGTCGTGCACCGTGTGCCCCAAGCCGCCGCGAACCGCTGCAAGTCGAACACATCGACGTCGCCATCTGGCTCGGTGTCGTACTGCACGTCGTAACAGGCTTGACCGGTCTTGCAGTTCCAATGGCTGGCTGCGCGTTGCAGATCGAAGATATCCACGTCGTTGTCGTTGTCAAAATCGCCGAAGCAACTCACGATTTCTACCTGTCCGTCTTCTGTAGTGATCCCAGCGATCGGGTTGGAACTGGGATCGGCGGCCTGCAGGTTCTGGAGATGCAGCGCGCTCGTGCCTTTGGCCCGCGGTTGGAAGGTGATTGTAGCCAACACACCCGTGCCGTTGATGCCCGGTTGCGTGCCGAAAGTGAAGGCGCCGAAGATCACCTTGCCTGCGCCATTGTCAATAGCCGGGCCGACCGGACTGACCGTGCGGCCGGTGCTGCCCAGGAAGGGACCGGGTGTCACCGTCGTGACGTGGACGACGGCCGGGTTGAAGGTCAGTTCGACCTGGTATGCGCCCAGGTTGGTCACATCCTGCGCCACGATATCCATCGAGAAGGCGCCGCCGCTGAGCGGTACGCGCTTGCTGGCCGGACTCACCTTGATCTTTGCCTGCACGCAGGTCACCACACCGGCGATGGTCTGATAGATCGCAGCCAGGTCGGCCGAGGTGGGGGCATAATAGTAGTCAGATGCCGATGAAGCGAGCTGGCGCATCAGGCCGGCATCCACAGTCCCGAGGCCGACGGTGAAGATGCGGGTTCCGGCATTCTTTGCGGTCTGCGCGGCCGCCAGGGCGGCAGAGGCCGTATCGCCGGTGCCCTCCGGGCGTCCATCAGACATGAACAACATGACAGGGAGGGCAGCAGAATTGTGGCGACTACTGGTTAACTCGGCCTGAGCGGCGTTGATGCCAGATGTCATGTGAGTATATCCGCCGGCAGAGAGATCATTGATGGCGCGCTTGGCTGCGGCGCCATCGTGAGTAAGTTGTTGAGTAAGGATGGCGCTATCGGCAAACGACACTAGGCCCACCTGGTCCTGCGCCAGGTTCATACGATCCACAAAGCCCTTGGCGGCGACCTTTTCGTCGACCAGGGGCTGACCGTCCATGCTGCCGGAGCGATCAATGGCGAGAAGGGCGTCTACGGGAGCATTGCCGTAGCCACATATAGGGGTGAATGTCACCGTCGCAGCGCCAACGTTGTCACCCGAGGGACTGTCCAACAAGAAGGCCCGAATAGGGCCAGAAGCTGACCAGGCGTGGGAAAAGGTGATTCTCTGTTGAACTCCTTCCTGAACCACCCAAAACCAACCATTGGGATCGCCATCGGTCTGCATCCATAACATGACTTTGTCAACATTGTAGAGGGAATTACCACCGACAGCCAAGGTAGAGGAGACGGAGATGTCATATGTCCCATAGTCTAGGGTCATATCGGCGCCATTAGTCATTACAACGGTGTTCGTGGTAGCCTGTGCGGTCATGGTTCGATTGATCCCCCCACCGACAGGCGTGAATGTGATGGTGGCACTCCCGACATTGTTGCCTGTGTCAGTGTCAAGCAATAAGGCATGGACCAATTGCGAAGGCTCAGTCACATGGGAGAAGGTGATTGTCTGGGGCACTCCTTCTTGCACGACCCAGAACCAACCGTTGGGATCACCGACACTGTTGTAAAACAATGCAACTTTGTCGACGTTAAAGCTGGGATCTCCAGATGAGAGGTTGAGAGTCGAAGAAACGGATACAATGTATGTCCCGTTATCCAGCGATAACTGCGCCGCATTGGTTACGAATACTGTATTTGAGGCTGCTGAAACCGTTAGTGTCTGACTATTCGGCCAATACCAATCGTCAGCGATCACCGGCCGGCCGGCGACAGTTCCGACGAGGGTCAGAACCAGGCTAAAAATGAAAATCGGGGTGAATCGAGGCGTCCTCATAGGAATGCTCCTTTGCGTTGAGGCGCTAATCACTGCTTTCGGCGGTTCTTGCCGACGACGCCGGAGAATCTACAGATGCCAACCACCATCGGCAGTATGAGAACAGCGCCCATATCAGGGCATAACAGTCCTCCAGACGTTCCCTCACTTTCGTCCCAGGCGCGTTCAAGATTACGCTGAGCGTCTCCCAAAGCCTCTTCGGCAGCGCGCTGGGTATCCCCACCCACTTCTTCGACGGCGCGCTGAGCATCTCTGGCCATTTCTTCTGCTGCGCGTTGGACATCGCTGGCCGACTCTTCGGCGGCACGGCGAGCATCTTCGCTTATGCCTTCGGTAACACGTTGCATCCTGGGGTTGCAGCCCACTAGGAGCACTGCCATGATAATCGTGCTCAATAGTAAGCGAACGAGGTTAATGAACCGTTTGTTAGTCATCGGATCCGCCTCCTTTCAAGGGCAAAGAACATGGTGTTATCGCCCCCACATGAGTCACGCCGCAGCAGATAGTACCTGCCGCTTATCCCTGAAGTACCGGTCGGCCACTGTGCCCAGCATTACCACGAACAGGAAGGCGATTGCTGGTTTGGCGATGAACCATCCCAGGACGGGCACAAACTCGAGCAAGGTGGATACCGCCAGCTTCAACAGGGCGCTCGCGGCGAAGATTGCGGTCGCCACAGAACTGATTTCCCCGAAATCGAGGTGAAAGCCGTAGCGCCGGGCGATGTGAAACGCCATCACCGTTTCCAGGCCCGTGAGCAACAATGACGAGCCTGGGATGGGGCCGGTCACGAGAGCGATGACAACAGCCACAAGGGCGTAGAGGAGAACGGTCTTCATTAGGTATTCCTTCCTTTCTGTTTTGACGAGCTTTCCCGCAATTTCCTGTTGTGGTAGAATATGCGCTGCGACTGCACGAACGATGCTGCGTCAGGACTTCGCTTTCTACCCGTATATACGATCTCAACGCCGTCAACCCTAGATGGTGAGCCGCAGGAATCCAGCCGTCTTGTACTGCCGGTCGGAGGATCGCACCGATGGAAAAGCGCACCGACGAGGAGTGGCTTGCCGGGCTGCAAAGCCCCGACCGGGACCAGAGCGACGACGCCTGGCAGGAGTTGTACGGCTCCCTGTTCGGCCGCGTCTATTTCTACCTCAGCCGCTACCGCGGTATCCCCCAAATCGCCGGTGATCTGCAAGGCCAGGCCGAAGAGATCGCCCAGGAAACGTTGCTCAAGATTTGCCGCGCCCTGGAGAAGGGGAGCTACGATCCTGCGCAGGCGCGCTTCCTCACCTGGGTCACCAGGATCGCCCTGAACACCGCCATCGATGCCGTGCGGAAATACCTCCTCCGCCGGCCCGATCATCGGCCGGAGCGCGAGCCAGCGGCCGATAGGGTCGGTGAGCCGGGCCGATCTCGCGTGCGGCCTGTGGTGTCCATAGAGGATCTGTCCGAGGCGTCGGACCTGGTCGCCGCCCCCGCTGACCCGATGCGCATCGATCGCCGCGACTTCCTGTGCCGCGTGATGAGGGAGGATCTCAGCGAGTTGCAGAGGACGATCTGCATCCTGCGCTATCAACACGACTACCGGATTCATGAGATCGCCGACATGACCCATCGAAGCGACAAGGCCGTGGAGAACGTGCTGCACCAGGTGCGAGTCAAGTTTCGCCGGCGAGCGCAGGGCGAAGGTTTCGAGCTGTAGCGGCGGCTTTCTAGCCTTTCCGCTTGCTCTGACGTATGAATCATTGGGAAAAGGAGCGCGTCGGTGACGGAGAAGTCGTGGTTTGAGTTGATGCTGGAGGATTTTGTGACGTACCCCAAGAACCCCGGCCCGTGCCCGCCCGACAGCGAGCTGCTGGCGTACATCCAGGCCGCGCTTGATGGGAGAGCGTTGGCCCCGGAGCTGCAGGCCATTGCGCAGCACGCGGCGCGCTGTCCCGCCTGCCGCCGTGAAAGCGAGGCGGTGATCGAGGCGCTGCGCAGCCAGGACACCCCGGCGCTCCCCCGGCCCATCCGGCCTCTCGGTAAGGAGTTCCTGGCGAAGCTGGCCATTTCAGACCGTGGGGCGACCTCGCCCCGTAGCTCCTGGGCGAACGAGGTGGCAGAGAAGTTGGAGTCGTTGCTGTTCAGTTGGCGCGGGGGCGCTGCCGGGATCGGCCGGTCGCTGCGTGAGATGGCCGGCAGGACGGTGTTGGAGCTATGGCCGGTTGCCGCTACCCCCTCACTGGCGCCGGTTGGCGTGCGGGGGGGCGCGCAGGTTTACCGCTACGAGATCCCCGAGTTGGCTGTCACGATCACCCTGGCCCCCGAGCCGGCCGAGCGCGGGTGGACGATTGCAGGCGAGCTCGAGCCGGATTCCGCCGAGCGCAGTGGGTTGGAGGGTGTGACCCTGCGGCTCTTGCCGGCCACGGCGCCTGGGGAGCCGGCCCCAGCGCCCGTGCAAACTGACGAGCTGGGATGTTTTGTCCTCGAGGGGCTGGGGCCCGGTGAGTATGCGATTGAGATCCCGTTAGGGGAGGTCGCGCTGGTTTTGAAGGGTGTCGTAGTGTAGAATAAAGCAGGTTGATGAGTTGAATGTGCTCAAGGCCCGGGCGCTCTACACGCTGCGACAACTGAGCAAAGATTGAAGGATGAACCGACCTCAAGTGATATGGGTGTGTTCAAGATGAGTTACGGCGGGTGGCGTTTGGAACACGAAGACGCGAAGGTTCACGAAGAACGCGAAGCGCGAAGGCCGCGAAGCCTTGCCGTGCCAACCTTCGTGGTCTTCGTGCTTCGTGACCTTCGCTCCGCTTCGTGCCTTCGTGATCCGGATACCTTCGTGATCCGAATACCTCGCTAACGTGATAGCCATATGCTCGAACCGCAAGCCTGGCTTGATCACCTGCTGACCCTGGACGATGCTACCCGCGCCGCGGAGCTGGCCGCCCGACGCGCTGTCATCACGCGCGAGCTGGTAGACGCGTGGCGCCGGGAGATCGACGCGGTCAAGTACGATCAACCCAGCCGCGCCCTGGCGATGGCGGAGATCACATTCGAGGCGGCGCAGGCGGCGGGACGGGATGACTGTCGCGGCCTGGCGCTGTGGGCCAAAGCCCACGCGCTGATGATGCAGGGGCGGTTCAATGAGAGCCTGGCCTGTTGCGATGAGGCGCTCGCGCTCTTGACGCAGGCCGGGCAGAGCCTTGATGCGCTGGGGGTTGTGGTCAGCAAGGTCTTCGCGGTGGGTAAGCTGAGCGAAGAGGGCGGCTGGCAGGCTGCGGTGGATCTTGCCGAGACGATCCGGCCCGAACTGGAGTGGCTGGGGGACAAGGAAGCGCTGGCACGGCTTGATATGAGCGTCGGCTACGCCTGGCACTGCCTCAACCGCTACGAGCCGGCCCTGGCGGCCTATGAGCGCTCGGGTCGCATCTGGTCCGCACAGGGGAATACGCTGCAACTCGCCCGCACGCGGCTGAACCAGGGCATCAGCTTCGAGGCGATGGGACGCCTGGAGGAGGCCCTGGCGGCTTATGAGGCAGCCCGCCAGGCTTTGATCGCGGCCGGCAAGTCTACTGACGCCGCGCGCGCCGATCTCAGCATCGGGTGCGTTCGACGCCTGCAAGGGGACTACGATGGCGCGCTGCGAGCTTTTTCTGCGGCGTACGATGGGTTTGGACGAGACAAGAACGAAGTCGAGATGGCCGAATGCCGGCTGCACGAGTCCGAGCTTTTCCTGGACTTGAACCGGCCGGCCGAGGTCATCTGGCGCTGCGAGCAGAGCCGGCCGGTGTTCCAGCGGGAGGAGATCGCCGAAGACCTGCTCTTGAGCAATCTGCTGCTCGCGCGCGGCTATGGCCGGCGAGGCCATGCCGGCGATGGCCGGCGAGCGGAAGCCCTGCTGCGTGACAGTGCCGATCGTTTTGAGGCCGCCGGCGCACAGGCTTCCGCCGCGACGGTCAGGCTGCACCTGGCCGATCTGCTGCGGAGCCAGGCACGGGACGACGAGGCATTGCCGCTCGCGCTGGAAGCGATCCAGGTTTTCGAGCGCCACGCTCAGCCGGTGGAGCGCGCCTGGGCTCAAGCCGCGGCGGGCTTCGCGTGCCTGGCGCTGCGCCGCTACCAGGAGGCCGAGGCGCAATTCAACGCAGCTCTGGAGCTGGCGGAGCAACAGCGGCTGCCCCAGCTCGCCTTTCGTTGCCGGCATGGCCTGGGCCTGTTGGCCGAAGCGGCCGGCGATCTGGAGGCGGCATGGCGGGCAGAGACGGCGGCGGTCCGGGATGTCGAGGCGTTGTGTGGCCTGCTTCCGCCGGATGACGATCTGCGCTCCGATTTCTTCGACGACAAGATCGAAGTATTCCGCACTGCTGTCAGACTGAGCCTGGAGCGCGGGCCAGGGACCCAGGCTCAGCCTGAGGCATTCGCCCTGATCGAGCGGGCCAAGTCCCGCACGCTCCTGGATATGCTGCTTCGGACGCAGATCGAGGTCGAGCTTGACCTGGCCGACGCAGAGACGGCTGAACTCCACCGGCGACTCCAGGAAGTCCAGCGCCGGTGGCAGGCTCAGCGCACCATGCGCACTTACGGCGCCCTGCGAGAAGGCGAGCTCGCCGGGGATCCCCTGGCCGGCGCCAACGGGGGGGAGGGTATCGGTGATCTGCAATACCGGATCCTGGAATTGCAGCGCCGGCTGAACCTCAAGAACCGCCGACGGGGCGTCTTCAGGGGCGAGGCGACCTTTGACCTGCGCCGGGTTCAGGCCCACCTGCCGGACGGAACGGCGTTGCTCAACTACTTCGCGGCCGGGCCGCAGTGGGTCGTGCTGGTTGCGGACAACCGGCGCAGCACGTATCACCGTCTGCCCGTCACCGGCGAGCGCATGCTGTCCCTTTGCCGCCAGTTCGACCGCTCGATCGCCAAGCGGCATGTACACCCCGACTTCTGGCGCACCCTCGTGCTCCGGGATTTGCAAGGCCTGTACGAGGCGCTCATCACCCCGCTTGAAGATCGGCTGAAGGGCTTCCAGCGTCTCGTTGTCGTGCCGGATGCGCAGTTGCACCATGTCCCGTTCCATGCCTTGCACGGCAAAGGGCGCTATCTCATTGAGAGCTACGAGCTGAGTTACGCGCCCAGCGCCACCATCCTGACCCTGTGCCTTGAACGGCCGCGCGAGGGGGGTGACAGGAGCCTGCTCATCGCGTTCGCCGGCCAGGATCGTGACCTCCCGCAGGTGGTCAGCGAGGTGGAGGAGATCGCCGGCCTGCTCCCACGGCCAGAAGTGTACCTGGGGGAGCGCGCCACAAGAACCGTGCTGTCGGGTATTTCCGGCCCACTGCGGGTGCTGCACCTGGCGACCCACGGGCGGGTCTGTCACGACAATCCGATGTTCTCCTCGCTGGCGTTCGCCGACGGTGAGCTGGCCGTCTGGGAGGTGTACGGCGGCCGGCTGCCATCGTCGCTGGCGGTCTTGAGCGCATGTGTCACCGGCCGTGGCGTGTCGAAGGGCACGGACCAGATCGGCCTGGCGAGCGCCTTCCTGTGCGCGGGCAGCCGGGCTCTGATCTCGACTTTGTGGCAGATCGATGATACCTCCACGGCCGCGTTCATGCGCCTGTTCTACTGTCATCTGCTCGGGGAAGAAACCTGCGCGGCCGCCTTGCGCCGGGCGCAGTTGGAGCTGATGTCAACGGCATCCTATCAGCACCCATACTATTGGGCGCCTTTTATCCTTTCGGGGGCCTATGACGTGACGCTGTGAGGCGCTGACAGAGGAGGTTGAGACATGAGCCCGCACGCACGGCATCTCTCACCCGCGATCATCGCGCTGTTGCTGGTGGTCGCGTCCGGCGTCGCTGCTGCGTTGACCATGGCCAGCGTCTCCTCTGCGCCGCAAGAGCGTAGCGCGACGCGTGCGGTCCTGGCGGGGACCCCACCGGTCATCGGGCGCCATTGCGGCGGCATCGGCCTCGTCACAGAGGAGATGTGCGGCTGCCTGTGGGGCCACGTCCGTTTCCAGGATGATGCGCCGGATGTGGGCCTGGTCGGCGTCACCGTTGAGCTCCACTACGGCGGCGACACGATCACCAGCATCACCTCCCCGGCGTCCGGTGAAGCGCCCTTCTATGCGCTGACCGCCGAACGGCTGGGCGCGCGGCACGGCGCGAGCGTCACCTTGAGTGCCAGCTACGGCGACTACTTCATCACCAGGCACGTGATCCTGGACCCCGACCCGGCGACCGGCGAACAAACGGAAGACCTGGTTTTCCCCGCACCGAGGCCGCCGCAACTCCCCACCCCTGTCCCAACCCCGACGCCCCTGCCTGGCGTCTCCGGCCTGGGCTGGCCGGGCGATGGGTACGATCAGGCTGCCACCGGTTATTATCCTTATTCGTCCACGGCCGTTCTGCCTCCGGACAAGCCGTTCAGCCAGGTTTGGTCGTACAACCTGCCGTTGGCCGGGCATTTCTTCTATGTCTATACGGCCGACGTCAACGGCGATGGCGCGCTGGAGGTGGCGCTGGCGCTTTATGACACCCTGAAGGTGTTGGACAGCAACGGCGTCGAGCTATGGTCGAGGACGCTTCCGGTCCACACGACACAGTACGGATCGGGGGAGCTTCGCCTGGGCCTCCTGGGCGATTTTTCGGGCGATGGCATTCCCGACATCGCCGTCTCCTACAAGACGGGCGACACCATCGGCAACATCGTCGTCTACAACGGCTACGGGGACGTGGTGGCCTCATTCAGCCGGCCGGGAGGGGTTGCCGGGGATGGCGATTTCAACGTCTACGCGATCTGGGACGGCGCCGACGGCCACAAGAAGCTGTACGCCGAGATGTTCTCCAACTACGACGCGCGCTCGCGAGGCGGCGTCCTGTTCGACCAGGGTGATGGCAGCCAGGACTGGAGCTACGGCGCCGGCAGGAATCTGCGGCCGTCCATCGGGGATCTCGACGGGGATGGAGACCTTGAGATGGTCTCTCGAACCTGGAATGCCACGTCCAACGGAAGTACGGGCTGCGGCTATGGGTGGAACACGTGCACCAACGACTCCGATCTGTGGACGGTGGTCCTCGACAGTGACGGCGACGAGCTCTGGTCCAGGCCGCTGTACAGCGCTCCGACCGGCGGCGAGCTGCGCAACACGATCGTGGACCTTGAAAAGGACGGGACGAAAGAAATCCTCGCGCTCGAATCTCACTGGGGCGGAGCGTGGCATGGCGGCACCAGCCAGATCCATCTGCTCGATCACGCCGACGGACACATCATCCGAACCTTCACCGGGCCGGACAATGTCCACTGGCGCGGCGGGGCAGTGGCCGATCTCATCGGCGATGATAAGGACGAAGTGATCGTCGGGAGCGCCACCGGAAGATTGAGGGTTCTCGATCATACGTTGACCCTCCGGCAGGAAGCGGATGTCCCGGGCAAGGAAGTGAGAGCCGTGAATGACATCAACGGCGATGGCCGTCGGGAGATCATCGTCACGAACCACGAGGGCGAACACAGTGTAGCTGTGCTGCGCGATGACTTGACCACGCTCTGGAGCCAGTCATTCAGCAGCGGAGCAGGCATCACCTACGCGATCGTGTCGGATCTGAACGGCGATGGCGTCAACGACCTGCTCGTCTCGGTGACCAGCGGCGATCTCTACGTCTTCAGCCAGGCGCCCTGGTCGGTGCCGACCCCGACCCCGGTGCCCACACCCCCATCGGGCTTCAAAAGCCTGATCCTGGTCAACCAGGAGCGGCTGGCTCGTTTTCATCCTGATGAGGCGGCTCAAGTGCCAGGGGTGATGTCAGGGCTGGATCAGCTCGCCGCTCACCCGGCCGTCAACGGCATTGTGATTCACCTGGAGGACGACCCTGCCATCCAGGACGCTTATCAGGCCTGGGATGAGCACTGGCCCGACATGGCCGGCGTGACCGCGGCAACGACGACCTCCTATGCCAACGAAGTGGCGGCCCGCATCCAAGATCTCATCCAGGCCCGCGTCGAGGCTCAGCCTGAGATCTGGTACGTCGTCCTGGTGGGAGACGACCGCGTGATCCCCTACCGTCGCGTTCTGGATCGCAGCCCGCCAGGGTTTCACGAGAACTCCTATCATTGGGTGACCATCACGACGACGGTCGGCTCG
>Ga0172371_10008940_pt1 | contig 13879 bp, 15 predicted proteins | sample Lak12m_FD_114543 | JGI IMG/M metagenome (GOLD analysis project Ga0172371, IMG submission 114543) | Freshwater microbial communities from Kabuno Bay, South-Kivu, Congo - kab_022012_12m | ecosystem: Environmental > Aquatic > Freshwater > Lake | place: Democratic Republic of the Congo: South-Kivu... | reverse complement strand
TCATGGATAATGGGAAAATAAAAGTTTTTGATGGTTATCGGGTGCAATATAATGATATTCGCGGACCGTTCAAGGGCGGGATTCGATATCACCCGCAAGTGGATTTAGATGAAGTAAAATCTTTAGCTTTTTGGATGTCGATTAAATGTGCAGTGGCCGACATTCCTTACGGCGGAGGCAAAGGTGGAGTGACCATTGATGTGCGCGATTATAGTCCAGCCGAAATTGAAAGATTGACCCGCGGATATGTGCGCGCCATTTATGATTCCATTGGACCGGACAAAGATGTACCAGCCCCAGATGTCTACACCACTCCGCAAATCATGGCGTGGTTTATGGATGAATATAGTCATATTAAAGGCGCCAACACCCCCGGATGTGTCACTGGAAAACCTTTGGAAGTGGGCGGATCAAAAGGCCGAGACACGGCCACGGGATATGGAGGATTTATTGTTTTGGATTCAGTTTTGAAAAAAATTAAGAAGAATAAAAAAGGCACAACCATTGCCATCCAAGGCTTTGGGAATGTCGGTTTACATTTTGCTCACAAAGCTTTTGAAAAAGGGTATAAAATCATTGCCGCTTCAGATTCCAAGGGTGGAGTGTATGATCCAAAGGGCTTGGATGTAAAAAAATTAGAAGCCCACAAGGAAAAAACGGGAAGTGTGCAAAATTTTGGCAAAGCAAAAAATATTACCAATGAAGAACTTTTGGAAATTAAAACTGACATTTTGGTGCCGGCCGCTTTGGAATCTGTCATTACCGAAAAAAATGTCGGGAAAATTAAGGCTGGACTTATTTTAGAATTAGCCAATGGTCCTATCACTCTAGAAGCATCCGAAAAATTATTTGCCAAAAAAATTATTGTTATTCCAGATGTTTTGGCCAATAGTGGGGGGGTGATTGTTTCCTATTTTGAATGGGTGCAAAATTTGAGCAACTATTATTGGGAACTTTCTGAAGTAAATGAAAAACTCAATCGCCAGCTTATTAGTGCCACCGATGCCGCTTGGAAAAATGCCCAGGATTATAAAGTCGATATGCGCACCGGAGCTTATATCGTGGCCGTCCGCCGCATTGCTGAGGCTTTAAAGCTTAGGGGAATATAATTTATGCGTATTGGGATAGATATTCGAAATATCGGCAAAAAAAGAACCGGGGATGAGGTGGTGTTTTTCAATTTAGTGAAAAATTTGGCCCTACTCGACTCTCAAAATGAATACCGCCTTCTGACTGACATTTCCGATGAAACTATTTTGCAAGAAATTAGAATTAGTTTGGGGATTGAAAATAAACCTAATTTTAAAGTTGTTTCCTTGGTTGCCAAAAGTAAATTTGATTGGAATTTTTCGGTCGTTTCAAAATACATCAAAAGGCATCCCCTTGATATCTATCATACCCAATATATTTTACCTTTTTTCATTCCCAAGAAAACAAAACTCTTTACTACTATCCACGATGTTTCCTTTTTAGCCTATCCAGAACATATTAAATTTTCCGATCTTTTGTTTTTGAAAATCTTGATTCCGCGGAGTCTCAAACGCGCGACTAAAATTGTAGCTGTTTCCGAATTTACCAAAAATGAAATTATTAAATATTATCATCCCGATCCGGAAAAAATTATTGTCGCTCAAAATGCCGTCGGAGAAAATTTTCTGCAAAATTTAAATGAAAGCGAATCACCCTTTGCCATGGACACACGAAATAAATATTCTTTGCCACCTGAATTTATTTTGTATGTTGGCACACTGCAACCCAGAAAAAATTTGCCGGTTTTGATTGAAGCCTTTGCTAAAATTAAAAAAGAGATCGGAGAAACAAAATTAGTTCTCTTTGGAAACCGCGAAGCTCATAATTTTGATCCAAAAATTGACGCCAAAATTAAAGAATTTTCCCTAGAAAAAGATGTTCTTCTCCCTGGCTTTGTAGACGAAAAAGACAAGCCAGCCGTTTTTAAGCTCGCCAAAGTCTTTATTTTTCCTTCTCTGTATGAGGGCTTTGGCATTCCAATTTTAGAAGCTTTCGCTTCTGGCATTCCAGTTATCGCCTCAGCTATCTTGCCTCATCAGGAGGTGGCCGAAAATTCTGCTCTCTTTTTTAATCCAACGGACACCAATGAACTATCCCAGAAAATTAAGTTCGTTCTAGCTGATGAAGCAATCCGCCAGAATTTAATTGAAAAAGGGAAACAAAAATTAAATAGTTTCTCTTGGAAAGAAAATGCCCAGAAAATCCTCAAAAATTACCAAAAAACAACCTAAAAATGACTTAATTGGACTTATCCACAGCATTGACAAAATGCTTAAATCTAGTAAAATATAGACTATGCCGTCAAAAATAACCAAGACGGATATTTATTAATAATTTAAAAATTAAAAAATGACTCATTTGAAAAACTACGACACCATTGGAGAAAAAAGTAAAAAATTCTATCAAAAAAAGTGGTTTAAAATCACTCTTGTTTTTGTAGTATTTTTAATTTTAGTTGTTGGCGCAGTGGCTTGGAAAACTGGAGGAGTTTTAAACAAAATTTCTAGCGGAAACTTGCTTGGAAGCATTATTAAGTCAATCCCTGGAGTTAATAATGATTTAAAAGGGGAAAAGGATGATCGCATCAATGTCGCACTTCTTGGGATGCGTGGAGAAAATGTAGTGGGCGGAGGACTATTGGCTGACACTATTATGGTGGCTAGTATTAAACCACTAGAAGGCAAAGTTTCTTTCATTTCCGTTCCTCGCGACTTGCAAGTCACTGTTCCTGGCACCCAGGATTTGCAAAAAATCAATGCCGTTCACCACTATGGAGAACAAAAGGGCAAGGGCCAAGGTTTGGAAGACATGAAAACCATCCTAACAACGGTTTTAGGAATTCCAGTTGATTATGCGGTCAGTATAAATTTTGAAGGCTTTAAACAAATGATTGATGCAGTAGGAGGAATTGAAATTACCCTAGATCAACCTTTTGAGGAGTCTATGCAATTTAACGAAGCGCATGTTTGTGATTCCGTTGTTTTTACTAAACCAGCTATCGATCCCCAGACTAGATTACAACAAATGGAAATTAAATATTATACCCGCCTTGATGGAACTAAATATATTGCCAAGCAATATCCAATGTGTACTAATCCAAATGTAGAATGCGGAGGAGACTTTAAGCTATCTGCCGGAAAACAAACACTAACTGGGCAACAAGCCCTCTGCTATTCTCGCTCTCGGGTTACAAGTAGTGATTTTGAACGTGCCAAGCGACAACAAGTAGTTTTAAAGCTTCTACGCGAGAAACTTTTAAGCGCTGGAACTTTAACTAATTATGATTATTTAAATAAAATTCTAAAGGCTTTAGGTGACAATGTTCGATCTGATATGCAAGCTTGGGAAATGAAAAGATTTTTTGATCTTTATAATGGAATGAAAGATTACAAAGAATATAATCGAGTTTTGGAGAATAGCGCAGAAGGCTTGCTTTATAATCCAACTGACGCACCCAAGGAGTATGGTTATATTTTGCGACCAATTGGAGATAATTATGACCGCATCCAAGATATGGCCAAAAATATCTTTACCCTTCCAGCTCAATCCGATATCAAACCGAAATAAATTCACAAAACATATAACATGGAACCCATAGCAAGAGAATAAATGTTCCATGCTCCATGTTCAATGTTCAATGTTACTATCCATAATCATTACTAGCTATAAAAGCCCTGAATTATTGAAGGTTTGTATCGATTCAATTAAAGATAATTGTAGTCTTTCTGATCTTGAAATTATCGTAGCTGATGGAAAAACTGAGGAACAAACTGAATTGATGATGCGCGAAGATTATCCAACGATTAAATTTCTTTCTTTCCCCAATGATGACGGTTTTGGATTTTTAGTAGAAAAAGCCTACGCTCAAAGTTCAGGCGAATATATCTTGATTCTTAATGGAGATGTTATTGTTAAAAAAGATTCTATTGAAAAACTTTTAACCTACATCCAATCTCATCCAACAGTTGGAATTGTTGGACCAAAACTGTTAAATTTCAATGAAACATTCCAGCCTTCTTGTTTTCGATTTTATTCTCCTATGACCATTATCTATCGTCGCACTTTTTTAGGAAAGATGTGGTTTGCTAAAAAGCATCTCGATCGTTTTATTATGAAAGATTTTGATCATCAAAGCGAACGTGAAGTTGATTGGTTAATGGGTTCAGCCCTAATGACCACGCGTGAAGCCATTTCCAAAGTTGGAATGATGGATCAAAGATTCAGAATGTATTTTGAAGATACTGACTGGTGCCGCCGTTTTTGGGAAAATAATTATAAGGTAATCTATTATCCAAATTCTGAAATGTACCATTACCACGGAAAGGGATCTGCTAGTAAGGGGGTTTGGAAATCACTTTTTTCCAATCAATTAACCTGGATTCACATCATGAGCGCTCTTAAATTTTTCTCTAAATACGCTGGTAAAAAAATTCCGGAACATAAATAAAATTATGGACGAACAAAGCTTGCAACAACTTAATAACGAAACTGATCCTGGACCAGAAAAAAATCGAAAACTTTTTAATCGATTTTTGCTTTTTTTCATTATTGTTTTCTTGGCGGTTTTTAGTTTTTATTCTGGATTCCAAAAGGGCAAGCGAACTGCAAGTGAAAATGGAACACCAATCAATTCTGTTAAAATTGAAAATAAAATCTCCAATCAAGATGTGGGCGTCGATTTTGCTCTTTATTGGAAAGTGTGGGATTTATTAAAAGAAAAATACGTTGACAAAAATTCTCTGGATGCCCAAAAGCTCCTCTATGGATCAATTGAGGGAATGCTTTTTGCCACAGGAGACCCATATTCAAATTTTTTTGATCCCAAACAAACTAAAGACTTTGCCCAAGAAATGGAGGGGAACTTCGAGGGGATTGGAGCAGAGTTGGGTGTTAAGGATCGGATCTTAACAGTTATTGCTCCCCTAGAAAATTCTCCCGCGCAAAAAGCTGGGCTGCGCGCCGGAGATAAAATTATTAAAATTGACGATAAAATATCAGCTGATCTTTCCACTGATGAAGCAGTTGAATTAATCCGTGGAAAAAAGGGAACCTCCGTTAAATTAACAGTTATTTCCAGGGGTGAAGAAAAATCTCGAGAAGTTACGATCGTTCGCGATAATATTATTGTTAAAAGTGTTGAATTAGATTTCAAAGAAAATGAAATTGCTTACATCAAGATAAATAAATTTGCCGATGACACTTATAAGGAATTTTATGCCATCGCTAAACAAATTACTTCCAGAAAATCAAGAGGTATTATTTTAGACATGCGGAATAACCCCGGAGGTTATTTAGATAAAACCGTAGACATCGCCAGTCTCATGATTCCAAAAGGAAAGGTGGTAGTTTCCGAAGAAGATAATACTGGTAAAAAAGAAGACCTCTATACTGATGGAGGGGATATTCTAAGTGGAATTCCAGTTGTTGTTTTAATAAATGAAGGTAGCGCGAGTGCATCCGAAATTTTAGCGGGGGCCTTGCGCGATAATCGTCAAACTACTATTATTGGAAAAAAATCTTTTGGCAAGGGATCAGTACAAGAACTTATTAGTCTACCCGGAGAATCCAGTGTTAAAATTACCGTCGCCAAATGGATGACTCCGAATGGTGACTACATTATGGAAAAAGGTATTTCACCGGATGTTGAAGTTGAGCTAACTGAAGATGATTATAATAATGAACGTGATCCGCAGCTCGATAAAGCGCTGGAAATAATTAAAACTAAAATAAATCCATAGCATATTCGTAGATTCGTATAAATTCGTAATTCGTAGAGAAATCATGAAAATTGTTTTATTACAAGACGTCAAAGCTTTAGGAAAAAAGGGAGAAATAAAAAACGTCGCCGATGGCTATGCTTTAAATTTTATTTTGCCCAAAAAAATCGGAATTATTGCAACTCCAGAAGCCATCCAAAAAGTGGAATTGGAAAAAGCTGAGAAAGCCAAAGAAGAAAAAGCTCTTTTGGAAAAAAATCGAGCTTTAGGGGAAAAATTGAAAAATACTAAAATAGAGCTCCAAGTCAAAGCTAAAAATGGTAAACTTTTTGGTTCTATCTCCGTTAAAGATATTGCCAAAGAGCTCCAAAATTACCATTTTGACATTCCTGAAAAATGTATTAAAATAGAACAGGTGATAAAAAAAATAGGGGAATATAAAGTCCTGATTGATCTGGGGAATAATATTTCCTCTCAAATAATTCTGCAAGTGGTTGAGCTAAGATAAATTTCTGATCCTAAAAAAACATTTAACGAAGTCGCAAGGGGTAGCGGCTTTTTATCTATAAAAAATTTAATTAATCCCAGTGAAATATCGCTAACGCGATTTGGCTCCGCCAAATTTCACAGGACAAGAAAAAATGAAAAATAGAAAATATATTTTCGTGGTTGGGGGAGTGATGAGTGGTGTGGGAAAAGGAATTACCACCTCAGCGATTGGCACAATTCTCGCCGCCCGTGGGTTTAATGTTACGGCCTTAAAAATTGATCCATATATTAATGTTGATGCTGGAACAATGAACCCGACTGAGCACGGAGAAGTTTTTGTCCTGGATGATGGAGATGAGACGGATCAAGATATGGGAAACTATGAGCGCTTTCTTGATATTACTCTAACTCGTGATAATTACATGACTACTGGTCGTGTTTATGAATCAGTTATTCATCGCGAAAGAAATTTAGAATATCAAGGTAAATGCGTGCAAGTGGTACCCCATATTCCTATGGAGGTCATCGCGCGCATTGAAAAAGCTTCTCGAAAAGCCGACTCAGATATCACCATCATTGAAATTGGTGGAACGGTAGGGGAATATGAAAATATCCTTTTCTTGGAAGCCATTCGTTTGATGAAATTTAAAAACCCCGAGGATATTCTAACCGTCATGGTAAGCTATCTTCCCATTCCTTCTAAGATTGGAGAAATGAAAACCAAGCCCACCCAATATGCGGTGCGCGCTTTGAACGGCACTGGAATTCAACCGGATTTTATTATTGCTCGCAGTGAAACATTTCTCGATAAAAGACGCAAAGAAAAAATTGCCATGTTTTGCAATGTCCCTGAACGTTATGTAATTTCCGCACCGGACATCGATAGTATTTATGAAGTCCCAATTAATTTTGAACGCGATGATCTTTCGAGGCTAATTTTGAAAAAATTAGGCTTGAAATACAAAAAAACAGATTTGAAAAAATGGTATGATTTGGTGGATAATATAAAAAACCCAAATGGTAAAGTGAAAATTGGAATTATTGGTAAATATTTTGGCACTGGAGATTTTGTTTTGTCCGACGCTTATATTAGTGTGATTGAAGCGGTAAAACACGCCTGCTATAAAAACAAAGTAAAACCGGAAATAAGTTGGATTAGTAGTGAAAACTTTGAAAAGGATGAAAAGGAACTAGAAACCTTGAAAGAGTATGATGGGATTGTTATTCCCGGAGGATTTGGTTCACGCGGGGTGGAAGGAAAAATCAAAGCCATCCAATTTGCGCGCGAAAATAAAATTCCTTTTTTCGGACTGTGTTATGGTATGCAATTAGCCGTCATTGAATATACCCGAAATATTTTGGGCCTCAGTGATGCCAACACCACTGAAGTCGATCGCGATACTAAAAATCCAGTGATTGATATTATGCCAGAACAGAAAAAGAATTTGGCCGATCATAACTACGGTGCCACGATGCGCCTTGGGGCTTATCCAGCCAATCTTGCCAAGGGCACAGTTGCCCAAAAAGCCTATGGCGCGAATAAAATCTCGGAAAGACACCGACACCGCTGGGAAGTTAATCCAGAATATATTGGAAAAATTGAAAAAGCCGGTTTAGTTTTTTCCGGCAAATCACCGAACAAAAAATTAATGGAAATTGCCGAACTACCAAAAGAGAAACATCCATTCTTTTTGGCTACTCAATTTCATCCTGAATTCAAATCCACACCGATCAAGGCGCATCCGTTGTTTGATGAATTTATCAAAGCTTCAATTAAAAGATAAACAAAAAAAAGGCATTCACAAGAATGCCTTTTTTAATTCTTTTATTATTATTTTTCTTCCACTGAGACAAATTTTCTTTCCGCCAGTTTTCCGGTAAAGAGTTTCACTTTTCTGGAAACAAATTTTACCATTCCGTTTTTCAGAGAGAAGAGAGTATCATCTTCCGCTCGTCTCACGTTCTTGCCCGCGCGGAATTTCGTTCCGCGTTGGCGCACGATGATTTGGCCAGATTTTACTGCTTGATTACCAAAAATTTTAACCCCTAAACGTTTTGAGATGGAATCTCGTCCAAGTTGAGTAGACCCACCGGCTTTTCTATGTGCCATAATTGTCTATGAGCGAAGCGAGTAGCTACAATTATGAGCATCCCGCATCGATTCAAAATTAAATTCTTTAAATTAAAATTAGCTTAAGCCGCAGGCGAATCCGAGAGCAAAGCTTTAAACTTCGCAAATCCTAATCGGAATCTGATGCGGGGAGCCATTCAATAAATTATTAGAAATTAAAAGCGCCCTGTGCGCGCCAGTAACCCTTAAATTTATTGTTTATTTTTGATGTATCTATTGTAGCAAATTGTGATATAATGTCAAATAATGAAAGAAAAAATCGCCAATTTCCTCAAAAATAATGAGACAAAAATTGTCCTAATTTTCGGTTTTATCCTGGTGGCCGGCCTTTCCTTTGAAGCCGGCTTTTTGCAGGGAAAAAGGCTTGATAAAAGCCCGCTTATCATTGAAAAAGCCCCTCAGAGCTCTCAAATTGAGCCTGGAACGACCCAAGTTCCCAACTCGCAAAAAGATACCATTTCTGCCCAAAATTCAGCCCTAGCAAGCCCTGCGGCTTTGCCCCAAAATTGCGCCTTTATTGGGAGTAAAAACTCCAATAAATATCACCTGCCAACTTGCCAGTGGGCCAAGCGCATCAAGCCGGAAAATGTCGTCTGTTTTTCTTCCGTCGAAGACGCCACGGCTAAAAATTACCAGCCAGATAAAAATTGCATTAAGTAACTTATTTAATTTTGAAAAATGAAAAAAAATAAAACAATTATCATCTCTTTGGGTGGATCATTAATTGTGCCGGAAGCTATCGATTGGAAATTTATCAAAGAGTTTAAGAAATTAATTGAAAGTGAAATTAAGAAAGGTTACAAGTTTATTATCATCACTGGTGGGGGACGGACAGCGCGAAATTATCAAAAAGCTTCTTTGAAAATCACCGACCTAACGGCTGACGATCGTGATTGGATTGGCATTCATGCTACCCGTATGAATGCGCATTTTATTCGCACAATTTTTCGCAAATTTGCTCATCCAGTCATTAACACTAATCCGCATGATCTGGAAAATTTCTATCATTTCAAAGAAAAAATCCTCGTCGCCGCTGGCTGGCGCCCAGGCTTTTCCACGGATTATGATGCGGCTCTTTTGGCTAAATATTTCAAGATTGAAAAAATGATTAATCTTTCCAATATTGATTATGTCTGCGATAAAGATCCTAAAAAATTCCCAAACGCAAAAATTATCAAAAATATCTCTTGGCCTGAATTTCGCAAAATGGTTGGCGATAAGTGGGACCCCGGGATGAACGCGCCATTTGATCCAATCGCTTCCAAAATTGCCCAGGAGAACAATTTGGAAGTGGCAATTCTTAATGGTAAAAAGCTAAAAAACATTCAAAACTATTTGGATGGTTTGAAGTTCAATGGGACAATAATTAAATAGAAATAATAAAAGCCTGACGCACAAAATTGTGCGTCAGGCTTTTTTCTTTAACGGGGGATAGTGAAAATGAAAGTCGGATGATTATCCCAACTATTTTCATACCACATTTTTCCACCTAATTTTTCAATGAGCTCCCGACACATTGGAAGACCAAGTCCGGTACTATCAACGCTTTCGCCCTCGATAAAAATGGATTCCCATTTTTCCCGAGACACTGGTGGACCGTTATTCCAAAATATTATCTTGATAAATCCTTCAATCCTTTCAAAACCAATAGCGATGATACCGCCTTCGGGAGTAAAACGAATGAAGTTCTGCAACAGGTTGCGACAAACGATTGTTAGATAAATGCGATTGGACTCAGCCACAATTATCTCACCCTCAGGAATAGATCCGAGCTGGTTATCGAAATGGATTTTTCGCTTTTCCATCTCAATGAGAAACTCTTCTAGAATTTTATCAATGATGTCTGCCCGCAAGTCCAACTTTTCCGTCGGCGGAATTTCATAATTAGCCATAACCTCATCCGAAAGATAGCCTTTGAGAATTTTTTCAAAACTACCAACACGTTGCAATAACTCTTGTAAGGTTTTTTTGACGCTTTCATTGACTGGTCCAAAAGCTCCACGGGAAAGCAATTTAATGGTCGCTCCCATTGAAACCAATGGATTTCGAATGTCGTGCACCGTTAAAGAAATAAGATTATGCACAAAGGTGATATCTCGAGCCACTCCCACAATCCCCAGATTTTCTCCGTTTTTTCCATAGCGCGGTGTCTTAATCTCAGAAACATAATTAACACTTCCATCTGGCCGAGTAATTTTTTTTACTTTTTGCCTAATTGGCTCACCAGTTTCCATCACTCGACGCGTATCTGCCCAGGAATGCTCAGCTTCATCTGGCACCATAAAATCAAAGTCTGTCTTGCCAATCATATTTTCAATCGTAGTTTCTGAATTCAAAGCCTTGGCTAGACTAACCCACTCAAATTCTCCTCGCGGATTCATAAAAAAGATTGAATCCGAAGAATGTTTTGAAAGTTCGCTTAGTAATAGGTGCGACCTTTCTTCGCTGGTCATTTCCTGAATATTTTCTGTCATTTTTCTACCTCTCTATGAAAAATTTTTTATATTTAAATTTTAAGGTGCCATGAAACATGATTATATATCATAATATACAATCCAATTAAAGTCAATATTTTTGAATTATTTTTTAAATTTTTCTTCAATCTTATCCGAAAGATCAATTTTATTTTTTTTCAAATAATAATAAATAGCGAAATAAAAACCAAGAGCAATAATACCTGCCACGATAGCAAAGCCAACCACAAGGGGAAAGGCGACATTCCAAAAAATAAATTTGGAAAATATTTCTTGCCAACCCAAGGAATGTGTCGCTTTAAAACTATTTATTAAATCTTGATAACTAATACCAAAAATCATTCCTCCAATCCACGCCGCCGGAGACAAGATTACGAAAGTGGTCCACATATTGGTGGCGAGGGATCCAGCAATGGCCGCCAAGCGATTCAAACGAAAAACCAAAGCCACCACAATCGAAGCCGTCACGCCTTCGCCGGGAACAATACCCAAGAACACCCCGACCGCTGCTCCCGCCGCCACACGATGTGGAGAGTCGTCAATTAAAAGAAATTTTTTAAAAAATGATTTAATTTTATCCATTTTTTGCTTTAAATTGGCTTGTTTTTAAGATTGACTTTTGTCTTATTATATGCTATCATTGAAAATCAATAAAAACAAACACACAACCAAATATCATTAGGGGAGGGAACAATGAAAATATTTATTTTCTCTATCATCGCCACAGTTTTTTTACTTGGCATGTCAGCTTCATTAAGCAAAATTGCCTCCGAAAGAAAGGTTGAAATCAGAGTTGATCTGACCGCCTGCGCTGAAGAAAATACGGTTTGCCCATACAGTGTCGCTTTTGAGCGAAACATTGATTGTCTTATAATTCGGGACGACAGCACACGGGAATTAAATTTTTTCTACATCGGCTCAAATCATTTCCTCGTTTCTCCGCCTGAGGTATTTATTCCCGTTCTTCTCGAGTTTCTCTCACCGATTCCCCAAGAAAAAGTGGAGAAATTTATCGATCTATCAAAATTTAAAAAAATCGAGATCGATCGTTCTTTAGAGAACCAGGAGGAGGAAAAACCATGGAATCCCCAAGAGGAAGAAAAACCGTGGGATAACCACGAAAGAAAGTGGAATATCTGATCTTAAGAGATCGTGCCCAATGGCCATTTATTTGCGAAACATCGCGGATGAATGGCTTTTTTATTTTCCATTTAAATAATAAAAAAGCGAGGCAATGGTGTCTCGCTTTGGTTAAGTAGAATAAAATTTTATTCTCTTTTCTTGATGATGACGCGATCATATTCGCCATCCAACATTTCCTCAAGAATTTTGATAAGCACGGGGGAGTTTTCGAATTCTTCAATCATGGCTATGACTGTTGAAAGACTCCCGCTGACCGAAAATGAAAGTTTGGGAATGTTCACGAAAACATTAATCTCTTCGTGCTCATCAAGAAGATGAATTCCCAAATCATTTCGGCACTGCATTTGCCCCGAATCAGGAAGTTGGATGTAATCCCTTCTCCGGATGAGATAGGATTCTGCATTTGGCCCGATGTTTGTCGCTAAAGCGATTAAAGCTGTCACAAGATCCTGAATACAACATCTGCCCTTTTCTTCACCCAAGGAATTTCTCAAATTCATATACACCCTCCTTTGCTTTGATTATTAAAAAAGTACTAAATTGGAATAGCCTAATTATACACAAAAACATAGGTAAATCAAAAACCACCCTACCTACTCTTTTCCTTTCTTGACCATCAAACTTTTCGATTCCTTATCCAACATTTTCGCTTTTTCCGCTTCTTGTTTGGCTTCATAGGGGATAGTACCAAGGACAGAGCGTAAAGCAATGCCATCCACTTTCAAAACATCTTCCCAGCGGTCGAGTGGTTCCAGAACTTCGCGTAGTTTTTTGGCGTCATATTTATACGTCTTGCGCAAAGTGCGGGCAATGATTCCACCCTCTCCAAAAACTCTTTCCACGCCTTCTTGATCCATATATTGCAAAATGTCAGCTTGCAATTTTTCGATGCGATCTTTGGTGATTGAGACCGCGGATTTGAGTTCAATATATTCGGAAATTTCTTGATTCACTTCTTCCGTGTCAACTTTTCTTTGTTCCTTGAATTTATGTTTCCACATTGGACAAATATTTTGATACCCACACCAATCGCAAAGGGGAGTCATCGTCGGCTCAAATTTCCCTTTTTCAATTTCTTTGATGACATCTAAAAATAAATCTTCACTTTTTTGCAATTGTTCCAAGGTTCTGGTGGATGACAATTTCACCCCGTGCTTCAAATAATACAAACTGACTTTAATTTTATCCAAATTTTCAATTTCTTTTGGATAGCGTTTGAGAAAGGCTTTTAAATAAACGGACAATTGCAAATCGTTATCCACCTTATCTTGCGATGGCATTTTTTTTGTCGTTTTATAATCAATGATTTCATAACCATCTTCCGTCTTATCAATGCGGTCGATAATTCCGGAAACATCATGATGATTGCCTTCTGTCCCAATTTCAATTCCAAAACGTGATTCCAAATCAATAATATTAAAATTAGCCGGATTATTTTTTTGATAATAATCTTGAATAATTTTTATTCCTTGAGAGAAAGCGGCGCGTTCTTCATCTTCATTATCAAACACGGCCGGATTCCAAGAATTAGTAAAGTGTTCCATGGCTTGATCCATGGTGGGGGAAAGGATACCTGGGGTATGGATAAATTTCATTGTTCCATGGATGGTCGTGCCAAAAACCGCTTCTTTGGATTTGGGCGTTTTAATTTTATCAATCTGCTGAAATTTATATTTCAGCGGACAGGATTGATAGGTATCAATGGCGGAATATGATATACGCATAAATTTGTGATTATATTATGTTTAAAGTATAGCATATTTGAATTAATACGTTTTCTAGTCAATAGCTTCGCAACACTAGATTAACATTTGAGAAGGTGTTTTGAAGTTAATTCCCATATGCAATCTTTCGGTATTGTAGTATTTTAAATATTTAGGCAAGTATCTGTTAAT